>JAEEGJ010002585.1_pt1 | contig 87980 bp, 62 predicted proteins | sample 8958761 | NCBI WGS metagenome assembly JAEEGJ01 (sample SAMN16246546, study PRJNA631951) | gut metagenome | biome: gut microbiome; feature: rumen; material: RS-attached | host: Bos | place: Iran: Karaj | collected 2018-10
GGGATGTCGGCGAGGGTGCCGACGACGCCGTCAATGAGGATGAGCGGGTCGTTGCTCTGGGAGATGGAGCCGCCACCGCGGACGCGGATGTTCATCTGTGCGCCCGGACGGCCGTCCTGGGAGACGATGTTGACACCGGGCATCTTGCCCTGGAGTGCCTGTGCGACGTTGGCGACGGGAGCGGCGGAGAGCTGCTTGCTGTTGACGGAAGCGACGGAGCCGGTGAGGTCGCGGCGCTTGACGGTCTGGTAACCGATCACGACGGTCTCGTCGAGGAAGAGGGCATCTTCGCTGAGGACGAAGTTGACCACGGACTGGTTGGAATAGTTGACCGCCTGCGAGGTGTAACCGATGCAGGAGGCCTCGAGGACGGAGTTCGCGGGAACGCTGATGGAGTAGTTGCCGTCGAGGTCGGTGACGACACCGATGGTGGTGCCGCGGACGACGACGCTGGCGGCGACGATGGGCTCGCCATTGGCGTCCTTGACGGTTCCCGTGACTTTGTTCTGGGCGAGCGCAAGGGCGCCGCTGACGAGGATCAGCAGGCTCGCGACCGCCATTCTGAGATGGTTCTTCATCTTGTGTGGGAAATTTGGTTAAACAAAATGGTATGGTGTTAGTGTATGTTCAATATCAAAGCGGGCAAAAATACAAATTATATTGAAACTTTAGACAGAATGTATTAAATAATTTATAGTCAATCTGTTGGCGTTCGCAGATATTTTGAAAAATGACGCATTTGTGTGCTGTGGAGGATCTGGTTTCTCACGCCCGTGGACAACGAAAAACCCGCACCTGGGGAGGTGCGGGTTCTGGGGGATTCGCCGGTCGGGGCCGGTGGATGACGTTGGGTCAGGCCGGCCGATGACGGGGGCTAGTTGTTCTGGAAACCGTAGCCGTTGGTGAGGCCGGGGATGGTCTTCATGGCGTCGTGGCTGACCGGGAACAGGTAGACCGGAGCGGATTCGTAGTCGAAATCCTTGAAGAAGTTATCGACATACTCCGCCTTGTTCCTGGCCAGTTCAAGACCGTATTCCACCTTCTTGTAGCCGTCGGCCTCCAGGGCCTTGGCTTCCTCGGAATCGGGATCGATGTGCTTGAACAGACCCTTGATGGCGAGGTTGGTCATGTCGCCGGCCTTGAGGTTCTTGGTGATGTTGGCCTCGGTGACTCCGGCGGCACGTGCCGCAGCGGCCCAGTCGTCGTTCTCACCACGCCAGCCCGGGTACAGGACGGGATCATCCTCCATGCCCTCGGGGCACTGCGTCGTCAGACGATAACCATAGAGGGACTTGGCATCCACCGTCTTGGTCCAGACATAGGCGGGGAACTCGTTGCCGTTCTCGAAGCGGTAATAGCCGTCGGCCTGCACGCCTTCGATCATGGCCAGCTGGAGGGTCTTGGTGCGCTTGATACCGGCGAACACCTGGCCGCTGCGGATCAACGTCCAGCGGCGGTCGCCTTCGCAGGCGAACTCGAACATGCGCTCATCCAGCACGGCTTCCACGAGGGAATTGTGCGCTGCCACGAACGCATCGGTGCCGGCCTGTCCGGCGGGGAAGGAACGCTCGCGGACCTTCTTGAGATAGGTCAATGCATTACCGCTGTCGCCCAGCAGGGCGCAGGCCTCGGCATAACCCAGGTAGACCTCGGAGATGCGCATCCACGGGCCGTTGATACCGGACTTGCGCTGACGGCGGGAATTGGGCAGCACCTGACGGCCCTCGTCCCATTTGTTGTTGGTGAGACCGCCGCCGTTCGACTTGGAGTTGGGGGTGAAGGGGATCAGCATTTCGGCTCCGCTTCCGGTATGTCCGGTGACGCAGATGGCGACGTCGCGACGCTTATCCTTCGGATCGAAAATGCCCCAGTAGAACGCCGGATTGACGCGGCCCTGGCCGTAAGCCTTGCAGGGGAAGTTGTTGGAGCTGCCGCCATTGGAGACGCGGCCGTTGGAGTACGGACGCTCGCCGTTGGAGACTTCCCAAGTCAGCGGGTACTCGAAGATGGACTCGTCAGCATAGCCGATGTCGTTGTCCATGGTCTGCTGGAAGAAATACTGATAAGGATTGTCAAACACCTGGCCGGCCTCGGTGGTGGCACGGGGATCGGTCTCGTGGAAGACCACGTTACCGGGGTTGTCGATCACATCCTTGAAGTACTTCTGCGCTTTCTCGACATATTTCTTCCAGTCGGTACGGCGCGCATAGAAAGCATTATCCGCATTGGCGTTCGCCTTGCCGAGGCGTTCCCAGGAGATGGCATTGCCCGCCCCGTCCGTGTAGGTCAGGTCGGAACGGCGGGTCTGGTAACCGGCCGCATCCATGCAGATGACGGCGAGGGAAGCCTCCGCGAAAGTGCGGGAGAAACCGTTCTTGTCGGCACCGTATCCGGGGACGGAACCGGCCCGGTACATGTGCGGGATGACTTTCTCCATGTCGGCGATGATGACGTCATAGATGGAGTCGCGCGGAGCGGTGCCCGTCGCGGCCACACCGGACTGATTGGTGAACGGAACGTCGCCCCAGTAGCGGATCAGCATCATGTAGATGGTGGAGCGGGCCACGATGGCCTCGCCATAGAGCTGGCTCAACTCGGTGGGCTCGTTGGCAGCCATGTAGGTGCTGAAGTCCTCGGAGCTCTCCATGGCGCTGGCAATCGTGTTCGCGGTGGCGATGACGGAGTAGTAGCTTGAGAAGTTACCGTAGGTCTCGATATTGTACTCGGCAGTCTGCTTGCCGTTCTCGTAGAATCCTTCGGGGATGTGGCGCTGAAGCTGGTTGTTATAGCCTTCGGGGTGGCGGCTGTCGTCACCGCCCGGGAGGTTGACCGCGTAGAAGTTGCCATTCCCGTAGAAGCTGCCGTCGGCGACGCTCTGCCACTGGGAATAGACCTGCTTCATGGCGGCCCGGGTATTGTTGATGCTGGAGAAGACGAACTCCCGGTCGACCAGACCGTGGTCCACCGGAGCGAGGAACTCGGAGCACGAAGCAGCAAGCAGCAAGCCTGCGAAACTGGCGATGGTATAGATAATAATCTTTTTCATGTTGCTCGGAATTAGAATGTTACGCTGAGACCTGCAGTAACCGTGATCGGCCTGGGATAGTTGCCGTTATCGAAGCCGGGCCGGAGATCGGTGGAGCCACCGACGGCTTCCGGATCGAGCCCGGAGTAGCCGGTGATGGTGAAGAGGTTGGTCCCGGTCAGGTAGACGCGGAGGTTGGAGATCTTGATCTTGTCCAGGAAGTTCTGGGGAAGCGAGTATCCGACCGTCAGGCTGTTGAGCCGGAGGTAGGCGCCGGATTCGATGAACTGGGAGGTGGTGAAACCGGCCTCGGACAGCGCTACGGCATATTTGGCATTGGCGTTGAGCTTGTTGAGCTCGGCGGGATCGGTAACCATATACAGGTTGCCGCTGCTGTCTACGTCATAGATCTTGTAGCAGTCATTGACATAGGCGAGGCGGTTGCGTCCGAAATAGGTATCCTTGTTGCCGAAGTTGGTGGCGGCCATGGCCATCGCGTTGTAGAGGTAGCCGTCGAGCTGGTAGGAGAAGTTGCCGGAGAAGTCGAAGTTCTTCCAGTTGGCCTGGAAGCCGAAGCCGCCGGTGTGGTGCGGGGCCATCTCGGTGATGACGGTGTAGTCGGAGGAGTTGGCGATGCCGTCCCCGTTGACATCCTTGAAGCGGACGGCTCCCGGGAAGGCGACCTGTCCGTTGGGACGGATCTTGTCGAGATCCGTGCTGGCGTATTTGGCCACGCTGGTGTCGTGGATGCCCGGCTTCAGGGTGTAGACGCCGTTGGCGTAGTTGAAGTCATCGACGGTGTAGTAGCCGACACCTTCGGAGATGTATCCGTTGACCAGGCCGATGGGCCGTCCGATCTCGATGACATAGTCATAGTTCGGGAGCATATCGGAGCCGCCCCAGCCGGTGCGCTGGTTGGCGTTGGCGCTGGGATGGATGTTGTCCAGCTTGTTGTAGTTGATGGAGTGGTTCCAATGGACGGACAGCTGGAATTCCCGGTTGCGGACGATGCCGGCATTCAAGGAAAGCTCAATACCCCTGTTGGAGGTCTGGCCGACATTCTGGTACTGGTTGGTGAAACCGCTCGTGGAATTGACGGGCATATTCATGAGCAGGTCTTTCGTGGTATTCCAGTAGAAGTCGAGGGTGCCGCGCAGGCGGGACTTCAGGAAGCTGAAATCAAAGCCGGCGTTGCGGGAAATGGTGGTCTCCCACTTGAGATCCGGGTTGGAAAGCAGGCTGCTGGGCTTGTAGACATTGTAGTCTACGCCGTCCATGGTGACCGTACCGGTCTCCCAAGTCTCCTGCCAGAGGTTGCTGCTGATACCGTCGGCACCGGAAGTACCGTAGGAGAGACGGAACTTGAGTTCGTTCATCCAGCTCTTGGCGTCCTGCATCCAGGGCTCGTCGGAGATGCGCCAGGCGAAGGCCGCGGCGGGGAAGTAACCCCAGCGGTTGTTGGGTGCGAACTTGCTGGAACCGTCAGCGCGGAAGGTAAGGGTGAACAGATACCTGCCCAGCAGGGAATAGTTGAGGCGCCCGAAGAAGGAGAGGGTGTTGGACGGCACAGTCACGGAACTGTCAAAGGAGTTGAAGTTGGTCTCCGATTTATCGTATCTTCCGAACATGGCGAAAACCTGCTCGTAGGACAGGTCGGATGAGTAGCTATAGCCGTGGAGCGAGCGGCTGGTACCCGTGTTGGTCAGCATTTCGTGGCCGAGCAGGAAATTGAGGTTGTGATCCTCGCCGAGGCCCGGGATGGTATAGCTGATGGTGTTGGTCCAGCGGGTGTTGGTGCTGAAGCTGTCATTCAGGCGGGCATTGTTGCGGGAGGACCCGCCGATGCTGTTGCCGCCGTCCCAGCGCTCGCGCCTGGACCAGCCGCGGGAAAGCGTCAGTTCGGTTTTGGCGACCAGCCCCTCAATCGGGGTGAAGGTGAGGCCGGCGGTGCCGCGCAGGTTGTGGCGACGGTTGAAGTCCTCCAGGTTGTAGGTCACCAGGAGCGGATCGTAGATGGTGTTCACGTTGGTGTCTCCCTGGCCGAGGAGGGCGGGGTTGTCCTCGCCCAGCGGGTGGAGAACCGGCCGGTAGTAGTAGTTCGAAGAACCGGTGTTGTTGCCGTCACCCCAGCTGTAGTTCTCGAAGTAGCGGACATCGAAGTTCGCCGCCAACATTTTGTTGATCTTCTGGTTGAGCTTGAAGTTGACGGAATAACGCTCGCGCTGGTTGCGGATGTGGGTTCCGTTGTCGCTGAGGAAGCTGAATCCGATCGAATAGTTGGTGTTCGCGGTGCCTCCGGTCATCGTGATGTCATGGTTCCAGGTACCGGAGGACTTCAGGACATCCTGCATGGAATTGTGGAGGGGCACGCTGGCATAATCCTTATAATGATTGCCATAATTGGTGCCGAGACCATAGTACTTAGCCACGTTCTCGCCATAGGATTTGCCATAGAAGCTGGCATAGGACCACTGCCAGAGGACGAACTCCTGGGTGTCGAGGAGGTCGTAGTAGCGCGGGGTCTCGCGGAACTGGTAGTACATGTTGTAGCGTACGCTCACGCGTCCTTCCTTGGCACCCTTGGTGGTCACGAGGATAACGCCGTTGGCGCCGCGTGCACCGTAGATGGCGGTGGAAGAGGCATCCTTGAGGACGTCGATGGACTCGATCTGGTCGGAGGGGATGTCGGAGAGGGAGCCGGAGACACCGTCGACGAGGACGAGCGGTTCGTTGCTCTGGGTGATGGAGTTACCGCCGCGGACGCGGATGGACACGCCGGAGCCGGCGGCACCGTTGCCGGAGGTCACGCGGACGCCCGGGAGCTTGCCCTGCAGGGCCTGGGCGGCATTGGCCACGGGCATCTCGGCAATCTCCTTGCCGGTGATGGATGCCACGGAACCTGTGAGGTCGCGGCGCTTGACGGTCTGGTAACCGATGACGACCACGTCATCAAGGTAGGTGGTGTCCTCCTCGAGGGTGATGTTGAGGGTGGGGGCGGCCACGGCGTTGACGGTGGAGTAGCCGATGCAGGAGATCTCCAGCCGGGTGCCGGGTGCGACACGGAGTTCGAAGTTGCCGTCGACATCGGTCACGACACCGGTCGTCGTGCCGGGGACGACCACGGAAGCACCGATGACGGGCTCGCCGTTCGCGTCCACGACCTTGCCCCTGGTGATGGATTGCGCAAATGCCACCGATCCCGCCAGCAGCAGGAGGATGGCTGTAAGCGCCATGCTGAAATGTTTCTTCATCATGTGGGATTTTTGGTTAAACAATAAACTATAGTAAGTGTTATTTATCTTATAGACGATAAAGATAATAATTATCTTTCAAATAAGGCATGATTGCCCGTTTTTATCGTGAAAATGTTGCATTTGTCGCGTTCCGCCCTCTGCGTCAAATACGAGAAGATTAGTAGACTTCTACCGAACCGCCATCGTTCCGCTGAATATCAGCAATCGCGAAATACCCGATCTTGGCCCCGATCCAGTCGCCCTCACGCCCCGTAAACACAGGCCCGACAGCCTTGAACCGCCGTCCGTCCAGACTATAGGAGAAAGTACACTCGACCGCATTCTTGACATCCACCCGGATCCAGACCGTATTGAAGGCTTCTTTCTGCAGCGGCACGGAAGCGAGCACCGTCTCCGGACGGCCCTGATTGGCATCAATGCAATCCTTGCGCACCAACGCGAGCCCCTCCCCGTCGAAATCCAGCTCGAGCGTCGCATAGCTGCGCCCGGTCACGACCACGCCGACCCGCTCGCCCGCATAAGAAGGCCGGTAGACAAGCTTCGTGGTGAAACTCATCGCCGGACCGACCACCTTCTGCGCGAGAATATTGGGCGTATCCCGCAGATTCTTCCAGTTATCGGACTTCTTGATACAATGCAGCCGCAGGCAGCCCAGCGAAGGATTGGTCATGAACCAGTTGAACTGCGGATTGGCCTCCCACTGCCAGTTGAGCGGGATGGAAGCCCCGGTGAAGCCGGTACTCGTGGCAAGGGCGGAAACGCCCGGGAGGGGCGTGTCGGGACCGGCGGGGCGGCGGAACTCCGTCACCGGCTCGCCGATCCCGTCGCCGTCCAGGTCCTGCCCGATGATGCACCAGCCATCCGGCAGCCAGGTCATCGGCTGCAGGTGGCACACGCGCCCCCAGGCATAGCGGTCCTCGAAATGCATGAACCAGCTGTCCCCGGCCGTATCGGTCACCCAACCGCCCTGGTGCGGGCCGTGGATGTCCGTGGGCCCCTGGTGCAGCACGGTGCGCCACTCATAGGGCCCGAGCACGTTGCGCGAACGCAACACGAGCTGCCAGCCGGTCTTGACCCCGCCCGAGGGGGCGAAGATGTAGTACCAGCCGTCCTTTTTATAGAACTTCGGCCCCTCGACGGTGTCGTTGCCGTTCTTCTTGCCATCGAACACGAGGACCTGGTCGCCGATCACGCGGGTGCAATCCTTGTCCAGCTCGCACACGCTCAGGATGCTCTTGAAACCGGCACGGGAGCCCGCCCAGCCGTGGACGAGCCAGACCCGCCCGTCGTCATCCCAAAGGGGGCTGGTATCGATCAGGCCTTTGCCCGCGAGCACGAGATGCGGACGGCTCCAGCTTCCGCGCGGATCGTCGGTGTGGATCTGGTAGATGCCGTGGTCGGGATCGCCCCAGAAAATCCAGTAGGTGCCGTCATGGTAGCGGATACAGGGCGCCCAGACGCCATTCCCGTGGGCGGGAATGTCGAAATCCTCCCGCGGATCCATCCAGGGCAGGGCCGCGTTCACGATCTCCCAGTCTACGAGATTCACCGAATGCAGGATCTGCAGTCCCGGGAAGCAGGTGAACGAGGAGGCCGTCATCCAGTAGTCCTCCCCGACGCGGATGAGGTCCGGGTCGGAATAGTCGGAGAACAGCACCGGATTGGTGTAGACGGGGGTTTTGGCGGGCCCTGCGGTCAGCAGCAGGGAGGCGAGAAGAACGGACAGAAAACTCATTTCCTTCTGATATTAAGTTTCTTGAGAACCTTCTGGTCGGCGCAGGGGCCGTAGCGGAAAGTGAAATGGCCGGGTGTGGCACGCAGTTCGCCCGCAGCCTCGTCGTAGGTCGCGAACATGGCTTCCTCCAGGGGGATGCGCACGGTGACGCTCTGCCCGGCAGGGACGCTCACGCGGCGGAAGGCGCGCAGGGCCATCTGCGGCCCGCCGACGTCTTCGCGCTTGGACATATAGACCTGGACCACTTCGTCGCCGTCCACGCGGCCGCGGTTGCGGATCTTCAGCACGATTTCACCGTCACGGACACGGGCGCGGCCGTATTTGAATTTGGTATAGGACAGGCCATAGCCGAAAGGATAGAGCGGCTTGCCGGTGAAATAGCGGTAGGTGTGCCCCGCCATGTTGTAGTCCTCGAAGTCGGGCAGGTCCTCGTCGCTGCGGTAGAAGGTGATCGGGAGGCGTCCGGAAGGGTTGCAGTCGCCGAAGAGCACGTCGGCAATGGCGGTGCCGCCCGCCTCGCCCGGATACCAGGCCTGCAGGATGGCCGCGCAGCTGAGCGTCTCGGGCAGGAGACCCATCGCGGAGCCGGAATAGTTGACCAGGACGATGCGCTTGCCCGCACGGGCGAGCGAGTCCAATTCGGCCCGCTGGGCGCGGGGAAGTTCGATGGTGGTGCGGTCGCCGCGGTTGAAGCCTTCCGGGCTGTTGCGCATCTCCTCGCCTTCCATCCGGGGCGAGATGCCGCCGACATAGATGATGACGTCGGCCGCAGCGGGATCGCTCATATTGGCCGCGCCCACCTTGGCGGTGATGCCCTCCAGGGCGGTCACGGTGCGGGCGGGGAAACCGTTGTAGTTGCCCCACATCGCCGAGGAATCAGCGGCATTGGGACCCAGGACTGCCACCTTGATATCCTTGCGGAGCGGCAGGATGCCGCCCTTGTTCTGCAGCAGGACCAGGCTTTCACGGGCCATCTCGAGGGCCTTGGCGCGATGCGCGTCACAGGCGAGGAGCGCCTCGTCGATGCGGTTCCAGCTCACGGATTCGTCGGGGTCCATCTCGCCGAGGCGGAAACGGGCGACGAGCAGCCGGCGCAGGGAGACGTCGATCTCGTCCTCGGTCAGCTTGCCTTCCTTCACGGCATCCAGCAGATGCCGGTAGGAACTGCCGCACTCGAGGTCGGTGCCGGTGCGCACGGCGCGGGATACCGCGGTCGTCGGGTCATTCAGGTAGGTGCCGTGGCGGCCCTGGCGCCAGAAATCGTCGATGGCGCCGCAGTCGCTCACCACGAGGCCCTTGTAGCCCCATTTCTCGCGCAGGAATTGGATGAGCAGCTGGTCGGAACCGCAGCAGGGATCCCCCTCGAAGCGGTTGTAGGCGCACATCACTTCCTGGACGTCGATCTTGGAAATGATGTCCCCGAAGGCATAGAGGTAGGTCTCGGTGAGGTCGCGCCAGGAGATGTCCTTGGCGTCGAACTGGTGCCGGGTGCCTTCCGGGCCGCTGTGAACGGCGTAGTGCTTCAGGCAGGCGTGCAGCTTGTCATAATCGGCGTCCGTCGGGCCTTGGAGGCCTTTGACCACGGCATAGCCCATCCGGGCGGTGAGGAAGGGATCCTCGCCGTAGGTTTCCTGGCCCCGGCCCCAGCGCGGGTCGCGGAAGATGTTGATGTTGGGGGTCCAGACCGTCAGCCCGTGATACTGGGGGCTGCCTTGCGGGTTCTTGCGGTACTGGATGAACTTGATGCGCTGCTCGGTGGAGGTGATGTCGAAGACCTCCTCCAGCAGGGCCTCGTCCCAGCTGGCGGCCATGCCGATGGCCTGCGGGAAGACGGTGGCCAGGCCGGCGCGGGCGGCGCCGTGCAGGGCCTCGCTCCACCAGTTGTAGGCACGGATGCCGAGCTCCGGGATGGCCGGGCTGGCATTCATCATCAGGGACACTTTTTGCTCGAGGCTGAGCCGTCCCAGCAGGTCCTCCGCCCGCTGCTCAGCGGACAGGGATGCGTCTTGATAAGGAAGACTCTGCGCGCCAATCGTGCCGCACAGAGCCAATCCCATCAGTGAGCAGAGAAGAAATCTACGCACTGTTATTTTACTTTTTCAACTTCAGCAAACCAGTCTTCCGCGGTCTTCAGGTCACCCTTGGACCAGCAGGAACCGAAATAGTAGGTAAAGGTCTCGCCGGGTTTGAGATCGCGGGTGGCGATGCCGTGGTCCAGCTCGTCGTGGACGCAGACATCCTTGGCTCCCGGGACGATGACCGCGACACCCAGCATACCGTCCTCGGGCTCGACGCTCTGGTCGGAGGCGTGCTCCCAGATGGCATAACTCGACGGGGTCAGGCGCTCCTGCTCGATGGTCTCCTGCGCGCTGTGGCGCAGCAGGCCGGCGGCCACGCAGAGGGTCTCCGCACCGGTGAAGTTATAGCTGTCGTCCACGCGGCAGAAATAGCTGTCCGCGCACACGGTCACCTGCTTGTCCAGGGACACCTTGACACCTTCGGCCACCTCCCACTCGGGATAATGGAGCACGAAGACGACCTTGTCCGGGGTCTGCTCAACGACCTCGTAGGAGCGGTAGTTGGTGGCGGGCATCGCCAGACGCCCGTCTACGAACGGGGCGGAGGCTCCGCCGCCGAGGCTGACGGCCACCTTGTAGCAGTCCTTTCCACCGTGGTCGTGGTGGTAGTAGTTCGGGTCTTTCTGCGCTTCGGCATACCAGGTGTCGGCAACCAGCGCGCCGGGAAGCTTCACCCAGATGTCGATACCCGGGGAAGTGGGGTTGCCCTCGAGGGCCTTGCCGTAGAAGCGGCCGGCGACGAGGTTGTTCTCGAACACGAAATCATCGGAACGCTCCGGGACGAAACGGGCCATTACTTTCGGCTCCGCAGCTTGCTGCTTGCAGCCGGCGAGCGCGAAGATCGCCGCGAAGGCGAGGATCAATGCTTGTCTTTTCATTACTTCAGATCGGGGGTTGCGCACCAGTCCATGTCGTTGTAGTCGTCGTTCTCGCCGCACATGCCCCAGATGAAGGTGTAGTTGCGGGTCGCGCAGGCGGAGTGGATGCTCCACTGCGGGGAGATGACAGCCTGCTCGTTGTGCATCCAGATGTGACGCGTCTCCTGCGGCTCGCCCATGAAGTGGCAGACCGCGGCGTCCTCCGGGACTTCGAAATAGAAATAGACCTCCATGCGGCGGTCGTGGGTGTGGGCGGGCATCGTGTTCCAGGTGCTGCCCGGAGCGAGTTCGGTCATGCCCATCTGGAGCTGGCAGCAAGGCACGACTTCCTTGACGAGGAGGCGGTTGATCGTGCGCTCGTTAGACTCCTCCAGGGAACCGAGGTGCATCACCACGGCGTCCTTCTTGCTGACCTTCTTGACTCCGGTCTCGCGGTGGGCGGTGGCGGAGCAGAAGTAGAAGTGCGCGGGCTTTTCGGGATCGTCGCTCTTGAAGGTGACGTGGCGGTCGCCGCGGCCGACATAGAGGGCTTCCTTATAATCGAGGTGATAGGCCTTCCTGCCCACGACCACGGTACCGGGGCCGCCGACATTGATGATGCCCAGTTCGCGGCGCTGGGTGAAATAGTCGGCGCGCAGGATCTCCGGGGCGCTGAGCTTCAGGTTTTCTTTCACGGGCACGGCGCCGCCCGCGATGATGCGGTCGAACATCGAATAGACCATGTTGATCTCGTCGGGGACCATCACGTTCTCCACGAGATACTCCTTGCGGATGCGTTCGGTATCATAGTGCTTCGCGTCCAGATTGCTGGAGGCTTGGCGGACTTGGCAGTTGATTTTCATAATCTTGTTATTCTATATGCCTGTCATTCTGAACGAAGTGAAGAATCTACTGGGGCTGCTTGCCGATGTAAGCGAGGATGCCGCCGTCCACATAGAGGATGTGGCCGTTGACGGCGTCGGAGGCGTGGGAAGCCAGGAAGACGGCGGGGCCGCCGAGCTCCTCGGGCTCCAGCCAGCGGCCGGCCGGGGTCTTGGCGCAGATGAAGCTGTCGAAGGGATGGCGGGAGCCGTCCGGCTGGCGCTCACGGAGCGGCGCGGTCTGCGGGGTGGCGATGTAGCCGGGGCCGATGCCGTTGCACTGGATGTTGTACTCGCCGTACTCGGAGCAGATGTTGCGGGTGAGCATCTTGAGGCCGCCCTTGGCCGCCGCATAGGCGGACACGGTCTCACGGCCGAGCTCGGACATCATCGAGCAGATGTTGATGATCTTGCCCTCGCGGCGCTCCATCATTTCGGGGAGCACGGCGGCGGAGACGATGAACGGACCCACAAGGTCGATGTCGATGACCTGCTGGAATTCGGCGCGCTTCATCTCGTGCATCGGGATGCGCTTGATGATGCCGGCGTTGTTGACGAGGATGTCGATCGGGCCTACTTCGGCGTGGATCTTCTCCACGAGGGCCTTGACATCATCTTCCTTGGTCACGTCGCAGACATAGCCCTTGACATTCTCGATCCCGGCCGCCTTGTAGTTGGCCAGGCCGCGCTCGAGGGCGGCTTCGTTGATGTCGTTGAAGATGATGGTCTTGATCCCGGCGCCTACGAAAGCGCGGGCAATGTTGAAACCGATTCCGTAAGACGCACCGGTAATCCAGGCGTTCTTACCTTCGAGGGAAAAAGGATTTTGTGCCATAAATGATTCTGATTGTTATTGTTTGTTATTTCAATCTTTCCATTTCGAGGGAGGCCCAGATGAAGGGGCCGACGCCCTTGGAGTCGTTGGGCCGGATGGGCTCGCTGAGGTAGTAGGCAAAGTCGCCCATGCGGTTGGAGGATCCGCCCAGACCGCCCACGGAGCAGCATTTCTCGATGCTGATGCGGCCCTGGTCGTCCGTGGAGATGAACTCTCGGACCACGTCCTCGTAAAGCTTCTTGGCGTAGGGGAGCAGGTCGGCGCTGAGATAGCCCATCCGGATGCCCTTCAGGAAGGTGAAGCTGAACATCGCGGAGCAGGTGGACTCGAGATAGTTGCCCTCGCGGCCCGGCTGGTCCAGGACCTGGTACCACACACCGCTCTTCTCGTCAGCCCACTTGGGGAGCTCGGCGCAGATGGCGTTCAGGATGTCGATCAGTTTCTGGCGCGGGGCGTAGTCGGCCGGCAGCCAGTCGAGCACGTCCACGAGGGCCATGCAGTACCAGCCCAGGGCCCGGCCCCAGCAGTGGAAGGACTGGCCGTGGGTGGCGGGATCGACCCAGAACATGCTCTCAGACTCGTCCCAGGCGTGGCGATAGAGCTTGGTGGCGGGGTCGTAGGTCTTCTCGGCGGCCACGACGAACTCGTTCACGATGTCATCGTAGGCGGCGATGCGCTCCGGACCGTCGAGGTAGCGGGAGGCGTATTCGACATAGAAGGGTTCGGCCATGTAGACACCGTCCAGCCAGACCTGGTTGGGGTAGACCTGCTTGTGCCAGAAAGCGCCGGCGTTGGTGCGCGGCTGGCCGTCGATCTGGCTCTTGACGAGCTCGATGGCTTTACGGTATTTCTCGTTGCCGGTCTTGTCGTAGAAATAGAAGAGGGACTTGCCGGGGCAGATCAGGTCCGTGGAATACTTCTCGACGGAGTAGCCCTGGATGGTGCCGTCTTCGTTCACGATGCCGTCGTACCATTTGTAGACGAAATCGTAGATGGCCGGATCGCCGTAGGTCTCATACACATCCAGGAAGGAACGGAGCTCCAGACCCGGGGTGTAGTTCCATTTGAGGCGGCCGTCGGTGTAGTCGAGGTAAGTGGCGTCCCCGCAGCGGGACATCTGGGAATGGACCATCCGCAGGGAGTTGGGCTCTTCCGTCTTGCCGCAGGAGAGCAGGGCGGCGAGGGCGAGGATGGCGGTGAATATCTTTTTCATATGGGTTTATTCGTTGGTGAAATTCTTGACTTTCCAGGTTTTGACGGGCTCCCCGACCTCCGGGAAGCAACGGACATTCTTGAAGGTGATGTCCTGGGAATTGCGCAAGTCGATGCCCGTGTGGGCGGTCACCGTGCAGTCGGTGATGTTGATGTTGGAGACGGGCATCTCGGGCAGGCCGTTGAAGAACATCGCGCGGGCGGCCCCGTTGCAATAGACATTGTTGATGTAGATATCGCGGAACTCCGGGGTGGTCTCGTCCACGGGGCGGGCCGGATCATCGACGATCGGGCTGCCGTCGGCGGCGGCATCCACCGCGGACTTCCCGCCGTAGAAGAGGTCGAAGAGAACACCCTCGGCGATGATGTCCTTCATGTAGATGTTGTCGATGTGGATGTTGCGGACCACGCCGCCGCGGCCGCGGGTGCTCTTGAAGCGTAGGCCCACGTCGGTGCCGAGGAAGCGGCAGTTGGACACTTTGATATTCTCCACGCCGCCGCTCATCTCGCTGCCGACGGTGAAACCGCCGTGGCCGTGGAAGACGGTGCAGTTGTCCACGATGAGGTTCTTGCACGGGCGGGCGCGCCTGCGGCCGTCCGCATCCTTGCCGGACTTGATGCAGATGCCGTCGTCGCCGGCGTCAAAGATGGAGTTGATGATCAGGACGTTCTCGCAGCTGTCCACGTCGATGGCATCGCCGTTCTGCGAATACCAAGGGTTGCGGATGTTGACCCGGTTGACGATGAGGTTCTTGCACATCAGCGGGTGGACGTTCCAGCAGGGGGAATTCTGGAAGGTGACCCCCTCGAGCAGGACATTCTCGCAGTTGCGGAGCTGGACCAGGTTGGGGCGCAGGAAACTCTTGATCTCGTTCCAGTCGGCATCGCTCAGATCGCCCCGGGGGACGTTCATGATGCTGATCCGGCCGGCCTTGAAGAAGCCTTCGTCGGGGTACCAGGTGTTGCCGTCCGGGCTGAGGACGCCGCCGCTCGCGAGCAGGCGGTTCCATTCGGTCGGGGCCATCTTGCTCTTCTTGACCATGCGCCAAGCGTCGCCGTTGCCGTCGATGACCCCGGTGCCGGTGATGGAGATGTTCCTGGCGCCTTCGGCATGGACCGGGGACTCGCAGCGCCGGGTGTCGAGCCCTTCGAAGACGGTGCTGACGATGGGGTAGAGGGCCCGGTCGGGGGAGAAGATCACGACCGCATTGTCGGTCAGATGCAAGTCGCAGTCGCTGAGGATTTCGATGGGGCCGGTGAGCCACAGGCCGGCGGGGACGTTGAGGTGCCCGCCGCCTTTGTCGGCAAGGTGCTGCATCGCTTTCGCGAAGGCCTCGGTGTTGAGGGTGACCCCGTCGCCGACCGCGCCGAAGTCCGTCAGTTCCACAGTATAAGCAGGGATGGCCGGACGGGAGACCCGGGGCATCTCGAAGGGGAGATCCCGGTACAGGTAGTCGAACTCGACGTCCTTGCCTGAGGAACAGCCCGCCAGCCCGACCGCGGCTGCGACGATCAGGAGGAGCGTGCTCAGAGGGTGTTTGGTTATCATGGGATGAATAGATTTGGTTTAACCTCAAAGATACAATTTTTCGATGAATTTTAAAAATAGAATCACTATATTTGTATTATGAAGAAAATCGGAATCTGCAACGACCACACCGGGCTGGCCTATAAGACCCGCCTGATCGCTTATCTTCTGGGCAAGGGCTTCGAAGTCGTCAATTTCGGCACGGACAGTCCCGAGAGTTGCGACTATCCCGATTATGCTCATCCGCTTGCGAACGCCGTGGAGGCCGGGGAGGTGGACGGCGGTATCGCCCTGTGCGGCACCGGCAACGGGATGTCCCTTGCACTCAACCACCACCGTGGCATCCGGGCCGGCCTGGCGTGGAACACGACAGTCGCCCGTCTGGTCAAGGAACACAATAACGCCAACATCCTCGTGATTCCCGCGCGCTTCGTCTCCTACCGGATGGCGGTGATGATGGTGCGCGTCTGGCTCACGAGTTCATTCGCCGGAGGCCGGCACCAGCGCCGCATTGACAAGATCGTTCAGCCATAGCATCGAAGATTACCCCGAGGGAATCGTACTGCCGGTGGACAAGCCCTACCGGTGGACTTCGGCAGACGTAATCCGGAAGGTCAAATTCGCCGCCATCCGCCATTTCGGCAAGAAGAATCTCAAAGTAGGCCATGCCGGGACGCTCGACCCCCTCGCCACGGGCCTGCTGCTGGTGTGCATCGGGCCGGCCACGCGCCGTGCCGAGGAGTTGCAGCGCTCCGAGAAGGAGTACCTGGCCGGCATCAGTTTCGGGGCCACCACGCCTTCTTACGACCTGGAGAAAGATATCGACCGGATCTGTCCGCTCGACGGAGTGTCCGAAGAGGCGCTGCGTGCCGTTCTGCCGGACTTTATCGGGGAGCAGGAGCAGGTGGCGCCCCTTTTCAGCGCCAAGTCGGTGGACGGGGTACGGGCCTACGAGACGGCCCGGCGCGAATGGCGTGCGGCGCTCCGGGAGGGGCGTCCCTTCGACCCGGGCGAACTGCTGCAGTCCAGCCGCATTACCATCTACGACCTGGAACTGATCTCCTGGAGCGGGGCGCCCGTGCAAGCGTACCGCGACGACGGGACGGGCCGCATCCGGGTGGCGGACATTTCGGGCCGGCAGCTGCCCACGGCGATGGTCCGCGTCTGCTGCAGCAAAGGGACTTACATCCGCGCCCTGGCGCGCGACCTGGGCGAGGCCCTGGGAAGCGGCGCTTTCCTGAGTTCGCTGCGCCGCACCCGGAACGGGGGCTTCGGCATCGAGGATGCCTGGAACCTGGATGAGGTCCTCGAAGCACTTTCCTGATCATTGATAATCATTTACGATAATGAAAAAAATATTTCTGACCCTCTCCGTCCTGTGCCTGATGGCCGCCACGGCTCTTGCACAGGGGACTTTTACGCCTCCTGCTGCCGAAGGCTGGCAGCGCACGCCGAGCACCCAGCGCCAGTCCGAATGGCCCAAGGTGAACGACAAAGGGGATTACTGGTTCCGTTTCCAGGCCCCCTCGCCCGCCCGGGATGTCAAATTGAACCTGGCCGGAAAAGACTATCCTTGCCAACAGGATGAGCAGGGCTGGTGGAATGTCATCGTCCCGGCTCCGCGGGGCGGATTCCACATTCCGTACATCCTGATCGACGGGGCGCGCTTCGCCGAACCGGGCCTGGATTTCCGCTACAGCAACGGCTGGGTGGGCGTCCTGGAGGTGCCTTCGCCCGAGGATGCTTATTATCAGATGCGGGACGTGCCCCACGGGGACGTGCGGGAGCGCTGGTTCTACTCCCAGGTGGAGCAGCAGTGGCGCCGGGCCTATGTCTACACCCCGGCCGAATATGATGCGAATCCGCAGAAGCGCTACCCGGTGCTGTATCTGCAGCACGGCGCGGGCGAGATGGAGCAGGAGTGGGTGCATTCCGGCTTCGCCGCCATCATCGCGGACAACTTGATCGCCGAGGGACGGATCGAGCCGCTGATCATCGTGATGAACAACGATTTCGTCTATCGTCCGGGTGACAGCCGCGGACGCCTGGCGATGTCCCCGACCTATTCGGAGAATTTCGAGCAGATGCTGCTCCACGAGGCCATTCCCGACATCGAATCCCATTATCGCGTGATTCCGGATGCGCAGCACCGGGCGATGGCGGGGCTCTCCCTGGGCGGAATGCTGACCCGCAGCGTGGGCCTTGCGCACAGCGACCTCTTCGCCTACTACGGGCTCTTCAGCGGCGGCAGTCCGGTGCAGAACCCGGAGACGCTCCGTAAGGACGTGGTCAAGCTGATTTTCGAAACCTGCGGCGAACTGGAGTATCCCGAGCGTATCCAGGCCGATGCGCAGAAACTCAACGAGATGGGCATCCGCGCCGCCTGGTATGTCTCCCCGGGCACGGCCCACGAATGGCAGACCTGGCGCCGCAGCCTCTACGAATTCCTCCCCCTGATCTTCCGCTAGATCCGGAGGCGGAAATACAAAAGATTCTTCCGGCCGGTTGCAAGTGCTTCCGGCCGGAAGAAATATACACGGGAGAGCTGTATTGTTTTTATCCTAATTTTTCTTTGAGATAGCGGAGTCGCCGCAGGCCTTCGGCTTTGCCGATGAAGTGCAGGATGTCGCTGATACCCAGGCCGCTGGCCGCGCCGGACAGGGCGAGGCGCAGGCAGTTCATGACCTTGCCCATCGGCATCCCGTGGTCACGGACGTAGGCCTCGAGCGTATCGGCATCCGAGGCCTCCAGGGCTTCGAGGGCCATCGCGTAGATATCCGGCTTGTAGAACTTGTCCACGTCCTTGGGGACGAACTCCGTCGGGGCGACGAAGAGGTAGGAGGCGATGGTCCAGAAGTCCTGCACGAAGGTCGCGCGCTCCTTGATCAGGCCCACCACGCCTTCCACGTAACTCGGCGCGGGCTCGAGCCCCTTCTCTTTCAGGATGGGCAGGAAGAGGGTGGTGAGTTCCGTGTCGGATTTCATCCGCAGGTATTCCCGGTTGAACCATTTGGCCTTGTCCGGGTTGAATTTGGAGCCGCTCTTGCCCACTTTGTCCAGGGAGAAGGCTTCCACAAGTTCTTTCAGCGAGAAGAGTTCCTGCTCCGTGCCGGGATTCCAGCCCAGCATGGCCAGCAGGTTGACGAAGGCCTCGGGGAAATAGCCGTCTTCGCGGTAGCCCCGGGACACCTCGCCGGTGGGGGAGGTCCAGCGCAGCGGGAAGACCGGGAAACCCAGTTTGTCGCCGTCGCGCTTGCTGAGCTTGCCGTTGCCCACGGGTTTGAGCAGCAGGGGGAGATGCGCGAAGCGGGGCCGGCTTTCCTCCCAGCCGAAGGCCTCGTAGAGCAGGTAATGCAGGGGCAGGGACGGAAGCCATTCCTCGCCGCGGATGACTTCGGTGATCTCCATCAGGTGATCGTCCACGATGTTGGCGAGGTGGTAGGTCGGCAGTTCGTCGGCCCGTTTCCAGAGGACCTTGTCGTCCAGGGTGGAGGAGTCCACCTCGATGTGGCCTCGGATCAGGTCGTCCATCTCCACGATGCGCCCTTCGGGCATGCGGAAGCGGATGGTCCAGTCGCTGCGCTCCTCCAGCAGGCGCGCCACCTCTTCCGGCGGCAGGGTCAGCGAGTTGCGCAGGCGCCCGCGGGTAAGGTGGTTGTAGATGAAGGTCCGGCCCTGGGCTTCGGCTGCCGCGCGCTCCTGGTCCAGTGCCTCGGGGGTGTCGAAGGCATAGTAGGCGTTGCCGGAAGCGACCAGCTGCTCGGCGTAGCTGCGGTAGATGCCGCGCCGCATGCTCTGGCGGTAGGGGGCGTGGGGATGGCGCTCCGAGGGCGTGTCCACCACCCGGCCCGTCTCGTCCACACCCTCGTCGGGGCAGATGCCGCACCAGCGCAGGGATTCGATGATGTATTCTTCCGCCCCGGGGACGAATCGGTTGGAGTCCGTGTCTTCGATGCGGAGGATGAAGTCTCCACCTTTCTGTTTGGCGTACAGGTAGTTATAAAGTGCCGTCCGGACGCCGCCCATATGCAGGGGGCCGGTCGGTGACGGGGCAAATCTCACGCGCGTCCTGCTCATACCTTGGTCCTCCGGATGGCGGGAACGTTCTCCAGTTCGGCGAGTCTCTCGCCCTTGGTGACGATCAGGGCCGGTTTCTGGTCCAGGTCGAACTTGAACGTCCGCGCATTGCTTTTGCTGTTGAATCCGATCTGCGGGAGGCTGGTGTCCTCGTAGAGGGGAATGCCCTCGCCGCGGGCGGCGCTCGTCTTGTCATAGACGAACTCCCGGTTGATCATGATGTAGTTGCCCATATCCTTGGCGGGGCCGATGACATCGGAGAAGCGCAGGCCGGTCACGATGGAGGTGATGCGGATGGTGTCGCCGATCTCGGGGTCGTCGTCCCAGATCAGGCCGCGCTTGAAGTTGTTGCCCCGGCCGGTATACTCGTCGATCTTCTTGTTGATGCCGTCCAGGTCGTCCATCGTCAGGCCTTGCTCATTGTGGCCGCAGGTGATGTTGACGAGCACCTTCTTAGCGGTCTTGAGGTCGTAGTCGTTGAGGAGCGGGGACTCGAAGGCGGCTTTGACGGCGTCCGAGATCCGGTTCTTGCCCGTGCCGATGCCACAGCCCATCAGGGCCATTCCGCTGTTCTTCATCATCGTTTCCACGTCCTTGAAGTCCACGTTGATGTAACCCGGCTTCTTGATGATCTCCACGATGCCGCGCACGGCCGTGGCGAGCACCTCGTCGGCCTGCGGGAAAGCATCCTGGATGAGCTGGTTGCCGTAGTATTCGTGCAGTTTTTCGTTGTTGATCATCAGCAGGCTGTCCACGTTCTTCTCCAGTTCGTGGATGCCGTCGATGGCGCGGGAGAGCGCCTCGTTGCCCTCGTTGAGGAAGGGGAGGGTGACCACGGCCACGGTCAGGATGCCGCGGTCCTTGGCCATCTTGGCGATGACCGGGGCGGCGCCGGTGCCGGTGCCGCCGCCCATCCCGGCGGTGATGAAGAGCATCTTGGTGTGGGTGTCCAGGACGATTTTCTCGATCTGGTCCTGGCTCTCGAGGGCGGCGTTGCGTCCGTTGATCGGATTGGTGCCGGCGCCCAGGCCACGGCCCATCTGGATCTTCACGGGGACGGGGCTGCCCTTGAGGGCCTGCGAGTCGGTGTTGCAGACCACGAAGCTGCAACCCGTGATCCCCTTGGTGTACATATAGTTGACGGCATTGCAGCCGCCTCCGCCCACGCCGAGGACCTTGATGATGTCGTCTGAGTTCGCCCAGTCTTTCGGGGCGATCGCTTCGATCATGCTGTCGTCTATCATATCGTTTTGTGTTTTTTATTTCATACCATCGAACAGGTCGCCCATCGTATTGTCGAAAGTGTCTCCGGCCAGTTTCCCCATTCTCTCGGAAGTCTGCCGGATCCAGGTGACGAACTTGCCGGGCGCCTTGGGTTCCTTGGGCTCTTTCGGCGTCCGTTCCCGCTGGCGGTTCTTGCGCGGCGTGAGCACTTCGGAGAGGAGTTCATCGGGGAAGAGGCTTTCCGGACTCTTGCGTTCCGGCTTCGGAGCCTCCGTGGCGGGAGCCGTCTCCGGTTTCGGCTCGTCGGCGACTGCGGGTGCCGGTTCGGCTTCGGCCTGCCGCTGGGGCACTTCGATGTCCTCGATGCAGTTGAGGCGGTAGTCTTTCTTGGCCTCCAGGATCATGCCGATGGTGGCCGCGGCCGAGGTCTCGCCCACGCCGGAGCAGCCCACGGCGCTGAAGGTCTGGCTGCGCGGGTAGCCGATGCGTACGGTGTAGCCGGACATCTCCTTGATGAGGGTGGCGATGTTGACGAGGTTGGCTCCGCCGCCGGTAAGCACGATGCCGTTGCGGAGTTTGTCGGCATAGCCGCTGTCCTGGATCTGGAAGAGGATGGCCTCGATGATCTCGCGGGCGCGGCAGGTGATCACCTCGGAGAGGTATTTGACCGGGAGCTGCTCGTAGGAACCGTTCTCGTCGTCGTTGATCTGGATGACTTTGTCGCTGAGCGACTGGAGTTTATCGGGCAGGCAGGCACCGAAGGCCAGTTTGATGTTCTCGGCGAGTTTCTCGTTGAAGCCGCATTCGTACTTGATGTCGGTCGTGATGACCCGGCCGCCGAAGGGGATGGAGGAATAGTGGCGGAGGATCTTGCCGCGGTAGATGGTCAGCGAGGTCACGCCGGCGCCGATCTCCACCAGGGCCACGCCGTTCTCCTTCTCGCCTTCGGTGAGCACGGCCTTGGCGACGGCGTTGGGAAGGAACAGCTTGCGGGCCGGCGCCACGCCCGTGTCGTTGAGCATGATGTCGATGTTGCTCACGGGCTTCTGGGCGCCTACGAAGATCTTGAAATTGCCTTCCAGGGCATCGGCGGTCACACCCACGACATCGTGCTCGCTGGCGCAGACGAGTTCTTCGTCGGCCGAGAACGATTGGGCCACTGCCCCGTAGATCTCCTCCTTGGACTCGTCCGCGATGGGATATGAGTCGAGGGCGATGCTCTTCAGGGTGGCCACCTCCTCCTTGGTGATGCAGGTGGCGGGATCGCTGCGCTCCATCCGGGCGCTCGCGATCTCCTGCCGGACGCTGTAGCGCGGCAGCCCGACCACGACCTGCAGAATCTTGATGTTGAGTTCGTCTTCGGCTTCCTTGATGGCGGCTTTCAGGGGGACGGCGGCCCGTTTGGGGTTGAAGACGCAACTGTAGCGGACCCCGTCGGAGGGGGTCTCCTTGTAGTAGATGATCTGGATGTCATCTCCTTCGATCTTGGCCACGCTCAAGGCAATCTTGGAGGAGCCGAGGTCGGCGGCTGCTATGTATCTTTCTGCCTGCATATAATTTGTTGTTTGTATTTCACGTTGACGGTCTTGTAGTAGCCTTCGGCTTTGTAGGGAGCGATGAGGCTGAGATAGCGCCCGATGCGCGCGAGTTTGTCGGGAATGTCCTCCGGCTGTCCGATCAGGAACTGCTCCGGCCGTCCTTCCAGGGTCAGGAGAAGGTCGCCGTTGCTGCGGACGCGGATGTTCGTGATGTCACGCCGCCAGGTCTTGGAGGAGGAGATGAAACGGTCCATCTCCAGCACGCCCTCGATCCAGCGCTGTTCTTCTTCGGTCGGCGCCGGCCCCTTGTAGCCGGCGGGGACGCTGATGGGAATGGCCCCCTCGACCGTGGTGACCCCGGCGGTGAACGTGTCGTGCAGCGGGAAGATGAAGCCGTCGGCATCGACATAGAAGCCGCTCCCGCCGCTCTGGAAGCGCAGTTTCGGCGCCCGCTGCGTGACATCCACATGCAACAGGCCGTCGGGGGTGGTCCACGCCTCGCAGCGCATCACGGCGCTGCGTTCTTCCAGCATCTCCTCGATCCGGTAGAGTTGCACGCTGTCCAGCCGCTCGCCCACATAGGCCCCGTAATGCTCATCGATATAGCCCCGGATATCATCCTCGCTGACGAAGCGCAGGCTGTCGGTGAAGCCGACTTCCAGCCCCGTACACACGGCTACGGCCCGCTCCGTCCGTACGTGGCCGTAGAGCAGGGCCATGGCGGTGCAGAAGAACAGGACGAGCGCGCCTGCGATGGAGTATCTGACGCTTTTCTTCATCTAGAGACGCTGTTTGAGGAGTTCGGTGATGGGTTGGATGAAGCGGTCGATGTTGCCGGCACCCAGGGTGACGAGCACGTCGACGTCTTCTTTCTCGAGATAAGGCATCAGTTCGTCGCGGTTCAGCAGGACCTTCTCCGGTGCGGTGACCTCGCGGAAGATGATCTCGGAGCTGACGCCGGGGATGGGTTCCTCGCGGGCGGGGTAGATGTCCAGCAGGATGAGTTTGTCCAGTCCGCTCAGGGCCGCGGCGAATTCGGAAGCGAAATCGCGGGTACGGGTATAGAGGTGGGGCTGGAAGATGCCGGTGATCTTGCGGCCGGGATAAATCTGGCGGATGGAGGAGATGGCGCTCTGCAGCTCCGCCGGATGGTGGGCGTAGTCGTCGATGTAGGTGAGGGTCGGGGTGCCCAGGTGGAGGTCCAGGCGGCGCCGGGCGCCTTCGAAGGTGCCGATGGCGTGGCGGACTTTCTGGGCGTCGAGCCCGTTGCAGAGGCAGATGGCCGCCGCGGCGATGCTGTTCTCCACGTTGACCCAGCCGAGGGCGCCGACGCGGATGTCGGTCAGGACGCCGCCGGGATAGACGAGGTCGTAGGTATAGTGGCCCGTGGCGTCCAGGCGCAGGTTGCTGCTATGGAAGTCCGCGCGGGGATTGTCGAAATGATAGGAGAAAATCTTGGCGGGAGTATCTTCGGGCGCGATGGGCAGGTCGAGTTTGAGGATCAGGGCCTCGCTGACCTGCGAGGCGAAAATGCGGAAGGCTTCCTGGACGTGGGCGAGGTCGCCGTAGATGTCCAGGTGGTCGGCGTCCATTGCCGTGATGGCCGCGATGGCGGGGTGCAGCTGGTGGAAGGAGCGGTCGAACTCGTCGGCTTCCACGACCACGGTGGAGACGTGGCTCATCAGCATGTTGGTGTCGTAGTTCTTGGAGATGCCTCCGAGGAAAGCCGAGCAGCCCGCCCCGCTCTCGGTGAGGATATGGGCCACGAGGGTGGAGGTGGTGGTTTTGCCGTGAGTGCCCGCGACGGCGAGGCAACGCTGTCCGGCGGTAATCTCGCCCAACATCTGCGAGCGCTTGATCACGCGGTAGCCGCCCTCGCGCACGAAGCGCATCTCGGCGAGATCGGCCGGCACGGCCGGGGTATAGACGACCAGGGTATTGCGGACATCCGCCGGGATGCGGCCCGGATCGTCCTCGTAGTGGACGGGAATGCCTTCGGCCTCCAGGGCGCGGGTCAGATCCGAGGGCGTGCGGTCATAGCCGGAGACCTCGACCCCCTTGAACTTGTAGTAGCGGGCGATGGCGCTCATGCCGATCCCGCCGATCCCGATGAAATAGATGTACTTGTATCTCATACTAGTTTGTAGACTTCGTCGATGATGGTCTGGGCCGCGTCCAGCCGGGCGAGCTTTGCGGCATTGCACTCGATCTGCCGGATGCGCTCCTCGTCGCCGAGCAGCTCCAGGGCGGTGGGCAGGAGTTTCTCCGACGCTTCGGCGTCACGCACGATCAGGGCGGCCTGTTTGTTCACCAGGGCCATGGCGTTGTGTGTCTGGTGGTCTTCGGCCACGTTGGGCGAGGGGACGAAGATGGCAGCCTTCTGCGCAGCGCAGAGTTCGGAAACCGAAGAAGCGCCGGCGCGGCTGATCACTACGTCCGCACAGGCGTAGGCGAGGTCCATCCGGCCGATGAAGTCGGTGTAGTGGATCTGCGGAACCTCGCGCCCCTGCATGAATTCGTCGATGCCGGCCTTGTAGTAGCGTCCGCACTGCCAGAGCACTTCGACATCCTCTCCGCCTGGGCAGCCCGCCTCGATCCAGGCGCGCATCGCGCGGTTGAGGGTGCCGGCGCCCAGGCTGCCGCCTACGATGAAGAGGTGGCGCCTGCCTTCGCTGAGGCCGTAGTATTTGAGCCCCTCGGCCCGGTCCTCGGGGGTATAGGCGTGGATTTCGGGCCGGATCGGATTGCCGCTGAAGACGATCTTGTCGGCGGGGAAGAATTTCTCCATCCCGTCGTAGGCCACGCAGATGCAGCCCACGCGCCGTCCGAGAAGCTTGTTGGTCAGTCCGGCGAAGCCGTTCTGCTCCTGGATGAGGGAGGGGATGTGGCGGCGGGTGGCTTCCCAGAGCAGGGGAGCGCTGGCGTAGCCGCCCACGCCGATGGCGATATCGGGCTTGTATTCGTCGAGGATGCGCCCGGCCTGGCGGAGACTGGCCGCCACCTTGCCCGGGACGCGGATGTTGTTGCGGAGGTTTTGCAGGCTCAGCTGGCGCTGGAGGCCTGCGATGGGCAGGCCCACGATTTCGAACCCGGCCGCAGGGACCTTCTCCATCTCCATCTTGCCTTCGGCGCCGACGAAGAGGATCTCGGTCTCGGGGTTGACTTCTTTGAGCTTGCGGGCGATGGAGATGGCCGGGAAGATGTGCCCGCCGGTGCCGCCGCCGCTGATGATCACGCGCAATTTCTTATAAGTCATATTCTTGGTTATTGAGTTCGTTGTCGATTTGTCCGGATTCATAGGCTTCCAGGTCCTGGAGGCCGTCCTGGACCGCGCTCTCGTGCATCTCCACCAGCGGAGTGGCCGCTCGCGTCTCCTTGTCGATGCGGCGCGTCGCAATCCGGCTGAACGACAGGATGATGCCGAAGGCGATGCTGAAGCAGAGGAAGGCAGAGTTGCCGTGGCTGATCAGCGGCAGGGTCTGTCCGGTCATCGGACCGATGTCCGCATTGACGAACATGTGCAGGAAGGCCTGGCCGGTGATGAGCAGGCACAGTCCCGCCACGGTCAGTTTGGCATAGTGGTCGCTGCCGCAGTTGCGGGCGATGATGGACCCGCGCGCGAGCAGCGACACATAGAGGAAGATCACGAAGATCCCCCCGATGAGGCCGTATTCTTCGATGATGAAACTGTACATGAAGTCCTCGGACATGTCCGGGACCACGTAGCGCTGGGTGCTCTGTCCGGGCCCTTTGCCGGTCAGGCCGCCCTGCTTGACGGCGATCTTGGCGCTGTAGGGCTGGCGGATGGCGTCGATGGCCTCCTGGTAGGCAATGGATCCCTTCGGGGAATCGATCGCCTGCTGCTCCCAGTGGTCCTCTTCGAAGATGCGTGCGACACCGGTGCCGATGCGCGAGAAGAGGGGATGCTCGGTGTTCTTGGTGATGTTGTAGACCCCCACGATGAGTGCGATGAGTGCGACCCCGGCCGCGGCGAGAATGAGCATATCCTTGAAGTTGCCTCCGCCCAGCAGGATCATCACGAACATCAGCAGTCCGATGATGAGGGCACTGGAATTGGAGCCCGGGATGATCAGCGCGAAGATGATCAGGAAGGGGGCATAGAGGTAGAGGATCTTCTTCCAGATGAGTTTTTTCGGCCATTTGAGTTCGCCCTGCTTGAGGGCATCCATGGCCCAGGCCAGGTAGAGGACCATCGCCACCTTGACCACTTCGAACACGTGGACCTGGAACCCTCCGATGGACAGGATGCGGTAGGCGTTGTTGATGTTGAGGGCCTTGACGACGGGCGGGAGGTTGATATGGAGATCAAGCAGGACCAGCAGGCCCAGCGACAGGAGGAATCCCCATTTGCTGCACCAGCGGAAGAACTTGATATTCTTGATGTTGTAGCAGACGATGATGACCGCCAGGCCGGCGAGCACCACGAAGAACTGGTTCTTGACCAGGTCCAGGCGGGTCATTCCGTCGCGCAGCAGCCGGGACGAAGAGGAGAACATGCAGACGATGGAGAACAGGATCAGCAGGAGCACGATGATCCACACCACCTTGTCTCCTTCGAAACTGTCCGCGAAGGTCCAGAAACCGTTTTTCTTCTTCGTTGTCGCTGCCATGGCTGTTAGAGATGTCTGACCGCTTCCTTGAACTGGCGGCCGCGGTCTTCGTAATTCTTGAACAGATCGAAACTCGCGCAGCACGGGCTCAGCAGCACGACGTCGCCCGCCTCGGCGAAACGCGCGGCGGCCTGGACGGCCTGCGCGGCGCTCCGGGTGTCCACGATCTTGTCGGAGCCGACGATCTTCTCGAAGGCGGCGTGGATCTTGGCATTGTCCACCCCCAGGCAGACGATGGCTTTGACACGCTGCCGCACGACCTTGTCGAGAATCGAATAGTCATTGCCCTTATCGGTGCCGCCGACGATCCACACGACCGGCCGGGTCTGGCACTCGAGGGCATACCAGGCCGCGTCGATGTTCGTGGCCTTGGAGTCGTTGATGTACAGGATGTCGCCGATACTGAGTACGGGCTCCAGCCGGTGCTCGATGGGGGAGAAGGTCCGCAGGCTGCTGCGGATGACCTCGTTGCTGATGCCGGAGGCCTTGGCGGCCAAGGCGGCGGCCATCGAGTTGTAAATGTTGTGACGTCCGCCGAGGGCGAGTTCCTGCAGGAAGATCTCAGTCTCGTCCTGTTCGTAGCGGAGCACGATCTTGTCGTCGCGCAGGAAGGCGCCCTGCGGGACCTCCTTCTCCTGGGTGAAGGGGAGCATCTTGGCCTTGATGACGATTTCGTCCAGTTGGGCGATGGTGATGGCGTCGTCGGAGTCGAAGATGAAACAGTCTTCCGGCCGGAGGTTGCGGGCGATGCGGAACTTGGCCCGGGCATAGTTCTCGATCTTGTGGTCGTAACGATCGAGGTGGTCCGGGGTGATGTTGGTGATGATGGCGATGTCGGGCCGGAAATCATAGGCGTCGTCCAACTGGAAGCTGCTGATTTCCAGCACGTAGTAGTCGTGCTTTTCGGTTGCGACCTGCATCGCGTAGCTCTTGCCGATGTTGCCGCCCAGGCCGGCGTCCAGGCCGGCTTCCCGGAACAGGTGATAAATCAGCGAGGTGGTCGTGGTCTTGCCGTTGGAACCGGTCACGCAGATTTTCTTGGCACTGTCGTAACGGGCGGCGAATTCGATTTCGGAAATGATGTGCGTCCCCTGCGCGTGCAAGGCCTTCACCATCGGCGCCGTGGCGGGGATGCCCGGGCTCTTGACCACCTCATCGGCGTTGAGCACGCGCTCGGGCGTGTGTCCGCCCTGCTCGAAGGGGATCTCCCACTGGCGGAGGGTCTGCTGATACTCGTCCTTGATCGTCCCGTTGTCGGACAGGAAGACGTCGAAACCCTTGACTTTGGCAAGCACGGCGGCTCCCACGCCGCTCTCTGCTCCTCCCAATACTACGATTCTCATATCTCTTTCTTCTGCAATTATCTGATTTTCAGCAAGGCCAGCGTCCCGACGGCCAGGATGATGCCGATGATCCAGAAACGGGTCACGATCCGGGGCTCCGGAATGCCCTGTTTCTGGTAATGATGGTGGAGCGGCGCCATCAGGAAGACGCGGCGGCCTTCGCCGTATTTTTTCTTGGTGTATTTGAAATACCTGCGCTGGATGATCACCGAGAGGCTCTCCATCAGGAAGATGCCGCAGAGGATCGGCAGCAGGAGTTCTTTGCGAATCAGCACGGCGCTCACGCCGATCACCCCGCCGATGGTCAGGCTTCCGGTGTCGCCCATGAAGACCTGCGCCGGGAAGGTGTTGTACCACAGGAAGCCCAGCAGGGCGCCCGCGAAGGCCGCCATATAGATGGCCACCTCGCCCGCGCCGGGGATATACATAATGTTGAGGTAGCGGGCATTCAGCACGTCGCCGCTCAGCCAGGCGATGATACCCAGGGCCACGCCCACGATGGCGGAGGTGCCGGCTGCGAGACCGTCCATTCCGTCGGTGAGGTTGGTGCCGTTGGAGCAGGCCAGGATCACCACGATGATCATCAGCATGTAGATTCCCCAGGAGCAGTACACGCCCAGCTGCCCGTGGAAGGGGGAGAGCCAGGAGTAGTCGAACTCGTGGGCCTTGACGAAGGGAATGGTCGTGATGAGCCGGTCGGTGGGGATGGAAGGGCTGATGCAGACGGTCAGGGCGATGAACAGGCCGAGCCCGAACTGGAGAATGAGTTTGCCGCGCTCGCTCATCCCTTCCTTATTGTGTTTGAATACTTTGATATAGTCGTCTGCAAAGCCGATCGCTCCGCACCAGAGTGTGGTCACGACCAGCAGCAAGGTGTAGATGCTGTCCAGCCGGCAGACCAGCAGGGCGGCTCCGAGCACGGCTACGATGATGATCAGGCCACCCATCGTGGGGGTGCCTTTCTTTTGCATCTGGCCCTCGAGGCCGAGGTCGCGGATGTCCTCCCCGATCTGCAGGCGGCGCAGGCGGCGGATGATGCGTCCGCCGGCGAAGAAGGCGATCAGCATACTGATCACGGCGGCGAGCATGGCGCGGAAGGAGAGGTAGTTGAAAAGGCCGGCTCCGGGGATGTGCCACCCGAAGCTCTCCAGCCATTCTACAAGGTGATTCAGCATTTCTCGAGGGATTTGAAGGTTTCCAATACGATTTCCCGTTCGTCAAAATGGTTCTTGACGGTGCCGAGGATCTGGTAGGTCTCGTGGCCTTTGCCGGCGAGCAGGATGGTGGCTCCCCGGGGGGCGAGCAGCAGGGCGGTGCGGATGGCTTCGCGACGGTCGGCGATGCAGATGGTCCGGGTGGTCGCTTCCGCGTCCATCCCGTGCAGGATGTCCTGCAGGATGTCTTCGGTGCGCTCGCTGCGGCTATTGTCGGAGGTGAGGAAGATGCGGTCTGCGAGGCGGCCGGCCACGGCGCCCATCTCGGGGCGCTTGGTCTTGTCGCGGTCGCCGCCGCAGCCGAAGAGGCAGATGAGCTGCCGCTCGGGAGCGACGTTCCGCAGGGTCTTGAGGATGTTCTCCAGGGCGTCCGGGGTGTGGGCGTAGTCGATCACCACGCTGAGGTCCCGCGGGCCGCGGAGGGTTTCCAGGCGGCCTTTGGCGGACTCCAGGCGCGACAGGGCGACGAGTGCTTCGTCGGCTGGGGTACCCAGGGTGAGGGCCGTGGTATAGATGGCCAGGAGGTTGTAGGCATTGTGTTCGCCGATCAGGCGGGTCCAGACCTCGCGGCCGTCGATGCGCAGCAGCATGCCCTCGAAACCCTGTTCGAGGATGCGGGCGGTATGGTCGGCGGCGCCTCGGCAGGAATAGCTCACCACGCGGGCGCGGGTGTTCTGCACCATCACCTCGCCGTGCTTGTCGTCGAGGTTGATGATCGCGGTCGCGTCCGGACCCAGGCCGTCGAAGAAGCATTTCTTGCAACGGAGGTATTCGGCGAAGCTGCCGTGGTAGTCGAGGTGGTCGTGGGTGAGGTTGGAGAAGATGGCCACACGGAACTCCAGTCCGGCGATCCGCTGCTGCTCCACGCCAATCGAACTCACCTCCATAAAGCAATATTCGCATCCGGTCTCGACCATCTCGGCCAACAGGGCGTTGAGGGTGACGGGGTCGGAGGTGGTGTTGGCGGTCTCGCTGCGGCGGGTGCCGACGTAGTTGGCGATGGTGGAGAGCAGGCCGCATTCGTAGCCGAGCTTGCGGAACATATGGTAGAGCAGGGTCACGGTCGTGGTCTTGCCGTTGGTGCCCGTGATGCCGACGAGTTTGAGTTTGCCGCTGGGGTGGCCGTAGTAGGCGTCCGCGGCCATCGCGACAGCCTTGCGGCTATCCTTTACGAGGACGGTTGTAACCTGCTCGTCGACGGAGGGTGCGGCCGAACGGGCATTTCCGCAGCGGAGCGAGGACGTTTCCTTGCCCGGGCGGTCGCAGCCCTCCGGCGACGAGGAAACACCCTCCAGGATTATCGCGATAGCGCCTTTTTCAATCGCGCTGGCGATATACGCCCGGCCGTCATTCCCGCATCCGTTCACGGCAATGAACAAGCTGCCCGGACGGACCTTGCGGGAGTCGTTGGTCAGCGCGGTGATTTCGATGTCCGCGTTGCCCCGGACCTCGATGACGTCGCAATTATGGATGATCTCACTCAGTTTCATCAGGATTCTCTTTTTTCAGTTCAGGCCGGAAATAGGGGTCGATGTTATATAGTTTGTCGATGACGGTCCGCACGGCGCGTGCGGGGATGCCGCCGCCCTGGAAACTCTTGCCCGTGGGCTTGGAATAGACCGAACAGATGATGCTGTATTGCGGGTCGTCGGCCGGGAAGAAGCCCACGAAGGTGCCCTGGTATTTACGCCGCCCGGATGCGTCGGAATACTGGCCGTTCTCGAAGGTGCCGAAGGAGGTGCCGGTCTTGCCGGCCACGGTGCATTTGGCGTCCTTGAGGCGTTTGGCGGTACCTTCCTCGGTCACGGCCTTGAGCGCGCGGGTGATGGTATCCGCGACGGCGTGCGAACAGACGGCGGCGTTGAGCACGCCCGGGCCCCGCTTCTCGACCACCACCCCGTTCTGCTCGATGTCCTCGACCAGATAGGGCTTCATCATCCGCCCTTTGTTGGCGATGGCGTTGTAGAAGGTCAGGATATGCATCGGGGTCTCCTCGGTGCTGTAGCCGAAGCCGATGGAACCCAGGTCGGTGTCCGACCAGTAGCGGGTGGAGGGACTGGGGATCGTCGGGGTCTGGAGACCGTCCAGGTCGAAGTTGAACGCCTCGCCGAGCTTGTAGTTGTAGATGTTCTGCAGGAATTTCTCGGTCTTTTCGAGCCCCTTGCCGCGGGGCTTGGTCTTGTCGATGCCGTAGTTCTGCACAGCCAGGGTGGCGAAGACGTAGTTGGACGAGATTTTGAAGCCGTCCAGGATCGAGATGCGGTTGGTGCTATGCTGGCGGGCGAAGTCGGGGATGTGGGCGTCGTTGATGGAGGTGCCGGCCACGTGGCCGTTGGTGGCGGGCAGGGTCTCGTCCAGGCTCTTGATGTAGCCGTCGTTGAGCACGGACATCAGGGTGACGGTCTTGAAGACCGAGCCAGGCTCGCCCTTGCGGCCGATGGCCAGGTTCTGGATTTCCTCGAAGGGGCCGGTGCCGTCTTCGCGGACGAGGTTGACCATCGCGCGGATGGCTCCGGTGGAGGTCTCCATCAGCACGAGGCAGGCGCCTTCGAGGTCAGGTTCCTCGGCGACCTGCTCGCGGAGCGCCTTGTCGGCGATGTCCTGGTAATCAATGTTGAGGGTAATGCGCAGGTCCTTTCCGTCCACGGCCTTGACATAGGCGCTGTCGCTGTTGCGCACCCGGCCGTAGTCGGTCACGCGCATCCATTCGCGGCCTTCCTGCCCGTGCAGGACGTAGTCGAATTTGCCCTCGAGGCCGATGTGGGTGTTGGCGACGGTGGATTTGTTGTTGCGCACGAAGCCGATGGTGCGGCGGGCGAGCTTGCCGTAGGGATACTGGCGGATGTTCTCCTGCTCCACGATCATTCCGCTGTTGTAGCGTCCCTCCCGGAAGAGGGGCAGTTCGATGATGCGGTTGTAGGCGTTGCGGTCCACCGGGCGGCCGATGCGGACATATTTCTTGCCGGCGGCGCGGCTGTCCTTGATGAGCTTGTAGTATTGGTCTGCGTTGCGCTCGGGGAACTCCGCGGCGAGGCCCTTGGAGAGTTCGCGGGCTTTCTCGAGCCAGGCCTGTTCCTTCTCCGGGGTGTTGGTGTCCTTGAGTACGGTGCAGTCCATGTAGAACTGGTAGGTCGGGCAGGAGATGGCGAGCAGGCGTCCCTCGGCGTCCAGGATGTTGCCGCGGGCGGGTTCGATGACGCTGACGGTATTGGACGGGGTCAGGGCGTCGGCGATCTTGGCCTCCGGACGGAAGAAGAGCTGGATGCTGACGATGCGCGCGATGAGCAGCACCGATGCGGCGAGCAGCAGCACATACAGCAGGTAGAGGATCAGGCCGATCCGGTCCCGCTGCTTCTTGGGCTTGACTGTGGACGCTTGCGTACTCATTTCCGGACGATGATTGCGGGCTGTTCAGCCTCCGTGACCTTGGATCCCATCTCGCCGAGCAGCTGCTCCACGCTGGCGCGCCGGCTGACGTTGACAATCTCGAAGACCTTCTGCGAATGCACGATCTCGAGCTCTTTGAGTTCCGCCTTGTTCTTCTCCACCTTGCTCATCGTGGTCTCGATCATCAGGCTGAACCAGATGGCGAGGCCGAACAGCAGGAAGGTGTAGGCGATGTGGATGAAATAGCGCCCGATGTTGAGGCGGAGCAGGAACTCGCCCTTCAGGATGGCGAGGAAGCTGTTCTTGAAGAACAAGCCGATGTCTGCGATCTTCCAGGTCTTCATATCTTCTCCGCGATTCTGAGTTTGGCGCTGCGCGCACGGGTGTTGCTTGCGATCTCCTCTTCTTCGGGGAGGATCGGCTTGCGGCCGACGGCCTTCAGGGGCGCGCTGCTCCGCCCGAAGACGTCTTTGGTCTCGATGCCCGCGATGTTGCCGGAACGGATGAAGTTCTTGACCATCCGGTCTTCGAGGGAGTGGTAGGTGATGACGACCAGCCGGCCGCCGGGTTTGAGGGAGGCGGCGGCGCCGGAGAGGAATTTCTCCAGGGAGCGCATCTCCTCGTTGACCTCGATGCGCAGGGCCTGGTAGACCTTGGCGAGGTACTTATGCTGGGCGAATGAGGGCAGGGCTGCCGCAATGGCATGGTCGAGGTCGTCGGTGGTGAGGATCGGCGCGTCCTCCCGCCCTGCGGCGATGAGCCGGGCGAGCTGGTGGGCGTTGTCGACCTCTCCGTAAAGCCGGAAGATCTTTTCCAATTCTTCTTGCGTATAAGAATTGACGATGTCAGAGGCGGTCTTACCACCCTGCACGTTCATTCGCATATCGAGCGGGGCCTGGGGGAAGCGGAAGGAGAAGCCCCTGTCCGCCGTGTCGAACTGGTGGGAACTCACGCCCAGGTCGGCGAGTATCCCGTCGAGCCCTTCCTCCGCGTGGAGGAGGGTATAGTTGTGGATGAAACGGAAGTTATTGTGTATAAGAATGAAGCGCGGGTCGTCGGGGGCCTGCGCAAGGGCATCTTCGTCGCGGTCGAAAGCCATCAGGCGGCCTTTGGGGGAGAGGCGCCGGAGAATCTCGCGGCTGTGGCCGCCCCCGCCGAAGGTGGCGTCGGCATAGAAGCCGTCCGCGTTGAGGAGCAACGCGTCGATGCTGGGGTTCAGGAGTACGGGATTGTGGTATTCGGACATCGCGCGGACCTCTACTTTTTCGAGAGGCTTTCCGCGATGGCAATGAATTCTTCGTTCGACAACCTGGACGTCTCGAACCGCTCCTTGGCCCAGATCTCGATCTTGAAATCATTGCCGGAGAAAACCACTTCTTTGTTCACACCAATGGAATCAAGGAGCTTGCGGCTGATCGAGATGCGGCCGAACTTGGCGTCCGGCTCGACGATGTCACGATCCCGCAGATATTCTCTCCAGAATGTTTTGTGCTGTTGGTTGAACGTGAGGTCGAGACTGTCCATGACCTTGCCGGACTGGCGCTCCCATTCTTCGAAGCAGTACATTTCCAGGCAAGGCTCGAAAAGATCTTTTTTGACGACGAACCTCATATCGCTTCCGGGCGGCATCGCACCCTTGAGCGGCGCGGGAAGGACCAGCCTCCCTTTGTCGTCCACTTTGGATGTGTATTCGCCGATGAAAGTGACCATTTTGTTCAATTCTTATACGCAAGGGACAAAGATAGAAAAAATTTTCCATTTTCTTCCATTCTATTACATTTTTTTCCACTGTTTGTCGAAAGAGGTGATGCATTCCTTCGGGAGAGGACTTTCCCGGGGGTGGAATGATTCTTGCAAGGGGAAGAGAAAACGATTCTCGTTATGAAAAGATATCTTCTACTTTTGGTCGCCGCGCTGTTTTTCGGCACGGCTGCAAACGCACAGACCTGGCAGGTCGTCGAATCCGGCTGGGGCAGAGTCAAAGGCGGTATCGCCATCGTGCAGGCCGCGCCAAAGCGGACCATCGGCGAGACCAATATTCCCCGTTGGCGTAAGACCTCCGGCGAGCTCAAGGTCGATTTAGACAAGAAAGAGGCCGTCCTCTCGCTGAAAGGCAAAAAGGACAAGCATTACAACCTGATGACGGAGAGCCAACCCTTCCAAACGCGAGACGGTTGGTCCTATGTGGAATACGAGGCCCTGGACGGCAACAATGCCGGCTGCCGATTCTGGTTCTGCACCCACGAGAGCGGCATCCGGCGTGTGCTGGTCTTCTATCCGTTCTCGGCGCCCGACACCGTCTATGGCTACATGCTGGGTCCGGAGAAATAGGCTCCGGGCCGGAAAAGACAAATAACTGCCGCAATCACGAAAAACGCGATTGCGGCAGTTTTTTCAGGTGTTTCGTGAACGGCCGGGACGGGGTCTACAGCAGGTCGTGGATATGTTTCCAGGCCGAGTAGAAGAGGATTTTGTTATTACGAACATCAGCCGTAGTGGCGATGACAGCGTTCTTGTCCGGCATCACGATGCCGAACTGTCCGCGGGCGCCGTCCAGGCGGCAGCCGCCGCAGTCATCCATCCAGAACTGGTAGCCGTAGCCCATGTTCCACTGGTCGCCGGCGTACTTGACGGCGGCTTCCTCCGGGCTGATGTCCTCGCCCTCATATTCCATGATCTGGGCTTTGCAGGCCTCGTCGAACCAGGCCTCGTTCAGCAGGCGCTTGCCGTTCCAGACACCCTTCTGGAGTACGAAGAGGGAAATCTTGGCGAGGGATTCGGTCGTGATGTACATCCCCCAGCCGCCGGCGTTGTAGCCCTGCGGGGACTCCTGCCACTCGTGCGATTCGATCGACAGGGGCGTGAAGAGGCGCGGCTGCAGATAATCGTTCACTTTCTCTCCGGTCACGCGGGAGACGATGACCGACAGCAGGTAGCTGTTCATGCTGTTGTAGTTGAAGCGGGTCCCGGGATCCCAGGTCTGCGGGATGGCGAAAACATCCTTCGCCCAGTTCTCGGAGTGCTGCCGGTCGATGTTGCCGTGCTGGAAGCCGGAGGACATGCGGAGCAGGTCGTGGATGGTCAGGCCCGTCAGGCGCTCGCTGCGTTCCGCCGCGGGCGGCAGTTCGTCGTCGTTGAAATAATCGATTACCTTGTCCTGGACGGTCAGCAGACCCTCCTGGATGGCGAAACCGACGGCGCAGGAGAGGAAACTCTTGCTGACGGAGTTCATCACGTGCGCCTCGTCCGGGCCATGGCCGGGAGCATAGCGTTCGTAGATGACTTTGCCGTCCTTGATGACCATCAGGCTGTGCAGGCTGTCGCCGGGCACGGCGGTCACATCATCGAAGACTTTGTCGAACTCGGCGGTGTCCACGGGGGATTCTCCGCGGGGCAGGGATCCGGAAGGGGCGGAGTTGCAGGCGGCCAGCGCGAGGGCCAGCACTGCGAGGAGAAGAGATTTGGTTCGCATTAGATAATTGGTTTGCACAAACATACGGATTTTTCGGCAAAAAAAAGCCGCAACCGTGACATTTCACGATTGCGGCAGTAAACAGTGCGGTTCCGGCCTACTGGACGAGGGCGACGATCTCGCCCTTCTCTACGGTCTTGCCCTGCTTGGCGGTGACGGCCACGATCTGGCCGTCCACGGCCGGCAGGAGCTCCTCCATGCCGTACCAGGCCTGGACATAGCCGCAAGGCTTGCCCGCAGCGACCTTGGTCCCGACCGCCGGAGCGGTGGAAGGACCGTCCACGTCCACCTGCCAGAGCATCTGGCCCTTGGCGGGCGCCTGGACGGGCGTGGCCTTGGGATACTTGGCGAGCAGCGCGTTGAGGTCGAACTCGGGCATTTCCACGACGGCCCGCTTGACCACGATCGGGGCGCCGGCTTTCTCGCGGAAGGCCTCGAGGTCTTTGTTGAAGCGCTCCTTGGCGATACCGCTCTTGTAGTCGCGGTACTGGCGCTCGAACATGGCCATGTTGAACAGTTCCTCGTCGTCCTGGCCGCAATCCCAGCCTTCTTCCTCCATCATCTTGCGGAACTTCGGAAGTTCGTCGGGATATTCGTCCTGCGGATTGCCGGTGAAGAATTCCATGCCCTTCTCCTTGGCGAGGGCGATGATCTCCGGGGCGAGCGGACCGGGAAGCTGACCCATCTTGCCGAGGATCATGCCCCAGGTGTCCTTGTCGATGGTGGAGAAACGCGGCTTGTTCTGCGCCATCGCGAGGAGGTTCATCAGGGCCGTGTTCTTGACGTACTGGCTGAACGGGGTCACGAGGGGCGGGTAGCCGAGGCGCGGCCACACATACTCCACTTCGTTGAAGAGCTGGACCATCAGGGAATCCAGGCTGCTCTCCGGCTTGCCGTTGGCGCGCTCGGAGGCGTTGATCGCGGCCTTGAAGCCGGTCAGGTCGGCCATCATCGAGCCCATCATGCCGCCCGGCAGGCCGCAGCCGACGAGCAGCGAGGTCATCTGGGAGTTGGTCGGGTTGATCCAGTAGCCGAGGAAGTCGTCGATGAACTCCTGAGTCAGGCGGCGGACCTCCATATAGGCGTCCATGTTGATGTCCTTGACCAGGAAGCCGTCGGACTTCATCATCTGCTGGACGGTGATCACGTCCGGATGGACCTTGCCCCAGGCGAGGGGCTCCACGGCGACGTCGATGTAGTCGACGCCGGCGCGGGCGACCTCCAGCATCGAAGCGGGAGCGAAGCCCGGGCCGCTGTGGCCGTGGTACTGGACCTTGATGTGCGGATGCGCTTTCTTGATGCCGGCGACAATCTGTCCGAGCTCCGTCGGACGGCCCACGCCCGCCATATCCTTGAGGGCGATTTCGTCGGTGCCGTATTCCACCAGCTGGTCCACCAGCTTGAGGTAGTACTCTACCGTGTGCACGGGGGAGTGGGTGATGGAGAGGGCCGCCTGGGAGATCATCCCGGCCTTCTTGGCGAATTCGATCGAGAGCTTGAGGTTGCGGTGGTCATTCAGGCCGCAGAAGGAACGGGCGATGTCCGTGCCCTGCTTTTTCTTGACCTTGAACATCAGTTCGCGCACGTCGGCGGGAACCGGATACATGCGGATGCCGTTCAGGCCGCGCTCCAGCATGTGCGTTTGGATGCCCGCTTTGCGGAGCGGCGCCGTCCACTGCCGGACGGACACGTTCGGGTTCTCTCCGTAGAGGAGGTTTACCTGCTCGAATGCGCCGCCGTTGGTCTCAACGCGGTCGAAGCAACCCATATCAACGATGGCCGGGGCGACCCGGACCAGCTGGTCCACACGCGGCTGATATTTGCCGGAGGACTGCCACATGTCTCTGTAGACGAGGGAGAATTTTATTTCTTTTGCCATAATTGGTATTTGTTCAAAAGAGAAATCTTACAAAGATAATCATTTTTCCGGCTTTCCTGCTTGCGAGGAAAAAATATTTTTGTACCTTTGTCACTCCTTACTGAATACGGTGCGATTAGTTCAGTTGGTAGAGCACCAGATTGTGGTTCTGGGTGTCGTGGGTTCGAGCCCCACATCGCACCCCAAAAGAAAATGACTGTCCTGCGGGGCAGTCATTTTCTTTTGGGGTGCAGCGCAAGGCGGGGGCCCTGCGCTGCTGCTTTATACCCCTGCACCCCCAGGGGACGGGGGAAAGGGTTCCCCCGCACGGCTGCGCCGTCCCCCTTCTGTCGGCCTGCGGCCTCCGAACCTCCCCGCAACGGGAGGTTTTTTGCTTTCAGGGGGTGGCGTCGGGCGGAATCAGGAGGAAGGTGTCGGTGCCTTTCGTGCCGTCGATCCGGGAGAGGGTGATGCTGCCGGGAGCGGCCGGACCATCGGGCATCAGGAAGGTGTGGTACCGCGTCAGGTCGGGTCCGGCGATGATGCGGAATTTCTCCGCAGCGTCGTAGCGCCAGCGCTCGTTGTGGAACAGGAACACGTATTGGCCCTGTCCTTCCCGGCCGATGTCCGGGACGTCCCGGGAGAAATGCCAGCGTATGGTCCGGCCGTCCCCGTTGAAAAACAAACTGTCCAGCCCGCAGGCGAACACGCCTTCGTGCGGGGCAGGCTCCGGCGTGCCGGGATCGGGCGGACCGTCGTGGATGATCCGGCAGGAAAGCAGGCATCCCGCCAGGAACAAGAGGATAAGGAGGTATCGTTTCATGGCCGCGGTCGTTTTATCTGGCTAAAGATAGGAAGATTTCTTCGTTTTTTTCGTATCTTGGTGCCTGCTCCTGCCGGAATGACAAATAACAATCACCAGATATGAAACGAACCTGCCTTCTGATCCTGCTGCTGGCCGCTGTCTGGCCCGTGCTTCACGCAGAGAATATCCGCTTTGCTTCCCGCCCTTCGCTCTCGCCGGACGGCAAGCAGATTTATTTCAGTTATGACGGGGACATCTACTCGGTCTCCGCCGGCGGCGGCCAGGCCACGGCCGTGATCACGATGAACGGCGTACAGGATGCTCCGCTCGTCTCGCCCGACGGGCGCTGGCTCGCCTTTTCTTCCGATATCCAGGGGAACAGCGATGTCTATGTCGTGCCCCTGTCCGGCGGAGAGGCCGTGCAGCTGACCTTCCACGAAGCCCCGGACGTCCCCGTATCGTGGTCGGCCGACTCAAAGTACATCTATTTCGAATCCACGCGCGATAGCGCGCGCAAGACCAGTTTCCGCGTAGCCGTGGACGGGGGCACGCCCCAACTGATGTTCGAGGGTTTCTTCAACACCATCGTCAACCTGATGGAGAACCCCCGCACGGGTGAGTTCCTCTTCAACGAGTCGATGGAGAGCATCAGTTTCCCGACCCGCAAACGCTATGTCGGCGACCACAACCCGAACATCAAATGCTGGAACCCCGCGACCGGGACTTACACCGAACTGACCGACTACATCGGCAAGGATCAGTGGCCGATGGCGGACAACCGCGGCAATGTCTATTATGTCAGCGACGAGTACAATAAGGAGTCGAACATCGTCAAATACATCCCCGGCGGCAAGCCGCAGCAGCTCACCACCTTCGACCGCTCGGTCCAGTATCCCTCCCTCGCATTCGGGGGGAGCGCGATGGTCTTCATCAAAGAGTATGAGATCAACCTGCTGGACCTGGGCTCCGGCCGGGTGAGTGTGCCCGAGATCCGCATCGCCTCCGGCAGCGTGGAGGTCCGGCGTTCCTTCGCGGAGCAGAGGCCGAGTGCCGCCGACGTCTCGCCGGACGGCAAGAAGTTCGCGCTCGTGATCCGCGGCGGGCTCTATATCTCCGATACCAAGTGCAAATATCTGCAGAAACTGCCCACCCCGTCCGGGGAACGGGTCGACGAGGTCCTCTGGGGGCCGGACAGCCGGACTATCTATTATACCCGGACCCGCGGCGGCTGGACGAACCTCTACAAGATCGCCGCGGACGGTTCCGAGCCGGAGACGCCCGTCTATCGCTCCGCCGGCACGGTGGCCAACCTGGTGGCGGACCCCAAGCGTGAGCGGATCGCCTTCATCGACGGCAACCGCTCGGTGATGATCCACAATGTCAAGGCGGGCACGACCGGCCGGGTGGCGGAAGCCGAACTCTGGTCTTTCCAGGGCAACGATATGTCCTTCTCGCACGACGGCCGCTACCTCGCCTTCGATGCGATGCACCGCTTCGAGCCGGACATCTTCCTGTACGACCTGCGCGACAGCACCCTCGTCAACTTCACGCATTCCGCTTCGGTGGAACGGCAGCCGGTCTTCTCGCCGGACGGCAAGAATATGTACCTGCTGGCCAATCCCACTTCGTCCTCCTTCCCGAGAGGGGGGCGCGCCTCGCTTTACAAACTCCCGCTGCGCAAATATGCCGCACCGTTCAAGTCCGCCGCGGTGGACGATCTTTTCAAGGACAAGAAAGACGCGCCCAAGAAGGATTCCTCCGTGGTCATCGATTTCGACCGCATCCACGAGCGCCTGTCCCGCGTGGAGCGGGAGGGCCCCCAGAGCGGCCTGTACATCTATTCCACAAAGGGTAAAGACTACCTGCTCTACCGTTCGTCCGGCTCGGGTGCGGCCGGCGTCTATTCGCTGGAGATCTCGGATCCCGAGGCCAAGCCCAAACAGGTCAAGGACCTGAGCGGCGGCACGTTCTTCAGTTGCAAGGACGCCCTCTATTGCCTGGGCTCCGGCTCGATCTACAAGGTGGATCCCGCCGCGGGCAGCGCCACCAAGACCGAGGTCTCCAAGGATGTGGAGGTGGTCCTCGGCGACGAGTTCAAGGAGATGTTCTACGAGGTCTGGGCCGCCCTGGAGCAGAATTACTACGACGTGAACTTCCACGGCACCGACTGGTATGCCGACCGCGACTACTATGCCTCCTTCCTGCCTTATGTGCGCACCCGCGCCAATCTCCGCACCCTCATCACGGACCTGCTGGGCGAGTTGAATTCTTCGCACCAGGGCTTCACCTCCAACGGCACTGAGGAGCGCCTCGAGACCCGCACCCACACCTACGCCACGGGCATTCTCTTCGAGCGTGACGCTCCCTACACGGTCCGGGGCATCCTGGCCGATTCTCCCGCCGACAAGGTGGAGGTCGATCTGCGGGCGGGCGACCGGCTCGTCGCCGTGGGCGATGTGCGGGTGGACGAGCGGCAGAACCGCGAGCGCTATTTCTCCGGGGCCGTGTCCCGGGACGAACTGAGCCTGACTTTCAGCCGGGAAGGCTCCGAATTCAAGGTCAAGATCCATCCCGCCGCCTTCTCGGCGGTCAAGAACCTCGCCTACAAGGAATGGGAGACCCGGCGCGCGGACATCGTTAAGGAGCGCACCGCCGGCCGGGTGGGCTACATCCATATGCGTGCGATGGGAGAAGAGGACCTGAACAACTTCCTGCTCAAGATGCATACGGAGGTCTTCGACAAGGATGCGCTCATCCTGGATCTGCGTTACAACAACGGCGGGAACGTCCACAAGGAGGTCATCGACTTCCTGCGGGGACAGTCGCATTTCGAGTGGGCATACCGGGATTTCCCGCGCACGAGCCACCCGAACGTCGCTCCGGCGGACAAGCCGATCGTGGTACTCGTCAACGAACACAGCCTGTCCGATGCCGAGGTGACGTCCAACGGCATCAAGACCCTGGGCATCGCCAAACTGGTGGGCACGGAGACCTATCGCTGGATTATCTTCACCTCGTCGGTGCGCCTGCTGGACGGCTCGACCTGCCGCATGCCCGCCTGGGGCTGCTACAGCGTGGTGGACGGCTCCGACCTGGAGCATACCGGGGTCAAGCCCGATGTCTATGTGAAGAACAATTTCCAGGACAGGCTCGAGGGCCGGGATCCGCAGCTGGATGCGGCGATCAACGAGGTCCTGGCTGCTTTATAAGAAGATTTGCAAACCAGTATTGACTCATTATGAAAGGACTTTCCATTTTCGTCGTTTCGGCCCTCTCCGCCGTTTTGGCGGCCGGGGCGGCGGCGCAGAGTTTGAAACTCAACGATCTGGGCTATTTCGAAGCCCGCGGCACGAACGTGCTGGTGTACAACAACCTCTACAACGGTGCCTTCTACGATGAGAAATTCGCCGGCCTGGAGATCATCCAGCGGGGCGAACGCCTCGCCACGGGCGGCGGCATCCGCCTGATGAACACCCCCGAGCAGTGGGATATCTTCGGGGTGGTGAGCCCCCGCAAGATCGACCGCGCCGAGAGCAGCGTGGAAGTGTCGCTCGCCTACGAGGACTATGATTTCGTCCCGCGGCTCAAGGTCCTGCCCAAGGACAAGGGCGTGCTGGTGCAGGTATGGCTGGACAAGGCCGTGCCGTCGAATCTGGTCGGCAAGGCCGGCCTGAACCTCGAGTTCTTCCCGGCTTCGTATTTCGGCCGCAACTACCTCGTGGACGGCCTGGCGCGCATCCTGCCCAAGTCTCCGATGCACGATACCGAATTGCACCCCGTCTCCGAGAAGATCCCGCAGTACTTCGGCGAGAGCACCTTCGACGACCGCGGCCGCGGAGACTTCCTCGTGCCCCTGCCGATGTCCACCGGCCACCAGATCGTCCTCGCCCCGGAGGATGAGGCCCTCCGCGTGGGGGTGCGCTCCGAGGCGGAGATCAGTATCTACGACGGACGCCACCTGGCGCAGAACGGTATGTTCGTGCTGCGTTCGCTGCTGCCGGCGGACAAGACCGGCATGGTCCTGGAGTGGTACCTGGAGCCGAGCATCTCCAAGGACTGGATCCGCCCGGCCAATATCGGCTTCTCCCAGGTCGGCTATTCGCCCGCCCAGAAGAAAGTGGCCGTAGCCGAACTCGACAAGAACGCCGTGCCCGCGAAGACGGGACGCCTGCTGCGCATCAATCCGGACGGCTCCCGGACAGTCGCCAAGACCATCACGGCCGATGTCTGGGGCGAGTTCCACCACCGCTACAACTATGTCCGGCTGGACTTCTCGGATGTCCGCGAGCCGGGCCTCTACAGTATTGATTACCAGGGAGTGGAGACGAATGCCTTCCCGATCGACGTGGATATCTACAAAGATAAGTGGCACCCCACGATGGATGTCTCGCTGGTCGTCAACATGGACCATATGGAGGTGAACGAGGCCTACCGCATCTGGCACGGGCGCGCCAATATGGACGACGCCCTCCAGGCTCCCGCCAACGTCCGGCTCCACGATGGTTATACCCAGGGCGATGTCACCAATACCAAGTATCAGCCCCTCGAACACATCCCCGGCCTGGCGGTCGGCGGCTGGTATGACGCGGGCGACTTCGACATCCAGGCCAATTCGGTGCTCAACACCACCGAGGACCTCGCCTATATCTGGCGCTATTTCCGCCCGGAGCGGGACCAGACCCTCATCGACGAGAAGACCCAGTATGCCGACATCCACGTCCCGGACGGGATCCCCGACAATGTGCAACTGATCATGCACGGCACGCTCAACATCAATGCCCAGGTGGAGAACATCGGTTTCGTGGCTCAGGTCATCGGCCAGCCCGACATGCACCATTACCACCACCTCGGCGACGCCCTGACCCTGACCGACGGGCTGATCTACGATCCTTCGCTGGCGCGCTACGAAGTCAAGGGCGACCGTTCCGGCACCCCGGACGACCGCTTCGTCTTCACCAGCCGTTTCAGCCCCTCCGGTGTGATGCAGGACATCGTCTCGCTCGCCGCCGCCTATCCGGCCCTCAAAGAATACTATCCCGAGGAGGCCGAGCGTTCCCTGAAGAACGCCAAGATGCTCTGGAATAAGTATTTCGAGGATGCCGATCCGGCCCGCAACCAGGCCGGCGCCGGCCGCCGCTTCGGCGGGGGCGACCCGCGCCTGAATGCGGCCATCGAGCTCTGGATCGCCACGGGCGATGATCGGTACAAGAACTTCTTCCTGCCGCTGGTCGAAAGCCAGTTGGAGCAGCGTCCCGCCGCCGCTCCGGTGAACAATTCCGGTTTCGGCGACCGTTTCCCGCCCATGAATCTGACGGCGGCCCTCAAACTCTATCCCTACATGGACAAGGCCTTCCAGGACAAAGTCCGGGCCGCGGTGCCCGCCTATGTGGCGAACATCACCCGCTCCGGCCGGGACAACCCCTACGGCGTGGCCATCACCGGCGCCAGCTGGGCCGGCAACGCCCAGGTCATCTCCGCCGCCTACAACTGCTATCGCGTCTGGAAACTCTTCCCGGACCTGATCGATCCCGAGTATGTGCTCGCCGGGCTCAACTACCTGTTCGGCTGCCACCCTTACAATAACCTCTCGTTCGTGACTTCCGTGGGCGTCAATACCAAGAAAGTCGCCTACGGCAATAACCGGGCGGATTATGCGGTGATCCCGGGCGGCATCGTCCCGGGCCTGCTGGTCAAGGAGGATTTCTTCGAGAACAAAGACGATTACCCCTTCCACTGGGGTGAGAACGAATGCTGCATCAACACGGCTCCGCAGTATGTCCAGCTCTGCCTGGCCTGCGATGAGATCGTGCGCTATCTCAACAAGCAGTGATACGCTCGATGAGCGGGCGGACGGGCTCGTATTCGTAGCCCCGGCTGAGGGCGAAACGGATGAGTTTGAGCCGTCCCTGCGGGTCGTCCGCGAGGGTCCGCCACTTGGCTTCGAGCAATTTTTCCAGCCGTGCCTCGGCGCGTTCGGGATCGATTTGACCGAGCGCGCCGAGGACGTCTTCGCGCTTCACACCGCGGCTGAGCAGCGCGGTGCGTATCTTGATCGGGCCCCAGCCGTCGAGCGCGGATTTCTCTCGGGCGAAGGCGGCGGCATAGCGCCTGTCGTCCACGAATCCTGCTTCCTGCAGGGCCGAGACGACCTCCTCGGCGGCCGCGGCGTCGTAGTCGAGCCGCTCCAGGGCCTTGCGCCGGATGTCGGCGGTGCAGTATTCGCGTTTGGCGCATTGCGCCTCCAGCGCGATCCTGACTTGTTCGGTCTCAGAAGTCATAGCCGATGGAGAAATAGGCACCCCAGCCCTGGGCGTCGGACCAGTGGACGTTGAACTTGATGGGCCCGGCGAAGGTGTCGTAGCCGGCTTCGGCTCCGAGGGCCCAGGCTTCCGGCAGGGGGTTCCGGAGCAGGTTGAGGATCGAGTCTTCGGAGGAGATGGCGCCGGCCAGGGCGCTCAGGTAGAAGCGGTCCAACGCCCGGCACCGCAGCGCGATGGAGGCGTTGATGAGGTGGTCGCCGGCGGACATGACGCGGTTGAATCCGAAGAAGGGCATCTGGTCGGCGATGTAGCGTCCCGCCAGCATGCCGCCCACGAAATTGGTGTGCACGAGGTCGTCCCCCGTCTTGTCATTGAAATGAATGATGTTGCGCACGCGCACGTCCGGCAGGAGCGTCCAGTTCCCGCCGAGCGGGATGGCGCTGCTCAGGTCCATGCCGCCTGAGAGAATGGGCGAGAAACCGGGATTGCCCGGCTGCACGAAGTCGTAGTCGGCCCGCAGTTTGAGCGAGATGCCCCGGTTGGGGAAATACCGGTGGTCCATTGTGAAGAGGATACCCTGCAGATAGGTCCCGAGGAAACGGGCGTCCAGGGGCTGGCCTTCCGTCTGCATCTGATGGGCGAAGACCGTCTGCGGGTTGAGGTGGTAAGCCTTGTGGTGGATGCCGGCGCGGAAGTCGAGCCTGGTCCAGTTCACGCCGGAGATGTACAGGTCTTCGTCGTGGGTCCAGTAGGCGACGTCGTACTTGAGCGAATGGCTGCCCTGGCCGAGGTTGCCGCGGTAGCGGGCCGCCGAGACCGCGAGATTGAGTGTCGGCAGATTGCCCAGGTCCAGGGCGTAGTGCAGTTCTCCCTTGAGGTTCTGCCCGATCCGCGCGGTAAATCCGACCTTGGAGCCGTACAGGCGGTTGGTCCCCAGGCCGAGTCCGAGGAGCAGGGAGGCTCCCTCGTCCGTGTCGGCGCGCAGGCCCAGGCTGATGTTGTGGATCGGAGCCTGAGAGCAGTGGATGACGAGGCGGTAGGGCTCCTCGCTGCCGTAGAGTGAATAGGTCACGGATTCAAAGGCGCCCGTAGCCTGCAGGCGGCACATGGCGTCGTCGATCCGCGCTTTGTCCAGTTTTTCCGAGACATTGAGTCCGGTCAGGCGGAACAGACGGCGCGAGGTGGCATCGTCCACCCCTTCGTATTCGATGGAGGACAGGCTGATCGCCTGCTTGGAGAGATCCACGGCCCGGGACCCGGGGGTGCTGGCGCTCTTTCCGGTGCGCCGGAGGATTTCGAGCAGTCCTTCGCGCTGCGCCGCGGCGGCTTCATAGCCGCGCCGGAGCATCGTTTCAACGGCTTCTTTGTTGAAACTCAGCATATTGTATTCGGGGATCGACGGCTTGATGAAGACATCGCTCTCTCCGATATTGCGGGTGAAGGAGTCCTTGCCGAGCATCGTGATGAACTGGGTCAGGATGTCCCCGATGTTGTTGATGTCGTCGTAGTCGGGCTGCGCGTCGGAGAGCTCGATGCCGATGAGGTAGTCCGCGCCGACGGCCCGGGCGATGTCGGTGGGGAAGTTGTTGCGTACGCCGCCGTCCACCAGGACCATTCCCTCGGTGCGTACGGGCGCGAAAAGTCCGGGGATGGACATGGTGGAGCGCATCGCCGTGGTGATGGAGCCGCTGATCCAGTTCTTGGCCTTGGAACTGACCATGTCGCCTGCCACGCAGGCGTAGGGGATGGGCAGTTTGTTGAAGGAGATGCTGTCCTGATAGCCCACGGCCATCGAGGAGAGGGTATTGTTGACCGTGAAGCCGAAGGCGAAACCGGAAGGCAGCGAACTGCCCAGGCTGGGCGGTTCCTTGGTGACCTGGAGGGCTTCCTGGAGGTTGCGGCGGGTCTTGTCACGGGTATAGCGGACCTTGCCCTGCCCGCCTTTGGACGGGGGATTGTAGAAAGGAATGGTGAGCAGGTAGGTGGTTCGGTCCACCTTGGTCTCATAGGGGATGTAGGCGTAGGGAATCTGGTCGGAGAGCATCATATCCCAGTCCTGCGTGCGGAAAAGTTCTTCCAGGTCGCCGGCGGTGTAGCCGAGGGAATAGAGGCCGCCGATCAGGCCGCCGATGCTCGTCCCGCAAACGAAATCGATGGGGATGCCGAGTTCTTCAATATATTTCAGGGCGCCCACCTGGGCGGCTCCCTTGGCGCCGCCGCCCGAGAGCACAAGGCCCACGGTGGGGCGGTGCTGGTCCGCGCGGATGTTGTCGAGGTGCCGGCGGATCTGCCGGAGCGCGACGGCGTCGCCTTCCGGGTCGACGCTGTCCGCGGCCAGGGCGTTGGGAAAGCTTTGGGCACGGAGCCCGGGTATGGCGAGCAACAGGGCTAGGACTGTTGTGCTTGCTGTCCGGAGAGCAGACCGCAGGCAGCCAGGATGTCCTCGCCTCTGGAAGAACGGATGGTACATAGTATTTGATGATTGTTCAGGCGATCCCGGAAAGCCTCCATCGCCTGGAGCGAGGCACAGCGATAGGGGAAGTCCGGAATCTGGTGGAATCGGATGAGGTTGACGCGGCACTCCAGGCCGCGCAGCAGGCGGATCAGGGCATCGGCGTGGCGCTTGTCGTCGTTGAAACCCTCGAACATCGTGTATTCGAAACTCACGCGGCGCTGGCCGCTGAAATCATATTCGCGGATCAGGGAGAGCACCTCGCGGATATCCCAGGCCTTCTGGACCGGCATCAGGGAGAGCCGTTCCTCGGGGAAGGGATTGTGCAGGCTTACGGCCAGGTGGCAGCGCTGCTCGTCGAGGAAGCGCCGCAGGGCGGGCAGTACGCCGATGGTGCTGACGGTGATTCGCTTGGGACTCCAGGCGAAACCCCAGGGGGCGGTCAGGATCCCGAGCACCCGGGTGAGGGTGTCGTAGTTGTCGAGCGGCTCGCCCATCCCCATGAAGACGGCGTTGGACAGGGTCCCGGACTCCTCGATGCTGATGAATTGGTTGAGTATGTCCGCGGCGTCGAGCTGCCCGTGGAAGCCCTGCCGGCCGGTCATGCAGAATTTGCAGCCCATCCGGCAGCCTGCCTGCGAACTGACACACAGCGTCTGGCGGTCCTCGTCAGGGATCATCACGGACTCGATGAAGCGCCCCTGCCCGGCTTCGAACAGGTATTTCTTCGTGCCGTCCGAGGAGCAGGCGAGTCCGACCGGATCGTGCACGCCGATTTCATAGCGGGCGGCCAGCGCTTCGCGTGCGGACTTGGAAATGTTAACCATCCTCTCCCAGCTGCGCACCCGTTTGGCATAGAGCCAGTCGGCGAGTTGCGCACCTACGAAAGGCTTGAGGGAGCAGGCCTGTGCGGCGGCCTTCAGCTCCGGAAGGGTCATTCCCAGTAACTTCTCTTTCATCCCTGCAAAATTAATCAAAAATACCGTGTTGGAAAATGGAAAAATATGTAAATTTGCTATCTCCGGCAGGTGTGCCGGGAAACTGAACTATCAAAAACTATTAACTAAAAGAAACCAATTATGGCGAAAGAAGCAGAAGTCAAGTCCGTAGATGTCAATGCGGCAAAACTCAAAGCCTTGCAGGCCACGATCGACAAGATCGAGAAAGACTACGGCAAAGGCACGATCATGAAACTCGGCGATCAGCCCGACTGGGACGTCCAGGTCATCCCGAGCGGCTCCGTGGCCCTGGACCACGCCCTCGGCATCGGAGGCTATCCCCGCGGACGCATCATCGAGATTTACGGACCCGAATCCAGCGGCAAGACCACCCTCGCGATCCACGCGATCGCCGAGGCCCAGAAGGCGGGCGGCATCGCGGCGATGATTGACGCGGAGCACGCCTTCGACCGCACCTATGCCCAGGCCCTGGGCGTCAATCTGGAGACCCTTCTCGTCTCCCAGCCGGACAACGGCGAGCAGGCCCTCGAGATCGCGGACAACCTCATCCGCTCGGGCGCCATCGACATCGTGGTGATCGACTCCGTGGCGGCCCTGACCCCGAAGGCCGAGATCGAAGGCGAGATGGGCGACAACAAGGTCGGCCTGCAGGCCCGCCTGATGAGCCAGGCCCTCCGCAAACTCACAGCCAACATCTCCAAGACCAACACCTGTTGCATTTTCATCAACCAGCTCCGCGAGAAGATCGGCATCATGTTCGGCAACCCTGAGACAACCACGGGTGGCAATGCCCTGAAATTCTATGCCTCCGTGCGGCTGGATGTGCGCCGTACCACGCAGATCAAGGACGGCGACGAGGCCCTGGGCAACCGCACCAAGGTCAAGGTGGTCAAGAACAAGATGGCCCCGCCTTTCAAGAAGGCCGAGTTCGACATCGTTTTCGGCGAGGGCATCTCCCACGTGGCGGAGATCGCCGACCTCGCCATCAGTTTCGACATCATCCACAAGAGCGGCAGCTGGTTCAGCTACCAGGGCGAGAAACTCGCCCAGGGCCTCGCCGCCGTCAAGCAGCTCCTCAAAGACAATGTGGAACTCTGCGACGAGATCGAGGCCCAGGTCCGCGAAGCCCTTAAAGCCGTGAAAGACTGATGGAGCAGGGCAAGAAAATCATCCTCACGGGCGACCGGCCTACCGGTCGCCTGCACATCGGGCACTACGTAGGATCGCTCCGCCGCCGGGTGGAGCTCCAGAACAGCGGCGAGTACGACGAGATCTACATCATGATCGCGGACGCGCAGGCCCTCACAGACAATGCCGACAATCCCGAGAAGGTCCGCCAGAACATCATCGAGGTGGCCCTGGACTACCTCTCCGCCGGCCTCGACCCGGAGAAATCCAACCTTTTCATCCAGTCGCAGGTGACCGAACTGACCGAGCTGACGTTCTACTATATGAACCTCGTCACGGTCCAGCGTCTGCAGCGCAACCCGACGGTCAAGCAGGAGATGCTGCTCCGCGGTTACTCCGAGAGCGGGGACGGCTCGGACAACAAGGCCGGCACGCCGGTCGGCTTCTTCTGCTATCCGATCAGCCAGGCTTCCGACATCACGGCCTTCAAGGCCACCACGGTGCCCGTGGGCGAGGACCAGGAGCCGATGATCGAGCAGACCCGCGAGATCGTCCGCAAGTTCAACAGCGTGTACGGACCGGCCCTCGTGGAGCCGGAGATCCTGCTGCCGGACAATGCCGCCTGCCTGCGCTTGCCCGGTACGGACGGCAAGGCCAAGATGAGCAAGTCCCTGGGCAACTGCATCTACCTGTCCGACTCCGCCGATGAGGTCCGCACCAAGGTCCGCGGGATGTACACGGACCCCGGGCACCTGCAGGTCAGCGATCCGGGCAAGGTCGAGGGCAACCCGGTCTTTACCTATCTCGATGCATTCTGCCGCCCCGGACACTTCGATCTTTTCGGCGACTGTTTCCACGGCCGCAAGGTCAGTTTCGATTTCCACAGCCTGGACGAGGTCAAGGCGCAATACCGCGCCGGCGGACTCGGGGACGTGATGGTCAAGAACTTTCTCGCCGCGGTGCTCAACGACACCCTCGAGCCCATGCGGGAGCGCCGCAGGGCCCTGGAACAGGATCTTCCGTATGTCTATGAGGTGCTGCGCCGGGGGACGGAAGCCGCCCGCGCCAAGGCGGCCGGAACCCTTGCCGACGTCAAGCGGGCGATGCGGATCAACTACTTCGACCCGGGTGTGCTCGAAGCGCTCATCCGGGAGCAGTCGGAGAAATACCGCTAGCGTCTGCCGTGTGTAGATGGAGCCGCAGGTCGTCTAGGCGATCTGCGGCTTTCCGTTGGGCCGGGGCTTCTCGCGCCCGATCAGCTTGTCGGCCATTTTGCCTTCCTGGAGTTCTTCCCACTGGCGGCGGTTGCGCCAGATGTCGATGGCGGTGAAGATGGCCGCCCGCATCGAGCGGGGATCGGCCTGGTCGCGGCCGGCCATCTCGAAGGCCGTACCGTGGTCCGGCGAGGTGCGGACGACGCTCAGTCCGGCGGTGAAATTGACGCCGTCCTCGAAGGAGAGGGCCTTGAAGGGGGAGAGTCCCTGATCGTGGTACATTGCCAGCGTGGCGTCGAAGTTCTCGAAATGATTGAGTCCGAAATAGCCGTCGGGGGAGAAGGGGCCGAAAGCGAGGATGCCCTCATCGGTGGCCTTCTTGATGGCGGGGATGATGATGTCCTGCTCCTCGGTGCCGAGCAGGCCGCCGTCACCGCTGTGCGGGTTGAGGCTGAGCACGGCAATGCGCGGCTGGTCCACGACGAAGTCCTGTTTGAGCGACTCGTTGATCAGGCGCAGCTTGCTCAGGATGCGCTCCTCGGTGATCTGGCCGGCGACGTCTTTCAGGGGAATATGTCCCGTGACGACGGCCAGGCGCAGCCGGTGGCTGACCATGAACATCAGCGAGTCGCGGGCGCCGAAAGCGTTCTGGATGTATTCGGTGTGGCCGGGGAAGCCGAAACCTTCGTTCGACATCGCCTTTTTGTTGATCGGGCCGGTTACGAGCACGTCGATCAGGCCCGCCTTCAGTTCGCGCACGGCCGTCTCGAGGGACCTGATGGCGGCCCCGGCGGACTCGGCCGTGGCCTGGCCGGGCTCGGCGTAGGCACTGTCGGGCAGGCAGCCCACGATGTTGATGCGCTTTGGATGGGCCTCGGCGGCGGAATTGATGGCGTTGGTATCCATCTGCTCCACCTCGGGGATGGTCTTGCGATAGAAGCCGAAGAGCTTGGAGGAGCCGTAGATGACCGGCGTGAATTGTTCGAGGATGCGCGGATCGGCGAGTGCCTTGATGATGACCTCGTATCCGATACCGTTGGAGTCGCCCTGCGTGATGCCGACTATGATTTTTCCGTTTTGCATATCGATTTATTTTGGGTCCCGGTCCAGGCCCGGGAGGGTATTGTCTGCTTGTGTGGCGAGCCAGCCCGTGTCCTCGGGCAGGCCGGGGAGTGCTGCAGCTTCGACCGCCAGCCGGTCGCAGCGCTCGTTTTCGGGATGGCCGGCGTGCCCTTTGATCCAGGTGAAATGCAGCTCGAAACGGGCTGCGAGCGCATCGAAACGCGCCCACAGATCGTGGTTCTTTTTGCGCTTCCAGTGCTGGGTGACCGTGCCCACCACGTAGGTGGAATCACTGTACACGTGCACCTGGGCGCCTTCCCAGCGGATGGCCTCCAGGCCCTTGATCACGGCCAGTAGCTCCATCCGGTTGTTGGTGGTGCAGGCGAAGCCCCCGCTGAGTTCCTTGCGGACCTCCCCGCAGCGGAGTACGGCGCCCCAGCCGCCGGGACCGGGGTTGCCGCTCGACGCGCCGTCGGTGAACAGAAATATGGGAGGCCTCGTTGTCATTATCTGCAAAATTAACTATTTTTGTCAGATAAATGAAGCAATGCCAGATATGAATTACGAAAGGTCCCTGATCATCACGGGCGGCGCCGGATTCATCGGCAGCCACGTGGTGCGCTTGTTCGTCAACAAATATCCGGACTACCGGATTGTCAATGTGGATAAACTCACTTACGCCGGCAACCTCGAAAACCTGAAGGACATCGAGGGGCGGCCCAATTACCGCTTCGTCCGGATGGACATCTGCGATTTCGAGGGCATCCTGGCCCTGATGCAGGAGGAGCGGGTGGACGGTGTCATCCACCTGGCGGCGGAGTCCCACGTGGACCGCTCGATCAAGGATCCCTTCACCTTCGCACGGACCAACGTGATGGGCACGCTTTCCCTGCTGCAAGCCGCCCGGATCTACTGGGAGAGCCTGCCGGAGAAGTACGAAGGCAAGCGTTTCTATCACATCAGCACGGACGAGGTGTACGGCGCGCTTGAGATGACGCACCCCGAGGGAATCGAACCCCCGTTCAGCACCCGGGCGAGCAGCGGCAGCCACCACCTTGCCTACGGGCAGCAGTTCTTCACCGAAGATCTCAAATATCAGCCGCATAGTCCGTACAGCGCCGCCAAGGCCTCGTCGGACCATTTCGTGCGGGCTTTCCACGATACCTACGGCCTGCCCACCATCGTGACCAACTGCTCCAACAACTACGGTCCTTACCAGTTCCCGGAGAAACTCATTCCGCTCTTTATCAATAATATCAGACACCGCAAGAGCCTGCCGGTCTATGGCCGGGGCGAGAATGTACGCGACTGGCTCTACGTGGAGGACCACGCCCGGGCGATCGATGTGATCTTCCACCGGGGCGGGATTGCCCAGACCTACAACATCGGAGGCTTCAACGAGTGGAAGAATATCGACCTCATCAAGGTGCTTATCGCCACCGTGGACCGCCTGCTGGGCCGTCCGGAAGGAGCCGACCTGGACTTGATCACCTTCGTGACCGACCGGGCGGGCCACGACCTTCGCTATGCCATCGACTCTACCAAACTCCAGCAGGAACTGGGCTGGGAGCCGAGCCTGCAGTTCGAAGAGGGGATCGAGAAGACTGTGCGCTGGTACCTGGACAACCAGGACTGGATGGACCGCGTGACAAGCGGCGAGTACGAGAAATATTACGAACAAATGTACGCCGGAAGGTGAGACGTTTATTTGCCACCCTCCTGATCGCCGTTCTCGTGGGCGGACCCGCCGCACGGGCCCAGGTCGCATCCGATTCGACCGTCTTCCGTCCCGCCTCGCTGATCGCTCCCGGCCTGCTGATGGGCTCCGGGGTGGCGATCCACTGTTTCGCCCACGAGTCCATCGATGTTCCCTTCAATACCTGGGTGCAGGAAAAATGGCGCGGTGACCGTCCCGAACTGGGTTTTGACAACCTGATCCAGTATGTCCCCCTGGCGATGGACCTGGGACTGGGCCTGGCCGGCGTGCCGGCGGAGAATGGCTTTGTGGACCGGATAATCGAGGGGTCCCTGGGTGGCATCGTGCTCGGGACCGTGTCCTGGACAATGAAAAAAGTGATTGATTCACCCCGACCCAACGGCCGGGATTCCCGGTCGTTCCCGTCGGGCCATACCGATTGGGTTTTCTTCGGGGCCGAACTGGTCCGGCTCGAATATGGCTGGGGCTGGGGTGCCGGGGCTTATGCCGTCGCCACGACCGTGGCCGTGATGCGCAACTACAACAACTGGCACTGGCTCAGCGATGTGCTGATGGGGGCCGGGTTAGGCATCGTGACCGCGGATATCGGACGTTACCTGCTGGCACCGACCAAACGTCTCCTGGGTATCCGCACCACTTCCTGGGGAAGCGGCCGGACGGCCGTGCAGGCCGTGGTGGCCCCCTCCGTCGATCCCCTCAGCGGCACGCTTTGCACCACGCTCGCCCTGCGTTTTTAGTGAATGGCGCGTGCAGATAATTAGGTTTTGTCTGAAAAAATATTAATTTTGCATAATTATAAGGCAAACCCCGTATAAACGATAAGTTTTATGTTGGATTTGGGTAAGAACCTGGACAAATTCAGTTCCAAATTCCTGAGCAGGAGAAAGGTCTTCGTAATGGATCTTTTCATTTCTTTTGTCATCTCCGTCGTCGTGGCGCTCCTGGCTTTCCTGCTCAACGAGGATATTGTCCTGATCCGCTCGTTCGATCTGGTCTGGGGGATTTCAGCCCTCGTCGGTTCCGCCCTGATGTTCTGGCTTTTCAAGACCAACGTCATCATCATCCGGCATTTCTCTTTCAAAGATACCCTCGTGTTCGGCGGCGCTTCGCTCGGCAAGGGGATCGTGATGGCACTGATCCTCCTTTGCTACGGCTATATCGAGCCCATCGTGATCATGATGCTGCTCGCCGATACGCTTCTGACGGTCGTGGCTCTTTGTGCGGTGCGTCTGCTGATGATTTATGTCTTTGATTCCTACAAGGCCAAGATCCGCGACCTGGAGCGTCGCGCCCGCGTGCTGGTGTATGGGGTCAATGACAAGGCCGTGGCCACCGCCACCCGCTTGCGGGGGGCCAAGCGCTATGACGTGGTCGGACTGATCTCGAACAATCCGCAGATCCAAGATACCCTGATTGCAGACAAGATTGTCTATTATTTCAAGAACGGGGATGATTTCGAGCAGCAGGTAAACCGCCTGTCGCTGCGCGGGGTGATCTTTACGAACGAAAAGGATGTGGCCGCCGAGCAGAACAACCTGATTCGTACTTGCTCCGAATTGGGCGTCAAGGTTCTGATTGCTCCTGCGGTGGACGAACTGAATCCCGGTTCCGCCGAACACTTCCAGATTCGCAAGATCCGCATCGAGGACCTGCTCGGCCGGGAGGAGATCCGGATCAACCTGGATGTGATCAAGGCTAGTTTCAAAGACAAAGTGGTGCTGGTAACCGGTGCCGCCGGCTCTATCGGTTCCGAACTCTGCCGCCAGCTGGCCGGGTTCGGCGTCCGCAAACTCGTCCTGTATGACAATGCCGAGACGCCGATGCACAATCTCCGACTGGAGCTGGAAGAGCATTTCCTGGATCTGGACTTCGTTCCGATTATCGGCGACGTGCGGCAGCCGCAGCGCCTGGATTATGCTTTCCGGACCCATCATCCGCAGGTGGTCTTCCACGCTGCCGCCTACAAGCACGTTCCCCTGATGGAAGAGAATCCTTGCGAGGCGGTGCAGGTCAATGTGGCCGGGTCGCGCTATGTCGCGGACAAATGCATCGAGTACGGTGTGGAGAAGATGGTGATGATCTCCACCGACAAGGCCGTCAATCCCACCAACATCATGGGCTGCACCAAGCGGCTGGCGGAAATCTATGTCCAGAGTCTCGGCAAGGCCATTGCCTCCGGCCAGGTCGCCGGCAAGACCCAGTTCGTGACCACCCGTTTCGGCAACGTCCTGGGATCCAACGGCTCCGTGATTCCGCGCTTCCGCGCCCAAATCGAGCAGGGCGGCCCCGTCACCGTGACGGATCCGGAGATTACCCGTTACTTCATGACCATCCCCGAAGCCTGCCGGCTCGTGATGGAGGCGGCGACCCTTCCCACGGAGAATCGCATCTGCGTCTTCGACATGGGCCAGCCCGTCAAGATCGATTCCCTGGCGCGCCGGATGATCGAACTGGCCGGCCTGGTGCCCGACCGTGACATTGAGATCGTCTATACCGGGCTGCGTCCCGGCGAGAAACTCTACGAAGAGGTACTCTCCAACAAGGAAAACACCGACGCGACTTCCCACGACCGGATTCGCATCGCCCGTGTACAGGAATACGCGTACGCGGAAGCCGTCAAGGCGGCCGATACCCTGGGAGAACTCAGCCGCGAAGTCCGCATCCCTGAGATGGTGAAATTGATGAAGACGGTCGTGCCTGAATTCATTTCCAACAATTCCCGTTTCGAAGAATTCGACAAGAAATAGCCGGATGCTCCTTTCCACCCTGCTTTCTTTATTGCTTGCCCTGCCGCTTCCGGACTGGATCGGCTGGGAGGAGGCTTTCCCCTGGGACGTCGAGACGCAGCACAGCCGGCTCAGCGCCCGCTACCTGCGTACGGAATTCTCCCTGGATGCTCCCGTGCGCGAGGCCACCCTGGAGATCTGCGGACTGGGCCTCTATGAATGCTATATCAACGGCGCCAAAGTGGGAGAAGATGTCCTGACCCCCAATCCCACGGACTACCGCAAGACCATCCTCTACAATACCTACGATGTCACGGACCGGCTTGCCGCCGGGCCGAACGCCCTGGGCGTGGCCCTGGGGCCGGGACGCTTCTATGCGATGCAACAGCACTACAAGCCGCACAAGGTCCGCACCTTCGGCTATCCCAAACTCTGGCTGCGCCTGCACCTGGTCTATGAGGACGGCTCGGAAGGGTGGATCCTTTCGCGCGAGCAGGGCTGGAAACTGACGGCGGAGGGACCCGTGCGCAGTGCCAATGAATATGACGGCGAGGTCTATGATGCACGGCTCTCGCTGGGCGACTGGACCCGTCCGGGCTACGAGGATGCCCGCTGGCTGCCGGCCCGGCGCTCGGCCCTGCCGGACGGGACCCTGCAGCCCTCGCCCTCGCCTTCGATGCGGGTGATGCGCAGCCTTGAGCCCGTGAGCCTGACGCCCCACGGAGACGCCTGGATCCTGGATTTCGGACAGAATCTCGCCGGCTGGGTCCGCGTGCGCCTGCACGACACCCGTCCCGCTCAGACGCTCCGCCTGCGCTTCGCCGAAACCCTGGCTGCCGACGGAGGATTGTACACGGCGAATTTCCGCCATGCCGAGAGCAGCGACACCTACATCTGCTCCGGAGCCGAAGCGGGAGAGTGGTGGCATCCGATCTTCACCACCCACGGCTTCCGCTACGTGGAACTGAGCGGCTGGAAGGAGCCTTCGGCGGAGGACTTCGTCGCGGAACTGATCTACGACAACATCGAATCCATCGGCACCTTCGAGTGCTCCAACGAGGTGCTCAACACCGTCTGGCGCAATGCCTGGTGGGGAATCGCCTCCAACTACAAAGGAATGCCCATCGACTGCCCGCAGCGCGACGAACGCATGCCCTGGCTGGGCGACCGCGTGGCTGGTGCGCTGGGTGAGAGTTTCCTCTTCGATACCCACGCGCTCTATGCCAAATGGGTGCGGGACATCCGCGAGGCCCAGCGGGCGGACGGTTCCATCCCGGACGTCGCCCCGGCCTTCTGGAATTATTATTCCGACAATATGACCTGGCCGGCGGCCCTGCCGATGAGCTGCGACCTGCTTTGGGAGCAGTTCGGCGACCTCCAGCCCATCCGCGACAGCTATGCCTCCATCGTGAAATGGATGGAGTATATGTTTGACCGGTATGCCGATGCGGATGGGATCATCACCAAGGACAGCTACGGCGACTGGTGCATGCCGCCGGAGTCGCTCGAACTGGTGCACAGTGCGGACCCGGACCGCATCACGGACGGGACGCTGATTGCCACGGCTTATTATGTCAAGATCTCCAGGCTGCTTGCGAAGTTCGCCCGTCTGCAGGGCCTGCGCAAGGAAGTCCGGCGCTGGGAAGCAGAAGCGGACAAGGCCGCGGCGGCCTTCAACCGGCGCTTCCTGCATCGCGGACCTGCCACGCCGGCCAGCCCCGGCCAGCCGATGAAGTGGCTGCAGCCCGACAGCACCTACTACGACAACAATACCGTCACCGCCAATGTGCTGGCGCTGGCCTTCGATATCGTCCCGCCCGACTGCCGCGAGTCGGTGGAGCAGAACATCGTCAGCAAGATCCTGCGCGATGGCAACGGCCATATCAGCTGCGGGGTGATCGGCCTGCAATGGATCCAGCACGAACTTTCCCGCATGGGCCGCAGCGACGTCGCCTTCCTGCTGGCCTCGCAGGATACCTATCCCAGCTATGGCTATATGGCCGCGCGTGGCGCCACCACCATCTGGGAACTCTGGAACGGGGATACCGCCAATCCGTCGATGAACAGCGGCAATCACGTGATGCTGCTCGGCGGCCTGCTCAGCTGGTACTACCACGAGCTGGCGGGCATCCGCCCCGACAAACCCGGCTACAAGCGCATCGCCCTCAAGCCCGACTTCTCCATCGAGGACCTATCGTGGGTGAATGCTTCTTACAAGACGCCCTATGGCGTGGTGGAATCGCGTTGGCGCAAGGATCTGAACCGTGTGGAGTGGGACATTACCGTGCCGGAAGGCACGACGGCCCGCGTCTGGCTGCCTGGCCGCCGCCGGCCGCTGCGGGTCCGTCCCGGCGAACATCATTTCTCGGCCGCCCTGCCGCACCCGAAGGGGGTCACGGAGACTTCCTTCCTCTATGAGAAGGCTTCCTTCCCGCAGTGCCACGCTTCCACCATCGCCCAGACCCCGGAAGGAGACCTCGTGGCGGCGTATTTCGGCGGGAGCTACGAGAAATGTCCCGACGTGTGCATCTGGGTGAGCCGCAAACCCGCGGGCAGCGATGTCTGGAGCGAGCCGATGCTGGTCGAGGACGGCGTGCAGCCGGACGGGACGCCTTTCGCCTGCTGGAACCCCGTGCTCTTCCAGATTCCGGACGGAGAGCTCCTGTTGTTCTACAAAGTGGCCCCGACCATTCAGGAATGGGTGGGTTACCTGCGGCGCTCAACGGACGGCGGGAAGACCTGGAGCGAGGCGGAACGCCTGCCCGACGGCTTGCTCGGCGCCATCAAGGACAAGCCGGTGATGCTTCCGGACGGCCGGATCATCGCGCCTTCCAGCACGGAGAACGGCACCTGGCGCATTCATTTCGAGATTTCGGACGATCTCGGCCACAGTTGGCGCAAGGTCGGACCCGTGCCTCAGCCGGAGGGCTTCGACTGCATCCAGCCTTCAATCCTGGTCCACAAGGACGGTTCGCTGCAGGCTGTCTGTCGCACCAAGAACGGTTTTGTCGGCACGACCTGGAGCCGGGACCGGGGCGAGACCTGGAGCGAGGTCGAACTGCTGGACGTTCCCCACAACCAGTCGGGTCTGGATGCCGTGACCCTGCGCGACGGCAGTTTCGTACTGGTCCACAACAATGTCGGTCCCTATCCGGGCACCAACAAAGGCCCGCGCACCCCGCTCAGTGTCTCCACTTCGCGGGACGGCGTGCATTGGAAGCACCTGGTCACCCTGGAGGACAGCCCCATCAGCCAGTATTCCTATCCGTCCGTCATCCAGGACGCCGACGGCTCCCTGGACATCGTCTATACCTGGCGACGCCTCCGGGTCAAGTATGTGAAAGTCAAGCTCTAGCGGCGGATGGCCGGTTTCTTGCCGCTGTACAGATAATCCAGCGCCTCCGAGAAAATCCAATCGCGATCGGCCTCTTTCAAGATCGTTTCGACCGGCACGCCAAGCGTGACGGTCCGATATTCTTCCGTCTGGTTGCATACCGCGGCGGCGAAGAGTGAGCCGGGGTAGCGGAGCCAGACCTTGGCACCCTTGCCGGCGGCGCGCAGCCCGTCCGGGCGCTCTACGCAATAGATTTCTTCGTTGAGGTCCTTGCTGAACGGCATGTCGGCGATGCAGCCGGTATTGGTGCCGAAGGCGGTGGCAAGCGCAATGCCGAGCACTTCCTCGGTGAAAGCGGTCGCCACGGCGTCTCCTTCGGGGTCGGAAGCGATCGCCGCCCCGCTCACGAGCAGGTTGCCGCCGGTTCCCACGACCTTGTGCAGGGCTTTGATGAGAGACTCCGTGTACACGGGATAGCGGTCCGGCATGGCACCGCGTCCCGTGGGGGTGCGACCCTGCTTGCCACAGATCAGGTCCACGGCGGACACGGGCTCGTCGATTTCGCAGAATGCCTCGCGCGACATGGAATAGAAAGGATAGCCCAGACGGAGCAACGAGCGGCCGTGGACGGCGGGCCAGTCGAAGGTATTGCCCGCGATGGTCTGGGCGGCGCGGTCGTCGTAGGACGCACCGAAGCCCGGGTACTCATTGTCCACATACAGGGCCGAGCGGCGGAATTCGTAGTTCTCGCCGATGTAGCCGATTTCGCTGATATACGGAACGCCCGTGTCCAGCCGGCTCTCGAAGCCGGCGAAGCCCGGACTCTCCACCCAGGCCGGGGCGGAGACGCGGTCGAAGTTGTTGACGATCAGCACGGCCGCCTTCCGTGCCGCGCGCGGGACACCCACCGAGAGGATCTCGGAAGGGAAACTCCGCCCGCCGTCGTTCCAGGCGACCACCTTGTAGCTGTAGACGTGGCCGTGTTCGATGGGCAGGGCGAGGGCGGGCTCTTCGGTTTCGACGCCCGCATCGAAGGCGCCGTCGTCGATGCGCGTATAGACCGTATAGCCCCGGCTGACGGCCGTGGGTTCCTTGGGGTCTTCCGTCGGGCGCCAGCTCAGGCGGACCGTGTCGGCGCCCTGAAGCCGGGCGGCGAAGGCGCGGGGCGGCAGGGGCTGCACGACATAGGGTGTGCCGTAGAACTCGCTCAGGGTTTTGAGCAGACCCTTGTAGACGGCGCGGCAGACGGTAAAGCGGAAGGCCGGGTCCAGGCCGTATTTCATATCGGCGAAATTCTGGTGACTGAGCAACTCCAGGATCATCGCCGGGACGCCGGCGGTGCGGGGCTCGCTGTAACTGCGGTCCCACAGGCCGCGCCGGGTCCATTTGGGATCGAAATCCAGGCGCAGGTCCTGCACGATCTGGCTCTGGACATAGTCGCAAAGCGTGCGGCTGATGATGCGGTCGCGCCCGTCGGAGAACTCCCGTTCGCCGTCGGCGCGCAGGGTATAGATGGCCAGGGTACCGATGGTGCTGTCGTTGGGCGTCACGCCCGCATCGGTATGGAAGGCGAGGGCGAGGTCCACGGGGATATCCTTCTGCTCGCGCATCATCACGGTCCAGGCGCCGCGTGAGGCGTAGTCATTGGTATAGTCGGTCTCCCAGCCGCGGGTGAGGGTGCTGTCCACGCCCGCCCATTGCATCCAGTAGTGGGCACCTTCGGCCGAGGCCGGCATCCCGGAGGTACGTCCCCCGCGGGCGAGCTTGCCCATCCCGCCGCCGATCTTGACTGCATCGGCGGTCACCACCTTGCCGGCCGGGCCCCGGTTGTCCAGGAACACGCCGCCGGAGCTGCCCTCGCCGAACTCGAAGGTGCCGAGATAGATCCAGGTCCCGCCGCCGCGCTTCTGGTTGACGCTGAACTCCGTCTGTCCGCCCAGGTGGCGGACGGTGTAATGCGCCTCGGTGCAGCTCTCCGGCAGGGTTTTGTAGGAGATGTAGACGGCATAGCGGCCGCGCCGCTCGATGGTCGGCGTCCAGCTGATGGTGGCGGTGGCCTCTTCACCCGCGCAACGTGCCTGGCGGGCCGTTCCGGAAGTGAATGGATTGTCGCTGAAGGTATAGACGGGCTTGGTGTCCGCAAAGCCGGAACCGGCATCTCCCCAGGCGCCTTCTTCGCGGTAGGCCCCGCTGCGGCGCATCCGATCCCCGCGCGGACCCTCGAAGGAACGGTCGTTGTCGATGATGATTTCCCGCCACTGTGTATCCCGCTCACGCGGGGTCATCACATAGGCCCCGGCATTCTCCAGCATCGGGATGAGGAAGGGGAGGACGAAGGTCTGCGTGAACATATCTTCCACCGTACGGTGCAGACAGGCGCGCTGCCAGGTCCAGATATCCAGATTTTCGTCGTAGTAGCGCCCGTGGCTCTGCCAGAGGGCGATGTAGCGGTCGGTCATGCCGCGGGGGAAAGTCCGCTCGCCGATGCGGCGGATGAAGCGGGGCTGCTGCTTGCGCGGATCGTCCGTCTTGAAAGCATAGTCGGAAGGCTTTCCATTCGAGCCGAGCACGGGCGTGGCCAGGTCCTCGAGCGCATAGCGGTTGGTGATGATGCGCCCAGGGGTGAAACCCTCGAACTTCCATTCTTTCTTCAGTTGCTCGCGAAACCAGTCTACGTCTGCCTTGTGCCAGGGATAGTAGGAAAGGTCGGCGTTGAACGTGAGGTCCAGGGTGCTGCCGCTCGGGTCGACGCGGGTCACGGAAATGCGCTGGTGGACGGAGGTGCGCCGTTCCAGGCGGGCGCTGAGCGTGTCGCAGATCGTGCGGAAGTCCCGGGTGCGGGGAACGTTCTGCGCACACAGGGGTGCAGTCAGCGACAGGCCCAGCAGCAGGGCGGTCAGGAGGAGGCGTTTCATTTCTTCTTGCGCATCTTGAGAACATCGATGACGAACACCAGCAGACCGGACAGGCCGATGGCGAGGCAGTCCGCACCGAAATCGTTGATGTCCTTGGTGCGGTAGGAGAGCTGACCCTGGATAATTTCGGTGAGACCGGCGAAGATCCCGCCGATGGCGCAGATGCTGATCAGTGCGGCCAGCGCCTGCCACGGTGTCTGCGTAAGGTGGTCATAGGCGAGGAAAGCCAGGATCGGAAAAGGGAAGAACATCAGGAAATGCACGACCTTGTCGATCGGGAGCCCGAACAAGGTCCGTGGCATCTGGGACACCTTGCTGAGATTGGCAAAGCAGAGCCAGGCCACGGCGACCACATAGAGAATGGTCAGGATGCGGAAGATGATGGCTCGGGTGTGATTCTGCTTCATTTCTCCTACAGGGCTTGCATGTCGTGGAGTTTGCGGTAATAGCCGCCCTTGGCGATCAGCTCGTCGTGGCGGCCTCGTTCGACGATGCGGCCTTCGTCCAGGACGATGATTTCGTCGGCGTTCTTGATGGTGCTCAGGCGGTGGGCGATGGCGATGGTGGTGCGGTTCTGCATCAATTTCTCCAGGGCCTCCTGCACGCTGCGCTCGGATTCGGTATCCAGCGATGCCGTGGCCTCGTCGAGGATCAGGATGGGCGGATTCTTGAGGATGGCGCGGGCGATGCTGATGCGCTGGCGCTGCCCGCCCGAAAGTTTGACGCCCCGGTCACCGATGTTGGTCCGGTATCCTTCTTCCTTCTCGAGGATGAATTCGTGGGCGCCCGCGATGCGGGCGGCCGCCTCGACTTCCTCCTGCGTGGCGTCCTGTTTGCCGAAGGCGATGTTATTGAAAAGGGTATCGTTGAACAGGATCGAGTCCTGGCTGACATTGCCCATCAGGGCGCGCAGGTCCGAGATGCGGGCCTCGCGGATATCCACCCCGTCGATGGTAATGCTGCCGGAGCTGGTGTCGTAGAATCGGGGGATGAGGTCCACGAGGGTGGATTTGCCGGCGCCGCTCGCGCCGACGATGGCGATGGTCTTGCCCTTGGGAATCTCCAGGTCGAGCCCGTGCAGTACTTCGCGGCCGTCTTCGTAGCTGAAACTGACGTTCCGGAAGCGGATGGCCTCGCGGAAGCCGTCCAGCGGCTTGGGGTCGGGGACTTCCCGGATGGGGTTCCCGGCCTGCAGGATCGCGTCGATGCGCTCCATCGAGGCTAGGCCCTTGGGGATGCCGTAGGCGGCTTTGGAGAGGTCTTTGATGGGCTGGATCACGCTGTAGAGAATGGCCATGTAGGCCATGAACGTGGGCGCGTCGATCACGGCGTGCTCGCCCAGGATGAGGGTACCGCCGAACCACAGCACGATGGCGATCATCGCCGAGCCGAGGAATTCGCTCACCGGGTGGGCGCTCGCCTGACGGACCGCCACCTGGTTGTTCTTGCGGCGCATATCCTCGGTGATCCGTCCGAAGCGCTCGTCCATCCGGCGCTCGGCGCGGAATGCCTTGATGATGCGCAGGCCGCCGAGGGTCTCGTCGACCTGGCTCATCGTGTCGCTCCAGTACTTCTGGGCCTCGGCGGAGTCGGCCTTGAGCCGGCGCCCCGTGGCGCTGATCACGAAGATCATCAGCGGGGCGAAGACGATGACGAAGAGGGTCAGCTGCCAGGACATGCGGAAGAGCACGCCCAGGTAGATGATGATCAGGATGGGATTCTTGATCAGCATCTCGATGGTGCTGGTGATGGAGGTCTCGACCTCCTGGACGTCGCCGCTGATGCGGGCGATGATGTCGCCCTTGCGCTCCTGGCTGAAGAAGCCCAGGGGCAGGGAGAGGATTTTCCGGTAGATTTCGAGACGCAGGTCGCGTACCACGCCGGTGCGGATGGGTACCATTACGGCGGAGGCCCCGAAGTAGCAGGCCACCTTGATGAGCACGATGGCGATGAAAACGAGGCACAAGCCCAGCAGAACCCGGCTCTGGCCATATTGCTCCACGAACTGGGAGACGTAGTAATAGGCGTTGTTGGTAATCTCGTCGAAGGGCATCCCGGCGTGCCAGGGAATGAATTCATACTGGCGGGCGCCCACGTTGAAGAGAATCTGCAGGATGGGAATCAGCAGGGAGAACGAGAACACGTTGAACACGGCCGAGAGGATGTTGAGAACCACCGACCCGCCCAAGTAGCCTTTATAAGGAGCGACATAACGCCGCAGTATCTTCCAGAATGCTTTCATACAATCTTACAAATATAACATTTTTTCAGAGTATGAAAAACGGCGAAGGGGTCATCCGTGGCAGCGGGCACAGGCGCGGCGGCTTTTCTTCAGCCAGGGCCGTCCCGGGGGCATAGATCTGTCCGAGGACTTCCGCCGAGGCCCGGTAGGCGAGTTCGGGGGTGTTGTTGTGCTCGGAGAGGTGGCAGAGGAAGATGTTCCGCAGACCCGGGTGGGCGATATCGCGCAGGGCATCGGCGCACTCCTCGTTGGAGAGATGCCCCCGGCCGCCGCAGATGCGGTCCTGCAGTTCTTTGGGATAGGGGCCGTGGCGGAGCATCCAGGGGTCATAGTTGGACTCGATCACCAAGGTGTCGCACTGCCGGGCGAGGCTGAGCGCCTGCGGGACCATCCGGCCGATGTCGGTCATGATCACGAACTTGTGCTCGTCCAGCATCAGGGCGTAGCCGCAGGTGAAGGAGGCGTCGTGGGGGACGGTGAAATAGCGGACGCGGATGCGTCCCGGGACGAGTTCGTTCCAGCCCGCTTCCAGTTCGCGGCGGCAGGGGGCGAAGTGCTCGCCGGCGAGGAAGTTGTGTGCCAGGACGCCGGAAAGCGCAGGCGGTGTCCAGACCGGTCTGCCCAGATGCTTGCACCAGGAGCCCAGGGAACGGATATGATCGTTGTGGTCGTGGGTGAGCAGCAGAGCGGAGATGTCCTCGAAGCCAAGCCCGTCGCGGGCGAGTTCTTTCTTGACGCGGCGCGGACTCACGCCGGCATCGATCAGTACCCCGCAATCGCAGGAATCCAATTCATTGAAAATGCCCAGGAAATAGCCATTGCCGCAACTGCCCGAGGAGAAGGACTTGAACCTAATTGATTTCATCCTCCGAGCAATATTTGGAGATGACGCTGTAGGAGTCCGCCACGCCGAGTTCGCCGGCGCGGGACAGGTCGATACAGCCTTTTTCCTTGTCCTTGAGGTAGATGAGCACGAGTCCCCGGTTGTAGTAGGCATCGCCCATGTTGGGATAGAGTTTGATGGCCATGTCGTAGTTCTCCAGCGCTTCGATGAATTGCGAGGACAGGCACTCGAGATTGCCCAGATCGAAATAGAGATAGGGGATGTCGGGCAGGATGGAGATCGCTTCCTTGATGTCGGCGATCGCCTCGGAATAGTCGTAGGTACGCGCCACGCGGTCGCTCACGCGGGCCCGGGTGGTGCCGTCGGTGTCCATCGACAGGGTCTGGACATTGCCTTCGAGCGAGGCGATGAAGTCGATCATCTCGGCTTTGAGCACACCGCGGTTCATCAGGTAGAAGGCCTTGTAGTAGCGGGAATAGCGGTCGCGGGAGGCATCGTCCCCGGCGGCGCCCACGGCCCGGTCGAACCAGCTCAGGGCGGAGTTGAACTGTTTTCGCTGGAGCTCCTGGAGGCCCTTGACGAAATATTCCTGGGCATTGGCCGTGAAGAGGTACTGGTCCGTCCCGGTGCTCTCGACATTGCCCAGGGTGATGGGGGTCGCGGACGCCTCGATGAAGCGGTCGATCAGAGCGCTCTCATACTGGCGGGACAGGGCCAGGTTGCGGTTCTCCTTCTCGCGGGCCAGGCTGAACTTGTAGAGCGGGCGCAGGCGAATGTCGATGTCGCGGTGCTGGAGGAGTTCGTTGTCGAAATCCTTCTTGGCGAAATCGGCGTCCAGGGCCAGCAGGGAGTTGTATTTGCGGGTGGTGTCGGCGAAGGAAGCATCGCCGCTGCGGGCGCGGTAATCGCGGACTTTCTGCTGGGCGGTCTGATAGTCCGCCCGCGATTCGCGGGTGCGCCCGAGCATATTCTCCACATAGGAGCGGTTGAGGTAGGCCTTGGCGAAGTCGGGATAGAGTTCGATGGACTTGTTGTAATCTTCCAGGGCGTCCTGCCAGCGGCCCATCTCCACGAAGATGGCCGCCCGGTTGAAGTGGGCGAGGACATTGCCGGGGTTGATATTGATCACGCGGTCCATGTCCTCGAGGGCCTGTTCGAAGGCCCCCACCTGGGCATAGATGAGGCTGCGGTTGTAGAGGGTGAGAGCATTGCCGGGCTCGTAGTCGAGCACGGTGTCCAGGTCGGCCATCGCTTCGTTGTAGCGGCGCTGCTCATAGAAGAGCAGGGCCCGGTTGAAGTATGCCAGGGTGTTCTCCCGGTCCAGTTCGAGGGCGCGGTCGAGGTCTTCGATGGCCTCGTCGTAGCGCTGCTGGGCGGCATAGACACGGGCGCGCCGGACGAATCCTTCGGGCTCGAGCCGGTCCAGGCGGATGGCGCGGTTGTAGTCGGCCAGGGCCTTGGTCGTGTCGGCGAGATAGAGGTAGCTGGCTCCCCGGTTGAGGTAGGCGGCCGGGTCGGAGGGCTCTTTGCGGATGTAGAAGTCAAAGTCTTCGACGGCCTCTTCGAACTTCTGCGCGAGGAAGTTGGCCACGCCGCGGGAGAAATAGATGCCGACCTGCCCGGGGCGCAGCTCCAGGGCGCGGTCGAAGTCGCGGAAGGCGGCGTCGTAGTCGCCGAAGCGGCTCTCGGTGATGGCCCGGTAGTGGTAGCCGTTGGTGAAAATGGGGTTCAGGCGCACCGAGGTGTTGAAATCGGTCTGGGCGCCGCGCAGGTCGCCGAGGTTGTATTTGGCGATGCCGCGGAAAAAGAAACTCCAGTAATCCGTGGTGTCCAGGCGGGCGAGCACATTGAACTGCTCGATGGCCTGGGCATACTTGCCGTCGGAGAGCGCCTGCCGCCCCCGCCACATGAAGACATCCTTGTCATATTGGGCGAAGGCGAAAGTTGCGCCGAGCAGCAGCAAAGTGATGGTCAGGAGAAACTTTTTCATTATTTTTGCAAAGATAATCAATTATCGGACCCGAATTGAAACGCAGCCTCAAAATCTTGTTGCTCTGCCTGCTGGCCGCCCTGCCGCTCCGCGGCCAGGACCGTGTAGCGGATTTGCGCGCCGAAGTGGCGTGGCTTTGCGACTCGCTGCAGGCCGGGCGTGCTTTCGGGACCGTCGGAGCCCAGCGGACGGCTTTCTATCTGCTCGGCCAACTGCGCAATACAGGACTCAATGCCTTCTCCCAGACCTTTGTCCACAACGGCCGCATCGGACGGAATGTCATCGGGATCACCCCCGGTTTCTTCGTCCGCTACATCGTGGTGAGCGCCTACTATGACGGCCTGGGGACCCTGGACGGGGAGCTTTATCCGGGGGCGGATTCCAATGCTTCCGGGGTGGCCGCGATGCTCGCGCTCGCCCGGGAACTCGTTCCGCTTTGCAAGGACCAGACCGGGCTCATCTTCGTGGCCTATGACGGCCACAACGCCGACCTGTCCGGCTCACGCGCCTTCCTGGAGCGATATCGCTATGCCTATCCGATCCGGATGACGGTCAACCTGGACATCCTGGGGTCCACGCTGGTGCCGGTCTATCCCACCAGTCCGGAGTACCTGCTCGTGCTCGGGGGTTCGGGCGAACGCTTCTCCCTGGACAGCGCCAACCGCGGCATCCGCCTCCATATCAACCACGACTACTACGGCAGCGACGCTTTCACGGAGCTGTTCTACCGCCGGATCAGCGACCAGCGCTGGTTCGTGGAAGCGGGCATCCCCTCGGTGATGTTCACCTCCGGCATCACGCTCAACACCAACAAGCGCAGCGACACCCCGGAAACCCTCGACTACCCGGTGCTGGACAAGCGCATCCAGGTGATCTCCAAGTGGCTTCGCTCCAAATTCTGATTCGGAGATTATTGTTATCTTTGTAAACTGCGAAAACGAGAAAATTCAGACAAAAACAATACAAACATGGTCAAAGTCAATGTAGGAGGCTGCAGCTCCTTTGTCAAAGATGCAGATTTTCAGAAGTATGTGCAGAAAGCCCTCGCGGCGTATGACGTGCTGGATGCCGGCAGCGGCGCCGGCAACGATTTCCTCGGCTGGAAGACCCTGCCGGTCGACATCCCCGACTCGCTGATCGCGGACTGCGAGGCCATCCGCGACGACTGGTCCGCCAAGGGCGTGGACCTGGTGGTCGTGATCGGCATCGGCGGCAGCTACCTGGGCGCCCGCTGCGCCATCGAGGCCCTTTCCCACGGCTTCATCCGTCCGGAGGGCGTGCCGCAGATCGTCTTCGCCGGCAACAATCTCTCCGAGGACTACCTCGCCGAACTGATGGATCTGGCCAAGCTGCGCAACACCGCCTGCGTGGTCATTTCCAAGTCCGGCACCACCACCGAGCCGGCCGTCGCCTTCCGCATCGTCAAGGAATACATCGAGCAGACCTACGGCAAGGCCGAAGCCGCCGCCCGCATCGTGGCCATCACCGATGCGAAGAAGGGCGCGCTCAAGACCCTCGCCACCCAGGAGGGCTACAAGACCTTCGTCGTGCCCGACGACGTGGGCGGCCGCTACAGCGTGCTCACCCCGGTGGGCATCCTGCCGATCGTCCTGGCCGGTTTCGATATGCGTGCGATGCTGAAGGGTGCCGCCGAGGAGCGCGAGGCCCTGCTCGTCAAATCCGCCGACAACCCCGCCGTGCTGTATGCCGCGATGCGTAACCTGCTTTATTTCGAGCAGGATAAGAAAGTGGAGATCCTCGTGACCTTCAACCCCAAGCTCCAGTACCTGGGCGAGTGGTGGAAGCAGCTCTACGGCGAGTCCGAGGGCAAGGAAGGCCGCGGCATTTTCCCTGCTTCCGTGGTGTGTACCACCGACCTCCACTCGATGGGCCAGTTCATCCAGGAGGGTGACCGCGTGATGTTCGAGACCACCGTGATGGTGCAGAACGCCGCCCGCGAGGTCGTGATCGGGTCCGATCCGCAGAACCTCGACCAGCTCAACTACCTCGCCGGCCAGCGCGTGGAGCATTGCAACCAGATGGCCCAGCTGGGCACCAAGCTCGCCCACATCGACGGCGGCGTGCCGCAGATGGAGGTGAGTGTCGAGCGCCTCGACGAGGCGAGCCTCGGCGCCCTGTTCTATTTCTTCGAGTTCGCCTGCGGCATCAGTGCCTACGTGCTCGGGATCAACCCGTTCAACCAGCCGGGCGTGGAGGCGTACAAGAAGAATATGTTCGCCCTGCTGCGCAAGCCGGGCTATGAGGAGCAGACCAAGGAGATCCTCGCCCGCATCTAATTACTGCAGTTGATATTCCGAAGGAGCCTTGAGTCCGGGTATGCCATAATACGCGGATTCAAGGTTTCCTTTTAGATAGACCTTCCTGCCCAACAGCTCGGGGTGGTCCACCAGGTTGAGCGCTTCGCGGAGCTTCCCGGAGGGGAGTTCCACCGAGAGGCAATAGTCGAGTTCGGTGCTGGCGGCCTTCTCGCCCAGGACCAGGTTGGTGTTTTTGGTGAAAGGAGCGGTGAAGGAGACTTTCCGGGTGTTGGTGGCCACGCCGACGATATAGCCCCAGACCCAGACCTCTTTCTCGCCCGGATGGAGGCGCGCCGCGGCAACGTCATAAGCGTCGGTGATCTTGCCCGCCCCCGGTCCGCCGAGTACGAAGTTGTCCGTCAGCCAGTTGCGGGCGGTGTCCAGCTGGATGGAGATGCCGCCGGACTTGGTCTCCACATTGGCGCTTACGCGCACCGTGAGGATTTCCCGCGCCTGCAGGTTGCGGGTGAAGAGCGTCTGGGTAAAGCCGCCCTGGTCGAGGCGGAGCGAGATGGGGCCGGGACGGAAGAAGGCGGTGCGCGTCTCGGCATAGCCGTAGAGCAGGCTGCCGTCTTCGCCCTGCAGGTTCAGGATGCCGCCGGGGAAGGCGCGGCGGAAGCTCTCGTCGATGTCCAGCCGTACGCCGCTGTTGAGCTGGCTGCAGCTCAGGTCCACCGCGACGCTGCCGCCGGAGGGGACGGTCACGACCTGGGTGTCGCCCCATTGGGGGGTGTCGAAGGCAGGGGCTTCAAAGAGGGTGGAGACGGCGCTGATGGTATAGGAGCCGGCGGGGATGCTCATTTCGTCCGGGGATTGGGCATAGGGGCCTTCGTAGATGGTTCCTCCGGAGGCGTTGGTGACGCTGAGCAGGAAGGTGCCGACGTCGGGGAGGTCTGTTCCGGCGCGGGTGGCGGCGGGGCGGGGGGCTTCGAGGGTGATGATGAGTTTGCCGTCGGCTTCTTGGCGGAAGAAGTCTTGGCAGGAGGGGAGGAGGAGCAGGGCGGCGAGGGCCGCGAGGGAGGGGAGAATGGTTTTCATAGTGCGTTTTGTTTTTGCGTCCAAGATGCAGTAAAAATTCTTATCCGGCATTAAAAAACGTAAAAACCTACCCTCAAAAACATATCTTTTACCTTTTTTAACCTTTATGTAATCCGTATTGAGCGATGATGCGGCGGTCAGGGTGTCCGGCAAACCTTCCGCTTCTTTCTGGCAGGCAGACCGGTCTCCGTCTCGGCGTCCATCCTCGCTCCCCGCAGGGCGGGGACCGGATCCGGGGGACCGGATCCTGCTGCGGCTGAGCTTTCGCCGGAGACCGGTCTACCCGCCGGGAGGAAGATTGCAGAAGGATTTGGAAGCGTAGCGGGATGCAGCTGGCGCGTGAAAATAATTCACGGGCCAGTTGCATCCCTGCGACTGGCCCGTTACTTAACCTAAACTTAAACTATGAAAAACTTCGCCACGAAAGTAGATAGTTTTTGGCAAAAAAGCAAGAAATCGCCATATTTTTTCTTACTTTTGTGGGCTCTAATCCGTACATAACGCATTTATTATGATAAAGAAACTCTTATTGATCGCCTCGGCCGCCGTTCTGCTTCTGGCTGCCGGAGCCTGCAAACGCACCGTGACCTACGAAACCGTTCCCGGTGACCCCCAGCAGACTTTGATGTACACCCTGGATAACGGCATGAAGGTTTTCATGTCCGTCAACAAGGAGCAGCCCCGCATCCAGACCTATATGGCCGTCAAGGTGGGCAGCAAGAACGACCCCTCCGAGACCACCGGCCTGTCCCACTACCTGGAGCACATCATGTTCAAGGGCACCGAGCAGTTCGGTACGGTGAATTACGCTGCTGAGAAGCCTTTGCTCGACGAGATCGAGCGCCTGTTTGAGGTCTACCGCCAGACCACGGACGAGGCGGAGCGCCTGGCGATCTACCACCAGATCGACTCGGTGAGCTATGAGGCCTCCAAGCTGGCCATCCCCAACGAGTATGACAAGTTGATGGCTGTCATCGGCGCCTCCGGCACCAATGCCTGGACTTCCGACGACGAGACCGTCTACACCGAGGATATCCCCTCCAACCAGATTGACAACTGGGCCCGCATCCAGGCGGACCGCTTCCGCCATCTGGTGATCCGCGGTTTCCACACCGAGCTGGAGACCGTCTATGAGGAGAAGAACATGACCTTGACCCGCGATAGCGAGAAGGTCTATGAGGCCCTCGCCAAGGCTCTCTATCCGCACCATCCCTACGGACAGCAGACCACCATCGGCACCCAGGAACACCTCAAGAACCCCTCCATCACCAACATCAAGGCCCACATCGCCAACTACTATGTTCCCAACAACATAGCTGTGTGCGTGGCCGGTGATTTCGACCCGGACGAGATGGTCGCCGCCATCGAGAAGTATTTCGGCGACTGGAAGCCCAATCCGAACATCCCCGTGCTGAAGTATGAGCCGGAGCAGCCGATCACGGCGCCGATCGTCCGCGATGTCTATGGTCTCGAATCCGAGAACCTCACCATTGCGTGGCGCCTGCCCGGTGCCTCCGATCTCAAGACGGCGGCCGTGGCGGAGATTGCCGGTTCCATCCTCTACAACGGCACTGCCGGCCTGCTGGATCTGGATGTGATGCGCCAGCAGAAGGCCCTGTCCGTCCGCGGCGGCTACCAGAGCCAGCCGGACTACGGTTCCTTCATGGTGATGGGCAGCCCCAAGCAGGGCCAGACCCTCGAGGCCCTTCGCGACCTGATTCTCAAGGAAGTGGCCCGCCTGCGCAGCGGCGATTTCGACGAGTCCTTGATCGCCGCCACGATCAACAATGTCAAGCTCAGCCAGATGCGCCAGCTGGAGTCGAACAGCTCCCGCGCCCGCAACTATGTGAATGCGTTCATCGACGGCATTCCCTGGGAAGACGCCTGCCACGAACTCGACCGCCTGGCGGCCGTGACCAAGGAGGATGTGGTCGCTTTTGCCAACCAGTATCTCGGCGAGCAGGCCTATGCCGTGATTTTCAAGCGCCAGGGCGTGGATGATACCGTCCAGAAGATCTCCGCTCCGAAGATCACCCCGATCGTGACGAACCGCGACAAGACCAGCGCTTTCCTGGCGAAGATCCAGAAGAAGCGTGTCAAGCCCATCGAGCCCGTCTTCCTGGATTTCAGCAAGGACATGTCCACCTTCTCCCTCGCCCCGGGAGCCGACGTGCTCTACAAGCACAACGAGATCAATGACATCTTCACGCTCAACGGTGTGTTCAATTATGGCACGCAGCAGGATCCCGCCCTGGGCGTCGCCTTCAACTACCTGAGCTATCTGGGAACGCCCGACATGAGCCTTTCCGAGATTGCTTCCCGGATGTACGAACTGGGTTGCAGCTACAGCCTCGGCGCTTCCTCTTACCAGACCTCCTTCAGCATCCGCGGCCTGAGCGAGAACATGGCGGAGGCCATGCGTATCGTCGAAAACCTGGTTGCGAACGCCGTGCCGGACGAGGCGGTCCTCGCCAACCTCAAGGCCGACCTGCTCAAGAACCGGGCGAATGCCAAGAAGACCCAGGGTTCCTGCTCCAACGCGCTGACCAACTACATCGAGTACGGTCCGGAATACATCCAGGCCTCCGCGATGAGCGACGCGCAGCTGAAGGCCCTGACTTCCAAGGAACTGCTTGCGAAAGTGCGCGCCGCCTTCGACCTCGGCCACGAGATTCTCTACTACGGTCCGATGTCCGAGTCCGAACTGAAGACCGCCCTCGCGGAGAACCACCACGTCGCCGAAGGCGCCAAGATGCTCCCCGAGCAGTACCCGACCCTGCTGCAGACCCCGTCCGACCGGGTCGTGCTGGTCCAGTATGACGCCAAGCAGCTCCAGTATACGCAGTATTCCGACCGGGGCGAGACCTACGATGTGGCCAATACCGCCGACCTCGCCCTCTTCAACGAGTACTTCGGCAGCGGTATGAACGCCATTGTCTTCCAGGAGATGCGCGAAGCGCGCGGCCTGGCCTATACGGCCCGTGCCCGCCTGGCGGCCCCTACCCATGAGGACGATACCTATTCCTTCACCGCCTACATCGCCACCCAGAACGACAAGATGCGCCAGGCTATCGAGGCTTTTGAGATGATTATCAACGATATGCCGTTGTCCGAGGCTGCCTTCAGCGTGGCCAAGGACGCCCTGATCAGCCGCCTGCGCACCCAGCGCACCACCGGTATGAACGTGCTGCGCAGCTACCAGAGCTGCCGCCGCCTCGGCCTGGACGAGCCCGCGGAGAAGGCCGTCTTCCAGCAGGTGCAGACGATGAAGCTGAGCGACGTGGCCGCCGCCCAGCAGAAGTGGATCAAGGACCGCAACTACACCTATGCGATCCTGGGCGATATTCCCGACCTGGATATGGACTTCCTGTCCACGCTCGGTCCGGTGGAGATCGTAAGCCTCGAAGACATCTTCGGTTACTAGGATGAACGGGGGAGCCGCTCTCCGATCGATGCGGCTGCGTACGCTGCCGCTCTCGCTCGCCGGGATCGTACTCGGCGTGCTGCTGGCCGCCTCGGAGCGCCGGGTGCGCCCCCTGACCGTCCTGCTGCTGGCCTTGACCACGGTCTGCCTGCAGATTCTCAGCAACCTATCCAATGAATTGGGGGATACCCTGTCCGGTACGGACCGTTCCGACCGGCAGGGTATCCGCTATTCTTTGCAGGACGGCCTGATGAGCATCCGGGATATGAAGCGGCTGATCGGCTGCTTCGCCGCACTCAGTTGCGTGCTGGGTTTCGGCATGGTCTGGAGTGCTTTCAGGACCGTCTTCGCCCCGCTGCCCCTGGCTTTCCTGGTGCTCGGGGCTGCCGCGGTCTGGTCGGCGATGCACTACACCCTCGGCAAACACCCCTACGGCTACCGCGGGCTGGGAGATGTGTTCGTGTTCATCTTTTTCGGCCTGGCGACCGTCTGCGGGGCTTATTTTCTGTGCGGGCTGCACTGGTCCTGGAGCATCCTGCTGCCTGCGGCCGCTATCGGCTGCTTCAGTGTGGCCGTGCTCAATGTCAACAACATCCGGGATATGAAATCGGATGCGGCGACCCGCGTGACCGTGGCCCTGAAAATGGGGGAGCGCCGCGCCCGCATCTACCAGACCTGCCTGATTGCCGCCGGCTGGCTGCTGATGACGCTTTTCTGTTTGACTTGCGGAGAACTTTCTCCCTGGCGATTCGCCTACCTGCTCTCCCTGCCGGGCTTCATCCTGCATCTGAAGGGGGTGTGGACGCTGCGGGACAAAGCGCTCGATCCGATGCTGCCGCTGCTGGTCCTCAGTACCTTCGCATTCGCCCTCCTGGGCGGAATCGGCGCGTTGCTGTAACCCTGGACAGGGATTACTTTTCCCCGACATACATCCGGCAGAGACCGAATGTGAAAGCACGGTGGCGGACATTCGCGAAGCCGCAGCGCGCCATCGTGGCCGTCCATTCCCGGCGGCCGGGGAATTGTTGTACCGAGGCGGGCAGGTAGCGGTAGGCGGCCTTGTCGCCGGATACGAGACCTCCGATCCAAGGGACGAAGTGCTTGAAATAGAGATTGTAACAGGCTCGCAATAGGCGGCTCTCCGGAACGGAGAGTTCCAGGATTACCAGTCGCCCGCCCGGGCGGAGTACGCGCAGGATTTCGCGCAGGGCGGCTTCGCGCTGCTCGAAATTGCGGATGCCGAAGGCGATGGTGACCACATCGAAACGCCCGTCCGGCCAGCCCAGCGCCTCGGCTTCGCCCTGTACGCAGGAGATCCGCTCCACCAGGCCTGCCCGGGCGACCTTTTCCCGCATCACGGCGAGCATCCCTTCGGAGAGATCCAGCCCGGTGATGTGGCTGCCGGGATGCATCCTGCGGGCGATGGCGAGGCTGAAATCTCCGGTACCGCAGGCAAGATCGAGGATGTCCTGCGCCCGGTCGGGCGTGACGATTTCGCGCAGGGCGCGGCGGCGCCAGCAACGGTCCGTCCCCAGGGACATCAGGTGGTTGAGGCGGTCGTAGTCCGGGGCGATCCCGTCGAACATCTGCTGGATGGATTCTTTCTTCGGCATACTCGAAAAAGGAAAAGTCCGGCACGGCCGGCCGGACTCCTGGAGCAGGATAAGGGAGTCGAACCCTCCTCCTTGGCTTGGGAAGCCAATGCACTACCGATGTGCTAATCCTGCGTAACGCATTTATGAACGGAAAACGAAATCAAATGGTACATTTCTAATACCGTTCCGGGTGCAAATATAACAATTAATTCTTAATTTTGGCTACTTGAAATAAATGTGCGTATGTATTCTCTGGGAATTGATGTCGGATCCTCTTCCGTCAAGGTAGCACTGCTCGATATTGCGAGCGGCAAGTGTGTTTGTTCAGCCACGAACCCCAAGTCCGAGGCGCCGATCAAGGCGGTCAACAAGGGCTGGGCGGAGCAGGATCCGCAGTCCTGGTGGGAATATATGTGCGCCGGCCTCCGCGAGATGGCCGTCGCCGGCTTCAATCTGGGGGAGGTGGCCTCGATCGGCATTTCCTATCAGATGCACGGCCTCGTGGCCGTGGACAAGGATGTCCGCCCGGTGCGTGACGCCATCATCTGGTGTGATTCGCGCGCTGTGGGGACGGGCGAACAGGCCCTGCGCGAAATCGGACGGGACCGCTGCCTGGAGCATCTGCTCAATTCCCCCGGCAATTTCACGGCCTCCAAGCTGGCCTGGGTCAAGAACAATGAGCCGGATGTGTATGCCCGGGTCTGGAAGTTCATGCTGCCCGGAGACTACATCGCCTATCGCCTGACCGGCGCCGTCACGACCACTGCCACGGGCCTGTCCGAGGGCATCCTCTGGGACTTCAAGGAGAACTGCCGGGCGGACTTCCTGACGGATTATTTCGGGATCGGATCGAGCAAGTTCGCTGACCTGGTGCCCGCCCTCGGTGTGCAGGCGCACTCCACGGTCGAAGTTTTCCGCGAACTGGGCATTCCGGCCGGCACTCCGGTGTCCTACCGCGCCGGAGACCAGCCCAACAATGCCTTCTCGCTGGACGTGCTGAATCCGGGCGAAATCGCGGCCACGGCCGGTACGAGCGGGGTGGTGTACGGTGTGACGGACGTGCCCAAGGCCGATCCGCAGTCCCGCGTCAACACCTTCCTGCACGTCACGCCGTCGAGCGAGCCCCGCATGGGCGTGCTGCTCTGCATCAACGGCACCGGCATCATGAACGCCTGGGCCCGGCGCAACGTCTGCCCGGATCTGTCCTATCCGCAGATGAACGAGGTGGCGACCTCCGCCCCGGCCGGCTCCGACGGGCTGCTGGTCCTGCCTTTCGGCAACGGCGTCGAGCGGGTGCTCTCCAACCGTTCCACCCACGCCCGGATGGTGGGCATCGACCTGGTGCGCCACGACCGCTCGCACATCCTGCGCGCCGTCCAGGAGGGCATCGCGTTCTCCTTCCGCTACGGTATCGACGTGATGAAAGACCTCGGCCTGAAGCCGGATGTGATCCGTGCCGGCAAGGCCAACATGTTCCTCAGCCCGCTGTTCCGCTCCACGCTCGCCACGCTCTGCGACGCGAGCATCGAACTTTTCGACACCGACGGTTCGCTGGGCGCCGCCCGCGGAGCCGCCCTCGGCGCCGGGATCTACAAGAGCGCCGCGGAGGCCTTCAGTTCGTTGGAGCGGCTGGACGTGATCACCCCGCTGCAGTCCTGGAAGCAGCCGCTGGAGGATGCCTACGCCCGTTGGAAATACGAAGTTGAGAAATCCATAAACTAATTAAAATCAATACATTCATTCAATTATGGCAAACAAAGAGTACTTTCCCTCGATAGGGAAAATCAAATTCGAAGGCCCGGAGTCCAAGAACCCCCTCGCTTTCCATTATTACAATGCCGAGCAGGTCGTCTGCGGCAAGCCGATGAAAGACTGGTTCAAGTTCGCGATGGCCTGGTGGCACACCCTGGGCCAGGCGTCCGGCGATCCCTTCGGCGGCCAGACCCGCAGCTATGAGTGGGACAAGGGCGAGTGCCCGTACTGCCGCGCCAAGGCCAAGGCCGACGCCGGTTTCGAGATCATGCAGAAACTGGGTATCGGTTATTATTGCTTCCACGATATCGACCTGGTGGAGGATTGCGAGGATATCGCCGAGTATGAGGCCCGTCTGAAGGACATCACGGACTATCTGGTGGAGAAGCAGAAGGAGACCGGCATCAAGAACCTCTGGGGTACCGCCAACGTGTTCGGCAACAAGCGCTATATGAACGGCGCCGCCACCAACCCGCAGTTCGACATCGTCGCCCGCGCCGCCGTCCAGATCAAGAACGCCATCGACGCCACCATCAAGCTGGGCGGCACCGGTTATGTGTTCTGGGGCGGCCGTGAAGGCTATTACTCCCTGCTGAACACCCAGATGCAGCGGGAGAAGGACCACCTGGCCAAGATGCTCACCGCAGCCCGTGACTATGCCCGTGCCAAGGGCTTCAAGGGCACCTTCCTCATCGAGCCGAAGCCGATGGAGCCGACCAAGCACCAGTACGACGTCGACACCGAGACCGTGATCGGCTTCCTGCGCGCCAATGGCCTGGACAAGGACTTCAAGGTCAACATCGAGGTCAACCACGCCACCCTGGCCGGCCACACCTTCGAGCACGAGCTTACCGTGGCCGTGGACAATGGCTTCCTGGGTTCCATCGACGCCAACCGCGGCGACGCCCAGAACGGCTGGGATACCGACCAGTTCCCGGTGGATCCGTACGACCTCACCTGGGCCATGCTTCAGATTATCCGCAACGGCGGCTTCAAGGACGGCGGCACCAACTTCGACGCCAAGCTCCGCCGCTCTTCCACCGATCCGGAGGACATCTTCATCGCCCACATCAGCGCCATGGATGCCATGGCCCACGCCCTGCTCAATGCCGCCGCCGTGCTCGAGGAGAGCCCGCTGCCCAAGATGGTCGAGGAGCGCTACGCTTCCTTCGACAGTGGTCTGGGCAAGAAGTTCGAGGAAGGCAAGGCTACCCTCGAGGAGCTGTACGACTATGCCAAGCAGAAAGGTGAGGTCGTGGCTGCCTCCGGCAAGCAGGAGCTCTACGAAACCATCCTGAACCTTTACGCGAAGTAATGGCTGCAAATCAAGAGAAAGGATCCGGCGCGTATCTGTTTTCGATCGTGCTCGTCGCCGTGCTCGGCGGCCTGCTGTTCGGATATGATACGGCCGTGATTTCCGGCGCAGAACGGGGTCTCCAGGCGTTCTTCGAGAGCGCCAAAGACTTCAGTTATACGGATTTCCTGCACGGGGTCACCTCTTCCAGCGCCCTGCTCGGCTGCATCATCGGCAGCGCGATCTCGGGCCTGATGGCCGGCCGCCTCGGCCGCAAGAAGAGCCTCTTCGTCGCGGGTATCTGCTTCTTCCTGAGCGCCGCGGGTTCTTACTATCCGGAGGTCTTCTTCTTCGAGAAGGGCGTCGCGACCAAAGGTCTCTGGGTCGCGTTCAACCTCTACCGCGTGCTCGGCGGCATCGGCGTGGGCATGGCTTCGGCCATCTGCCCGATGTACATCGCCGAGGTGGCTCCGGCCAACAAGCGCGGCAAGCTGGTGTCCTGGAACCAGTTCGCGATCATCTTCGGCCAGCTGGTCGTGTATTTCGTGAACTTCCTCATCATCCAGTCGCACAAGAACGATCCGGCCGTCGTCGAGTGGACGAACCAGGTGGGCTGGCGGCTGATGTTCGGCTCCGAGTGCGTGCCGGCGGGCCTGTTCACCCTGCTGATCCTGCTCGTGCCCGAGACGCCGCGTTATCTGGTGATGTCCGGCCAAGAGCAGAAGGCTCTGAAGGTGCTTACGCGCATCAATGGAAAGGCGCTGGGCGAGCAGATCCTCTCCGAGATCAAGACCACGGTCGTGGAGAAGAAGGAGAAACTGCTTGCCTACGGCTTCATCGTCATCTTCATCGGCTGTATGCTCAGCGTGTTCCAGCAGTTCGTCGGCATCAACGCCGTGCTGTATTTCGCGCCGCGCATCTTCGAGTCGATGGGTATGGGCAATCCGATGACGCAGACGGTCCTGATGGGTATCGTGAACATCAGCTTCACCTTGGTCGCCATCTTCACCGTCGAGAAACTCGGCCGCCGTCCGCTGCTGATCGCCGGCTCCCTGGGCATGGCCCTGGGCGCTCTGGGCGTGGCCCTGGCGGATGCCGTTCCGGGCGTGCCCGGCATCGTCGGCGTGCTCAGCATCATGATCTACTCCGCGTCCTTCATGTTCAGCTGGGGCCCGATCTGCTGGGTGCTCATCTCCGAGATTTTCCCGAACACGATCCGTGGCGCCGCCGTGGCCATCGCCGTGGCTTTCCAGTGGATTTCGAACTTCATTGTGAGCTCCACCTTCGTGCCGCTCTATACCTGGAGTCCGGCTTTCACCTACGGCCTCTACTGCGCGATGTGCCTGCTGGCCGCCTTCTTCGTGTGGCGTCTGGTGCCCGAGACCAAGGGCAAGACCCTCGAGGATATGTCCACGCTCTGGCGCAGCCGCCAGAAAGCGTAGGCCCCGCAGTCGCTCGATTGTTAACGGCAGAGCCGCCCCGCGGCCCTGCCGTTTTTTTGGAAGTTTTGTTATATTTGCAAGGATATAGAAATCAATAAGATGATGAAGAAAATATTGACATTGTTGGCGGTGGCCGCGCTGTTCGGCTGCGCCGGTCCCGCGCCCGTCCCGAAGGCGGATATCGTGATGGAGAACATCCTCAGCCGCAAGAGCGTCCGCAGCTACACGGACCAGAAACTCACCGAGGAGCAGATCAACACGTTGCTGCGGGCGGCGATGGCCGCTCCTTCAGGGAGCAATATCCAGCCCTGGAGTTTCGTGGTGCTGACCGACGCTTCGGAGTACGATGCCATCTTCCCGGGCAATTTCAACCTGGAGAAGTTCAAGCAGGCCGCGGCCGTGTTCGTACTCTGTGCCGACACCACGGTGACCCGCACGCCGCGGGGCGGGGGAGAACCCGTTGTGCGGCCGAACGGCACCTGGCGCGACGATATGGGCGCCGTCACGGAGAATCTCCTGCTGGCCGCCGAGAGCCTGGGGCTGGGGGCCGTCTGGACGGCCAGCTATCCGTACAAAGACCGCTACCTGCCGCCCAAGCAGGCATTGGGCCTGCCCGATACGGTCGTCCCTTATTCCATCGTCCCGGTCGGCTATCCCGCGGGTGACGAGCAGCCCAAGGACAAGTGGGATCCCGCCCGGGTCCATTACGGTCGCTGGTAGCCATCTCGAGGCACTCTTTTTGCCGGACAGGGGAATGATTTGCAAAGTTGACGCTTTTGGGTTAACTTTGCACGATTATACGCGTTTGCGCGCGTACATTGTGTCATTGAAAACAAAAAACTGAAAATATGTCATTTGCATCTGTCATCGGCAAGATCTTCGGCTCCAAGGCCGATCGCGACTACAAGGCCGTGAAGCCCACCCTGGACAAGATCCTCGCCATCTACCCGGAGATCGACGCCCTCTCCGACGATGCGCTCCGGGAGCGTTCCGCCGCCCTGCGCGCCCGTCTGCAAGAGGTCGAGAAGCCGTTCGAAGACCGGATCGCCGAGATCAAGCTCGAGCTGGACAAAGATATCCCCGTCTCCGAAAAGGAGAAACTCGCCAGCGAGTCCGACAAATTGGTCAAGGACGAGGATGACGCCATCGAAAAGAGCCTCGATGCCATCCTTCCGGAGGCTTTCGCCATTATCAAATCCACCGCCCGCCGTTTCAAAGAGAACGAGACCATCACGGTCAAGGCGACGCCCTTCGACCGGGACCTTTCGGTGAACCACGACTTCGTGGACATCGAGGGAGACTATGCCGTCTACCGCAACCACTGGATGGCCGGCGGCAACGAGATCACCTGGGATATGGTCCACTACGACGTCCAGCTGATCGGCGGCATCGCCCTGCATCAGGGCAAGATCGCCGAGATGGCCACCGGCGAGGGCAAGACCCTCGTGGCCACGCTCCCGGTGTTCCTCAACGCCCTGGCCGGCAAGGGCGTGCACATGGTGACCGTCAACGACTACCTGTCCAAGCGTGACTCCGAGTGGATGGGGCCGCTGTATATGTTCCACGGCCTGTCCGTGGACTGCATCGACAAGCACCAGCCCAATTCCGATCCCCGCCGCAAGGCCTACGAGTGCGACATTACCTTCGGCACCAACAACGAGTTCGGCTTCGACTACCTCCGCGACAACATGGCCATCAGCCAGGAGGACCTGGTGCAGCGCAAGCATCACTACGCTATCGTGGACGAGGTGGACTCCGTGCTCATCGACGATGCCCGTACCCCGCTCATCATCTCCGGTCCGATCACCCGCAACGAAGCCGACGAGGCGCAGTTCATGGAGTTCCGCCCCTACGTGGAGCGGCTCTACCAGGCCCAGCGCACCCTGGTGAACCAGGTGCTCAACGAGGCCAAGAAGAAGATTGCCGCGGGCGACGAGGCCGAGGGCGGCAAGCTCCTCCTGCGGGCCCACAAGGGCCTCCCGAAATACCAGCCGCTCATCAAATTCCTCTCCGAGCCCGGTATGAAAGTCCTCCTCCAGAAGGCGGAGAACTACTACATGCAGGACAACGAGAAGGAGATGCCGGTGGTGACCGATCCCCTCTACTTCGTGATCAACGAGCAGCTCCGCTCCGTGGATATGACCGACAAGGGCCACGAGGTGCTGGCCACCGCCGTGGGCAACGAGGACTTCTTCGTCCTGCCCGACGTGGGCAGCCGCATCGCCGAGATCGAGCACACCGACCTGACCCTGCTCGAGAAGCAGCAGAAGAAGGACGAGCTGATGGCGGACTTCTCCACCAAGAGCGAGCGCGTCCACACCGTGATCCAGCTCCTCAAGGCGTACACGATGTTCGAGAAGGACGTCGACTACGTCATCATGGAGGGCAAGATCAAGATCGTGGACGAGTCCACGGGCCGTATCATGGAGGGCCGCCGCTGGAGCGACGGTCTGCACCAGGCCGTCGAAGCCAAGGAGAACGTCAAGGTCGAGGGTGCGACCCAGACCTTCGCGACGATCACCCTGCAGAACTACTTCCGCATGTATCACAAACTCGCCGGCATGACCGGTACGGCCGAAACCGAGGCGGGCGAGTTCTGGAGTATCTACAAGCTGGACGTGATGGTCATCCCGACCAACCGTCCGGTCATCCGCGACGACCAGAACGACTTGATCTACAAGACCAAGAAGGCCAAGTACGCCGCCGTGATCGACCGCATCGTGGAGTTGTCCAAGGCCGGACGCCCGGTGCTTGTGGGTACCACGGACGTGGAGACTTCCGAACTGCTCAGCCGCATGCTCCGGATGCGGGGCATCCGCCACAACGTGCTCAACGCCAAGGAGCACGCCCGCGAGGCCGAGATCGTGGCCCAGGCGGGCCAGACCTCGGCCGTGACCATCGCCACCAACATGGCCGGCCGCGGTACGGATATCAAGCTCTCCGAGGATGTCAGGAAGGCCGGCGGACTTGCCATCATCGGTACGGAGCGTCACGATTCCCGCCGGGTAGACCGTCAGCTGCGCGGCCGCGCCGGACGTCAGGGCGACCCGGGTTCTTCGACCTTCTACGTGTCCCTGGAGGACAAACTGATGCGCCTGTTCGGCTCCGAGCGTATCGCCGGTATGGTGGATAAACTCGGCATGGAGGACAACGAGGCTCTCGAGAGCAATATGCTCTCCAATGCCATCGAGAATGCCCAGAAGAAAGTCGAGGAGAACAACTTCGGCGTCCGCAAGCGCCTGCTCGAATACGACGACGTGATGAACTATCAGCGCGAAGCCATCTACTCCCGCCGGCGCAACGCCATCAGCGGCGAGAAGGTGGAGATCGACCTCCAGAATATGATGAAGGACACGGCGGCGCTGTTCGTGGACCGCAGCAAGGGCCTCCCGTTCGAGGAGTTCGATGTCTCGCTGATGGCCCAGCTCTCCATCGACTCCGGCCTGGACGCCGAGACCCTCGAGAAGGCCAAGCCCGCCGAGATCGAGGACCGGCTCGTGGAGCATATGCAGGAGGTGTACCGCCGCAGGATGGATACGCTCGTGGAGCGCCTCTATCCGATCATCAAAGACGTCTATGAGAAGCAGGGTACGATGTACCAGAACATCGCCATCCCCATCTCCGACGGTCGCAAGCAGATGACCCTCTCGGTCAACCTCGAGAAGGCTTACAACTCCGAAGGCCGCGAGATTGCCAAGACCCTCAGCAAGAACATCATCCTCTACCAGATCGACGAGCACTGGAAGGAGCATCTCCGCGAGATGGACGACCTCAAGCAGAGCGTTCAGAACGCGACCTACGAGCAGAAGGACCCGGTCGTGGTCTATAAGCTCGAGAGCTACAACCTCTTCGCCGATATGCTGGAGACCCTCAACAAGGATGTCCTGTCCTTCCTGTTCAAGGCTTTCGTGCCGCTGCAGGACCGCCCGCAGCAGCCCCAGCGCGCCGTGCGCCCGAAGGCCGACATGAGCCGGATGCAGGCCCGCCACAGCGACCTGGTCACCAACGGCGAGCAGAAGGCCAACACGCCGGTCAAGGTGGACAAGCAAGTGGGCCGCAATGATCCCTGCCCTTGCGGCAGCGGCAAGAAATATAAGAACTGCCACGGCCGTGGTGCCGTCTAATACCTGTCACGTATGAACAACACCAAGAACAATCCTACCCCCAAGACTCCGGAACAGACCGTCAACGAAGTCAGCCGCATCGCCCAGGGCGCCCGCGTCAAGGGTGACATCACCTCCGCTGCGGACATCCGCGTGGATGGCAGCGTGGATGGCACGCTCTACTCCGAGGGCAAGGTGGTGACCGGCGAGACCGCCAACCTGACGGGCCGGCTGCTCTGCACCAACGCCGATTTCCGCGGCAAAATGGATGGCGACATCCACGTCCGCGATCTCCTCTCCCTCAAGAGCCCCGCCGAGGTTTCCGGACATCTCTATGTCAGCAAGATCCAGGTCGAACTGGGCGTCCGCATCAACGGCACCATCCGGATGATCACCGAAGAGGAATTCGACCGGACCGTCGCTTCCCTCACGCAGGCCGCCGCGCCGGCCGGCGAACTGCCCGAGCAGAACTAAGTTCCTTATAAACATTGTCCTATGAGACCGTGTGCCGTCCTGAAATGTCTTCTGACCGTCCTCCTCTTGTCCTTTCTGGCGGGGGGACGGGCCAAGGCTCAGGATGACCGGACGGATACCTTGCGCTTGACCGTCAGTTTCCAGCGCGGGGCCTCCGTCATCGATGCGGATTTCCGCGACAACGGCGTCCATATGCGAGAATTCCGCAAGGCCGTCGAATCGCGTCTGCGCGAAGGATGTGTACCCGGTACCGTCTTCCTGCGCGGTTCCTCTTCGCCCGAAGGAGTTTCCTCCGACAATGATGCGCTTGCCGGTCTCCGCGCGCAGGCGTTGGAAGCCTGGCTCACCGACAACTTCGGCCCCCGCTTCGGGATCTCATCTCGCGAAGCGGGCGAAGGCTGGGCGGATCTTGCGCGCATCATCCGGACGCTCGACGTCCCCTGGCGGGACGCGGCGCTCAAGATTATTGAAAGCGAGCCGGTCGCGGATTCCCGCGAGAACACGCTGCGCGGCCTGGCGGGCGGCGCAGCCTGGAACTGGCTGGATGCCAACGTTTTCCCGGATCTGCGCACCGCATCTGTGTCGGTCTGCTGCACCTTCTCCCGCCCGTTGCCGGTGCCGGCGGATACCGTTTATATTACGCAGACCGTCCGTGACACTGTCTATGTCGATGCCACGCCGCTTGTGCAGCCTGCGCCGGAGCCCGCCGGCCCTGATTTCACGGACCGCCGGATGTTGTTCGCCCTGCGGACCAATGTCCTGGCCGTCCCGTTCCTGAACCTCGGCCTCGAGTTGCCGCTGGGCCGTCGCTGGAGCGTCGGCGCCGACGTCTATTATCCTTGGCTCTGGCGTTCCGGCCACGCCGACGGGGTGGATAAAACCGGCTCCTGCATCGAGCTGATGGCCGCGGATCTGGAGCTCCGCTATTGGTTTCCCCGCAGGAATATGCAGGATGGACAGCGTCTGCTGGGTCATTCCATCGGCGTTTACGGTGCAGCGGGACACTTTGACTTTGAACGGGATTGGTCCGGGCTCCAGGGCGAATTCTATGACGTCGGTCTGGACTATCTCTATGCCGCCCCGATTTTCCGGGGCCGGATGCATCTTGAAGCGGAGCTCGGCCTGGGCTATATCTGGTCGACAGCGCGTCCCTATGACTGTTTTGAACCGGGCGGGATCATCTACCACCGCAAGGGCGTGACGCAGAATACCACCTGGGTTGGCCCGACACGTGTACAGCTCTCCCTGGTATTCCCCATATACACGCGCAGGAAAGGAGGTGAACGATGAAACGGAGATTGCTTTCTGTCCTGGGCGTGCTCCTGCTTGTCCTGTCCGCCGGCTGCCAGCGCATCCCGCTGCATGAGGCCGAAGCGGGCGTATACCTCCGTGTGTCGGTCGATCCGTCACTGGATCCCGCGATGGAGGCGCTGCTGGACTTCGACGCCCGGCCGGAACTGCGGGACAAGGTGGTAGGCAAGACGCCGGAACTCGTGCGCGCCTGCTTCTACGACGCAGTGAGCCACGAACTGGTGAAAGAAGATTTCCTGCCGGCGCAAGGCGGCTTCGTCGATGTCCCCGCCGGGGTGTACGACGTGGTCGTGTACAGCCTTGGTACGGAAGCGACCCAGGTCTCCGGCACGGAGACACGTGCGGGCGGTCATGCTTTCACGAGCCCGACGGGCTCGAGGGTGAAGATGCAGGGTGTGTCCGGCAAGGTTGACGTGGAAGGCGGGACGGACGAGCAGCCGGTCGTCTTCGAGCCGGACCATCTGTTCGTCGGCCGGATCGCCGGCGCGATGGTACCGGTGCACCCGGCCGATGACGAGACCATCGTCCTGTCGGCGGAACTGTCCCGTCTGTCCGAGAGCTGGATCCTGGAGGTGGCGGAGGTGGAGGGCGCGGAGCGCATCCGCAAAGCCGAGGTGTACCTCACCGGACAGGCCGCCGACCGTTATCTTTGGGACGGCCGCTCGTCCAACGGCGCCTGTGCGCTCGGCTTCGAGACGGAGGTCGATGTGACGGAGGGGCGGCTTTTCGCTGTGTTCAACACCTTCGGCAAATGTCCGCTGTTGGAAACCGGCGTGATCGTGAACGTGCTTGTGACCACGGAGAACGGCTCCCGCTGCCGTTATGTCTATGATGTGACGGACCAGTGGCTCAATCCTGACAACTCCGCACACCGCATTGTCGTCGAGGAGCCCGTGGAGATCCCGGGCGACGACTATCAGGGCGGCGGATTCGACCCGATCGTGAACGAATGGGACGGAGAAGCCATACCGGTTATCATTGAATGAGAATTCTTAATTAATAATTATAACAGTGTTCCCCATGAAAAGTGTTTACCTTCTTCTTTTTGCCGGTGCAGCCGTGATGCTGGGCGCCGTGTCTTGCGCCAAGACCGAGATCATCCGGGACGAGGCTCCTGTCGAGATGAGTTTCAAGGCCGTGACGAATCTTCCTTCCAAGGCGGATCCGGAGTTGTCCGGCGCCTCCCTGGGCACGGACAACGACTATGTCATCTATGCGGCGGCATCCGCCGATGGTTCTCCCAAGTATTTCGATCCTGCAGCCACGAGCTACGGCGGCCAGCTGTTCGCCTATTTCACGGACGGTGCCAAGTGGTTCCCGGCCAGCGGCAGCCCCTATACCAAGCAGCATATCTATTGGCCTTTCGGCGGCGTGAAGGTGGATTTCCTGGCCTATGCGCTGACGCCGGACGCCAAGACCGCGCTCTCCCCGA
>JAEEGJ010002587.1_pt1 | contig 87939 bp, 60 predicted proteins | sample 8958761 | NCBI WGS metagenome assembly JAEEGJ01 (sample SAMN16246546, study PRJNA631951) | gut metagenome | biome: gut microbiome; feature: rumen; material: RS-attached | host: Bos | place: Iran: Karaj | collected 2018-10
AGAAGCAGGCGCAGGACGCCGTGAAGGATGCTGCGAACCGCTGCGGCATGTACTATGTCAACCAGCGTTGGCTGGGCGGCATGCTGACCAACTTCCGCACGATCCAGACCCGTATCGCAAGACTTCGTGCGATCGAGAAGATGTCCGAAGAAGGCACCTTCGACGTCCTTCCCAAGAAGGAAGTTGCCGCGCTCCGCAAGGAATGGGACAAGCTTGAGAAGAACATCGGCGGCATCAAGGAGATGAAGAAGCTGCCCGACGCCATCTTCGTCATCGACCCCAAGAAAGAACACATCTGCGTTCAGGAAGCCCGCGCGCTGGGCATCACGCTCGTCGGTATGTGCGACACCAACTGCGATCCCGAAGAACTGGATTTCGTGATCCCGGGCAACGACGACGCGATCCGCGCCATCAAACTGATCGCCGACACCATGGCTGACGCTGTCGTGGAAGCGAACCAGGGCGAGACCGCCGAGACCGAAGTCCCCGCCGAGACGGAAGATGCAGCCGAAGAGGCCGAAGAAGCTGTCGAAGAGACCACCGAAGAATAACTGGAGGATATGACAATGCAGATCACCGCATCTATGGTCAAAGAGTTACGTGAAGTCACCGGCGCCGGCATGATGGACTGCAAGAAGGCTCTTGCGGAAGTCGACGGCGATATGGAGAAGGCTGTTGACTACCTTCGTGAGAAAGGCCTCGCGGGCGCCCAGAAGAAGGCCGGCCGCATTGCCGCCGAAGGTATCGTCATGAACCTCGTTTCCGAGGATCAGAAGCATGCCGTCACGGTCGAAGTCAACGCTGAGACCGACTTCGTCGCGAAGAACGAGAAGTTCCGCGGTTATGTCGAAGAAGTCGCCGCACAGATCCTGAACTCCGACGTTGAGAACATCGAAACGTTCCTGGCAGCGCCCTGGGCGCTGGATCCCTCGCTGACCGTCGAGCAGAAGCTTTCCGAGATGATCTCCGTCATCGGCGAGAACATGCGGATCCGCCGCTTCGAGAAGGTCAACGCCGAGAACGGCTTTGTCGCTTCCTACATCCATGGCGGCGGCAAGATCGGCGTCCTCGTGAAGGTCGAAAGCGACGTCTTCAACGAAGAGCTGAAGGAAATGGCCAGAAACGTCGCGATGCAGATCGCCGCGCTTCGCCCGCAGTTCTGCTCCGACGCGGATGTCCCGGCCGACTTCATCGAGAAGGAGACCGCGATCCTCAAAGCACAGATCGACAATGATCCGAAGGAAATGAACAAGCCTGAGAAGGTCAAGGAAGGCATGATCCGCGGACGCCTTCAGAAGGAACTCAAGGAAGTCTGCCTGATGGACCAGATCTATGTCAGAGCTGAAGACGGCAAGCAGATCGTGAAAGATTACGTCGCCCAGACCGCAAAGGCGAACGGTGCGAACCTCAAGATCGTGTCCTTCATCCGCTTTGAGACCGGTGAAGGCCTTGAGAAGAGGAACGAAGACTTCGCTGCAGAAGTTGCTAAACAGATGGGACAGTAAGACTATCCGCAGAAAAAATGAAACCGACTGACAAGCTTGCTTGCACAGCCGGTTTTTTTGTGCCAACGGCACTATTCACCATCCGGACAAAGCGGCACTCATAAACCCGTTGGCTGCGCCATCGGACGCTGCTGCGCAGCTTATGTTTATTCGTGTGTTTTGTCCAGCCTTCGTGCCAACGGCACTATTCACCGTCCGGACAAAGCCCACTCATAAACCCGCTGGCTGCGCCATCGGACGCTGCTGCGCAGCTTATGTTTATTCGTGTGTTTTGTCCAGCCTTCGTCACAAACATAAAAAAAGGGAATCTGCAAGCGAGCTTGCGATTCCCTTTTTATTATGTTTGCGGTGAATAGTGCCTATTTCACATCTTGAAGTAGGAGACTGCTTCCTTGAGGTCATCGGAAAGAGTGTCTATATGGTCACTGTCGCGACTTACCTGACTTACATTCTTAGCGATGGTATTAACGGAGTTGGATACCTCTTCGTTGGTAGCGGCGGTCTCTTCCGAAATGGCTGACAGGTCGCTTACTGCATTGGTAATGACTGCCTTAATATTGTTAAGCTCATCCGTGATAGCAGATACGGAATTGATATTCTTAACGGAATCCTTGATCTCGGAAACAAGTACATCAAACTTGTCATGTGTGATACCGAGAAGTCTGCGCTCTTCGGTAATGATCTTCTGAACTTCTCTGGACTGTGATACACATTCCTCGGACTGTTCGGAAATCTCGGACACAATCTCTGTAATTCTGAGAGCAGAGTCATTGGACTGTTCAGCCAGATGCTTGATCTCTTCGGCAACAACACCGAAACCGCGTCCGCTTTCTCCTGCACGTGCTGCTTCAATTGAAGCATTGAGTGCGAGCAGGTTGGTCTGATCTGCAATCTCTGTAATGAAACTGATCATCTCTTCAATCTTGCTGATGGAGTTGTTGGTATCGGTAATCTTTTGAGAGATCGTCTCGATGGCTTCTGCGGACTTCTTGCTGCTTGAACTCATGTTGGCGATGCAGCTGGAAGCTTCTTCATTAGCTGTAAGCATTTTCTTGGAGCTTGCGTTAAGATGTTCTGTATCGGCAACGATATCCTCTATCATGGTTCCCATAGAGATAACGTTTGAATTGATTTCCTGAACACTTTCAGCCATTGTTTCGGTAGCCTGTGAAAGGTTATCCATGGATTTCGCAATATGATCAGTTCCTGAAGCAGCCTGCTTAGCAAGACCTACGGTAGAATTGACCGACGACTTCAGCTCTTCTGTTGAAGAACGGATCTTCGAAATGGACTCACCGAGTGCTTCGGAAAGACGCTTGGCTGAATCTATAAGAGTTGCAGTCTCGGCAATATTCGAAGATGTCTTAATGTTGACAGGATCACCGTTTGAAAGCTTCTTGATATTGTTTGCAACGTTTTTAAGAGGCGTGGATACATTCCTTGCAATGAAGTAGGATATAATGGCCATGAGACCGACCAGAACAACACCGCTGATAATCACTATAAGGATAAGAGTACGTTTGGTGCTGTTAACGTTTTCGTTGGTCGTTCCGGCAAATGCCATACCCCGGAAGTTTCCTGTACCACCGAGCGGTGAATAATAAACATAATAGTCTTTACCGTTGATCTGTACACCCTTACCGAAATATTCCTCGCCTGATTTTACTTTTGCGTAAATCTCTGGTGAAGCCTTGGTGCCTTCGATACGTTTTCCGTTATCATCCTTGATAGAGGTCATAAAACGGACGTCATCCTTGAAGATGGTAAATACAACACCGGTGTCGCTGGTAAGTCTGTCAATATAAGCTGGATCATATGCAAGAAAACCATCTACAAGATCATTATCGTTTATAAGGTCATATTCATAATACTCTTTGAGACCTTTGGCTGCAAGCTTTAGTTCTTGTCTGATGTTTTCTTCAAGATTGTTTGTGGAAACCACTGTGCTGAAGATACCCAGGATCAGTAAACCGACGCTAAGCGGAACGATGGATAGCAGTATCAACAGAACCTTCATAGTAAGCGTACTTTTTTTCACGGAAAATCTCCTTTCTGCTTTTTCCCGAGTAATTGTTATATGGAAGAAATTATTATATATATAATAGCAGAAAATGGAGATAAAATCAAGAAAAAAAGAGTCGTTTTTTACTATTTTTTTGTTATTTTAAAGATTGACGCATTGTATTTTTGACAGCCAGGCCGGAAAGCTCGTGTTTATATAGAAGACAGCTGACAAAATAACATATTATACCGCCTGCTATTATGATGACGTAAGATACAATGATGGTATTGAGAGGGCTGTCATTGCCATTCATGAGAAACTCCGTGATCTTTACGAACGGGGATTTCGTCTCGTTAAAACTAAGAAACATAAAAGTCATGACCAGGGTAATGCAGATGATAAGAGACGTCAGATACATCTTGAAAGAGAAGGCGATGTATATGAGCAATACAGTAACAAAGATCGCGGCTTGAATAAGCGCGGAGTAATGAGTAATGATATCAATTCCGTTATCGGCAAAATCGGGAGCTCCGGCTTTTAATACTCTTATGATGACAAGTACCGTAAATGAAACCAGGCAGCAAAATACCGAAAGGACGGTAGTACCCGCTGTCTGTATCTTCTTTTTATAAGGAGATGTCTGGACAAGCTTTGCGATAGACGGAGTAAAAGCGAGCTGGAAGATATAGAGTCCGGATAAGGACAGATATAATCCGCCGAGGTTTGTTGAGCCCATTCCCTGAATCTCGAAAAGCAGCCCGAGCCCGAAGAATGCTGCGCCGAGAATGCACATAAGCTTGAATTGTGTACCGTATTTGATTAGTTTAAAGCATATAATTAAATCTTTCATAATGTCTCCGTTCCGTATATGATAAAAAGTCTGTTATCTGTAATTTTTTTCCGATGTATCGAAAAAGCTGCTGCGATATCCTTTGCGGCAGTCGGTCAAAAGGACAATGGCCATGAGGATGCTGAGCACCTCGGCTGCGGCTGCGACGATCAGCGGAATGACACTGAATTCTTCGAGTTCCATAGGTATCAGGAAGCTGACTGCGAAGATCAGTATGGTGTTGAACATGGACGCCAGATAAGTTATGAAAATCTGTACTACCATTGTAGTTGACAAGCGTCTTGATATGAAAAGGATGACTCTGGTGGTAAGATTGGTGATAGGATAGAGAAGCAGGATCAATGTTATTGCTATGGGGGAAAGGCCCGGCTCTTCCGAGTAATAAAGCTCGCCGGCTATGAAGCCTACGAATCCGGTCAGATTCAGCAGAGCTTTTATATACATATCCGCTTTTAGTGCGGAATCAATAAGATTACTTCCGTAAAAAGAGGATTTGACCATATCCATCCCACGCTGTTTCCTTGCACTTATGCCGCCGAAAGCATAGTAATCAAAAAACACATTGGCTATAGAAGCAGTTGCGGTTATTAGGAATACTGCATTTATCCCGAGAAGCTTATCGGCGAAAAAACCGGCGACGATAAGCAGCAGGGCCAGCAGGATCAGGATCAGCCTGTAATATAATGATGTGAACGCCCTATATTCGGTAAGTTTTTTCATGATATCACGCTCCGTTTACTGTATAAGTGAATTTTTCTTCATTATCGCAACACTTATCTTGAAGAGGCTGGCGGTCTCCGTTGTAATGTCCATGCCGGCCAGCTTGTCGAGATCCTTTGCAAGACAGATGCCTTCGAAACCGTAGTTTGAAGAAGACATGGTATAGAGGATCTCCTTTGCCTTTGCGGCATCCTGTGCCTCACCCTTTACTGCGATGTATTTCTCCTTGAGGTCTTCTACAAAGCCCTGTTCTATAATCTGACCGTGTTCCATTATTATGGCATAATCGGTAACGTTCTCCATATCCGAGATGTTATGTGTCGAGAAAAATACGCTTCTGTTCTCACCTGAGCTTAAATACTCGCGGATGAGCTCACACAGCTTGTCGCGCATGAGAGGATCGAGAGGAGAAGCGGGCTCGTCCATTATCAGAACCTCGGTTTCTCTTGCGAGGACGCCTGCGAGCATCAGCTTGGTCTTTGTTCCGTCCGACAGAGTGCTTACCTTTTTGTTTTTGTCAAATGTGCCTGCACCGAATATGGCAAGCTCTTTGCACCTGTTACGGAATTTCTCGCTGTTGAAATTTTTGAACAGGAGAGAAGAAAGCTCTTCAACCTGGCCTACGGTCCAGTGAGGAAAGTAGTAGTTGTCTGTGCCTGTGTATCCTATGCTTTCCTTTACGACCGGATTGTTTTCGAGATCCTTTTCATTATATTTATCGAAATAGCGGATCTCGCCCTTGTAATCCAGACGTATGCCTGTAAGTATATTTAATAAGGTAGTTTTTCCTGCACCGTTCTCTCCGATAAGGGCTGTTGCAAATCCTTTGGGGAGTTTGAACTCCGGTACATTGAGGCTGAAATTCTTAAAGTCTTTCCTGATGTTTTTTGCTTCGATGACGCTTGTAAAATCCATAAAGTCTCCGTTCTGCCGCATTATGCAGCTTATTTCTTCATCAAAGTCACCTCGAAAACGCCTTCAGCGTTTCCTCAGTAACAAAACGATGCTCCGCATCTCATTTCAGTCGGGGCTTGAACCCCGCCTGAAACGAAGATCTCCCCCCACCTTCGCTACGCTAAGAGGTGGGGGATATCTTCTGTTTTGTTATATAAAATGTTTTAAATTTCCATATCCATTAATGCTGCCAGGGTGTCGGACAGCTCCTGATTGCTCATGCCGGCTATCTTCGCCGCAGCGATTGCTTCCGTCAGCGCTTCTTCAACCTTTCTTAAATGCTGTTCCCTGAGCATCTCCGAATCCTGCGCATTTACATAGAAGCCTTTTCCCTGTGAAGCCGTGACCAGACCCTCGGCCTCCAACTGTTCGTATGCTTTCATAGTGGTTATGACGCTTATCCTTAAGTCTCTCGCCAGCTCCCTGATGGAGGGGAGGAACTCGCCCTGCTTGTACTTGCCGGCAAGGATATCGGTCCTGAACGAATCCGAGATCTGTTTGTAGATCGGGACTCCGCTTGTCTGTGAAATCTTCAATCGATCACCTCGTTTCAAACTGTTATTGCGCGCACTTAACTGTTTATGTGTTATATATACACCTATAACAGACAAATGTCAAGCACTTTCTGAAAATAATTTTTATGAATGAGTTCTTACCTATATAAATAGAAATGTCATGAAGCCGGAAAATGACTGTAAAGGACATGAAGTTGGAGAAAATGTCCAAACGGGGCGGGAGGTTAGTACCGGGGGTATGTGAATATTCACTATAAGCAATAGCAAATTTTAAGCATAAATTAGTCAAAAAGCAAAAAAGGTAAAAAAGATGCTTGAACAGGTAAAAGATTTCCATTTACTTTAAAGTGACATTTGATTATACTCAATGTCAAGATGTGAAAGCGGAAGGTTATGATATGAATAAGAAAAAAACAGTTTCTTATTTATGTATGATGTGCTTTGCAGTCATCCTGCTTGCAGCCTGTAATAATAAGAAGGTCATAACGGAAGTTACGGGCAGCTGGGCGGCAAGTTATGATAAAAAGACGGAAATCATTTCATTTAATGAAGATGGCAGTGCTAAGTACAGAGATAAGGAATATGAAAGCTATTCGTTAAGTGATGGCCGTATAGTTTTTAACGGTGACGAGAAGCTTGAACTTAAATACATAAAACAGGACAATGTACTGGTTCTTTACGAGCACAAAACTTACACGCTTACAGAAACAAACACCCCGGGCACGGTCATAGGCTTGTGGGAAAACGGAAAAGCATCCTATGAGTTCACAACAAAGGGACAGTTCCTTGAGGATGGCGTTTTCGGCGGAGACTACACGGTAGATGAAGAAAATCATAAGATCAAACTCGACTATGAAGGTCCGTTCGCCGATACGGAGTTCTACTACAGCATAGAAAACAATGAACTTAAAGTAGAATATCCGTTTAAGATGTACCCTACAGAAAAGGGTTAAATTTGTTCGATAGGCGGATAACCGCTTACGATAAAACGGCACAAAGATGCCCCATATTTTATAAGGAGGAGAATTATGAAACGAATTCTTGCAACATTATTGGTTCTCGTTATGGTATGCTCTCTTGCAGCGTGCGGCGAGAAGGAAGGCGAAAAGAGCGCTGAAGGAAAGAAAGTTATCAAGTTATGGAGTATAACAGTTGATACCGATTCAAACCGTCAGGCTTATATCGATTCCATCGCAGAAGTAAACAAGCTTTATCCTGATTATGAAATCCAGATGGAAGCTACTGAAAACGAAGCTTACAAAGAGAAGATCAAGAACGCTATGGCAGCTAACTCCGTAGAAGCTGATATCTTCTTCACATGGTCAGGCGGATTCCTTAATGAGTTCGTAAAGCAGGACAGAGTTTATGAACTTGATGACGCTTTCAAGGATGTCAAGGGTAAGGATATCGAGGACAAGATGTTCGCAAACGTAACATTCAACGGTCACATCTATGCAGTTCCTACAACAATGAACATTGTTGCTATGTTCGCTAACATGGATATGTTAAAGTCAGTTGGTTACAATGATGTTCCTAAGACTTATGATGAGCTCATTGATTGCTGTGACAAGCTTGTAGCTGCTGGAAAGATTCCTTTCGGCTGCGCAGGTGGCGAGACATGGTGTGTTACTGAGTACTTAGAGCCCCTTGCTGAAAAGACAATCGGTTCTGATGCACTTTCAAAGATGTTCGCAGGCGAAGGTTCTTACAATGATGCAGGTTTAGCTAAGGCTGTTGATTACCTTCAGGAGTGGATTAAGAAGGGTTACTTCGATCCCGCTGGTGCAACAACAGGTAACGAGCAGATCAAGACAAACTTCATCGAAGGCAAGTACGCATTCTATCAGAATGGTAGCTGGAACTGTGGCGATATCACCGCTAAGGCTAAGTTCGAAGTTAAGGTTGCTGAATTCCCTGTAATCGACAGCTCAAAGTCAGCTATCGGCGAACTCATCGGTGGACCTAGTGATGTCCTTGCAGTTTACAAGGGATCAAAGAACGCTGAGACAGCAGCTAAGATGGTAGTTAAGCTTGGTCAGTTAATCTGCGAGAAGGCTTATGCTAATGGTAACGGACTTCCTGCTTGGAAGGTATCAGTAGATGAGTCCAAGATCGATCCCCTTTTAAGTGCAGTTGCTGGTATCGTAGGAAATTCTAAGAGCCTTACACTGTTCGGTGACACCAAGATGTCAGGAACAGACAAGGACGTATATCTTTCATATGTTGATAAGGTATACAGCAGCCAGATCGACGGTGCTGGATTTATCGCAGGACTTTCAAAAGACCTCAGATAATATTAGATTTGCATAACTAAGTAAAACAAATGGCAGCCTTTCCCGGGTCTCCTTTGTGGGAGGCTCGGGAAGGTTGCATTTATTTGTTTGGGAAGGTAAAAGATTCAATGAAGAGAAGTGCAAAAAATAACATCTCGATAGGCTTATTTTTATTACCTGCCATATTGCTTTTTGTAGGGATACTTATTGTGCCTATAATATCATCTGTTTATAACAGTATGTTCCATTTTACCAATCTGGCAAAAACGGACATGGAATTTGTAGGTTTTAATAATTATGTTTCATTGTTCAAAGAAGACTGGATAAATTTCGGACTTGCACTTAAGAACGTATTTATCCTTGCCGCTGTTTCTGTTTTCTTGCAGTTGCCTTTATCCTTAGGTTTAGCGCTTATGCTTGGAAAAGGCATCAAATGTGAGCGTCTCTTCCTTTCGGTATATTTCATGCCGGTGCTTATTTCATCACTTGTTATAGGTATGCTTTGGGACAGAATATACGAGCCTTCGGGCGGCGTTTTCGTATACATTATGGATTTGTTTGGCGCTGCGGATTCTCTTCCTCCGGAAGGTGTTCTGGGAAACGACAAATCAGCTCTTATAGCAGTTCTCATTCCTGTCTTATGGCAGTACGTAGGATATCATATGCTTCTTATGTACGCCGGTGTAAAGAGTGTTTCTCCCGAACTTAGAGAAGCAGCAATGCTTGATGGCGCAACAGACTGGCAGGTTGACAAATATGTTGTTATACCGTCTATAAAGCAGATAATAAAAGTAAGCGTAATATTCGCTGTAACAGGATCGTTCAAGACATATGATCTTCTTAAGGCATTTTCAAAAGGAAGAAGCAGTTTTGCATATAACGTTCCTACGATCATATTGAGCAACACAGTTACAAATAACGGAGGAATAGCAAGCTCAATTGCGGTTATTCTGATAATACTGTGCTTTACGTTTGCTATAATCATAAACAAGATATTTAAGGAGAGAGATCCATATGGGAAAAAGTAGTGCTTTAAACAGCAGTGTTGATCTTGAAGTATACAAGGTTAGAAAATCGAGTAAGCTTGTTAAAGTATTAATATATATTGGTCTTGTTATATGGCTTTTTGTGGATCTGTTTCCGGTTTATTATCTGTTTACTTTTTCGTTAAAGGATAATACAGAAATCCTGAAGACCAATGTCCTGGGTTTACCTAACGACTGGCTTTTCAGCAATTACAGCGCTGCATTAGAGCCGGGCAAGATACAGAGAGGACTTTTGAACAGTACGATCGTAGCTGTTTCGACAATAGTTCTTACACTGGTTGTTGCCCTTATGGCAACTTATGCGCTTACCCGTATCCAATGGAGAGGAAACAAGTTTTTATATAACATTTTTATGTTAGGTATAACAATACCTGTACACGTTGCTCTGTTCCCCGTATTTGTTATGTTCTCAAATATGGGATGGACAAATACGTTATACTCGCTGATTATTCCGTATGTCGCGTTTGCGGTGCCAATGGCCATCATGATATCCACGGGCTTTATGAACGATATACCGAAGGAGCTTGATGAAGCTGCAAATATTGACGGATGCGGCATCTGGGGTATCTTCTTCAGAGTTATAGTACCCTTGATGAAACCGGCTCTTGCAACAGTTGGAATCTATACATTCCTTCAGTGCTGGAATGAGTTCCTTTTTGCCAATGTTTTCCTTACTTCGGAAAAGAAATATACACTGCCTTGTGCGGTTTACAGTCTGAAGGGAAAAGACATGGTAAATTACGGACTTCTCGGAGCAGGTCTGGCGTTGGCAACATTCCCTATGCTTATTGTTTACGTATTGCTCAGCAAACGTATCCAGGAGAGCTTCATTGTTGGTGCGGTTAAGGGATAAAGATATATTTTTACTTTGATTTTGAATTTTACCGATATTATTCTGCAGGCAAAAAACTGACAGTTTAATATCGGTATTTTTGTTGCCAAAAAGCCGTTTTGGTGATATGATATATATATGTAATTATTTCGCAATAAATTATAAGCAGAGATGCTGATACCGCATGAACGTCCCGGAGGGTGATTTTTGAAAACAGCTGTAAAAAAACCCAGAAAGAAAAGATCATTGGCCGTTAAAACACGTCTCTTTTTTATATTTACCGTATTATTGCTTGCAGGGATGATCCTGCTTTCGGGATTTTTCGTAATCCGTATGGAAAGACAGGAGTATGTTTTAAATGAGTCAAAAGAAATCTTAAGTGTATTGTCTGATAATATATATACGAACATACAGAGATATACGGAGCTTTCACGGCTTATAATGACTGACAGCCGTGTAGTTTCGTTTTTGAGAGCCGACGGTTCCAAAGTAGATCAGAGACTTGTTGATAATGCCAGATACGGTGCAGTCGGCGTACTGAATGTTACCGAGATGGTGGATTCGGTATTCATATTTCGTGATGACATGAGATACACGGCAAATAAGAGAAGCTCATATTCGCTTGATTTTGAAAAGATTGAGAGTGAGTCATGGCAGAACAAGATAATTGAGCAAAAGGGAAAGGCCATAGTCTCGCTTAACGGAAATGACGCTGTTTTCAGGATTGACGGGTCGCCGGTCATCTCTATATGCAGAGCAATATATGATGTTGATACTCAGGAAAGAACCGGTATTCTTCTTATGAATTTCTCTACGTCGATGTTTGAACAGAGACTGGAGAAAATTAATACTCCGGATATCTGTATCATGGGAACGGACGGATCGTTCATTGCGGGTAATAGAAAACTGAAAGATTACTATGATAATGACTATGATACCGGAGAATATATTTATGAGATCGAAACGGTTAAAAACGAAGACATGCTCGTATCGGCCGTAAAGATTCCGGATATGCCCATGGTAATCCTTTCGGTTAGTCCGATAAGGAGAGGTATTGTTCCCAATATGACAATTGCCGTAATGGTCGGAGTATTGATGCTGGTTCTGGGTATGGTGTTCGTTATCAGTTCGTTTATAACAAAAAATATAACCACTCCCTTATTTGAGATTTCTACATCTATAGAAAGCAACCGTGAAAAAGGAGTGCTTGAAAAAGTAACGGTTGATGTAACGAATAATGAGATAGGTATGCTTGAGGACAGCTACAACAACATGGTCGATCATGTAAACGAGCTGTTTAACAAGCTTCTTGAAAAAGAACAGGCCATACAGAAGGTTGAGATGAGGGTGCTGCAGGAGCAGATCAAACCGCATTTCCTGTACAACTCACTCGAAACCATCGGATATCTTGCCATGGACGCCGGAGCAGAGAAGGTTCATTCGGCACTGGAAACCCTCGGCAGCTTTTACAGGATATTCTTAAGCAAGGGAAGCAGGGAGATACCGTTAAAGAATGAAATTACGATCATAAAGGACTATCTTTCATTGCAGAAGTTAAGGTATGGTGATATAATCAATGATGAATACGATATCGCCGAAAACACAAAGGAATGGATCATTCCAAAGCTTATACTTCAGCCGCTGGTTGAAAACAGCATCTATCACGGTATCCGCATGAAGGGTGAGCCGGGTGTTATAAAAATAAGCAGTCATATTGAGGAAGACGGCCTGCATATAATCGTGAGGGACACGGGGGTCGGGATGAGTCCCGAAAAGATAGAAGAAGTCCTTAACACGGAAAAGCCTCAGGTTACGGAAGATTCTGAGCGCAGCTTCGGACTGTGGGGGACTATAGAGCGTATACGTTATTACTGCAACAGGGATGATGTGGTAAAGATCCGCAGTGAAGAAGGAGAGTATACGGAAATAGAATTCATATTGCCGAAAAAGGGAAAGGGAGATAGAAATGTACAGAGTTATGCTGATTGATGACGAGGAGTCGGCAAGAAAGCTTTTAAGAGCCTTGATAAACTGGGAGAGCCTGAACATGGAGGTCGTAGGAGAGGCTGCCAGCGGTATCGAAGCGATAAATGTAATAGATGAGTTCAAACCTGATATAGCATTTGTAGATATTTCAATGCCTTTCATGAACGGAATAGAATTCACCGAGCTTGCGACCAAAAGATATCCGAACCTTGTCATAATAATCATGACGGCCATCGATCAGTTCGAGTATGCGAGGAAATGTGTTAGCCTGCCTGTATTTGAGTATATGCTGAAGCCCATGGTAAGGTCGGAGATATATTCAAGCCTTGTAAATGTAAAGTCCATGCTTGACGAGAGAAACAAGCAGGAGAGTGAACAGGATATGGAACAGGATCTGGAGAACAGGGATGAAACCGGGGAATCCTCGATAGAACAGATAAAGAAATACATAGAGACAAATTATACGGATTCAAAGATAAACCTGACGTCGACGGCACAGAATTTCGGATTCAGTGCAAGCTACTTAAGCCGGAAATTCAAACAGGAGACCGGAAAGAATTTTGTCGAATACCTCACGGAATGCAGGATGAATGCAGCCATGAAGCTTGCCCAGAACAATATGAAAATGTTCAATGCTTCAAATGAGGTTGGCATACCCGATCCCAACTATTTCGGAAGATGCTTTAAGAAATTCACCGGAATGAGCTATTCGGACTATGTATTATCGAAGACAAAACCTGATGAAGTGAAATAATAGGCTGACATCCCGAAAGGAGGAAACCATGATCCGGGAGCGACTGGGTTATTTAAAGGAAAAGATGAAGGAACAGGGGATCGATTTCTATATCATCCCCACATCCGATTACCATAATTCAGAATATGTCAGTGATCATTTCAAGTGCAGGGAATACATGAGCGGGTTTAACGGTTCGGCAGGGACACTGGTCGTATCGGAAAAAGAGACAGGGCTCTGGACCGACGGCAGATATTTCATTCAGGCAGAAGAGCAGCTTTTAGGCACGGGGATAACGCTTTTCAAGTCCGGAAATAAAGACGTACCGGGGATAAAGGAATATCTTTCAAAGAAAAACGAGGAAATGCGAAGCTTCCGGAACAGAACGATAACGGTCGGATTTGACGGAAGAGTGGTCACCACTGCTTTCGTAAAAAAACTGCGTAAGGAAACAGACGGGATAAACATTATCCCAAATCTCGACCTTGTCGGTTCGATATGGGAGGACAGGCCCGCACTGCCCGCGACTCCCATATATGTGCTTCCTGAGGAATATACGGGCTGCAGCTCCATGGAAAAGCTTCTCGAGATAAGAAGGAGATGCAGGGAGAACGAATGTGATTATCATATGGTGTCATCGCTTGATGACATTGCATGGATATTGAATTTAAGGGGAAATGATATAGCATGCAACCCGGTTTTCCTGTCGTACTTATTTATAGCCGAGGATTACGCAATACTTTTCTGCAATAAAAAATGCATTGATCCGGTTGTAGAAAGGTATCTTGAAAATCTCGGAGTACAGGTAAGGAGTTATGAATCGGTATTTGATTATCTGAAGGATTTCGGGAACAGACTTACGGAAAAACCGAATATCCACATTGACTGCGGAAATGTAAATTACAGCACATATGAGGCTGTATGCAAAAGCTTTACTCCCAAGAACGGGATGAACCCGTCCACGTCAATGAAAGCCGAGAAGAATCCGGTGGAGCTGGAGAATCTGCGGCAGGCCAATATCATAGACGGTGTGGCGATGGTTAGGTTTTTGAAATGGCTTGACGACTATGCAAAGGATCCTGAAACGGAACCGGTGACCGAGCTCGACGCCGCAGGAAAGCTGTTGGAGTTTAGGAAAGAAAACAGAGAGTTTAAGGACATCAGCTTTGATACGATCGCGGCATACGGGCCGCACGGAGCTATTGTGCATTACGAGCCGACCCCCGAATCCGATGCGGTTATCGAGAAAAAAGGCTTTCTTCTGGTAGATTCGGGAGCGCATTATCTTAAAGGTACAACTGATATAACAAGGACCGTAGCGATGGGGGATTTAAGTCCGGATATGAGAAAGCATTACACAGCTGTGCTTAAAGGCAATCTGGACCTTGCATCGGCCGTATTTCCGGCAGGAACGGCAGGAGCCAATCTGGACATACTTGCGAGAGGTCCTTTGTGGAAGCTGCGGAAGGATTACAATCATGGAACCGGACACGGCATAGGATATTTTTTGAATGTTCATGAAGGTCCGCAGAATATTAACTGGAAGATCGGCAAGCGTCACGGGAATGATATACCGCTTGCCTGCGGCATGGTTGTTTCCGATGAACCCGGGTTTTATCTTGCGGGGGAGTATGGGATAAGGACCGAGAATGATATAGCGGTAGTGAAAAAAGAAGAGAACGGGTACGATACTTATCTGGGGTTTGAGGTATTGACACTGGCTCCGATCGATGTCACGCCGGTCATATGGGAAGATATGACAAGAGAAGAAACAGAGTTTTTGAACGATTATCATAAAACGGTATATGAGAAGCTTTCACCGTATCTTGACACGGAAACTGCGGAGTGGCTTAAAGATCATACCGCACCGCATATCGGGTAACTTAAGGCAGCTTGGCTTGTTTTGGGGGATATTGCATGAGAAGAAATTTCCTTGAATCGGAAAATGAAGAATCTGTCAGCCGGCTTCTGTCGGCATCGAAGATTTTCTTTTTGATCTTCCTCATTTTTACGCTTATATTTATGATAGTTTACAGCTGTTCGGATGAAGAGCCGTTAAGGTTTGACGATAAAGTCACTTATATCGAAAACTGGACGGTTGCTGATGCTGATGGCAATATATTTGAAACGGGCAGGTATTACGAAGGTGATAAAACGTATACCGGACCTTTCACTATCATGTCAAAACTTCCGGAAAAGGTAGAGGACAATACGGTACTTTGCTTTATGGTAAACAGGGATGTTACCGTATATATAAACGGAACGTGCAGGAAAACACCGGATAATCCGGAAAGAAATTTTGTTCCCGGCGGGCATGTAAAATGGTTTTATATGCCCATACCTCTCTATGCCTCCGATTCGGGAGCTGATATAACTGTCCTCAGGAACATCAATTCCTCACAGCAGGAAATGGTACCTGAAGCCTTTATAACAACAGAGCTCGGGCTTTATCAAGTACTCATGGAGAAATACGGTGTATCCTTTGTCCTGTCTGTCATCCTGCTCATTTTTTCCGTTGCCGTCATTGCCATAGGTATAGGCATGCAGTTCAGGTTCAGGATGAAGATCTATATGCTCTACGGCGCACTCGGTATATTTGTTATTGCCGCATGGCTTGTGACAGATTCTTATCTCTATCCCTTTGTTTTTGGACATTATCATGTGGACGGTATAGCAAACTTCATGTTCTGCCTTATGATGCCGTTTAGTCTGGTACTGTATCTTGATGCCATACAGCTTGGCCGTTACAGGAAATATATGGTAGTGATAACCGTAATTTCCATGATAAACGCGGCACTGTGGTCATCGCTTCACTTTACGAAGATACTCTCGTTTATGGATTCACTTCTGTATATAGATATTGTACTGGGCATTATCATACTTTCCACGCTGATCATACTCTTTATTGATTACAGGAAAGGAAATATCGGTGATTACAAATATACTGCCTTAGGATTTGTGGGATTCCTTATTTTCGGTCTGCTTGAAATAGTTTTACTGGTGTTTAATCTGGATAATATCAACAATCTTCCGATGCTTATCGGACTGATGTTCCTGCTGACCTTTATCGTCGCCCAACAGGTTTACGATCTTCGTGTTATCAGTATCGAAAAACAAAAAGCCGTCGATCTGTCCGATGCAAAGACGAGATTCCTTGCAAGCATGTCCCATGAGATAAGGACTCCCATAAACTCCATACTCGGTATGAATGAGATGATAATCAAGGAAAACCGGGATAAGGTAATAGATGAATATGCCAGAACCGTCCAAAGCTCCGGAAGAATGCTGCTTACGCTTGTAAATGATGTGCTTGATTTCTCGAAGATAGAATCCGGAAAGCTTGAGATAATGAACACGGAATACAGTATTTCGAGAGTATTCTCGGAAATTCTGCCTATGCTCAGCGAAAGGGCGAAGGTCAAGGAACTCGAGCTTGAGATACGGGTAAAGGACGAGGTACCCGACGGGCAGATAGGTGATGAGTTCAGGTTAAAACAGATTCTGGTAAATCTGATCGGGAACGCTGTAAAATATACGGACAAAGGCTTTATAACCGTTACCCTCGGCGGAGAATACGGGAAGGATGGGGATCAGTTTAGCCTTACGATCTCCGTAGCCGATACGGGAAGGGGCATAAAGCAGGAGGATATAAAAGGACTGTTTGACGCCTTCTCACGTGCGGATATCAGGAGAAACAGGAATATTGAGGGAACCGGTCTCGGACTTGCGATAGTAAAGAGCATCATCAATTCGATGAACGGTACTATAAACGTTGAGAGCGAATACGGAAAGGGCTCGGAATTTAAGGTCACAATACCGGTAAGAATATATGACCGCACGCCCGTAAAAGAAGATTTTTCAGGCAAGGCGGCGGAGCCTGTCGAAGAGTACAAGTGCGATTTCAGGGCTCCTAAGGCTAAGATACTTGCTGTTGATGACAACGGGTCAAACCTTAAGATAGTAAAGCTTTTCTTAAAGGAAACAGGTATTCAGCCCGATCTTTCGATGAACGGAAAAGAAGCCATCGAGCTGTGTAAAAAGACAAAATACGATCTTATTTTCCTCGACCATATGATGCCGGCTCCTGACGGGATAGAAACCTTAAAGATGATAAGAAAGGATCCTGAGTCACTGAATCGTGAGACAAAGGCGGTTGTCCTCACGGCAAACGCCATAGCTGGCAGCAGGCAGATGTATCTATCAGCCGGTTTTGCCGATTATCTTACAAAGCCCATAGATTCCAGAAAGCTTCTGATAACGTTGAAGGAGCTGCTTCCGCCCGACTTAAAGGAACTGATCGTCCATGATAAAAAAGAAGAGATTGAAGAAAAGCCCGTAAAGAGGGTGCTGACCGAAAAGAAGCCTAGGAAAAAATCTGATGACAACGACTACTATATTATGGAATTCCTGCCGAAAACCAACGGAACAAAGGATTCCGAATTAAGAAAGCATATATCGGAGATATCTGGCATTGATTTTGACAGGGGACTTCTTCACTGCGGCGGCAGTGAGAGTGTATACAGGGAAATTCTTTCGGATCTTGCAAACGACTGTGGAAACAGGGTCATGAGGATGCGGATGAACATCCTTTCAGAGAAATTCGATCTTTACTGCATAGATGCACACGCAATAAAAGGACTCATGGCGACCATAGGCTGGAAGGACATGAGCGAGCTTGCCAAAAAGCATGAATTTGCCGTAAAGGAAGAGAACCTGGAATTTGTCAGGAACGAATACGAAGCCTTTCTTGACGCTTATCAGAGCGCCTGCGCTTCGATAAAAAAGTGCATTGCATAATGTAATTGGAGAGGAACCTTTAGTTTAAAGTTTGCTTCGCGATATCGATCACGCAGAATTCTGCCTTGCAGCCGGTTTTAAAGCCTATTTCCCAGTCGCCTATTCCGGAGGTTACGATAAATGTTGTCTTATCCCTTGTTTCCATTCCGTAGGTGCTGTCGTTTGCATTGATAAGGTAAGCAAAAAGCTTCATGGGAATGAGCTGTCCGCCATGAGTATGGCCTGACAGGACAAGATCCGCTCCCGCAGCAGCCTCAGCCTCGTAATCATTTGGCTGGTGGTCAAGAACTATCGAGTATTTTGAAGGATCAAGAGTTGCCATGATATCGCCTATAGGCTTTCTGCTCCTGTCGGACTTGTCCTTCCTACCTATTATATAGAAGCTGTCTTCCAAAAGCACAGCCTCGTCTTCGAGCATTGTAACTCCGGCACCTTTAAGCATGGAACGGAATTCTTCGACCGAAAAGTTCTTGTGTGAATAATAGCCCTTATCATGATTGCCGTATACATAGTATATTCCGTAGGTACACTTAAATTTCGAAAGGGCCTCGCAGCTTTTCTGAAGATCCTCCTTTGTTGTTCCGTCATCGACGAAATCTCCGGAAATGACCAGTATGTCAGGCTTTGCGGCCTGTATTTTTTCAAGGTGTTCACTAAAGCCTTCCCCGTCAAATACCGCTCCGATATGTGAATCGGCAATAAGCGCGACCCTTATATTCGGAACACCCAGTTCTTTAGCTGTGGCAACGGAATAATCAGTTTCAAAAACGTGGTGTGCAAGGAACCAGCCGGCTGAAAAATAGCAAATCTCTATGACGATCACAATGATCCCGACAATATAAGGTTGGAACCTGCCGTCGTCCGTTTCTTTTTCTTTCTTCCGGATTTTCCGGATGATAAAAGCAACAAGCTCAGCGAGAAGAAAATACAGGCTCATATGTATCATCACTATCAGGGTATCTATAGCCTTGATGAGTATGAAAATGCCGAATACGGCAAGCGGTATAAAGGCAAAGAGGATGCGTTTCCATTTTTTGCCGCCGGACAGTTTTTTTACTATGCCGAATTTACAGAAGCGTGTCCATAGAAAGAAAACGCTTAACAGTGCGCATATGCTGAAAAAAGCGATTATAAATCCCCACATAGTATTTTCTCCTTGTTATATATCTGTTTCTGCCGTCATTGTAAAAAGACACGATTTCATTGGAAAACATTCGGTGTGATAATAGCATTATTTTATACAAAACAGGCTCCGTATGTCAATAAATATTTAAAAAACCTTTGAAAAATGGGCATTTTTACTTGACATTAGCGTGTAAACGTGATAGAGTAAGCGTATACAGTTAAGGAATCGCCTTGGCTGTAAAAAACTTCATAATAACGAAAGGGGTTTATTTCTATGAACAAGACTGAACTTGTAGCAGCAGTAGCAGAGAAGACCAATCTTACAAAGAAGAATGCAGCTGAGATCATTGATGCAGTTTTTGAGGTTATCGGCGACACCATGCAGGCTAAGCAGAAGGTACAGCTTATCGGCTTCGGTACTTTCCAGACAACCGAGAGAAAGGCACGCACAGGCAAGAATCCTCGTACAGGCGAGGCTGTTAAGATCGCAGCTTGCACCGTTCCCGCATTCAAGGCTGGAAAGGGTCTTAAGGACAAGGTTAACACCAAGCCCGCTAAGAAAGCAGCTAAAAAGAAATAATACTTATGAAGTAAAAATAGCTATGAGATTGCCTCATAGCTATTTTTTTTGTGTGAGTTTAATGATTCTTGTATAACGACGGGAATGTGATGAACATCCTTGTCTCTTTCTTTAACTTGGAGTTATCATCAAAAACTTCCTTGTGGTTTTTATATATTGACTTGATCTTTTCCATGATACCCTTCTTTATCGTAGGTGAATCAGGCGTTTCTATCAGGTTTGAATATGTCCTCATAAGAACGGTAAGGTAAGTGGAATAGGTGTTTGTCAGGAACTGTGTCTTGTTATTATCCTTGAAAAAAGCTATCCTGCTCTCGAAGGCCGATATCATGTCGGTATTCTTTATGGCAACTCTGGAAATGCTCCCTTCGCGTATCAGGTAGAAATATAATATCGCATCGGTGTAAACTATCTTTTGTGCGTCGTTTATGAATTCGTGAGCGGTTGCAACATCCTCGAAAACCTTTCCTACGGGGAACTTTATCCGCTTTAAGGCATCCATCCTGTAAAGCTTGTTCCATGCGGAAGTGAACTGTTGTATATGATTGGCTGTAAAATAGTTATACTCGAGCTCGCAAAGCTCTCTTAAAGCATCGTTTGTTGAGAATTCGGTAGTTTTATTTTCGGGGTTGCTGTCGAGATCGACCGTTTCCTCGGGTTTTACCCTGCGGTAGTTTCCTATGGAAAGGTCTGCGCCGGATTCGATAAGATTATTGTAGAGTACACGGACAGAATCACGGTGTATATAATCATCGGAATCGACAAGCATGCCGTATTTTCCGGAAGCAAGCTTTATACCTTCGTTTCGTGCGTCGGAAAGACCGCCGTTTTTCTTATGAATACAGATGAAACGCTCGTCAATGTGAGTATATTCGTCACATATTTTCTGGGAACCGTCAAGTGAACCGTCATCTACCAGGATAACTTCTATATTACGATATGTCTGTTTCCGTATGGACTCAAGACACGTTCTTAAATATTTGGAAACGTTATACACCGGTACGATTATACTTATCAGATCGTCCATTTGTTTCACCGTCCTTTCCATATATTATAGGTACTCTGTAAATGTTATTGATTTCAGTTTGTCGATAAACTCAATATCCTTATTTTCTCAGGCATTCTTGAGAGAAGCTTCATATCCCTGCTGTACGGCGCGTGCCAATTGATCGGGGCAGGAGGTGGGCTTAAAGCCGCACTTTATCCCTGAAAGTCTTGAAACAATATCATCTACCGTGCACCCCTCTACAAGACGGGAAACACCCTGCAGGTTACCGTTGCAGCCTCCGACAAATGAAACGTTTCTCACTACATCGCCGTCCAGATCAAAACTAATGAGCTGGGAGCAGGTACCTTTTGTTTTATAATCAACATGAAACATTATATGATCTCTCCTTAAACAGGTTGTATTATTTCCTTATAGTATAGCATTTTTATACGTTATTAGTCAAGGTTTTAGTAATGTTTTTAGTGGAATTTTGGTATAATTCAGTACTTTATTACCATTACATTTTATATCCTGATTTTGGGATAAAGTATATGTTTCCCTACTGAATTTTTAAATGTTTATACTATTTTTTGTGTATTAATGCGTCTTTTTTTGGCAATATTGCACAAATATCGCCGGCGGATACTCGGCTCTTGGTTTTATTCAATACCAAATATATTGTTTATAACTAACAAAAAACATAGCAGTATTTAGGCAAAAATAATCAATTTTTGATATTGACAAACAGAAGAACAATGTTTATAATCGCCATTTGTAAGGTTTAATTTCCGGAAAAAACTAAATACTGTATATTTCATTCAGGAGTACACAATATCAATATGTTTGGGGTAAAGATTAAAAAGTTTGCTACCAAAAAGCCTTATACGCTTGCAGAACTGTTTGACGCTATAAAGGATAAACAGTTTACGGCAGGACCTGTGTCCTATACTAAAAGCGGACTTGCCTACGTTATAACATTTCCACCTATAGACAACAACAACCAGATATGGATCATGGGTTAGGGTCTTAAAGGACCGTTCTCCAAGTTCGCGGTTTCGAAGAATCAGGTTGCCGGGGTTGGAAATGCTGTAAAAAATCAGTTTATCAGCGATCTTACAGGAGGCTGGTCGAGAGTTTCCGGTGTTTTTGGAAAGAATGCCAAGGACACTGAAAAGCTTGTAGAGATCACATGCGAGGAACTTATCGCATTGGATCTTTGATCATGTTCAGAGCGACGTAAAGCCGTTTTGATAAAAAGACACAAAAATAAAAAAACAAAGCACAAAGAAAAAGAGGAGTAAGAAGAAATGAAAAAGTCATTTAAGTTATTATCAGCTATGCTGATGGTTGTAGTTCTTGTTTTCAGCTTAACAGGTTGTGGTGTTGACATGAGCAAGATGAAGGGTGATTGGAAGGTTAAGACAATTGATGCCAAGACACCCGCTGAGTATGTTACCGCTAAGGGCATTTTAGTATTAAACAATGTAAACATTACAGATGACAAGATCACTCTTAAGAAGTTTGATCCCAGCACAGGAAGCGAAGCTACTGAGACTTACAACGTAACAAAGAAGAGCAACGGTATCGAAGGCCGTACAGATGCACACAAGGATGAGAAGAATCCTGACATCACATTTGAGTTATTAGACAACGGTACTCTTAAGACAAAGTACACCGACGCAGAAGTTATCTACGAGAAGGGTACTCTTAACCTTGCAGAAGAGTATGCTAAGATCGTTGGCGTTCCTTCAGGTGAAGAAGAAGGCGGCGAAGAAGGCGGCGAGGAAGGTTCCGAAGAGGGCGAAGAGGAATAATTCTCTTGAACTCTGAACTTCCGTTTTACGAAAGTAAACATTTGGGACATGCAGTCATGCATGTCCTTTTCTAATTTCAGCTTTTTTCAGTTGCCGGTTTTTTCAGTTGCCGGCTTTTTTATTGTCATCCTGTTTCACTTGTCATCCTGAGCGTTAGCGAAGGATCTTATTCCATAAGAAAAAGGTTGCATTTACTTCTCTGCGGGATTATACTGTGAACAGTATTCTTAAGAAAGGACTTATTGTTAAAGAGCATGGATACACCTGTATATGATTTTATAAAAAAATACATATCAGAAAATCCGGTAAGGCTTCACATGCCCGGACATAAGGGCAGGATGATGCCGGCTGTTCCCGGTTTATCAGACGCTACAAAAGTAGTACCTTCGGAAGCGTACGACATAACCGAGATTGACGGCGCGGATGTTTTATCGGAAGCAGAAGGTATCATCGCTCAGAGCGAGGAGAATGCGGGCAGGCTCTTTAATGCACATACATTGTATTCGGCTGAAGGGTCGTCTCTATGTATCCGTGCCATGCTCTTCCTTATAAAAAAGAAGACTGAGACCGAAGGCAGAAAAGCATATATTCTTGCCGGAAGGAATGTCCATTCGTCTTTCTTAAGTGCGGCGGCACTGCTTGATCTTGATGTGGATTTTATCATGCAGCGGGAAGATGAGTCGTTTGAAAGCTGTACCTTAACCGGGAAAGATATAGAGCAGGAGTTGGAAAAAGCGGCAAAACACAAAAGGATACCGGATGCTCTGTATATCACAAGCCCCGATTATCTCGGAAACATATCCGATATAAAGTCGGTATCAGAGGCCTGTCATAGGTATAACGTGCTTTTTTTGGTGGATAACGCTCACGGAGCGTATTTAAGATTCCTGGATGATCCAATGCATCCGATGGATCTTGGCGCCGATATCTGTTGTGACTCTGCTCACAAGACGCTTCCCGTACTTACGGGCGGGGCATATCTTCATATCTCTAAGAATGCTGATGAGTTCTTTCATAAAAATGCAAAGCAGGCCATGGCTGTATTTGCAACTACAAGCCCTTCCTATCTTATAATGACGTCGCTCGACCGTTGCAATGCATATCTGGAGGATAATAAAAGCATACGTGAGGCTGCAAAAAAGGTTAAGGAGCTTAAAGAACGGTTAAAGAATATAGGGTTTGTTCAGGAAGGTGAAGAACCGCTTAAGATAACGGTAAGATTTGATGATAATGCTTCAGATAAAGAAAAGTGCCGTCCGAACGGGGAGGAACTGGCCTTTTTCCTAAAAACAAAGGGCATTTATACGGAATATCATGACAGAGAGCACGTTGTGATGATGTTTGGTCCGGGGAATGCTGAAGAAGATTATGTCCGGACCATAAATGCATTTGAGGAATATAAAAATCGTTATTCCGATGTAATCTCACAGAAGGCTGATACAAACGGCGTGAGAACAGCAGCACAGAGTATGGACATCGCAAGAAAGCCTGCTCCCGAAAGGGCTTTATCTTTCAGAGAGGCGTTGTTTGCCGAGTCTGAAGAGGTTGACGTGCGTGAGAGTATCGGCAGGGTGCTTGCGGAGCCGCTTGTGCACTGCCCGCCGTGCGTACCGCCGTATATGCTGGGAGAGGTTATCGGAAAAGACATTGTGAAATACTGTTCGGGTAAGATACGTGTCTTAAAACAGGCTCAGGACACCCGTGACATTGATAAATAAAAGCAAAATCTGGTTAAAACAGCATTATTTGTGTAAAGACATGAACAAGAGCAATCTGCTATAATGTAAACGTTTGCTTATTTTTGGATAAATATTCATGTTTTTTAGGAGCAGGAGTAATGAAACTATATAAGAAAGATCCGGAGTTTTACGGCAGAGTGTTTAAGCTTGCCTTGCCGATAGCGTTCCAGAGCCTGATAACTACGGGCGTAAACATGCTGGATAACATCATGGTAGGTCAGCTGAAGGACGAGAAGATCACTGCCGTTGCTCAGGCGAACGTGTTTATAGGTATATATCACATACTGTGTATGGGACTCGGAATGGGAGCTTCGGTACTTGTATCTCGTTACTGGGGAATGAAGAATTCACCTAACGGCAATAAGGAAGAAGCGGGACATGCGTTAAAGCAGACCGTAACTCTGATGCTCAGGCTTGCGATGGGACTTGCAGCCATATTTGCAGTAGTGACCGCGGTTGCGCCGAAGGCTATTATGTCCATTTATACGGACAATCCCGAGGTTATGGAATACGGAGCAAATTATTTCAGGTATTCCATACCGACTTACTTTTTCCTGGGATCATCACTGGTTACGACCATTGTACTTCGAAGCGTAGGTCAGGTAAGGCTTCCGATGTATGTTTCGATAGGTGCTTTCTTTGTAAATATGGGCGCCAATTATACTTTTATCTTCGGACATTTCGGAGCTCCTCAGATGGAGGAGAGGGGTGCCGCTCTCGGTACTCTTATTGCCAGGATATTTGAAGCTTCCTGCATAATGATATACTTCCTCTGTGTAGATAAGAAGATAGGGTTCAAAATTAAGGACTTGTTTCTTAAGACACGTAACCTTATCGGAGAATATTTCAGGATCTGTATCCCTGTACTTATAAGTGACGGTATACTTGCCATAGGAAACAGCACCGTGGCAAGCGTTATCGGAAAGCTGAGCGATCAGTTCGCGGCCGCAAACTCGATCACGGCTACAACACAGCAGCTCAGTACCGTTATGATACAGGGAGTTTGTCAGGCCGGCGCCATTGTCACAGGGCAGACCTTGGGCAGCGGCGGTAAGGAGAAAACTCAGGAACAGGGCTGGCTGTTCCTTGGACTTGGTTTTGCACTCGGTGCTGTTTCCGCAGTTGTTCTGATGATCATCTGCAACCCCATTATCAACAGTTATTCCGGAGCTACAGAAGAAGTTAAGAATATTGCAAGGAATCTGATGACAGCAATAAGTCTGATCATCATATTCCAGGCAACGAACAGTATCATGACGAAGGGCGTGCTGCGCGGAGGCGGCGACACCAAAATGCTGATGGTAGCGGACAATATATTCCTGTGGGCATTGTCGATCCCGCTCGGGTATATTGCCGGTTATGTCTTAAAGCTTGATGTATTCTGGGTATATTTCTTCTTAAAGATCGATCAGATCGTTAAGACGGGCTGGTGCATCATAAGGCTCAGAGGCGGAAAATGGATTAAAAAGATCAGTACAGGTAAGAAAACGGATAACAATAATAATCAGAAGATGATCGCCGCTATAAAGTAAATATTTGGAAGGGAGTTGTTGTCATGGCAGAGAAAAAAGACAAAAACCTGAAGAATAATGATACAGAAAACAAGGGTATACTTAACAACAAATATATACTTCCCGTGGTTCTGCTTTTGCTGATCCTTGCCATCGGCGTGATAATAGGACTTATTATCGGTATGAATTCCGGTAAGAAGGATGATTCTTCAACGCCTGATACCGAGGTTAGCGATGCATCCGAAAAGGGTGGTGAAAAAAGTGATGCCGGAAAGACTCAGAATGATGTAAAAAAAGAGGATAATAATGGCGTAAATGTTGACGATAACGGTAACAAGAGCGGAATAACCGATAATTCCGATGACAATAAGGATGTTGACGAAGGAAAAGATAAGGATAATGACGACAGCAAAGACAATATAACCGATAAGGATAACGATTCCGACAATACCGGCAAAGACGACAACGGTGACAAGGACAAAGACGCCGGTAAGGATACCGATAAAGACAAGGACACCGATAAAGATACCGGCAAAGACGACGACGGTGACAAGGACAAAGACGCCGGTAAGGATACCGGCAAGGACAAGGATACCGGCAAAGACGACGACGGTGACAAGGACAAAGACGCCGGCAAGGACAACGATAAGGGCAACGATAAGGATACCGGCAAGGACAACGATACCGGCAAAGACAACGACGGCGATAAGGATAAAGACGCCGGCAACGATACCGGTAAGGACAACGATAAGGATACCGGCAAGGACAACGATACCGGCAAAGACAACGACAGCGATAAGGACAAAGACATCGGTAAGGATACCGGTAAGGACACCGATAAAGATACCGGCAAGGACAACGACGGTGACAAGGATAAAAACAAGGATAACGGCAGTGCAAAGGACAGCTACGTTCTGACATATACGGTTGACAACTCATGGCAGGACAAGAGCACAAACATGTTCGGAGTACAGTTCGGACTTACGAACAACACTTCTGCTACAGTAAGCAACTGGAAGCTTGAGCTAAAGATAGAAGGTCTCGCAAGCATAAACGGCTGGAACGGGACATTCACCTCATCGGGAGATAAACTGACGGTTACCAATGCGGGCTATAACAGTGACATCTATGCGGGCGGAACCGTAGTCATAGGCTGTAATCTCGGAACTTCGTCGAGTACGGTAAAGATTACCGAAGCCAAGCTTAACGGTAAGAAGATGGAAATCGTCAGCGGTAAGGTTGACCAGAACGATCCTGACATCAAAAACAATGACAAAGGAAACGGCGGTGACAACGGCGGTTCCGGAGACGATAAAGATAAGGACGGAAAAGAAATAATTAACGAAGTAAAGAATAACACCAAGGGTAAGAAGGGTGATGACTGGCTCTATACTGACGGAAGGAATATCCTTGACAAAGACGGTAAAAAGGTATGGTTAACAGGGCTTAACTGGTTCGGCTACAATACCGGGACAAATACCTTTGACGGACTCTGGAACAGCCGGCTTGTTCCTACAGTAAAGGCTATAGCGGATCATGGCTTCAATCTTATAAGGGTTCCCATTTCCGCACAACTTATAAACGAATGGGCAAGCGGAACGTATCCGAGGGCAAATTACAACAACGCTTACAATTCCGAGCTTAACAACATGAACAGCCTTGAGATATTCGACTATTTCCTGGCACTTGCAGAGGAAAACGGTATCAAGGTAATGCCCGATATACACAGTGCCGAGACAGATGCTTCGGGACATAATGTAAACCTCTGGTATACGGACAAGGTTAAGGTTGAGGACTATTACAAGGCTTTGGAATGGATGGCCGCACGTTATGCGGAAAATGATACGATCATTGCTTTTGACTTAAAGAACGAACCTCACGGAAAGCCTTATGAGGGTAAAAAAGCAGCTATCTGGAATGATTCAAAGAATGCAAATAACTGGAAATATGTTGCGGAGACCGCAGCGGCAAAAGTCCTGAATAAGAACCCGAATGTTCTTATAATGATAGAAGGAATTGAAATTTACCCTATTGACATTAAGACGAATTCGGATTATCATTCTACAAACGACAAAGATTATTACTTCAACTGGTGGGGCGGAAATTTAAGAGGCGTTAACGACTACCCCATCAATCTCGGGAAGTACCAGAATAAGCTTGTTTATTCCCCGCATGACTACGGTCCTACGGTATATGAGCAGCCGTGGTTCAAGGGTAAGTATACCTATGATTCGCTTATGAAGGACTGCTGGGGCGATAACTGGTTCTTTATCTACGAAAAGAATATCGCACCCTTGCTTATAGGTGAATGGGGCGGCTTCATGCGTGAACCGAACCTTACATGGATGACATATATGAGACAGCTTATAAAGAAATATCATCTGAACCACACCTTCTGGTGCCTGAATGCCAACTCGGGTGATACGGGCGGACTTCTGCTTGACGACTTTACCACCTGGGATACGACCAAGTACAATTTCGTTAAAGAGGTTCTCTGGCAGGAGAACGGTAAGTTCGTAGGCCTTGACCATGAAGTATCTCTCGGTGCAAACGGCATTTCCTTAAGCAAAGCCAAGGGATTATAGGGGCTGAGTACATAATTACATTAGGAGTACATTAAAACACAAAAAATAAGGAGCAAAAATGAGACTTAATCCTATTATCGTATCTTTACTTGATACGGATCTTTACAAATTCAACATGAACCAGGTAATGTTCCACAAGCATACCGATCTTATCGGTGAGTACGTATTTAAATGCAGGAATGAGGACATTAAGTTTACAAAGGAAATGTTTGATGAGATAAACGAGCAGATCGACAATCTCTGTACCCTGACATTTACCAAGGAAGAGCTTGATTACCTGCGTTCCATAAGATTCATAAAGAAGGACTATGTTGAGTTCTTAAGGCTCTGGCATCCCATCAGGGATTATGTATATACCGAACTGAAAGAGGACGGCGAGCTTGTACTTAAAGTAGACGGACCGCTGTTTTCAGCCATGCAGTTCGAGATATATCTTTTGGAGATAGTAAACGAAGTATATTTCCGTATGAGCTTTGATTACATCACTCTGCGCAGGGCTGCGGAAGAGAGGCTTACCCAGAAGATAAACGACTTCAACTCAGGAAAATACACCTTCTCATTTGCTGAATTCGGCTGTAGGAGAAGGCTTTCGAGAGAGTGGGAGGATGAAGCGGTAAGAAGGCTATGCAGGGAGACCGACAAATGTGTCGGAACCTCGAACGTATATCTTGCTAAGAAATACAATGTAAAGCCCATAGGAACCTACGCTCATGAATTTGTCCAGATGTATCAGGGAATCGATAGCATTCCTCTGGCATATACCAATCATTATGCTATGCAGGACTGGTATGACGAGTACAAGGGAGATAACGGAACGGCACTTACCGATACGGTGACCACGGATCTTTTCCTTATGGATTTTGACCGCTCAATGGTAAACAACTACAACGGCGTGCGTCATGACAGCGGAGACCCTTATGAGTGGGGAGAAAAGATCATAGCCCACTACAAGAAATTCGGCGTGGATCCGAGGACAAAGCTTCTGCTGTTCAGCGACAGTCTTGATTTCGACAGGGCTCAGGCATTGTATGAATACTTCAAGGATAAGGCAAAGGTGTCCTTCGGTATAGGTACATTTGTTTCAAACGATACCAATGAGGATGCATTGAACATAGTCATAAAGCTGCAGTATGTAAATGACCGTCCGGTAGCAAAGATAAGCGATGCTCCCGGAAAATCCATGTGCAGTGATGAAGAATACCTTAAGTATCTTAAGGCAGCGGTTCAGTTCCGTATCGACCGTGAGAAGAGGTAAAAAAGCCGGGAATAAAATATTTCTTGACATTTCCGAAAAAACAGTGTAGAATCTAATCTAAATTATTTTTAGGCGATGAAGATGTGTAAGTAGTTTTATGTGACTTCCTCAAAAGAGAGCCGGGGCAGGTGAAAGCCGGCAGGAAAGCATAGGATGAATTTCAGCATCGGAGCTTCCGGCGAGATCAATCAATGTGCGTGTCATTTGATATGTTCCCACGTTGTTCGGATTGCAGACAAGTCTGCGGCTCGGACGATTGTCTGATTGAAAATAAGCGGATGTGTGCTGCGCATTAAGCAGTATCGAGAGCGGTTTTGAATAAAACCGAAACTGGGTGGTACCGCGGGTTATACTCGTCCCATGATGTTCATGCATCATGGGACTTTTTTATTACAGTATGAACTACGGTATACCGTATTTACATAACAGAGAAAGGCGGCAGGAATATGCAGGATTTAAACGAACTGAGAGACTCAATCAATTCCATTAAGGAAGAGATCGTAAACGGCGTGAAGGAAGTAAGAAATTCAAAGGCTCTTTATGAGTTCAAAAAGACCTTCCTTGATTCCAAGGCGGGAAAGATCAACGCGCTCATGAAAGAAATGAAGAATATCCCGAACGAGTTAAAGGCTGAATTCGGTAAGAATGTAAATGAGCTTAAAAACTGGGCGGGAGTTAAATTCGATGAGCTTGACGCTTCCATGAAGGAGGCTGAGGCAAAGCAGCGTTATGAGGATGAAAAGATCGATATCACCATGCCTGCGGTTAAGTGCAGCTGCGGCAAGCTCCATCCGGTAACACTGGTAAAGAACCAGCTGATCGACATCTTCGCATCCATGGGCTTTGATGTATACGAGGGCACAGAGATAGAAAACGATTATTATAACTTCACTGCACTGAACACTCCTCAGGATCATCCGGCAAGAGATATGCAGGACACCTTTTATCTTTCACCCCAGTTCCTTCTGCGTACGCAGACCAGTTCGGGACAGATCCATGTCATGGAGAACCGTAAGCCTCCTATCAAGATCCTTTCACCCGGAAAGGTATTCCGTTCGGATGACGATGCAACCCATTCACCCATGTTCACTCAGATGGAAGGCCTCGTAGTTGACAAGGGGATCACCCTGCGTGACTTAAAGGGTATGCTTGAGGTCATGGTAAAGAGGATATTCGGCGAAGGAACAACCACAAGACTTCGTCCTTCGTACTTCCCGTTCACCGAGCCTTCCGTTGAGGTTGATGTAAGCTGCTTCGAATGCGGAGGCACAGGATGCAGGCTCTGCAAGGGTACCGGCTGGATCGAAGTGCTGGGTGCGGGCATCGTAAACAAGAAGGTGCTTGAAAACTGCAACATAGATTCAAATGAATACAGTGGACTCGCATTCGGTGTAGGCGTTGAAAGACTTGCAATGCTTAAATACGGCATCAATAACATAAAGCTTCTGTACGAGTCGGATCTTCGCGTACTTGAACAGTTGGATGAATAAGGAGGAAAAATCATGTTAGTACCCATTAGCTGGTTAAAAGATTATGTTGATATAGATGTAACCGTGGATGAGCTTGAAAAAAGGCTTTTCGACTGCGGTTTCGAGGTAGAGGAAAAATATGAGGTAGGCAAGGACATCAGCAAGGTTGTTGTAGGTCTTGTCGAGGAGTGCGAACCCATACCCGAGACACACCTTCATGTATGCAAGGTAAATGTCGGAACGGGTGAAAACCTTCAGATATGCTGCGGCGCAGACAATGTATGCACAGGAAAGAAATTCCCGGTAGCACTTGAGGGCGCAACGGTTTATGCAACTGCAAAGGATCATGTGACGATCGAAGGTGTCATGACGATAAAGAAGGGCAAGCTCAGAGGATACGAATCCTTTGGTATGCTCTGTTCGGGAACCGAGCTTGGAGTAAGCGAGGATATGTATCCGGGCGCAGGCTACAACGGACTGCTTGAACTGCCCGCTGACGCCGAGACAGGCGCAGACGTAAAGACAATACTCGGACTTGACGATTACATCTTCGATATCTCCATTACCGCAAACAGGCCCGACTGCCAGAGCATCTTCGGAATAGCGCGTGAGGTTGCCGCTATCCTTGAGAAGCCCTTAAAAGAACCGAATCTGAGCTATACCGAGAACGGAAGGGCAAAGGAAGGCTTCAAGGTAACCGTTGAAGCACAGGATCTTTGTCCCAGGTACATCGGTCATTATGTAAGCGACGTAAAGATCGGAGAGTCGCCCGCATGGATGAAGAGAAGGCTTGCACTTGTCGGTTTAAAGGCAATTTCAAATATCGTAGACATCACCAACTACATCCTAAAGGAACTCGGACAGCCCATGCATGCATTTGATGAGGATTTCCTTGAAGGAAATGCGATAAATGTAAGGCGCGCAAAGGATGGGGAAAAGATAGTTACGCTGGATGAAAAGGAATTCACTCTCAATCCTTCAAATCTCGTGATCTGCGACGGAGTAAAGCCCGTAGCGCTTGCAGGTATCATGGGAGGACTTAACTCAGAGATCAGGGATACGACCGCAGGCGTTGTTTTCGAGGCAGCTAAATTTGCAAGAGATAATATAAGGAAGAGTTCAAGGGCTCTGGGACAGGGCTCTGATTCAAGCGCACGTTTCACCAAGGGCGTTGATGAGTATACAACCGTTATGGCCATGAAGAGAGCACTTCATCTGGTTGAGGAGCTTGGATGCGGAAAGGTATCTTCTACACATGTAGAAGTATCGTCCGGCAACTCCATTGAGCCTAAGGAAATGAAGGCTTCCTTAAATAAGGTAAACGGAGTATTGGGCGTAGACGTTCCGAAGGCAGACGTTGAAAGGATACTTAAGAATCTTAATTTCAATCCCGTAATAAACGGAGATGAGATCACCATACAGATACCGGCATACCGTGAGGATATGGAGGATTACCCCGATATTGCTGAGGAAGTCATCCGTATGTACGGCTATGATAATGTAACCTGCACCTTCCTTGAGACCGCAAAGGTTACGGCCGGCGGATTAAATACACATCAGAAGGCTGAGCTTAAGTTAAAGAGGGCGCTCTGCACTACGGGTGCATCGGAAGGCATGCATTATTCCTTCTTCTCACCCACTGACCTTGACCTTTTAAGGCTTCCCGAGGATGCGTCAGAGAGGAAGACCATCAGGATACTCAATCCCATAAACGAAGACCTTTCGGCTATGAGGACCACTCTGGCACCTCAGATGATAAGGGCAATGGCAAGGAACCAGAAGAGGGGAAGAATGTCGGGCAGGATCTACGAGATAGGAAACCGTTTCATCCCGAAGGAGCTGCCGCTCACCGATTATCCGAAGGAGCTTTCAACACTCTGTGTTGGCGTATTCGGAAACAACGAGACCTTCTTCACTTTAAAGGGTATCGCGGAGGTTGTTGCGGAAAGTCTTTGCATTTCGTTCAAATATGCCGCACCTGAGCCTAAGATTCCTTATCTCCATCCTTATCAGTCTGCCGAGATACTTGACGCAGCGACAGGAGAAAGAGTAGGATATCTCGGTAAGGTCATCTATGAGATCCAGGACGAGCTTGATGCGAGAGAGGCAATGTTTGTAATGGAAATCGATCTTTCGCTGCTTGAGAAATACTACGGAAACGTAACAAAGTTCGAGCCCATCCCTAAGTTTGCGGATGAGTCGAGAGACCTTGCGCTTGTAATGAACAGGAGCGTAACCTGCGGCGAGGTTGAGGATGCGATAAAGGAAGCCTGCAAATATGTTAAGAAAGTAACGCTTTTCGACGTATACGAAGGAAAGCAGATAGCTGACGACAAGAAGTCCATGGCTTTCACAATCCTTTTCGTACCTCAGGAAGAGGAATTTACCGCTGAAGCTGTTGACGGCTATGTAAAGAAAATCCTTAAGAATCTTAAGAACAAGCTTGAAATAGAATTAAGGCAGTAATCTGTTACAATGTAATGAAGTTAATAGCATTTGTACCGTACAGGTGATATACCTGAGAAAGAAAGGCAGTATTTACGATGAGTTCGAGAAAGATTAGAAGACTTATAAATGCTTTGGTTCTGGTTTTGGTTATGTGTTTTGCGGCATCGTGTGCTTCTCCTGCGGCTGACATGGAAAGTGCCGGTGATGCTCCGATTGAAGTTTCTCCTGCTGTCGGTGTTCCGGAAAACAAGGATGATCCCATATCTAAAGATGATGCAGGTATAACGGAAAATGCCGGAACTGTCGATAATAACATAAATAAGGAAAATCCCGAAAACCTTGAAAACGACGGCATAACCGAAAATCCCGAAAACCTCGAAAACGACGGCATAACCGAAAATCCCGAGAATGATAACGCTCCCGTACAGGATGAAGAGCCCGAAGAGACATTCCCGGATGACAATGATGACGAACCCGAAGAAGCTTCTGAAGGAATAAAGAAAAAAGAAAGTCAGAAGGAAGACAAGAACTCATCAGAAGCTAAAGTAGACAGTTCTCAGGACAAAAAGGCAAAGGAACTCGTAAAGAAGCTTGACAGCTCAACCGAGATCCCCACACTTTGCATCTATACCAAAAACAACAAGGAAGTATTGTCACGTACTGAGTATGTGGACTGCTGGGTATATACGGTAAACGCCGATGAGGATCATGAGCTTTCGGGAGCCGAGGCAGGTATCCGTGTACGCGGCAATTCTACCGCATACGGCGGAAATGTCGAACTTATCAGAAAGAATCAGGTACCTTACAGGATCAAATTTACCGGCAAGACAAATCTTTTCGGATTGAATGACGATGCAAAATGCAAGAACTGGGTTCTGATCAAGGCTGAGGACAATCTCGTTAAGACCGATATAGCGCTCGGACTCGGCAGAAGGATAATCAGGGATTACTGTTCCGACGGAATACTTGTTAAAGCATATTTAAACGGTTCCTTCAAGGGCATATATGAGCTCTGTGAGCAGAGCCAGGTTAACAAACACAGGGTTAACATATACGAGACTCCCGAAAATTATAAGGGAACCGATACCGGATATCTCCTGGAGATCGATAATTACGGAGAAAAGCCGTGCTTCTGGATCAACTACTGTAATCAGGCAAAGTTTACGGATATAAACGGCGTGACAAAATCCTTCAAGCCCGTAACATATTCCATCAAGAGTGACGTATATTCGGACGAACAGAAGGAATTTATAAAGAACTATGTAAACAATACGTTTAAGATCCTTTATGAAGCTTGTGCAAAAGGAAATTATTATGTATTAAACGATGAAAACAAGCTCGTTAAAGCAAAGAAGAAGCAGATAACAAAGAAGGACAGCGACGGAAATGCGATATCTCCCGCACAGATCGTGGTCGAGAGAGTCATAAACATTGATTCAGTTGTAGATATGTACTTACTTCATGAAATAGTAAAGAGCTATGATGTGGGAGAAGGCAGCTTCTATATGTACGCTGACTTTTCACCCGTAAGTGAGGATTCAAGGCTCACATTTACCTGTCCTTGGGATTTTGAGTGGGCATATGCCGGATCGCTTACGCAGTATCATGCATGTGTATTCAATTCGGAATCATTTGCGGCAACTTATGAGGAGAGATCGAATCCCTGGTTTATAATCCTTATGAAGCAGGACTGGTTTGTTGAAAAGGTAAAGGACAGATGGACCCAGCTCAGGACCAAGCCGAAAAAGGGCGTAAAGAACGTTATCTCCCAAGGAATGGACGAGGTTAAGGCACAGCTTGAAAAATATACCGACGATCTCGGAAAGGGTGCTGTGGGACGCGCAAATTCACTGGTTTCATGGGTATATAAGAGAATTTCCTTTATGGACAGCAAGTTCTTAAGGAGTAAAAACTGATCTGCTTCACCAATCGATTTAGTTCAGGCTTCTGCCTTGTAGAAATCGGAGAGGCTTGAGACTATACGACAATAGGAGGGTGGCGCATGGTAAACGGCATAAGACTTGATGATCAGGCAATCACAAACAATTATAATGAGATGAGAAACCAGGTACAGGGCCCGGAAGGGGAAGCTGTGCCCAAAGTCGAAACCGGAAGTGCACAGCCCACCGAGAACGCCGCGGAAGCATCTGCCAATGCCGCATTTGGCGGTATAAACACTACCGCACGCGAGGCACTTGAGGAAGCGGGGCTTCCGAGGAGCGAACGTAATCTGGGTCTGGTCAGGGAGATGATAAACAACCAGATGTCGATCGATCGTGACAGTGTATCGAGACTTGTAAGCCAGGTAAATGTTTTTAGGGAAGCAGATATTTCAACGCTTCTTTTAATGAACAAGAACAATATTCCCGTCAATCATTTTACTGCGGCCCAGCTGCAGGCATATATAAATAACGAACAGGATCTTTCCGCCCAGATAGGAGATATGGTGGAGACACTTATCAATTATCTTGATTCGGAAGCATCCGCAGGAAATGTTACATCAAACATGACCGTGCTTGAGGTGCTGACCGCCGGTACGGAGATATCCGCCGAAAACATGGCGGCGCTCGGAAATGCCGAAAATGCCGTGAATGTTGCGGAAATGGTCAACAGCGGACAGGAGAATATCATGTCTACGCTGCTCACCGGTCAGGGAGGCGCAGAAGCGGTATATGCCGCGGGCGCGCAGCAGGGAGCTGTTGCACCGGACGGAAATGCTGTCATGAACATGCTTGAGACCGGAACCGTAAACAATGTGGTTGCGGAGCTCGGAACGGATGCCGAAGGCAGCGGAGCCAACTGGATGAACGGATTTGGGGCCGATAACGACGCTCTAAGCAGCTTCAACGAATTCAATACGGAATCGGCCGGTACGGGCATCAGCGGAAACGGGCATTCCAATAAGGGCGCCGAGCAGCAGGGAACGCTTCTTTCATCCCTGCTTAACGAGAATGAGATAAAGGAACTGGATACCCTGATCCAAAGAGTGTTCGGGAACAAGGCTGAACTGAGCGGAGACAAGGATGCGGAAGCACTTTTAAAAGAGATATACAAGGATGCTTCGGGCGTTGACGAGGCAAAGCTTCAGGAACTGTTCAGATCGGGCACATACCAGAAGCTTGTAAAAAGCGCCTTGAACGAGAAATTTACGCTTAAGCCCTCGGATATAGACTCGGCGGATTCGATAAACGAATATTACAAGGAAACATATGCGGCTCTTTCCAAGCTGTCGGAAATGGCGGGAAAAGAAGGAGAACTTGCGGATAAGCTTAATAAGCCCATGGACAACATGAAGTTCATGGATACGCTGAACAATGTATTTCCGTATATCCAGCTTCCATTGAAGCTGAATGAGGGCAATACGCACGGAGAACTCTATGTATTTAAGAAGGGGAGGAGCAAGACCGACCCCGGCGATACGAAAAGCGTGCTGCTCCATCTTGACATGGATCATCTCGGACCTACGGATATACATATGGAGCTGAAGGCAGGATTCCTGAAGCTGAGGTTTTACTGTAAGGATGACGCCGCGAAGGATGTTCTTTCGGAAAACTTCTCAAAGCTTGAGAAGGCTCTTAACGAAAAAGGCTTTCAGACAGGCTCCGAATTTACCGTCAGAACGGAAGATACAAAGAACTTGGTAGAAGCCCTTTCGGGTGCATCCGGACCGGTACCGGAGTTCAAGTACAATTTCGATATAAAACTGTAAAAGGAAGGAAACGGCATGAAGACAGACGGTGATTTAACCTATGATGATTATGATTCGTTCAGATGGACGGATCTTATAATCGGATTATGCTTCTTTTTTGCATTGATAGGTATAGGACTGTTTCTTGCCGTTAATTTTAGGCCCTTATATTATTGGAGCATAAGCGCATTCGACATAGAAGAGGAAAGCGGTTTTTCACGTGAGGAGATCATTGAGAATTATGACGCGCTTATAGACTACTGCTCGCCGTTCTATACGGGAGAGCTTAATTTCCCGACCTTCAGGGCATCTGTTTCCGGGCTTTCACATTTCGCGGAGTGTAAAAATCTGTTTATTGTATTCTATGTTCTGGGTGCTGTCGGTATCTGCGTATGCGTCTGGTTCTTCATATTACGGCACAGGGAAGAGGTTATATCGCATCTGAAGGTATGCGCCATAATGTCGATAGGCATCCCTGTCATTCTTGTGTTTATCAGCCTGATCAATTTCGACTGGCTGTTCCTTCTGTTCCATAAGATAGCATTTGATAATGACGACTGGCTCTTCGACCCGGCTCTGGATCAGGTAATTAAGATCCTTCCCGAAGGGTTTTTCATGGTCTGTCTTCTTGTCATAGCTTTTACGGTCATAGCAGGCGCAGCCGCAGCATTTATCGTTTATTTATTAAAAAAGAAAAAGAAAAAAAAGGGCGATGAACCCCTGCCGAAACCTCAGAATTTCTATTTTACTCCGTAGCCGGATTAATTATTTCCAAATATTTACAGTTTTTTTACAAACCTTTTATAAAACATACTTGCCTATATCCGGGTATAATGTTATAATACAAACTTGGTTTCAGTAAATGATTTTTATACCATGTAACAGAACGCACGTTTTGTTACCGAGGAAATGCGGAAGGCGTTTTTCGGGGTGACATTGACGGTATAGAAAATTTGAAATGGCAAGTCTTTTTAAAAGGTGGAGAGAAAATGAAGGACTATATCGTAGTATCGGACGGAACGGTCGATATTGACAGGGAACTGATAGGAAAACTCGGAGCAAGGATAATCCCGATGATATATATCATTGACGGAGAGGAGCATTTGTTCGATCCGTCGGGTGAAGCATTCGATTATAGCAGCTTTTACGAGAAAGTAAACGCAGGTGTGCCTGTATCTACATCACAGAACCCGCCCGATGTTTTTATAAATTATTTTGAGGAGATCACCAAAGAGTATAAGAAGGTTTTATATCTCTGCTTTTCATCCGGGCTGAGCGGGAATTACAATTCTGCATGCATGGCTGCTGAGGAAGTGATGAATAAGCATCCGGAAACGGATATACGCGTTATAGATTCGCTCTGTGCCTCGGTAGGTGAAGGCTTCTATTTAAGGGAAGTTTGTGAGAAAAGAGATGAGGGAGCGGATTTTGAAGAGCTCGTCAAGTACGCCGAAAGCATAAAGAGGGATGTATGTCACTGGTTTGTCGTTGGCAATCTCGACCAGTTAAGGCGCGGCGGCAGGATCAATGCTTTGGAGGCTAAACTGGGTTCAATACTGAACATCCATCCCATACTTACTACTGACCGGGAAGGAAAGCTTAAGGTTGCGGAAAAGGTCCGCGGCATGAGGAAGGCACTGCATGAGCTTGTAGGTAAATTCGTAAAGTACGCAAAAGCCGATATCATGCATAAGGTCATAGTGGCGCATGCGGGGGCCTCTGAGCTTGCGGAACAGCTTAAAAATCTGCTGAAGGAGACCGGAAGAATAAAGGAGTGCCTGATAGAAGACATCGGACCGGTCATCGGTGCTCATACCGGCTCACCCATGTGTGCGGTGGTATTCTTAGGCACACAGGAAGAATAAAAAACGTGAAATAAAACTGATGAGGGGAACATGATAAACGAATCGATCATAACGGCATTTTATACACTCTTATTAATTATACTGACATTTCCCATTGGAACCGCAATACTCCTGAAATTCAGGGGCAAAGCAAGATTCATGCCGTTCTTTTTGGGAGCCATTGTATATTTTACATTCTCGATCATATTTGTGACGATGATCAATTCCTTATTTATCAACAAGGGACGTGTGACTCACGATTTCTTGAACGGGAATGTGCTCGTATATTCGTTCTATATGGCTGTTGTGGTCGGCTTTATGGAGATAATCGGTATGTTCGTGGCGTTTAAAAGGGTTTTGCAGACACACGACGACGAGAAAACACCGCTGATGTTCGGTTTGGGATACACCGCTGTTGCGCTTATAGCACTTGTCGGGCTGAGTCTGGTGGTTTATGTTTCAAATGCTACAGCACTCAACGCGCTCGGAGAAGAGGGCTACAGGACAAAATTCGCCGATGTTGAGTCATACGATCTTGACAAAACGATAGATGTTCTAAAAAATATAAGAATAATTGATCTGATCTATGAATTTTTAAACATGCTTATGTATACTGCGGTGATTGTTTCGCTGGCAGTCATGGTATTCTATTCGGTAAAACTTAAGGCTACGGTATATTTCTGGATTGCTGTAATAATCCGTGCGCTGTATACGATACCGGGTTCCGTGACAAGCTGGTTTTCGTCACAATCCACGGCCTTGGATCCCGATGTATGGAATCCGGTAAGATCCGTAATAGAGCTTCTCTTTGCCGGGATTGCGGTATTTATGGCGTATAAGCTGTATGCATGCTACAAAAACGAAGAGCTTGTCATGCCGCTTGACCTGTTTAAAAAGAAAATGTATAAAAATACAAAAAATATGCTTGACAAACTTTGATAATGAGAGTATATTCATAAACAAGATAATTTTATGAATAATTATAAATAACAAAGGAGATATTGACATGAAAGAAAAGGTTATTCTCGCTTATTCGGGCGGACTTGATACCACAGCTATCATTCCGTGGCTCAAGGAAAATTTTGATTATGATGTAGTCTGCTGTTGTATCGATGTAGGACAGGAGAGCGAGCTTGACGGACTTGAGGAGCGTGCAAAGCTTTCAGGCGCTGAGAAGCTTTACATCGAGCATCTTACAGAGGAGTTCGTTGACGATTATATCATGCCCTGTGTAAAGGCAGGCGCAGTTTACGAGCATAAGTACTTACTCGGCACATCCATGGCTAGACCGCTTATCGCTAAGAAGCTTGTTGAGATCGCACGTAAGGAAGGCGCAACAGCCATCTGCCACGGCGCAACAGGTAAGGGTAACGATCAGGTTCGTTTCGAACTTGGCATCAAGGCACTTGCTCCCGACATCAAGATCATCGCTCCCTGGAGAATGACTGAGAAGTGGGGCATGAGCTCACGTGAAGAAGAGATCGAGTACTGCAAGAAGCACGGTATCGACCTTCCTTTCTCAACAGATAACAGCTACAGCCGTGACAGGAACCTCTGGCATATCAGCCATGAAGGCTTAGAGCTTGAGGATCCCGCAAACGCTCCTAATTACGATCATCTCCTTGTACTCGGCGTCAGCCCTGAGAAGGCACCCGAAGAGGGCGAGATCATCAGCATGACATTTGAAAAGGGTATCCCTACATCTCTTAACGGTGAGAAGATGAGTGCTACCGAGATCATCAAGAAGCTGAATAAACTTGGCGGAAAGCATGGTATCGGCATCGTAGATATCGTTGAGAACCGTGTAGTAGGCATGAAGTCACGTGGCGTATACGAGACACCCGGCGGAACCATCCTTATGGCAGCACATGAGCAGCTTGAGGAACTCATCCTTGATCGTGCTACCATGACAGTTAAGAAGGAGATCGGCAACAAGTTTGCTGACGTTGTATACGAGGGCAAGTGGTTCACACCTCTCCGTGAGGCTCTTCAGGCATTCGTAGAGAGCACACAGCAGTACGTTACCGGTGAAGTAAAGATGAAGCTCTACAAGGGCAACATCATCAAGCAGGGTACAACCTCTCCTTATTCACTTTACAGCGAGAGCCTTGCATCCTTCACAACCGGCGAGCTTTACGATCATCATGACGCAGAAGGCTTCATCAACCTGTTCGGTCTTTCCTTAAAGGTAAGGGCTATGAAGATGGCTGAGATTGAGAAGAACAAGAAATAAAACAATATACGACGCAAAGTCAGAAGTGAAAGCATATTAAATAACGGCTGCAACAGAAATGTTGCAGCCGTGTGTTTTTGTCACCAAAATTCTTAAAATACATTCAGCCCCATCCTTTTACTTAGGGCGGGACAACGGTGAGCCATGCCGGGACCGTACTGGCATCTTAAGCAGTTGGAACACTTTGTAAACTTTGCATTATTAAGCACTGCCTCGCAGAAAGCGGGATCGGCGAGAACCGCTCTGGCCAGGTCGACGGTATCGACCAGCTCATGCTCTATAAGGTACCTGACGGTCTTCGGATCCAACAGCCCGTTCGCACAAGAAACAGGAACGCGCCCCGCAAAATGATCATGAAATCTAACGCCGAGAGAGCAGATGAGATTGTAGGGCTCTCCACGCTCCTTAAGAGAAGAGTCTTCCCATTCTATGCCTGTAGAAACCTGCAGGTAATCACAGCCTGCCTTGACATATTCTTCAGCAATCGATATAGCCGAGGAAACATTGGGCTCGATACCGGCAGTCCTGACGGATATTATAAAATCGGGACCGCAGCACTCCCTGATCTTTGTAATGATCTCGGAAGCGAATCTTGCTCTGTTCTCATATGTGAGTATGCCATACTCATCCGTACGGAGATTGGTCTTTCTGGAGATAAACTGATTTATAAGATAACCGTGGCAGCCATGCAGCTGTATCCCGTCATAACCTGCACTCTTTGCCCTGATCGCGGCCTTGACGAAAAGCTCCTGTGTCTCGTGTATCTCGTCTATGGTCATTTCCCTTGACATCTTTGCCGGAGTTTTTACCGGAACTGCCGATGGACCGATGGCGGGACCGACATCCGGAGTCGTTGTGATACCGGTGTGGTTAAGCTGTATGATTACGGCGGCGCCGTACTTGTGACACGCCTCCACGATTGCTTTATGCCCTTCTGCCTGGCTGTCCTCCCATAAGCCAAGGTGAGTTTTACAGAATCTGCCCTCGGGAGAAACCGCGGTAGCCTCAACACATATCAGTCCGCACTCGTGTTCGGCTCTTTCTCGATAATGCTCGACGTGCCTTTCGGTTACTTTGCCGTCATCCTCGGCGTAATCGAACTTTACGGTAGGCGCCATGGTAAGACGGTTTTTAATAACTGTTTTATTTATGGTTATCGGGGAATTGACTCTCATGGGCGTTATTCCTTTCATAAGCTGGATTTTAGGAATTATTAGGAATATTATATAACTAAAAATCAAAAGTGTCAATGTAATTCGAAAGTCTTGTTACAGCTTTTTTATCACAGGAACATCGCCATATAATGAGGCATAGATACAACCCTGTTTTCGGGGGTTCCTACGTTTCCGTCTAAAAATTTATAGGACAGCGTAATGCCTGACTTTTCCATCAATTTACCTAGGGAATCTGCTTTGGATTTTCCGCTTTTTACTTCTATCGGTATTATATTACCATCCTTTTGGATCAGGAAATCAAGCTCCTTTTTAGTTGTTTCGTTTTTGTAGAAATAAATTGGGTATCCCTTTTTTATCAAGATATCTGCGATGGCACATTCATATAGACCACCCTTGGTATTGCCTGACAGGGTGTTTTCTATGATATGCTGCTTTAATGAAAAATCTTTCATCGGAAGCAACAAAGAAAGGTCTGAGGTATAGACTCTGAAGAACTCGTCTTTGACATAATCTTCCAGATCGTATCTTATATCTGTGACTACCTTGCAAAGTCTGACGATATCGGCTCGAAGCAGCCAGTCAATGCTGGAATAGTATTTTTGTGCCCGTGCTCCATGCTCTATTTCTTTATACTGAAATTTGTGGTTCTCTTTATCAAGCAGCTGTTTGGTAAGAGAAAGGAAGCACTTTTCAGCTTTGATTTTTTCTTCTGCATTAGCATAATGTGCAATATCATATTGGTAGCCCTGGAGCAGTGCTCTTTGAAGCCGATCGGCACTGCGAAACTCTCTCGTGTTAACATAGTCATTTACTATTTCGGGCATGCCGCCTAAAGCCATATAACATCTGAAATAAGCCATCATGCTTTCATGTATGGCCGATGGAACCGGAGTATAGTTTTCGAAGGATGTCCTTAGAGTAGCGATCATATCCTCGGTGATACCTATAGCCCAAAGGAACTCTTCAAAATCGAGGCCATACATTTTTACATAATCAACAAAGCCGACAGGATATGAGCTTGGACGATTGTAATCTATCCCAAGCATCGAACCGGAAGCTATAACATCAAAGCGGTTATCGATGGCCCAGAATTTTAATGAAGTTATGGCATTGGGACATTCCTGAATCTCATCAAGGAATATCAGGGTTTCCTCGGGTTTGATGCTTTTTTTTGGATAACGGAATTTCATTGCTGTGAGCATGCTTTCTACGTCGAGATTACCTGAGAAGATTTCAGATGCATTCGGTGTTTCTTTAAAATTGATTTCCAACACCTCTTTATAATTGTCATGTGCATATTGCTCAATGATAAAGGTTTTTCCAACCTGTCTTGCCCCCTGTACCACAAGACATTTCTTTTCTTTCGTTTTTTTCCAATTTGTCAGGTATTGTAAGACTTTTCTTCGCAGCATGTGATCACTTCCCCTTTTTTATTTTTTGCATATCAACATTTTGGAATTATAAAATAGCCATCAATCAACATTTTAGAAAGGATAAATGTTGATTAATCAACATTTTGGAATATTATATAATCCGGAAGGGATTTTGTCAAGAGTTGAATGGTATTTTATGACCACGATTACCCATATAAAGAACGAAATCGTGGCCATATTTACTATAACTATTACAGTGGAATGTGCAAGTAAAATCTTTTTACTTTGACAAAAAAAATTTAGGCTGTAAAGGCTTTGGAGTATGTGAGAGGGAGTAAAGTTGTCAAACTACGTGAAAGTTAAAGTAAATTTAAGATTTTGTTTCCTTTACAAACAGGACAGTCTGAGGTATAATGTAGTCTCAGGCTGTTTTTATCAATCTTGGGGGTCAGTAATGGGCAAGTCTTTGTTTATAGCGGAAAAACCGAGTGTGGCACAGCAGTTTGCCGATGCCATTTCACATAATTCGAAACAGAGCTTTAAGAAGGGCGACGGGTTCATCGAGTCGGAACAGTGCGTGGTGACATGGTGCGTGGGTCATCTTGTGACCATGAGCTATCCGGAGGAATACGATCCGGCTTTAAAGAAATGGACGCTTGAGGCCATCCCTTTCATACCGCAGACCTTTAAGTATGAGGTAATACCGAATGTTAAGAAGCAGTTCGGGATAGTAAAGGGACTGCTTAACCGTGATGATGTTGAAAAAATATACGTTTGTACCGACTCGGGACGTGAGGGAGAGTATATTTACAGGCTTGTGGATACGATGGCGAAGGTTCCCGCAACCAAGGACAAGCGCCGTGTATGGATTGATTCACAGACCGAAGAGGAGATAATGAGGGGAATCCGTGAGGCAAAGCCCCTTTCGGAATATGATGCGCTTTCCGATGCCGCTTACCTAAGGGCAAAGGAAGACTACCTGATGGGTATAAACTTTTCGAGAGTGCTGACACTCAAATACGGATACAGCGTAAGGAATTTCCTGAAAGAGGAAAAGTACGGGGCAATCTCCGTCGGCAGGGTCATGACCTGTGTGCTCGGTATGGTTGTAAGGCGTGAGAGGGAGATAAGGGCCTTTGTCAAGACACCGTTTTACAGGGTAATCGCAGGCTGTGCGCTTCCCGATACGGCTCTCGATCCGCTTCAGTGCGAGTTCCGTGCTGTGGAAGGCTCGAAATATTTCAATACCCCGTATATGTACAAGGAAAACGGCTTCAAGGAGCTTGAGACCGCACAGAAGCTTATTGCTGATGTGAGCGGTAAGGACAAGGATTCGCTTGTATTTTCCACTATTTACGGAAAAGGAAGCCAGAGTGCCGAGGTTCAGGCGGGAGATGTTCAGGGCGAAAAGGCTCAGACTGACGCCGGCCAGCCCGTGACAGGCTACAGGAATATATGTGAAGAGGGCTTAAAGGCAAAGGTTGCTTCGGTTGAGAAAAAGAAAGAGACCAAGAATCCGCCTCTCCTGTTCAACCTGGCGGAGCTTCAGAACGAATGCTCGAAGCTTTTTAAGATAAGCCCTGATGAAACGCTTGCGGTTACCCAGGAGCTGTACGAAAAGAAGCTTGTAACCTATCCCAGAACTGATGCAAGAGTGCTTTCTACAGCTGTAGCAAAAGAAATTGACAGAAATATTTCGGGCTTAAGGAACTTTGAGCCCATGAAGGAGTTCGCTGAAGAGGTCTTAAACGGAAAGAGCTTTGTGGGACTTGCAAAGACAAAGTATGTAAATGACAAGCAGATAACAGACCATTATGCCATAATCCCGACCGGACAGGGCTTCGGGGCACTGAACAGCTTAAAGCCGCTTAATAAAAAGGTTTATGAGCTTATCTGCAGAAGGTTCTTAAGTATTTTCTATCCGGCTGCAATATACAGGAAGATAACTCTTACGGTTGAGGCCGAAGGGGAGAAATTCATCGCGAACTTTAAAGCACTGGAGTCGGAAGGCTGGCTTAAGGTTGCCAAGGTGAGCAAGGCTGCGGATAAGGACGGAGCAGCGGGTGCGGATCAGAAGAAGCAGGGTAAGCCGGATGACGGAGGGGACGCATCAGGTGACGGACAGGAAGCCGAGGCTGAGGTACAGGAGCTTGGAACAGGCATACTGGAAGCTGTAGGGAAGCTAAAGAAAGGCTCTGAGCTGGATATAAAGGATTTCTCGATAAAGCTCGGGGAGACGGCTCCGCCCAAAAGATACAGCTCGGGTTCCATGATCCTTGCGATGGAAAATGCCGGTCAGCTTATAGAGGATGAGGAGCTTCGCGCCCAGATAAAGGGAAGCGGGATAGGTACGAGTGCTACCCGCGCCGAGATACTCAAAAAGCTTGAGAGGATATCCTACCTTGCGATAAACAAGAAAACCCAGATAATAACCCCTACCTTAAAGGGGGAAGTTATCTATGAAGTGGTAAATGCCACGATAAGAAGCCTGTTGAATCCCGATCTTACCGCAAGCTGGGAGAAAGGACTCACGGGAGTGGCCGACGGAAGCATCAAGGAAAATGAGTATATGGTCAAGCTTTCGTCATATATCACGAAGATGACGGAGGGGGTTAAGAATCTGTCAAATAATAACGCACTTGAAAATAATTTCAGATATGCAAAGAAGTTTTACGGAAAACCATAAAAAGATAGACAATTGACAGAAAACGTGCTATAATCAATTATGACGAATTACCCGCTTATTGCGGGCATTCTGTCTGAGCTAACCGGATACGCATCAGTTAAGGAGGTAATTATGGAGCCTTCAAAACCCGAAAGAAGTATTGAGAGAATACCTATCAGCCGTGCAGTTCCGGGTATGGAGCTGGCAAAGGATATATATTCACGTACAGATCAGATGGTCCTTGGAAGGGGATCTGTTTTGGATGCACAAAAGATATCAAAGATCATGTTCTATTCGGTAGATACCATTACGGTTTACAAGATGGCTACGGAATCCGAAAGAACCCTTACCGAACAGCTTAAGTCGAGTGTGGAGTTCAGAGAGTTTTCTCAGCGGTATGACAAGACGGTTACATCTTTTAAGGATTCCATGAATAAGGTCATTGCCGAGAACCGTGAGATAGACGGTGAGGAGCTTGTAGGTGAGGTTGAAGACATCATCGAACAGACAGGGAACAATTCACGTATCTTTAACATGCTTCACTGCATCCGGGATTATGATGAGATGACTTATGTTCACAGCATGAACGTCTCACTTATCTGCAACTGCTTTGCAAGATGGCTTAATATGTCAAAGGATGAGATCAGGACGCTAACTCTTGGCGGCCTGCTTCACGACATAGGAAAGATCAGCGTCCCGAAGGATGTACTTCTCAAGCCTGATACATTGACGAACGATGAGTATGAGATCATTAAGACACACACTACCAGGGGCTATGAGATACTAAGGGATAAAAAGATTGATGACAAGATAAAGATGATAGCCCTTCAGCATCACGAACGTGCCGACAAAACGGGGTACCCTTACGGTAAGTCAGGAAATGAGGTTGAACCGTATTCCATGATCGTTGCCATAGCGGATGTTTATGATGCAATGACCAGCGACAGGGTTTACCGACCCAGGCTCTGTCCTTTTGATGTCATTCAGAATTTTGAGGACGGAAACTATAAGTATAATGCAGGTTATCTTATCCCGCTGCTCGAACAGATCACGGAGGTTTATATAAACCATACCGTCCGTCTTTCAAATGACGCGGTAGGTAAGGTCGTTATGATAAACCGTACCGAGCTTGCAAAACCTGTTGTACAGGTACAGAATGAATTTATGGATCTTACAAAGTTCAGAAAACTGAAGATCGCAGAAGTATTATAACAAAAGAGATGCGGAGCATCGTTTTGTTATCGGGGAAACGCTAAAAGGCGTTTTCGAGGTGAAATTGACCAAAAAGTTGAACGGAGGATTGTCATGAAGGATGAAAAGCTGATCAGGGACAGACGCAATGTCAGCCTGTGGAAAAAATACGGCGGTATCGGCGTAATGGCTTTTCTGGTAATTGCAGCCGCCGTTCTTTTGATTTTCATACTTATCCGTTCGGAGGATTTCTCGGATGTCGTTTCCGGTATAAAGAGTGCCCTTACGCCCGTACTGGTAGGCATAGTCCTTGCATATCTGATGAACCCGCTGATGGTGTTCTTTGAAAACGGACTGAAAACGGTTGTATTAAAGCATGCCCGGAAGATCACGAAGGCAAAGCGGTTCTGCAGGGTTGTCAGTCTTATACTTACACTCGTAATCTTTATTGGTGCGATCACACTGTTCCTTTACATGCTTGTTCCCAAGATCAGTGATACCATTGCAGGTACCGAGGAACAGGAAGGCCTGGTCGATACCATACCCAAGCAGGCCGAACAGTTGAGAATCTGGGTTGAGGACGAGCTGAGCGGAAACACAAAGCTTGCGATATTTGCAAGAGATACCTTTGACAACATAACCGATAAGATAGAAGAGTTTGTAAACGATACGTTTGCGGGTTTCGGATTTGAGAAAAAGGACAGCAGTCAGGATGCGGGTACAGATACGGGAGAAAACGCAGAAGATACGGAAAACGATCCCGGCCGGGCGGAGGATCCCGGTGAGATAAAGAAACTGACTCCGATTAAGGACTCTACAAAAGAGGCCGAAGAAAAGAAAACCGACACGGACAAAGCTGCCGATGACAAAAAGGAACGTTCAAACAAGGCATGGGATACGCTGACCAATATCTTAAAGATTCTTTGGGATGCGTTCGGAATTCTCTATGACATTATCATCGGTTTCATTTTCTCGATATATATCCTTCTAGCCAAGGATACCTTCGGGGCACACGCCAAAAAGCTTACGTTTGCAATCTTTAAGCGTAAGAATGCAAATGCTATCATAAGGATCACAAAGCAGTGTCATAAGAAGTTTACCGGTGCGATCACAGGTAAGATAATTGATTCGATAATTGTCGGAGTCATATGTTATATCGGCATGATGGTCATGAAGCTGCCGTATAAGGAACTGATAAGCGTTATCGTAACGGTTACAAACGTCATCCCGTTCTTCGGACCGTATATCGGAGGCGTTCCCTGTGTATTCCTTATCCTTTGTAACTGCTTCGCTAACGACAATCTCTGGCCGGCACTTTATTTTGTGGTATTCCTGGTAGTGCTTCAGCAGTTTGACTGTAACTTCTTAGATCCCAGGATCGTAGGTAAATCAGTCGGATTATCGGCCTTTTGGGTACTGTTCGCCTGCGTTGTGTTCGGAGCTTTGTTCGGACTTCCGGGCATGCTTCTGGGCGTACCTACCATGGCTTGTGTTTACATGATCATAAAAGAGATCGCGGAGTACAGGCTGAAACGGAAAGGTCTCGATCCGGATACCGAGTACTACATGAGTGTGGATAATGTCGATGAGCAGGAGCTCATAGTTGTGGATCCGCATGTTTCACCCGTAGCCATAAGCCCTGAGGAGTATGCGGAGAAAATGAGGAAGGAAGCTCTGGTTGAAGAAGATTCCGAGGATGCGGGAGACGAAGAAGATGAATCCGAAGAAGACGAACACACAGGTCACGATGACGCGGCGGAAGAAGAACCGGAGTATACGGAAGATAACAGTGAAAAGGATCCGGATAAACAGCCTTGAGGCTTAACGGATCGACGGACAAATTTTTAGTATTATTAGGCAGGATTAACAAATGAGTAAGGTTTTTAGTGTAGATAACAAGTTTTTTTCAACGGTTAACAAGATAGTGGATATGATATGGCTGAGCTTCCTCTGGTCGTTCTGCAGCCTGCCGCTCTTGTTCCTTATATTTACTTTGATGACGGAGGAGACAAGTCTGTGGATACTTGCATTGATCCCCTTCGGAGCCGTAACCGTGGGACCGTCTTCGGCGGCACTTTATTATGCAATAGTAAAATCCGTAAGACGTGAGAGAAGCTATGCGACAAAGTGCTTTTTCCACGGATTTAAGGTGAATTTCAAGCAGGGAGCCATAACATCCGTTCTGTACGGGATTGTTGCGACCATCCTGCTCCTGGATTATTTCTGGGCCGAATCATTTACTCAGATAGGCGAGGATCTTGCACCGATAATGCGAGGAGTATTTATGGGAATGGGTATTTTCGTACTGTTCTCACTGGTATGGCTCAATCCTTTACTTTCCCGTTTTGAACTCGGACTCAAGGAACTGATCAAAAACAGTATGATCATAGCAATAAAAAATATTTTCAGGACATTGATAATGGCGGGTATATGGGTCGGACTCGGCTACTGCTTCATCAATTTCTTTAATGTGATCGTATATTATCTGATATTTATTCCTTTTACTATACCGGCTCTTTCGGCGCTTATAAGGTCCTTCATCATAGAACCGGTATTTAAGCGCATCACCGGAGATCCCAACGAAGACTCCGACAAAGAAGAAGTCGACGCATGGTATGCAGAATAAAGCTAAGAATTTTCCGCGAAAAAGACGAGGCTTTGCCTCGTCGCCGCGAAAAGAAAATTCTAAGCACCGGCAAATTGAGGTTGCACCTAAACACACGAGTAAACAGAAGACGCTTAAGCGGCGCATATATTTTTACATAACACGGAGGCATGGGGTATGGACAAAGAATTGTATGACATTCTCGATTGGGGAGTAATGGAAGCACTGGAGTATTCCGAATGTGACGATCCTCACGCATGGCTTGGACCGCACAAGGTGAAGAACGGCGTTCTTTACAACGCATTTATGCCGACGGCAAAATCTGTTTCCGTAAAGTTTGCCGATAAGACGGCGGAAATGACTCCGACCGACGGAAAAGGCAATTTCTCGCTTTTTGTGAAGGATAAGACCATAAAGGAATACAAGCTTGCGGTTACTTACGATGACGGATCGAAGGCGGTTCTTTATGACGCATATTCCTATCCTGTAATGTTCAGTTCAGAGGATGAGGACAGGTTCATCCGTGGTATCCATTATGATGTTTACGAAAAGTTCGGTTCCCATGTAATGACCGTAAACGGTGTAAAGGGAGTTTATTTTGCCGTATGGGCTCCGAACGCCGAGAGGGTTAGCGTTGTGGGAGAGTTCAACATGTGGGACGGCAGGCGTTATCCCATGAGAAAGCTCCGCGCTTCGGGAGTTTTTGAGCTGTTTATTCCCGGACTCGATGAGGGTCTGGTATATAAATACGAGATAAAGGCAAAGAACGGGCTTGCATTTTTAAAGACCGATCCTTACGGCAACAGGTTTGAGCTCAGGCCTGAAAATGCGACAATAGTAACAACTCTTGATTTTGACTGGTCGGATTCCGAGTGGATAGAGAAGAGAAAAGCACAGAACATAGATAAGATCCCCATGTCGATCTACGAGGTACATCTTGGTTCGTGGTTAAAGAAGGGCGAAGGAGATGACGATTTCTATAATTACAGGGAAATCGCCGTTAAGCTTGCAAAATATGTCAAGAAGATGGGATATACCCATCTTGAGCTGCTTCCCGTAATGGAGCATCCTTTTGACGGATCGTGGGGCTATCAGGTAACCGGTTACTATGCAGCAACCTCGCGTTACGGAACGCCTCAGGATTTCATGTATTTCATGAACTATATGCATAACGAGGGCATAGGCGTTATCCTTGACTGGGTACCCGCTCATTTCCCCAAGGACGCATTCGGACTTGCAAGGTTTGACGGATCGTGCCTGTATGAGCATAAGGATCCGAGACTCGGAGAGCATCCGGACTGGGGTACGCTGATATTTGACTTCGGTCGTCCCGAGGTATCGAATTTCCTTATCGCAAACGCTCTTTTCTGGGTAAAGAAATATCATGCGGACGGCATAAGGATGGATGCCGTTGCATCAATGCTCTATCTTGATTACGGAAGAAGGAACGGAGAATGGGTAGCAAATAAGTACGGCAGCAACGAGAATCTCGAAGCTATAGAGCTGTTAAAGCATCTTAACTCCATCTTCCATAAGTGCAATGACGGAGCTGTGATCATTGCTGAGGAATCAACCGCATGGCCGAGGATCACAGGAAAAGTTGAAGACGAAGGTCTCGGCTTCGACTTAAAGTGGAACATGGGCTGGATGAACGATTTTACCGGCTACATGAAGCAGGATCCTCTCTTCAGGAAGGGCTGCCACGGCATGCTTACCTTCAGTATGATGTATGCATACAGTGAGAAGTTTGTCCTTGTTCTTTCACATGACGAGGTTGTTCACGGTAAGTGCTCGATGCTGAACAAGATGCCCGGCTACCGTGTAGATAAATTTGCAAATCTCCGTGCGGCATACGGTTTCATGATGGGTCATCCCGGAAAGAAGCTGCTGTTCATGGGTCAGGAGTTTGCACAGGAGAGAGAATGGAGCGAGGAAAGAAGTCTTGACTGGGAACTTCTTGATGACGAGATGCATCAGAAGATGCAGAAATTCTGCGCAGATCTTAATAAGCTGTATGTTACAAGACCTGCATGCACCGAGCTTGACAACGATCCCAACGGTTTCAAGTGGATGAGCTGTCTTGACGCGGACCACAGCATTGTAAGCTTTATCAGATATGACGGAAAGAAGGAAGATACGCTGCTCTTTGTATTTAACTTCACGCCGGTTGTATATAATTATTTTATCCAGGCAGTTCCTTATGCCGGAAATTGGAAGGAAATACTTAACAGTGATTCCGAAAAGTACGGCGGAAGCGGAAGGGTTAATTCGAGGATAAGAAAATCGAGGCCCATGCCGAAGGACGGACAGAACAATTCCATAGAAATGGTGCTTCCTCCACTTTCGGTCTGCGTTTTCGAGTTTAAGCCCGTTCCGGTAAAGCAGGAAACGGAAGAAAAGATAACCAAAGCGCCTGAGAAAAAGAAGGTAAAGGTAGTTCCGATCAAGCCTTCATCAAAATAATACATAGGAGATAGTTCTTGTTATGGATCTGACACAGTATTTTGGTTCGAATACGTTTAACGATACCGTTATGAGGGAAAGGCTTCCGCTTGCCGTTTACAAGGCATTGAAGAAGACTATCGAGAACGGCGAGGAGCTGGACAGCGAGATAGCCGACACGGTTGCCAATGCCATGAAGCAGTGGGCTCTGGAAAGGGGCGCTACCCATTTTACGCACTGGTTCCAGCCTATGACCGGCGTTACCGCAGAGAAGCATGACTCCTTCCTTGCTGTAGGTGAAAAGGGCAGGGTTCTCATGGAGTTTTCCGGTAAGGAGCTCATCAAGGGTGAACCCGACGCTTCATCATTCCCTTCGGGCGGACTCAGGGGTACCTTTGAAGCCAGGGGTTATACGGTATGGGACTGTACTTCACCGGCGTTCTTGAGAGAAGATGCTTCGGGCGTTACTCTCTGCATCCCTACGGCATTCTGTTCATATACGGGTGAAGCACTTGACAAGAAAACACCCCTGCTCAGATCAATGGAAGCCATTGACAAGCAGGCTACAAGGCTTCTTCATCTGTTTGGCAAAAAGGATGTTAAGCATGTTGAAGTATGTGTCGGAGCTGAACAGGAGTATTTCCTGATAGACCGTGAGAAATATCTTAAACGTGACGATCTGATATTTACCGGCAGGACCCTTTTCGGAGCAAAGCCTCCGAAGGGACAGGAGATGGACGATCATTATTTCGGAACGATAAAGGAAAGAGTTTCTTTATTCATGCACGAGCTTAACGAAGAACTCTGGAAACTCGGTATCCACGCAAAAACACAGCATAATGAGGCAGCTCCCGCACAGCACGAGCTTGCGCCCATTTTCAGTACAGTTAACATAGAGACGGACCACAATCAGCTTGTCATGGAATGTATGAAGAAGATCGCGGCAAGACACGGACTTGCATGCCTGCTTCATGAAAAGCCTTTTGCGGGCGTAAACGGTTCGGGCAAGCATAATAACTGGTCGCTCGTTACCGACCAGGGTGAGAACCTCATGAAGCCCGGAAAGAAGCCTCATGAGAATATGCAGTTCCTGCTCTTCCTTGCAGCAGTGATCAAGGCTACAGATGAGCATGCACAGCTTATCAGGATGTCGGCATCCTGTCCCGGAAACGATCAGAGACTTGGCGGAGCAGAGGCACCGCCTTCGATAGTATCGATATTTATCGGTGAGCAGCTTGAGGACATACTTGCTCAGCTTATAAAGAGCGGTAAGGCTACAAGCTCTATAGAGCGTGAGAAGCTTACTTTCGGTGTCAGTTACATACCTTATATCAAGAAGGATGCTAATGACAGGAACCGTACATCACCGTTTGCATTTACCGGAAACAAGTTTGAGCTCCGTATGGTCGGCTCATCCATGTCTATCGCAGATGCCAATACCGTGCTTAACAGCATTGTGGCCGATACTCTGGCTGAATTTGCAACAGAGCTTGAGAAAGCCAAGGATTTTGACAGTGCAGTGGTAAGTCTTATTTGCAAGACCATAAACGAACATAAACGTGTCATATTCGACGGAAACGGATATTCAAAGGAATGGCTTGAGGAGGCTGCAAGAAGGGGACTTCCAAACAAGGAATCCTATGTTGACGCCATCGAATGCCTGACCTATACCGATACGATAAATATGTTTGAGAGACAGGGTGTGCTTTCTAAGGCCGAGCTTGAAGCAAGGGCCGAGATAAGCTATGAGCTCTATTCCAAGACCATCAACATCGAGGCAAGGACCATGATCGAGATGGCGTCAAGGAAGTTCATCCCTGCAGCAGTAAAGCATGCAAAGCTTATCGCAGATACAATAAATGCCGTAACGGCCGCACTTGATGAGACCGAGGCTGACAATACGAGGGAAATGCTCGGAGAATGCCTTGAGCTTTTAGGAGATGCAAGGCGCGCATTAAAGCGTCTGAACGACAATGTGAACACTGCCGCACGTATTACCGACGAGCAGGAAAAAGCCCACTACTTCAGAGACTATGTTGTAAGAGCCATGAGAGACTTACGAGAGCCCATCGACTCTCTCGAACTCCTCGTCGATGCCGACCTCTGGCCCGTCCCGACGTATGGAGAGATGATATTCGAGGTATAGTAAGCTAAGAATTTTCCGCGAGAAAGCTTAGGCTTTGCCTAAGCGACGCGAAAAGAAAATTCTAAGCACCGGAAGTTTGTGGATGCACCAATAGGACGAACGAGTAAACAAAAGCTGCGAAGCAGCGACATACGACGAAAGTCGGATGGTTTATGAGTGAGGGCAGCCCAGACGGTGAATAGTAGCGTAAGCTAAGAATTTTCCGCGACGCGAAAAGAAAATTCTAAGCACCGGAAGTTTGTGGACGCACCAATAGGACGAACGAGTAAACAAAAGCTGCGAAGCAGCGACATACGATGTAAATCGGAAGTTTTTTGAGTGTGGGGCAACCCGGACGGGGAACAGTAGCGAAATCTTAGAATTTTTAGCGAAAAGAATTATATTAGAAATAAGAGGACTATAAAATGATTCAGGCATGTAATGTAACCTTAAGGCTCGGCAAAAGAGCACTTTTTGAGGATGTAAACATCAAATTCACGGAAGGTAACTGCTACGGACTCATAGGTGCGAACGGAGCCGGAAAATCCACCTTCCTTAAGGTGCTTACCGGAGAAATCGAACCCACCAGGGGCGAGGTTGTCATGACTCCGGGACAGCGTTTATCTTTCTTAAAGCAGGATCACTTCCAGTATGACGCATACTCGGTTCTTGATACCGTTATCATGGGAAACCAGCGTCTCTACGACATTATGAAAGAAAAGGAAGCCATCTATGCCAAGGAAGACTTTACCGATGAGGACGGAATAAAGGCAAGTGAGCTTGAAGGCGAATTTGCATCCATGAACGGCTGGGAGGCCGAGTCCGATGCGGCTCAGCTTTTAAACGGTCTTGGCGTTGATACCGAGTATCATTACAAGCAGATGAGCGAGCTTAACGGACCTTTGAAGGTCAAGGTTCTGCTTGCACAGGCACTTTTCGGAAATCCCGATATCCTGCTTCTCGACGAGCCTACCAACCACCTTGATCTGGAGGCTATCAGGTGGCTTGACGAGTTCCTTATCAACTTTGACAATACCGTTATAGTCGTATCTCATGACCGTTATTTCTTAAATAAGGTCTGCACACAGATAGCGGATATAGATTATCAGAAGATACAGCTCTATGCCGGAAACTATGATTTCTGGTACGAGTCCAGCCAGCTTATGATCAAGCAGATGAAGGAAGCAAACAAGAAGAAGGAAGAGAAGATAAAAGAACTTCAGGAGTTCATACAGCGTTTCTCGGCAAATGCTTCAAAATCAAAGCAGGCAACATCAAGAAAGAGGGCACTGGAGAAGATCGAGCTTGACGACATCAAGCCTTCAAGCAGGAAATATCCTTATATCGATTTCAGGCCTAACCGTGAAATAGGAAACGAAGTGCTTACCGTCACCAATCTCTGCAAGACGATTGACGGCGTTAAGGTACTTGACAATATCTCCTTCGTTATGGGGCATGATGACAAGATCGCATTTGTAGGCGCAAATACACTTGCTGCAACCACTCTGTTTAAAATCCTTATGGAAGAGATGGAGCCGGATTCCGGAAGCTTCAAGTGGGGTGTTACCACACAGCGTTCCTATTTCCCCAAGGACAATACTCAGGAGTTTAAGGGAAGCGAGACTATAGTTGATCACCTTATGCCTTTTTCACCCGTTGACGATCAGCAGTATGTAAGAGGCTTTCTCGGCAGGATGCTCTTTGCCGGTGAGGACGGAGTAAAGAAGGTTAACGTGCTTTCAGGTGGTGAAAGAGTAAGAGTCATGCTCTCAAAGATGATGATCCTCGGTTCAAATGTCCTTATCATGGATGAGCCTACGAACCACCTTGACATGGAATCCATTACGGCTCTTAACAACGGACTTATAAAGTTCCCGGGAGTCTGCCTGTTTACGGCTCTCGATCATCAGTTCATTCAGACAATTGCAAACCGTATCATGGAGATCACTCCTGACGGAAAGCTTATCGATAAGATCTCTACCTATGACGATTATCTGGAGAATGACGAAATGGCAAGACGCCGCCAGGTATTGAGCGTTAATAACGAGGACGAAGACTGATTAAGGTAGAATATGCAGAACAGGATCATACCCGGTGTTGATCGGGAAAACGGCAGTTTAAGAATAGCTGTTCCCAATATGGGACATGAGTGGTGCAATATCCTTCTTAGGGAAAAAGGAGGGGAGTGGACCACTTATAAGCTTGCTCCGAACGCGCTTTTCCCTTCAATATTCACCGGAGAGATCGCTACGGATGAAACTAAGGAATATGAATATATATTTGAGTGTGACAAGGGGTATTTCATTGACGAGCGATCGAAACGTGTCGTAAGTCCCGGAGAGTACGGAAAGCTTGTAAGGGATTTCAAAGAAAAGGATTTAAAGAAGAGAAATATTTTTTCGGATACCCTGGGTAAGGTCTCAGCAGTCGAAAAAAGTGATTTTGACTGGAAGAACGACCGCAGGCCCTGCATCCCCGTATCGGATATGATCGCCTACAAGCTTCATGTCAGAGGCTTTACAATACATGAGTCTTCAAATGTAAAGCATCCGGGAACCTTTAAGGGTATCTGTGAAAAGCTTAACTATATAAAGAGTCTCGGTATTACGACTCTGATCCTTCAGCCCTGTTATGAATTTAACGAGATGATGGATTATCATATGAATGTCGGAGCCGGGACGGCCGGTGATGTACAGCGTTCGAGAGTATTTGCGCTGCCTGTTGATACTGTACCGGATTCAAGGCTTAATTTCTGGGGGTACGGTGCTCAGGGAATGTATTTCGCACCCAAGTCCGGATATGCCTCAGAGCCCGAAAATGTCTGCACAGAGTTTAAGACAATGGTACGTCTCCTTCACAGTACGGGCATAGAAGTAATAATGGAAATGGATTACACGAACGGGCTGACGGAGAGCTTTATCCTGGACAACTTAAGATTCTGGGTAATGGAATACCATGTGGACGGTTTCAAGCTCGACGTGGACAGGGTTCCGGTAAAGCTTATCGCTTCCGATGCTTATCTTTGCAACATAAAGCTCATCGGCAGGGAGTTTAACGGGGACGATCTCGGAAGAAGCGATCTGAGGAACAGGATAATAGTATCAAACGACGGCTTCCAGGATACGATGAGACGTTTCTTAAAGGGCGATGAAGGACAGCTTCATGCCGTTTCGGAGATTATAAAGGATAACGGAAGACGTTTCGGAAGGCTTAATTATATTGTTGATCATAACGGATTTACGCTTAACGACGTATTCAGCTATGATGAGAGGCACAACGAGGCCAACGGCGAGCATAACCACGACGGGCGCGAGGCCAATTACAGCTGGAATTGCGGCATTGAGGGAAATACGAAGAAGCGCAAGGTTCTTGACCTAAGAAACCGGATGATAAAGAATGCCCTGACTCTGCTTTTCTTAAGCCAGGGTGCGCCGATGCTCTTTGCGGGAGATGAGTTCGGAAATACACATCAGGGAAACAACAACCCGTATTGCTGTGACAACGAACAGGGCTGGGTTGTCTGGACAAAATCAAAGAGAGCTTCAGAATTAAGGGAATTTACAAAGAGCCTTATAGCTTTAAGAAAAATGCATAAGGTATTCAGAAACCCAAAATTCCTGTCGGGAAACGATTTTTCATATACCGGGCTGCCGGATATATCCTTCCACGGGACAAAGGCCTGGTATCCTGACTTCAGCTATTATGCAAGGACCTTCGGCGTGTTGCTTAACGGAGCTTATGCAGATGATTCGGACAGCTTCCTGCTTCTTGTGAATACTCACTGGGAGGCACATGAGTTCCTGCTTCCGACCATGACCGACGGTTCATGGGAATTTGTTTTCTCAACCCACGGCATGATAAAGAGCACTCTTAAGAGCTCGCGCGAACAGAAGGAGCTTATACCTCCGAGGACTATTTGTCTGTACGTTTATAAGGAAAGCAGGGACAAGAAGAAAGCTCCCGAGGAGATTGAAGAGAAGGCACATATAGCCGTGGAGAAGGAATAAGGATATGGCAGACTCTGTAAAGAAACCGGCAGAGTCCGGAAATGCTAAAAAAGGCGGCGGTATTTCCGGTTTGAGTTCGGGTGCGTTGAAGATTATAGCATGTGTCTGCATGCTTATAGACCATATAACCCTGTGCTTTATCCCCGAACCCGACCGTTTAAAGGTGCTGCTTGATACGGAAGAGATCATATGGTATATCGGCAGGGGGATAGGCCGCTCGGCACTGATCATATTCTGTTTCCTCCTTGTGGAGGGCTTTTTCCTTACGGGAGATTATAAGAAATATCTCATCAGGATGCTGGTTGCGGCGGTTGTTTCGGAAGCCGCATTCGATCTGATGTTTAAAAGGCTTAACTCGGAATCGTTCCTTACAACTCAGAATGTGCTGTTCTCATTTGCACTTGGCCTGATGATCATGTATGTCCTTGAGTTTTTAAAGGATGCGTACTTTTATAAATCGGTAGTCAAATACAGTATCTTTGCGGGTCTTACCTGCACCTTCGGCTTTGCCGCCGCGGCACTGCTAAGGCTTGATTATGGGATGCCGGGAATCGGGCTTATACTTGTTTTCTACTATTTCCGTTTCAGGGGATGGAGACTGGTGCTTGCCGTTGTTGTATGGTCGATCGTATGCATATTCATGAACCATCAGCTTGAATGGGCCGGACTGATAGCGCTGATACCGATCATGAAATTTTATAACGGGACTGAGGGTAAGCTTCCGAAATGGTTTTTCTATGTTTTTTATCCCGCGCACATGTTGGTGCTGGGAATTATGAGACCATAACCGTTATTAGCACTCAATAAAATTGAGTGCTAATTTTTGCTTGACTTTTTTGAATGATAGTATTATTATAGTAGCAATGAGAAATGAAAGGTAGATGCCAAAGGGCATCAAAGGGTAATTTTAAAATGAGTACAGAGAAAGGTAACTTATCAATTAATTCGGAAAATATATTCCCGATAATCAAGAAATGGCTGTATTCCGACCATGACATTTTCTACAGAGAGCTTATTTCCAACGGCTCGGATGCTATCACAAAGCTTAAGAAGCTCTCCATGATAGGTGAGTTTGAGGAGCCCGAAGGAAACGAGTATAAGATCGAGGTAAGGGTAAACCAGGAAGAGAAGACCATTAAGGTTATCGATAACGGTATCGGTATGACAGCAGACGAAGTCAAGGAATACATCAATCAGATCGCGTTCTCCGGCGCTGCCGATTTCCTTGAGAAATATAAGGATAAGGCAAACGAGGATCAGATCATCGGTCATTTCGGACTCGGTTTCTATTCGGCATTCATGGTAGCTCACAAGGTTACTATCGATACGCTTTCATATAAGAAAGACGCAAAGCCCGTTCACTGGGTATCCGAGGAGGGCATGGAGTTTGAGATGTCCGAGGGTACAAGAAGTGAGCGCGGTACCGAGATCACCCTTTACTTAAATGAGGACAGCTATGAGTTCTCCAATGAGTACAGAGCTAAAGAAGTACTTGACAAGTACTGCTCTTTCATGCCTGTTCCGATCTATTTCGTAAATGAGAACGCAAAGCCCGAAGAGAAGAAGGAAGAGGACAAGAAGGACGAGACCAAGGAAGGCGAGGCAGAGGAGAAGAAGGGACCTAAGCCCATCAACGAGACTGCGCCTTTATGGACAAAGCATCCCAATGACTGTACAGAGGAAGAGTATAAGACCTTCTACCGCAGCGTATTCCATGATTACAAGGAGCCTCTGTTCTGGATACATCTGAATATGGATTATCCTTTCAACTTAAAAGGAATCCTCTATTTCCCGAAGCTGAATCTCGAATATGATAAGCTTGAGGGAGTTATAAAGCTTTACAGCAATCAGGTATTTATAGCTGACAACATCAAAGAAGTCATTCCTGAGTTCCTGATGCTGTTAAAGGGCGTTATCGACTGCCCCGACCTTCCGCTTAATGTTTCAAGGTCGGCGCTGCAGAATGACGGCTTTGTAAAGAAGATTTCCGATTACATTACAAAGAAGGTAGCTGACAAGCTTACCGGCATGTTCAATGTTGACCGTGAGAATTACGAGAAGTACTGGGATGATATCTCACCCTTCATCAAGTACGGCTGCCTGAAGGATAACAAGTTCAAGGACAAGGTAAAGGATACGATGCTGTTCAAGGATCTGAACGGAAAGTACCTCACCTTACAGGAATACCTTGACGCAGCCTATAAGAAGGACGATGAGGAAAAGAAGGACGGCGAGGCTGAAAGCAGCGAGTATTATGATAAGGCCGAAGAAAAAGCCGATGAAAATAAGGAAGAAAGCAAGGATGCACCTGAAAAGGTATCCGGCGAAGTAGTCGGTGAAGACGGCGAAACCGCAGAAGAAACAGAAGAGAAAGAGCCTGAGAAGCAGAAGGTTTATTATGTAACCGACGAGAAACAGCAGAGCCAGTACATAAAGATGTTTAAGGATGAGGGCATGAACGCAGTACTTCTCACACATAACATCGACAATCCTTTCATATCACAGCTCGAAGCAGACAATGATAAGATAGCATTCTTAAGAGTTGACGCTGACCTTACCGATTCCTTAAAGGCAGATGTCGACAAGAAGGAGCAGAAGACCATAGATAAGGAGCAGAAGGCTCTTGAAAAACTCTTCAGGGATGTGCTTAAGAACGATAAGCTTGAAGTAAAGGTACAGAAGCTCAAGAACGAGAAGGTTTCATCCGTTATCACTCTTTCGGAGGAGAACCGCCGTATGAACGATATGATGAAGATGTACGGCATGGGCGGCATGGATACGGATATCTACGGCGGACAGGTAACGCTTACGCTTAATTCCGAGAACGAGCTTGTTAAGTATATTTACGATAACAAGAAGGGTAAGAATACAGAGCTTATAGTACATCAGCTTTACGACCTTGCGATGCTGAGCCATAAGCCGCTTGCTCCCGAAGCAATGACGGAGTTCATAGAGAGAAGCAACGAGATCATGAAGATACTCACTGTTGCTAATGAAGAATGAACTTACGAAAACCGAATCCGTAATCGGTAATACAGTATCGTTTAGCTGTCATCCTGAGCGTCAGCGAAGGATCTGCTAACTTGATAAGATTCGCAACACAGGGGAATGTATGAACAGCAGAGAAGAACTATTAATGCAGATATGGCGTGATTACTATGACGAGATCCTGGATGTCAGCCTGGACCGTGGGACTTTTGAGAGTCTGATCGATCCGGACACTACCAACGCCAGAAAAGGGTTTATTGAAATTGAGATATTGCTTACCGCACAAAAGATGGTGCATCCTGATGACAGGACCGTATTTACTCAGTTTTTCGATAAAAATGTAATCCTTGAGGGGATGAAGAACGGAACGTTTGTCAGAAAGCTGAATTTCAGGATGCATCGCGGTGACGGAAAATATTTCTGGGTAAAAGTAAAGGGCATTATGCCGTCTAAGGGAAATGAGGAAGAAAAGAAGTATTTTGTCTGCTTCAGGATCCTGGACAATGCTTCAGATGAGGATATGAGCTACCGAAAGCTTCTCAGCGTTTCTCTTATGCATGAAAAGGAGATCTCCAGTCAGCTTAAGGGCATCTTTGAGAAATTCGCTTCGGAGATGAAAAGCCCGTTAAACGATATCGTTGGTTTGGCAGACATAGCGCAGAGCACCGTTTCCGACACGGAGAAAACAAAGGAAAGGCTTAAGCTTATCAATGAGAAGATAACTCAGATAAACGATTTCATGGAGGAGATGCTTGCGGTTAGCCGCGCGAAGAATGAAGAGATTGCGCTGAGGGATGACGAGAGCTTCTGTGAGCTTGTTGCCAAGACCGGGAAAAACATGGTTTTAAGGGATGAGGCCGAAGAGAAAAAAGAGGCGGAAACCGAGGAGGAAAAGATTGGTGAGGCCGAGAAGACCCTGCAGAAAATAGGTGTGGGAGCCACACCCACTACGGCGGATCCCGAAGACTTTGACTTTACCGGTAAAAACCTGCTTGTTGTTCCGGACAGTGAACTGGGCGGAGAGATAATACTCGAAATGCTTACCAAGAGAGGTGCCGTCGTAACCATGATCATGAGCGGTAAGGATGCGGTTAAAGATTTCATAGTCAGACCGGTAAATACCTATGATATGGTTCTGGTGGATATAGGAGTTCAGGATATTGACGGGTATTCCGTAGCACATTGCATAAGGCTTTCCTGTAAAGAAGATGCGGGAACGGTTCCGATATTTGCTCTGTCCACAAAGGGAGTGGCAGAGTCCATAGTAAATACCAGGGAGAACGGCGTGAACATGATATTCTCAAAACCCGTTGATTACGGTATGCTGTTCTTAAAGATGCATGAAGCGATGGCCTGAGAAAAGTGAATAAAACTATTCACAGCTGACCCAAATCACTCATAAACCTTGCGGCTGCGCCACAAGACGCCGCTATGCGGCTTATGTTTACTCGTGATTTTTGTCCGGCTTTCACCGTCAAATCAGCAAAAATGCCTTCATATAAGCAAGCTTATAGAAGGCATATGTTGCAGCTTTGACTGCGAATAGTTTTATTAAACAAGCTGAGAAAGGGACTTGAACCCTCGACCTACTGATTACGAATCAGTCGCTCTACCGACTGAGCTATCCCAGCTAATTGCGTACTTATTAAATATACAGATTTATACCGGAAATGTCAACAACTTTTTTTAAAAACGCAATATTTATGCTCATTAACGCATATCTATATGTTATGGAACGGAAGGAAATTCAGAAGTGAAGATTTCATTGGAAAACGACAATAAGTTTATTGAAGAAAGTGACAAGGAGAATGCCAAAAAGACCGCGCTTGACGAAAATGCCGATATTTACAGGACAAGAGAACAGAAATCGGCGTCGGATACCTTTAAGGATCTGAAGGGAAAAGCCAAGGTCAGGTATTTCGTGGATTATTATCTTGGAAAGGTTCTTTTGGGACTTGCCATAGCAGGACTGCTCGGAGGACTGGTATATACCACCCTGAAGCCGAGAAAAGAAACGGTTTTCTACACAGCAGTAGTTGTGTCGCCTTTCTATCCCGAGGCCATGGATAAGTTTACGGAAGATATAGAGAAAATAGTCATGACCGATCCTGAAAAAGAACAGATAATTGTAGACAATAATTACAGCTCTCTTATCGCCGACTATAATTCAAGTCTTTCATATACCATGCATATGTCTGCAGGTGAGATTGACATGGTTATCCTCACCAAGGAAGAGTTGAAGTATCAGGTAAACAATAAGGCTGTCATTCCGGTAGAAAAAGCGATTTCCAAGGAAGTCTATGACAAATTACCGGATTCCGTAAAACATAAGGTCCTTCCCACATATCTTCTCGATAATGGGGACATGCAGGAGGGTGAGGAAGCGGTTTACGGTCTTAACATTGAGAAATATCTTGAGAAAGTAAACGGTATAGAGACATCCAACAGATATGTCGTTGCATTTACCGATATTTCCAAGCATAAGGATAAATTTGATTCCATAGTAAAGTATTTATTCGATCTGTAATCATATCTGCAAGTAAATCTTTAATGGTATAGGGACCGTTCCTATTAATAGTATGGGAACGGTTTCACCGTTATTAAGTATGACATTTAAATAAACAATACAGGATGAAAGAGCCAAATATTTCTCGGAAAATCGAGATATCCCTAAAAAATTCAAATAGTTACAAAATATGACAATGATATGACATAGATTTTGTATAAAATACACAAAAATAAAAAATATATAAAATAGTTCTTGAAAAAAAATAAAAAATGACTATAATATGAACTTGTTAAGGGCGTCGGACGAACACATTTGAGTGTCGGCTGATGTCTTTTTTTGTGCGATAAAGAAAGTACATCCGGCAGGTTGCACGGATGTACTTTCTTTTATAGGATCATTTCAGATATTTGTAAGTAGGTAAGGCATTTTAGCTTCATTTATGCCGATCAGCACCCTATCGTACCCGAATAAACTACATTCCCGTAATAATCATATGCATAAATATACGCGGTTAAGGGGCTGCCCGAAATGGTGAGCGTCTGGTTTATACCGCTGCCGCTGTTATTGTAATTATACTGCGATCCGTTTGAAACACTGATAACCACGTTCTTTATGCCGGAACCGGTCTTTATGTTTATCTTCATCGTCCCCACGTTATTGACAGTGCTTGAAGAAGAACTGATGTTACAGGATGTATCTCCGTAATATACGGGCTGGGTGATCACCGGAGTACTTGTGGGATACGAGGTGAGCACAGGTGTTGTGGTCGGATAATACGGAAACCATGTGATAACCGGTGAAGGCGTCGGCGTTGTGGTCACAACAGGCGGCGTAGGCTTCGGAGTAGAAGTAGGTGTTGCTATCGGAGTACTCGTGGGTCTTACGGGACTGTTGGTAACAGTCGGCGTGGGATTAGCCGGAGTAGGACTCGGAGACGTCGTAGGAGATACCGGCGTTTCCGTAACGATGGGAACCGGAGTGGGTTCCGTAGGAGCAGGAACGCTTATATCAAGATTTCCGACATACGGAACACCGTATCCGTAGTATACGTCAAAGCCGGAAGATCCGAGATCATAGCATGAAGATTTCAGGATGCTTTCGACAGTAGAACAGGAGGCCGAGGAATTGATAAGCTTTATCATAGCCGCGAGTCCGCTTACATGGGGCGTTGCCATTGAGGTTCCTGACCAGTATTCATAACCGCCGCCGGGTATAGAACTGCGGATGTTTACTCCCGGTGCAGCAACGTCCACGCTGTAACCGTAGTTGGAGAAGGATGCCCTGTTGTAATCGGAATCTATGGCCGAAACAACGATCGCATCATAGTTATGTGCGGGACATTCGCCTGAAGTATCGGAGTTATCGTTTCCGGCTGCTACCACAACCGTGGCGCCTAAGGAAATAGCCTTGGATATTGCGGTATCCTCATAGTGGTTTGTACCGTAGCATGCTCCGCCAAGACTTAAGTTTATGACATCCGCGCCGGATTCAGCCGCATAGACTATACCGTTTGCTACTGCAATGGAAGAGCCGTAACCCTGACCGGAAAGAACCTTTACCGGCAGGAGCGAAACATTAAGACCTGAAACGGTATTCACAACGATACCCGCAACATGGGTTCCGTGCCCGTTATCATCGTATGCGTCATTGTCATTGTTTACAAAATCATAGCCCTTTGAAGAAACGCTGTCTCTTAAGAAGCTGTGGGTATAATCTATACCGGTATCAACTATTGCTACAGTGACGTTCCCTGCAATGCCGGCGTCATTGATACGTTCTGCGAGGGCATCAGCTCCGAGCATGCTCACGTTCCAGTCGGTAGTACGATAATCATAATAGGTATCATAGCCGTTGTTTGCGTTGATAACCGACTGAGGTTCGATCATGGAGATCAGCCTGTCAGGCTCGGCGCTTGAAATCTTCTTGGCTTTGCTGAGCTTCTCGTGCGCTGCTTTTGTATCCTTTTCGCTTCCGAACTGCAGGATATAAGTATTGCCGTGTTTTACGTAATCAACGGCACCATAAGATTTCGGGGAAAAAGATTTACCCTTCTTGGTCTCGACAATGAGACGTTTGAGCTGGTAAGGACTGGTAACTGTAACGCCGTTCTCGCCCTCCTCTATCTCAAAACAGGAGTTATCATCAAATTCGTCTGCGTTTATCACATAGACGCCGTTTTTCTTACGGGGTTTATTCTTGAAAACATAATCCTCACCGTCAAGGGTGGAGGAGGTTTTGTTTATCCTGCATTCCCACGTAAATTCATCGGAGGATATGGTAAATTTCTTGCCGCTCCTTTTGTACTCGATACCTGTATCCTCACAGAAGGCGCTTACCGGCAGATACCATTCATCATCGATAAGGCATGCACCGTTTTTGTCCGAGTAGAAGAGCTCGTCGTAATAGTCGTCCTCCCAATAGTCGGAAATAAGTCTTGATGTCTCTACGAAGAAATCATAATCATCCTCGTAGTCGTCCAGCCTGTCCGGTACATAAATATCAACCGCTCCTGCAGGGATGGTGCAGGATGAAAACAGGAATAACAATGCTGATAAAAATCCTATAATCCGTTTTTTCATAGGCAGATACTCCTTAAGTTATTTCAATCTTCACCTTAAAAAACATAAACAATAAGGTGTAAGAGCATTATAAACATCGTTGTATTTAAGAAAATAATACCACAAAAACAGTCTTCATACAAGAAAAATCGAAAACAAGAGCCCTTTTGTGTCTTAAATATGGTAGAAAAATACATTTTTTAACAAATTTACATTGAAAATCAATCATAAACACAACTCATATTAGGAAAAATGGATTTTCTCCATTATAAATTAACTTACAGTAGAAAATAACGATTGCACACAACTACTGATTGCATTATAATGTGGTTAAATCAAAAACAAGTTGGATCCAATGAAAACAATCAACCAAAAATGTCATTAATCTCAGTTTGTCATCCTGAGCGTTAGCGAAGGATCTTAGAAAATGTTCAAAGATTCTTCGCTTTGCTCAGAATGACACTGACATAACAACACTGAACCAACAGGAGGAAAAACATTATGGCAAAAGACACAAATACATTTTCAACCAATCTTCAGGCGTTAAGAAAGAAGAAGGGCGTAACACAGGAGCAGCTGGCAACATATCTGGGAGTAAGCCCGCAGGCGGTATCGAAATGGGAGAACGGAAGCTATCCGGAGGGAGATCTGCTTCCAAAGATATCGGAATACTTTGAGGTTTCCATATCATATCTTTACGGACAGGAAACCGAGGATAAGAGCTTTGAACAGATGCTCTTGGAGGAATTGTACAATCTTCATGAAAAAGAGAGCCAAGAAGACGGAGGCATGCATAAAAAATATTTTGATAAATTGCTTGATATCGCATGGGCAGGTCAGATAGCCTGCTGGAAGAACAACAAGTATTATTACAATAGGGGAGTTCCCGATGAGGGAGTACGTACGTCTTCGATCATTTCGGACGGCGCAGGCTTCGGATACTTCAACCTTAATCTGGATAAACAGTATTATTCTCTTGTAAGGGAACCTGAGGACGGTTTCTCAAATCATCTGAAGCTGACGGAAGGCTTAAGGAATTTTTTCAGAGGACTCGGAGAACCCGGAGTGCTTGAGATCGTATTCTTCCTCATGAGTTTGAAAGGGCTTGAAGCGGTATCGGTTTCAACTCTTTCGGAGATCACGGGAATGGACGTCGATAAAGTACAGAGGATAATGGACAATTTGACGGAGAACGACGCCGGAAACCGGGTAATACAGTGTGTTAAGGTGGTAAAGACCAAGGGCTCGGAAAAAGCATATTCCGCAGATCCCTGCGGTATAGCTCCGTTTATCATATTGCTGTTAAGTACGGACAGCCTTATAAATCCTCCGCACGGTTATACGATGCAGGTGGGAAACCGTGGGAAAGCATGGTTTGACAGAGAAAAAGTGATAGAAATGATCAATAATGTTAAAAAGGATCGTCCCCTTTGATATTTTGGGAGGAAAAAATGGCAGAGTATAAAGAGAGTAAAGATAATCCGCTACATAAAGAATTCGGGTTGTGGAGCAACACAAAGTATGTACTCGGTAAAGCAAAGAAATACTGTTTATCGGCGTTAGTGCTTGCGGCAATAGGCATGGTAACGTCCTCTGTGCTGCAGTATTTCTGGGGAGTATTCGGAAAGTATGTACTTGATATCATAGAAAACGGGATTGATGATGACGCAAAAAGACACAATCTCATCATGTTCCTGCTGGTGGCGGGAAGCATAACAACCGTTCTTATATTATGCAAAACAGTATCGGGTTCGCTCACATGGTATAAATATATCGATATACGTATGCATGTGATAAGCGAGAGAGTAAGCAGGGTGCTGGGACTAAATTACGAGATACTGGAAAGACCGGATGTGCTTGATGTACATGAGAGGGCGCTTGAAGCCTGCAACGATAATCAGAACGGTTTTGAAGGCATGCTGCGCATCATACCGGAGCTTGGACAGAACCTTCTGACGGTCATAGTTACATTTGTTGCGGTTACTGTCCTTGATTACAGACTGATAATCTGTCTTGTGATCTTGGCGGTAATACAGTTCCTGTATTACAGAAGGATAGTCAAGAAGGATAAGGTCGAAGTCTGGGACAAGCTTTCGCCCATATGGCGTAAGATCGGCTATATGTCAAGAGTTACCCAGGACTTTGAGTACGCAAAGGACATACGTCTTTTCGGTTTAAGCGGGTATCTGGTAGAAAAGCAGAAAAAAATATTCCGTGAAAAAGAAGAAAAAATGGACAAGCATTACAATATGTGGTCCGGGAACTCATATTTTTCGTCTTTGATATCCCTGATCACTCAGGGGCTTGTATATGCAGTGCTCTTTTATGCGGTATTGAAGAAGGACCTTTCAATAGGTGACTTTACGATGTTCCTGGCGTTGTCAACGGCATTTTCACAAAGCCTGCCGTTCCTGCTTTTGAGATTCGGCGATTATAAGAAGTGCTCGCTCAGGGTTGACGACTTAAGAACCTTTCTGGAGCTTGACATAATAAAAAAGGAAGAAACGATCCCTTTGCCGAAGACGGATTCATATGTCATAGAATTCAAGGATGTCAGCTATAAATATCTTAAGGCTGAGAAATATGCTTTAAGGCATCTGAATCTGAAAATAAAGGCCGGCGAAAGACTCGCGGTAGTAGGACTTAACGGCGCCGGCAAAACAACTATGATAAAGCTTTTACTGCACCTGTACGATCCGACCGAAGGCGTGATCACATTGAACGGCGTGGATATAAAGAAATACGAGCGTGAGGAATATTATAAGCTGTTTGCACCAGTATTTCAGGATGTGGAAACCTTCGCATTCCCGATAGCGGAAAACGTTTCCATGAAAACAACCGCCGAAACCGATAAGAACAGAGTTTTAAACTCACTTGAGGAAGCCGGTCTAGAGGAAAAGATAAACGGTCTTAAGCACGGAATAGATACATATATCACAAATATAGTGGAAGATGACGGTATAGATCTTTCGGGTGGCGAGAAACAGAAGCTGGCACTTGCAAGGGCATTATATAAGGGTGCGGACATAGTTGTGCTTGATGAGCCGACTTCGGCGCTTGACGCCATAGCGGAACAGCAGCTCTACGAACGTTTTGACAGTATGATAGGAAAGAAGTCGGCGGTCTATATTTCCCACAGGCTTGCATCCACACGTTTCTGTGACAACATAGCGATGTTCAAGGACGGAGAGATGATAGAATACGGCAGCTTCGATGAGCTTATGGCAAAGAACGGCGAGTATGCAAACATGTTCAATATCCAGGCAAAATATTACAATGAAGCGGTATAACGAGGAAACGCTGAAGGTGTTTTCAACGTGATATTGACTGAAGTTAACAGCTATAAAAGGAGAAGAAATGTCTAAAAAACAAACGATACAAACAAAAGGAAAAGATAAAAAAGAGCTTTCTTCAAAAGACAAGGTTTTTCCGGTATTAAAGCTTCTGTTTTCCATAACGGCAAAGAAATTCCCGCTGTTCTTTCCGCTTGAAGCCGTAAAAACTATCATCAGTTCGGCAAGATCCCTGCTTCCTGTCATTGTTTCACCCATGATCATAGATGAGCTCATCGGTGCAAGGGACGTGAAGACGCTCATCACCCTGGCAGCGATCCTTGTCGGAGGCGAGCTTATCATAAATGTTATCATGGAGAGGATCAGCAATCAGCTGATGAAATACCAGCAGAGGCTGGACAACCATTTCAGTACTCTTACCGGTCTCCATTCAATGGAGCTTGATTTTCAGCTGACCGAAGAAAAGGAAGCACTCGACCAGGTTGAAAAAGCCAGAACAGGTATGGACTGGTATTCGGGAGGCGCATACGGTATAGCCGAGCAGATATTCGGCGGAGCTGCCAATCTGATCAAGGTATTCGGACTTGTAACGATCATAAGCCTTCATGCACCGCTGCTTTTGCTGGTCATACTTGTATATGTGATCATCATGGGTTTTGTTTCGGCCAAGAACAACAAGATAGGATTAGAGGTCTACAAGAAGCTTGCCAAGATCAACAGGCTTTTCGGATATTACGGCTGGAATATAGTTGATTTCAGGTACGGCAAGGACATAAGACTGTACGACGCCCGGAAGATGATGGTAGACTGCTGGGACAGGAATTCCGCGGCAAGCAACGCGCACTGGAAGTGGCAGGCAGAGACAGGCATGAAATACACTCTTATCGGTGATGTCGCAAATATCGTAAGAATGATGGTTTCTTATCTGTATGTCGGCTTTCTCGCGATAAGAAATGTGTTTTCGCTCGGAATCCTCGTACAGATGATCCAGTCTGCGGATGAACTGAACAACACCCTGGGCGGGCTGGTATTCAACTTGCAGGAAGTATTAAAGCGCTGCAACTACGCATATGAGTTTGTACTGTTCATGGAGTACCCCGAAGCGCTGGAAAAGGGCGACAGATCTGTGGATAAGGAGATAAAGGAAATAGAGTTTAAAAATGTTTCCTTCAAATATCCGGGGACCGACAAGCTGATACTTGACAATATAAGTATAAAGATCGGTGCGGGAGAGCACTTATCCATAGTAGGTCTCAACGGCGCCGGAAAGACTACGTTCATAAAGCTTCTCTGCAGATTGTACGACCCGACGGAAGGAGAGATCCTGGTTAACGGCATTAATATAAAGGAATATGACTACAAACAGTACATGTCCCTCTTTGCACCGGTATTCCAGGACTTTAAGCTCTTCGCGTTCCCGATAGAGGAGAACATAACCCTGAAAGAGAGGAAAGAAGCCGAAAAACCGGCTGGAGATAAGCTGGGAAATATCATAGATCTGGTTAATCTCAACGAAATGCTCGGAAAGCTTGAAAAGGGCACAGGAACCATGCTTTTTAAATATTTTGACGAAAGCGGCATCGAACCGTCGGGCGGCGAGCAGCAGAAAATTGCCATCGCGAGAGCGCTCTACAAGGAATCGCCTGTGGTTATCCTTGATGAGCCTACAGCTGCGCTCGACCCAATAGCCGAATACGAGATCTATCGTCAGTTCCATACGCTTGTAGGTGATAAAACGGCTTTCTACATTTCACACAGGCTGTCAAGCTGCAGGTTCTGTGATGAGATCGCGGTATTCTCCGAAGGCAAGATTGCTGAGTACGGCACACATGACGAGCTTGTAAACAGACCGGACGGCATCTATGCCAAAATGTATGAGACTCAGGCACAATATTATAGGAACGTTTCTTAAAAAATGCTTGCATAAAGAAGATTTTTGACTATAATATCTCCTTGTGATCTGAAAGCGGGGTTTGCCCGCTTAAAAAATCAGAAAGGAAATTAAGAACATGAAACTTTTAGGAAACATCTTATGGTTCATCCTTGTAGGCTTATGGAGCTGTATCGGATGGGTCATCTCGGGACTGTTATGCTGTGTAACCGTTATCGGCATCCCGTTTGGTATGCAGTGCTTTAAGATTGCCAGACTTTCACTTTTCCCCTTCGGAAAAGAGATAGAGCCCGGCAAAGGAACAGGAAGCGCGATTGGAAACATCATCTGGGTCATTCTTCTCGGACTCTGGCTGGCTATCGGTTACATCTTCTCGGCTATCCTTTTCTGCATAACGGTTATCGGAATACCCTTTGGCAAACAGTGCTTTAAGCTTGCGAAACTGTCATTCATGCCCTTTGGCGCAAAGATAAGCTGATTCACGTATTTTCTTGTTGAAATGATAGACTTTCTTAAAAAGATGGATTTGTCCTATATACAAATCCATCTTTTTGATTTATACTCGGTATCGGAAATGAAAAGCGTCGTAATATCAGCAAAAAAAGGAGAAAACATATGGGGACAAACGTATTACCTGAAATAAGGATCAATCAGACCGGGTACATGAAAGCGTTACCGGTATTTGTAGGGGTGCTTTCGGAAAAAAGCTTACAGGTTAAGGACAGCAAGGGAAATGTGATAATTGAAAAGAATGATATAAAGCCGGAGCTTGATGCTTCCTCCGGAGATAATGTAGCGCTTGTAAATCTTGGGATGCTTGCAGAAGGCGAGTATACCCTTGTGAGCGGTGAATGTGAGCGTAAGATAACGGTGTCGGACAAGGCGTATGATGCAGTGACAGGAGCTTTGATAAAGGGACTGTACTTTCAGCGCTGCGGCTGCGGACTAAAGGAAGAACATGCCGGCATATATGCTCATCCCGCATGTCATACTGCAGAATGTACCGATTGGGAGGACAGGAGCATAAAGAAGAAAGTGCTCGGTGGCTGGCACGACGCCGGAGATTACGGGAAATATGTTGGACCCGGAGCTGTCACGGTAGCGCATATGCTGTATGCTCATAAGCTTTTCCCTGCCGGATGTACGGATAATCTTAACATACCCGAAAGCGGGAACGGCGTGCCCGATATCTTAAACGAAGCACGTTATGAGCTTGAATGGATGCTGAAAATGCAGAAGGATGACGGTTCCTTCTATCATAAGCTGACCAAGGATCATTTTGCTCCATTCATCATGCCCGAGACCGATACGGATCCGGAATATCTGATCCCGCCCTCACACTGCGCGACAGAGGCGGCCATAGCATGTCTGGCGCTCGGCTCAAGGATTTATAAGGAATATGATGCGGATTTTTCCGAAAAGATGTTTGCTGCGGCTCTTAAGGGCTGGGAGTGGGTTGAGAAAAATCCCGAGTTTAAGCCTTTCATGGGTCCGAGGGAAGTACGTACAGGCGGATACGGTGACCTAAGCGACAAGGATGAGCGTTTCTGGGCAGCGTGTGAGCTGTTTGCCTGCACGGGAGAAGAAAAATATAAGGAAGCTGCGGAAAAAACCTATGAGCTTGCAAAGGATCCGAAAGAAGCCGAAAAAATCAGGGAGATGATTCCTGAACCTATGAGGAGATTCTTCGATAAGATCAAGCCCGGTCTTGATCTTACGCAGTACGGCTGGATGGATGTGAGCGGTCTTGGGTCGATATGCTGTCTGTTCGAGATAGGAGAAAAGGGCGGAAGCATCCTTTATGATGAGGTTAAAAGGATATTCCTTGAAAAGACCGGAAAGCTCCCGGAGGTATGCAGGGAGTCGGGATACGGCACCGCACTTAAGGAAGATCAGTATGTCTGGGGAAGCATCCTTACGGTCATGAGCAATGCAATGTCCATGATATTGAACAGGATGCTGACCGGGAACGACGAGATGCTCGAATATGCGGCAAATCAGTTTAATTATGCGCTCGGGCTTAACGCACTTGATATATCGTTTGTCACAGGCTTCGGTGAGAGAAGGGTAATGTTCCCGCATCACCGTCCTTCGGGAGCGGATAACATAGAAGAACCGGTTCCCGGACTTATCTCGGGAGGTCCCAATAAGAAGATGACTTATCCGGAGACCAAGGAAAAGCTCGGAGAGGATACGCCTCCCGCTAAGTATTTCCGTGACGAGACTCCTTCGGCAGACACCAACGAGATCGCCATCTACTGGAACTCACCGACGATATTTGTCGGAGCATATCTGAATTCGTTGCAATAGAGAGCGGCTGTAACATACCACCACTTTTGTAATGTTATTAAGTTAAGTTCTATATGTCATCCTGAATTTCACATGTCATCCAGAACTCCACATGTCATCCTGAGCGTTAGCGAAGGATCTTATCTCATAATATTTAAAGATTCTTCGTTTTACTCAGAATTACACCGGTTTAATATAACAAAACAGAAGATGTCCCCCACCTCTTAGCGTAGCGAAGGTGGGGGGAGATCTTCGTTTCAGGCGGGGTTCAAGCCCCGACTGAAATGAGATGCGGAGCATCGTTTTGTTACCGAGGAAACGCTGAAAGCGTTTTCGAGGTGACTTTGACCAAAACAGAAGATGCGGAGCATCGTTTTGTTACCGAGGAAACGCTGAAGGCGTTTTCGAGGTGACTTTGACTTACTCTATATGTAAAGTAACGGAGGTACCATGAAAACCGTAAATAGTAAATCATTAGACAGATTAAAAGTGAGCAGGCTGTCCTGGCTCTGGGAAAATATGGAGGGTAAGCGCGGTCTGTTCATCATAGCGTTGGCCGGTACCGTGGTCTACAATATAATGCAGCTGGTCGTACCGTATTTTTCCGGAAGGATCGTACAGCTTTTAAGGGACATACAGGAACAGGAGCTGAACATCTCGGATTATAAAAACGACTTCATAAGGCTTATAATCCTGATGGTAGTGCTGACTCTCATCCGTGTCATCATCGTATACGGAGACTGTATGGCGTACGAGCATGTATCCCAGAAAACGCTCTACCGCATAAGAAATTTCTTATATGACAAGATACAGCGTCAGGATATGAAGTTTTACGGGACCTATCGTACCGGCGATCTCATGACGAGAGTAACCGGTGACCTTGACGCAGTAAGACATAACATAGCATGGGTAATAAGGATGATAGTCGAGTCGGTAACACTGTTTACCGCAACGGCGGTGTATTTCCTGATCATGAACTGGCGGCTTGCGCTGTGCCTGCTGATCGTATCGCCCCTTATCTGCGTTATCGTGTTCAGGTTCAGAAGAAGCGTAGCTCCCAAGCATGCACTACTTAGGGAAAAGCTTGCGGGAATGAATACGGACGCACAGGAAAACATATCCGGTAACAGAGTTGTAAGAGCGTTCGCAAGGGAAGATTATGAGATAGGTAAATTTGACAAGGCCAATAAGGACTTTGAGGAAACCGGCATCAATACCCACATGACTTGGCTCAAGTATTTCCCGGGAGTTGAAACTATCGCAAATGCGCTGCCCGTAATACATCTTATCATCGGCGGTCTGTTCTTTATAAACGGTGACCTTACAATGGGAGATTATGTTGCATTCTCCGGACTTATCTGGGCTTTAGCAAACCCCATGAGACAGATGGGTAACATCATGAATGAATTCCAGCGCTTCTCCGCAGCATCGGCGAAGGTCATGGAAATCTACTACTCGGAGCCGGAGATTGTTGACAGGCCCGACGCCATCCCCCATCCCGACAGGTTTAAGGGGAAGGTTGAGTTCAAGCACGTATCGTTTAAATATGACGACGGAATATATCCTGTACTGAAGGACATCTCATTCGTCGCCAATCCGGGTGAAACCGTGGCGATAATAGGCGAGACCGGATGCGGCAAGACGTCGCTCATACAGATGATCCCCAGATTCTTTGAGGCAAATGAGGGCGAGGTCCTGGTTGATGATGTACCGGTTGAAAAGTATAAGCTTGAGGATCTGAGAAAGAACATAGGTCTTGCAACACAGGACGTGCTTTTGTACTCGGATACCATTGAAGGAAACATAGCATACGGCGCGTCGACCATGAAGCCCGATGAGGTGACAAAGTACGCGAAGTACTCTGCAGCGGCTGATTTCATAGAGAAGCTGCCTGAGGGCTATGACACGATAGTCGGAGAAAGAGGAGTAGGCCTTTCGGGCGGTCAGAAGCAGCGTATTTCCTTAGCGCGTGCTCTTGCCATAAAACCTTCGATACTTATCCTTGACGACACGACTTCGGCTGTCGACATGGAAACGGAAAAAGTCATTCAGCACAGCTTAAGAAATTTGGATTTCCCTTGTACGAAGATAATAATCGCACAGCGTATATCAACCACCAAGGCTGCCGACAAGATCATCGTCTTAAAGGACGGAAAGATCCTGGAAGAGGGAAGCCACAAGGAGCTTGTTGAAAAGAAGGGATATTACGCAGATCTCGTTAACCTCCAGATCGGAGAAATTTCGGCGTGACAGGAGAAAAATATGGCAGAGAAAAACACCTACAGGCAGGATGAAAGACTTGAGGAGCCGTTTGATATACGGCATCTGCTCCTTGCGTCCGCCTATATAAAGAAATACATAAAACAGATGGGGCTGGCACTTTTCTTAAGCATCCTCGGCGGAGCGCTGGGACTGCTTGCACCCATCATTACACAGAAAGCGATAGATGACGCGCTGATACATCCGGATATCAAGCTTTTGATCATACTGTCGGTACTGCTGGTATCGGTATATGCCGTAAGCATCCTGTTTACCACGATCAGATCAAAGATGATGGTAAAGGTATCGCAGCGTATCATCTATGATATAAGAAAAGACCTTTTTGCACACCTGCAGAAGCTTTCCTTCCAGTATTATGACGACCGTCCTCACGGAAAGATACTGATACGTGTCGTAAACTATGTAAACTCCGTATCGGATATGCTTTCGAACGGACTGATAAACATCATACTCGAGACCATAAACCTTGTAATCATAATCATATATATGTTTATGGTCGATGTACAGATGTCGCTGGTCGTTTTGTGCGGCGTACCGATCCTTGCGGTATTCATGCTCTGGATGAAGAACAGGCAGCGTAAGGCATGGCAGGCGGTATCAAACAAGAGCTCGAACTTAAACGCATATCTTCAGGAAAACATAGTCGGCGCAAGGATAACCCAGATATTCGCAAGGGAAAACGAGAATGCGAAGGTATTTGAGGGACTGTCCGAGGACTGCCGCAGGACATGGATGAAGGCGGTAAGATGCAATAACCTCATGTGGCCCGGAATTGACGCGATATCGGTATTGATAAGAGCCGCGATATTCCTTTTCGGTATCATGGTATTTGCCGAAGGTTCCAAGTCCATCGGAACGATCATAGCCATATCGGGATATTCGGCACGTTTCTGGCAGCCCATCATGAACATGGGAAACATATTCAACAACTTCCTCAACAACATGGCATATCTTGAGCGTATTTTCGAGACCATGGATGAAAAGGTGACCGTTGCCGACGTCGAAAACGCCGTTGAAATGCCCGAGATCAAGGGACATGTTGAGTTTAAGAACGTAAGCTTCTCCTATGAGGAGGGAAAAGAGGTACTGCACGACGTATCCTTCGACGTGCAGCCCGGAATGAGCATAGCGTTAGTCGGACCCACGGGAGCGGGCAAGAGCACGATTGTAAACCTCATTTCCAGATTCTATAACGTGGAAAAGGGTCAGGTGCTCATCGACGGACAGGATATCTCGAAGGTAACCTTACAGTCCCTGCGTTCCCAGATGGGTATAATGATGCAGGACAGCTTTATTTTCTCGGGGACGATAAGGGATAACATAGCATACGGAAAGCTGGACGCTACGGACAAGGAAATAGAAGAGGCAAGCGTTAAGGTATGTGCAGACGCCTTTATCAAGAAGATGCCGGGCGGATACAACACCGAGGTTAAGGAGAGAGGCTCACTCTTGAGCCAGGGGCAGAAACAGCTTATATCCTTTGCCAGGACGCTTATCTCAGACCCGAAGATACTCATACTTGATGAGGCAACCTCAAGTATAGACGTTCAGACGGAAAAAGCCCTTCAGGAAGGATTAAACAAGATGCTTAAGGGCAGGACGAGCTTCATCGTCGCTCACCGTCTCTCCACCATCCGCAACTGTGACAGGATAATGTACATAGATGACGGCGGCATCGTTGAGACCGGAAACCATGAAGAGCTCATGGCAAAGCATGGAGCATATTATAAACTGTATACAACACAGATCGAGGAGATAGCGTAAGCTGTCTCTTTTTTGAGTGATAAGTGATTTGAAAAATTCTCCTTGCACATAAACCCAAAATAGTTTAAAATAGAAATAGTGTGTAAAAATCTATCATTGAGGGGGAGAAGTGTATGAGAACATTCAGAAAAGATCTTTGGAACGACGGGGAATATACATATGAGGCAGCCTATGGTTTTATGCCCAATATCATGGCGTTCTTACATGATGAGGACGATGAGGCAAGGAAATGCATGCTGGTAGCGCCGGGCGGCGGATACTGCATGTGCGCGCCTCATGAGGGAGAACTCGTAGCTCTTGAGTTCTACAAAAAGGGCATGAATGTATTTGTGCTCACATATACCACGGATATCACCATGTCCATACCGTTAAAGAAGCAGCCGCTTAACGATATCGCAAGGGCCGTAAGAGCGATCAGGAAGAATGCGGAAGATTATCACATCCTGTCAGACAAGCTGATCATCTGCGGTTTTTCGGCAGCAGGACATCTCTGTGCAACACTTGCAACGCATTTCGATGATGTAAAGGATCCGGATGCGGCATATGACGGTATCTCCTGCAGGCCTGACGGAGTAATCCTCGGATACCCCGTTATCACATCGGGAGAGTATACGCATATATATTCGATACAGGCGCTTCTCGGAAAAGAGCCCATGGAGGACGAGCTTGAATATTTCTCACTTGAGAAACAGGTAACTCCCGAGACTCCGCCCTGCTTTATATGGCAGACCTTAGGCGATACACTGGTACCTGTGGAAAACAGCTATCTTTTTGCTGAAGCACTGAGAAAGAATAAGGTAAATTATGCCCAGTATGTTTTCCCGTTCGGGGATCACGGTTTATCAATAGCAAGTATGGAACAGTTTGCAGGCTGGAAGGGTGGAAAGTATTCCGGGGAGCAGCTTGAAAAAGTACTTGAGCATCTGAAGGCAGGCACACTTGTACGTGTATCGGAACAGAGGACGAAAGAGCTTATGGATCAGTTCTTCGGTCCGAACAAGATGCCGGAGATGCCTCCGATGAAGATGGAAAACAATCCGTTTGCGGACATCAATATGTGGCCCGAGCTTGCTTTCATATGGCTTTCAAGGCTGTAAAAAATGATACTAAGGTCAAAAGTCCGGAATGTTTAGAGAATTTTTGACATTATGACATAAAGGAGTTGCAGAAATAAATGGCAGCAAACAGTAAAAAATCCGGCAGCAGTGCCAAGGGCAAGGGAACTGCACGGAAAACCGCTTCGGGACAGAAAAGACAGGGACCGGAGTCGGTGAATATAAACGGAAGGAAAAGCATGTCGCGGGGACGGAACACAAAAACCGCAGTCATGGAACCGGTTGTGGAAAGCCGTTCGCGCAGTATAGGACGGGCACCTGCCGTTAAGAAGAATTCGGATGCAAAGCGCGATGATATCATCATAATCGTCGTAACACTGGTGTGCATCCTTATGGTGCTCAGCTATCTGAACATATGCGGAGTGGTCGGAACGGGCATAAATGCTTTTGTTTTCGGTATGTTCGGCAGGCTTGGGTATATAATTCCGTTTATTGTGTGGGTACTTACGGTATTTATCATTGCCAACAAGGATAACGGTGTAAGCCCGCTTGGAATAGTTTATGCAGTACTGTTATCCGGGGTTCTGGGTGCGCTGATACATCTCGCGGTCGGAGAATATGATAAAACCGTAGGAGTCTTTGAATATTTCACAAATTCCAGCCTCGGCTATGAGGGTGCGTCACCGACTTACGGCGGACTTCTTGGCGGATTATTCGTAAAGCTGCTCTATCCGCTTGTCGGAAAGGTTGCTACGGTACTTATACTCATTGCGCTTTTACTGATACTTTTTGTCCTTATGACAGGAAAGCCTTTCATTATGGCCGTTGTCAGAAAGTTTAACAGGCGTATAAACGATTATCGCAGAAGAAGAGCAATAGAGAAAAACGAACAGGGATACTATGAGGATCTGGAGTATGCACCGGAAAACGCTACACCGTCGGGGGTCAGGTACGGCGTAAGACGTCCTCCCGAGAGACGTATGGGAACCATGAATGTATCCTTCACGAAAAAGGGTGCGGCTCCGGCTGCGGAGAAGACTGTATCCGCCGAAAAAACCTCGAAGAATGCAAAAAACGCCAAAAGAACTTCTGTGCAGGAACCCGGTATGGATGAACGCAGGCAGGAGCAGAAACCCGCTCCTCAGAAGACGGCGAATCTTTATATACCGGGCATCGGAAACGTACCGCTTGGTAAAAATTCAGCTTCGCAGATTAGTGAGACGGAGTATACCGATCTCGATTTTGCAGAGGTTGCGGATGACGGAAGACAGGGTCTTTCGGGCGGCATAAAGAAAGAAACCACAAGAAAGCATGACGAATTTGCCGATGATAACAGGATAACGAGGGTGGGTGTAAAGACGCTTCATTCCGGAAGTATCAGGAAAACGGAAGATGACAACATCATGAGCGTCGAAGGCATCAGGAAAAGGACTGCGGAATATGTCAAGCCCTATCTTGATGATGAGCTTTACAACAGTACGAAAGAGCCTGCAAATGATATGGACTCGGAGCTCTATGATGCAAGACCCGATTACGACAGTGAGAAGGACATTGCGGAGCAGGTACGTAAGCTTCTTGACGATCAGGAGGATGAAGAAAAAGCTTTGCCCGACAGTTCCGACAATGTGACTCCGATCGCCCGGAAGGAAATAATAGAAGTCATACCGGATGAGAAGGAAACGACAGCGCAGGAGGATGATCAGGTAAGCAGAACATCCGAAAAAACTGACGATGAGAAAAATGCAGAAGAAAAGACTACAGAAGTAGAACAAATAGAAGAGGCCGATAAAGCGAAGAAGCAGTATGAGAACGTTACGAGGATAGGCTCGGGCGCAGCCGTATTTATCGATGTGACCAAGGAACCCGAAAAGCCTGTTATCCCCGAATACAAATTCCCGCCCTTAAGCCTTCTTAATAAGAGCAAGATTCATCAGCAGAATGCGGCTATGAAGAAAAATGAACTCGAAGCCACCATACAAAAGCTGCAGAGTACTTTTGAGAGCTTTGGCGTAGGCGTAAGGGTAACAGATGCAAGCATCGGATCTACGGTAACGAGATATGAGCTGCTTCCGGATCAGGGAGTAAAGGTTAAGACCATTACGGCACTTAGCGATGATATCAAGCTTGCGCTTGCCGTTCCCGATATAAGGATAGAGGCTCCCATTCCGGGTAAGGCAGCAGTTGGTATAGAGGTTCCCAACAAGGAAAGTACGCCCGTACTTTTCGGAGATCTGATAGACAGCGATGAGTTCAGGAATTCCAAGTCAACTCTGGCGTTTGCGGTGGGTAAGGATATCGGAGGAAAGTCCATTGTTTCCGATATCGGAGGCATGCCCCATGCGCTAATAGCCGGTGCTACAGGCTCGGGTAAATCCGTATGCATCAATGCTCTTATAATGAGCATTCTCTATAAGGCAAAGCCTACGGACGTAAAGATGATCATGATCGATCCCAAGAGGGTAGAGCTTGTAGGCTACAACGGCATACCGCATCTTCTTGTACCGGTAGTCACGGATGTAAAGAAGGCAAGCGGCGCGCTCAACTGGGCTATAGCCGAGATGGATGACCGTTATAAGCGTTTTGCGGAAAATGCCGTAACGAATCTTGCTTCGTATAATACTCTGATGGAGGAACGTTTTATAGAGGAAGGCGGAGAGGGAGAATGTCCCGATAAGCTTCCTCGAATACTGATCATCGTAGACGAGTTGAACGACCTTATGATGACAGCCAATTCCAAAGAGGTCGAAGCTGATATCTGCCGTCTGACGCAGCTTGCGCGCGCCTGCGGCATACATGTCATTCTTGCGACTCAGCGTCCTTCGGTAAATGTTATCACAGGTACCATAAAGGCAAATATCCCCACAAGGATAGCTTTCGCGGTATCTTCGTTAGTGGATTCGAGAACGATCATAGACCAGGCCGGAGCCGAAAAGCTGATAGGAAAGGGAGATATGCTGTTCTATCCTCAGGGTTATCCGAAGCCCGTCAGGCTTCAGGGCGCATATGTTTCCGATGCCGAGGTAGCGAAGGTTGTCAAATATATAAAGGATCAGTGTAAGGAAGTAAAATACAGCGATCTTATAAGCAACCATATTGAGGCGAATTCAGCAGATAAACAGCAGTCAAAGGACGAGGGCGGAGCACAGGCTGAGGCCAGTGACAAGGACGAGTTCTTTGAGGAGGCCGGAAGACTTATCATTAAGAAGCAGAAGGCTTCGGTAGGCATGCTGCAGAGGGAATTCCGCATTGGCTTTAACAGAGCCGCACGTATTATGGATAAGCTGGCAGAGGAAGGCATAGTCGGTCCCGAAGACAGTACGAAGCCTCGTAAAATACTTATGACAATGGAAGAATTTGAGGCATATTTAGCTGCCAAAGGACAAGAATAATTCTTTAAAAAGAAGTTGACAAAATAAGTAATTTAAGTACAATAAATCTTGTGTATGGTATTACCTTGTGTTCATCGGATGTGAACGCAGATGAAAGGGGAGCCGTGATTACGGCATTTTAGTTATGGCAAAAGAGAAAGAAACAAAGATCGCAGCAGATGACAACAGACAGAAAGCCTTGGAGTCTGCTCTGGCACAGATTGAGAAGAGCTTCGGAAAAGGCTCTGTTATGAAGCTTGGCGACAAGAGCGCCCATATGAATATCGAGACGGTTTCCACAGGTTGCTTAAGCCTTGACCTTGCACTCGGCCTCGGCGGAGTTCCCAAGGGCAGGATCATAGAAATCTACGGACCCGAATCAAGCGGAAAGACTACCGTTGCCCTGCATATGGTAGCTGAAGTACAGAAGAGAAACGGCATAGCAGGATTTATTGACGCGGAGCATGCACTCGATCCCGCATATGCAAAGAACATAGGCGTCGATATCGACAACCTCTATATCTCGCAGCCCGATAACGGCGAGCAGGCTCTTGAAATCGCTGAGACCATGGTACGTTCGGGTGCGGTTGACATTATTATCATCGACTCGGTTGCAGCCCTTGTTCCCAAGGCAGAGATAGAGGGCGACATGGGCGATTCCCATGTAGGTCTTCAGGCACGTCTTATGTCACAGGCATTAAGAAAACTTACCGGCGTTGTCAGCCGTACAAACTGTATAGTGGTATTCATCAACCAGCTCCGTGAGAAGGTCGGAGTCATGTTCGGAAATCCCGAGACGACAACCGGCGGACGTGCCCTTAAGTTCTATTCTTCCGTAAGAATGGATGTCCGCAGGATTGACAGCATTAAGAGTGCCGGCGAGGTTATCGGTAACAGGACCCGTGTTAAGGTTGTAAAGAACAAGATAGCGCCTCCTTTCAAGGAAGCTGAGTTTGATATCATTTACGGTAAGGGCATTTCCAAGCTCGGGGATATCATAGACCTTGCGGTAAACGACAACATTATCGTTAAGAGCGGATCATGGTTCTCATATAACGGTGACAAGATCGGCCAGGGCAGGGATAATACAAAGCAGTTCCTTGCAGAGCATCAGGATATAGCTGATGAGATCGAAAAGAAGGTTAGAGACAAATATGTCATCAAGCCTGATGAGAGCCTGACCGAAGAGGATGAAGGCGAGTTCATCGAGGATCTGGACGGCGAGGATTGATCGTTAATAAAAATTTTAACAGGCGGCGGGGCATGCTTTATGCCTGTGACCGCCTGTTTTAAATTGGAGAAAGGGAAAGAATGACAGTAACATTTGGAGATAAAAAAGGTAAGAAAACTCCGGTGTATGTTGATGGTGCATACATCGGCGCCCTGTATCCCGGAGAACTGAGGCAGTATAATCTGGAGGATGAGGGTGAAATATCCGAAGCAGCATTGGAACGGGTACAGAAGGAATGCCTGCTCTTAAGGGCAAAAAGATATGTGATGAACCTGCTCCTGAAAGCCGATAAGACGGAGGAAGAGCTTAAACGCAAGCTCCGGGAGAACGGATATTCGGAAGAAACATCCGAAGGCGCAATAGAGTACGTCAGAAGCTTTCATTATATTGACGAACTGAGAACTGCCGAGAACTATATCAGGACAAAGATGTTTTCAAGCAGTGAAAAGGAAATACGTTATAAGCTGTCGGAAAAAGGTATAAATGATGAGACCATAGATATGGCATATGACAGAATTGCTGAAGAAAACGAGGATGAAGAGAACGGCAATACCGAGCTAAAGGCAGCTGAAAGCTTTTTGAGAAAAAAGCTGAAAACAGCCCCGGGTGAGGAACTGCCATATGAGGAAAAACAGAAGCTTATGAGCTCGGCTTACAGGAAGGGGTTTCGTTCCGAGACCATCAGAGAAGCCTTGGAGAACCTGCTCCGGGAAGATAGATAAAAGTATCGATTTATACTGTTTTTTAAGTGTCCCAAAGGGACACTTTTTGCTGCTATAAAGAAGAAATGCTTGCAAATCTGCCTTTGAGGTGGTATAGTTTGGTCGTGGAGCTAAAAAAGGAGCATGAAATGCTCAAGATAATTAGAAAAGGGGTACAAATATGAAAAGAACTTTAAAAACTTTCAAGTTGAATTATGTAGTTCTGGCATTTCTGGCAGTTTTATTCATCTGGACCGCGAAATCTGTTCCGGGACAGTGTGCGGATAAAATGTCGGCAGATCTGGACGGGGACGGCAAGGTAGAGAAGGTCTCTACTGAGTCTAACGGCGAGTGCGATTATGAAAATTATACCGGTTTCTTCAATTTTTATCTGAAGATAGATGGTAAAACACTTTTTAAGGAAGAACTTGTGATAACCTCTATGGAGAATTTCTATGATGTGGCTGAGCTTGGGTATATCGAGGCAGAGATTGTCGATATAAATCCTGACGACAAGTACAAGGAGATCCTGCTCAAATATTACTGCATCGAGGACGACCTGCTTTTAAAGATAAAGATATTGAGACTTCAGAAAGGTAAGCTTAAGTGCATCTGTGATGATGAAAGCATCAGCGGTTATTCGTATTTTAACATCGCACAGGGAAACAACAAGTATATAAATGTAGCTGTTGATTTCTGGAATGATTCACTTGGCTGCGTATGGATCAAGAACACTTACAAGATCAAAAACGGCAAGCTTGTTTTAAAGAAGGCTAAGAATGATGTATATACAGCTTTGCCCGATTTTTCCGCTACAGGTTCTTATACAAAGTTCAAGACCACAGTTTCACTGAAGATTTATTCGGATTCAAATTGCACCAAGCAGATCGATACGCTTGCAAAAGGAAACAAGTTTTATGTAAAGAAGCTTAAGCTTGTGAATTACGGAAAAGATTCGGAAATCGGACAGAAGCCTATGGCTGCTTATGTAAAGACAAGCACCGGTATCAAGGGATGGATATATCTTGAAAACGATTTCGAAAAACCGGAAGTATCAAACAGGAGACTGTTTGCTTAAAAAGCAAACATACTTTATTGCGTCTGCAACGGAGTATCGGAAAAGGAACCGGTTTACTTAAGAATGAAAATAAAACCAAAGGATGATCATACCATCAAGGGGACGGTAACAAGCCGTCCCTCTTTTAATTATGAAAACTTTACTTAAATTTTACTCAAATTTTAAGTAAAGTATTGCATATCGGGAAAAAATATAGTATGATAAGAAATAATTGGCAAAAGCCCAAAGGAAAAGGTATAGTTTTTGAAAGGCAGACAGTATTATATGAAGAAAAAGACAGCATTTATTTTGACGCTTGCTATTGCTATATTATTGATAGGATCCGTATGTGTTTCCGCAAAAGATGTTGAAAGCAGGAAAACAGGGATTTCTCTTGAAGTGGAGGCTATAGGGCAGTACGCCAACTGGGACGGTATTTCGAACATCTCGCAGTTTACCGATTCCAGCGGGAATTACTGCTTTGCATATGATAATGATACAACGGTTATAGTGGTAAAGACTTTCAAAGGTGAGATAACCGAGAAGATCAAGCTTAAGAAAAAGCACAGCATCTTCGGCTGCGTTGATTGTGACAGCGACGGTTACTTCTATCTTGTGACCGGTGAAGACAATAACGGCGACAATACGGACGCTGAGACCATTTTTATATCAAAATATTCGGCTGACGGACAGCATATAAAGACGGTCGGTGATGAAGGTAGTTCAAGTCTTGCATATAATTACCCTGCCGATTTTCATACAAAGAAGCCCTTTTCACATGGTAACTGTGACATAGCTATAAACGGAGATTATATCGCAGTTAATTATGCCCGCAGCATGTACAATGGTTATCAGAGCAATTCCGTATGGATAGTTAAGCGCAGCACGCTTACTACTGTAAGTCCTGACAGCCCTATTTATAACACACATTCTTTTGGACAGAGAGCCATACCTTTCGGCACAGGCTTCCTGTTCATGAGCGAAGGTGACTGCTATCCCAGAGCATTTACCGTTAATTATGAAAGTATGACAAAGGATGGCGTGACATCAAATACTGCCGATATATTCCATTTCTGGGTAAAGAAGGGGACTTTGGATGCCGGCGATATGGGAACACTTAACCGAAACTATGCAACCATCGGCGATCTCTGCGATCTCGGAAACGGAACGGCTTCCTTTGTTGCATCATCTGTTAAGGCCATGAATTCAAAGGCTGACAGTCAGACTCATCAGATTTTCATACAGATATTCAATCCTAAGGAAAACATGAATAAGTCTTCTGCTTATACAATCGCCGGAAAACGCAGCGGGCAGTCGGGTCCTAACGGTGATGAGAAGCAGACCGATTACGGTATAAAGTGGCTGACGAATTATACAAAGAAGAGTGGCAAGACCATAGATAATGTACAGGCAGTTGCAGACAACAAGGGCAATACCATTATCCTGTTCGAACAGTATAAGAATAACAAGTATAAAGGGATCTTCTACTGTGTAGTAGACAACAAGGGTAACCTTACGACCAAGATCACAAAATGTTCTTCAACCGGCAGGCTCAATCCTTGTGAAACTCCCGTATACTCCGACGGAAAAGTATGGTGGACAGGAAATTCCTCAAAGAGCGAAAACCGTTTGTTCATTTACAGCTTGAAAGCATGACGATCAAAAACCTCTAAATTCTTTTAGAGGTTTTTTTATTGCGGATTACAATGCGGTATTTCTGACCGGAAACCCCTTTATTTCATTATAAATCCGTGGTATCTTATATATGAAGGGATACTATAAGTATGTTTATAACGGATTGGAGGTGGCGTTATGAGGCTGATAGATTTAAGATGTCCTTCCTGTGGGGCAGAAATGAAAGTAAATCCGGATCTTGAAAA
>JAEEGJ010002588.1_pt1 | contig 87906 bp, 90 predicted proteins | sample 8958761 | NCBI WGS metagenome assembly JAEEGJ01 (sample SAMN16246546, study PRJNA631951) | gut metagenome | biome: gut microbiome; feature: rumen; material: RS-attached | host: Bos | place: Iran: Karaj | collected 2018-10
CACCTCGATGTCGGCTCATCGCATCCTGGGGCTGTAGCAGGTCCCAAGGGTTGGGCTGTTCGCCCATTAAAGCGGTACGCGAGCTGGGTTCAGAACGTCGTGAGACAGTTCGGTCCCTATCCGGCGCAGGCGAAGGATATTTGAGAGGAGCTGCCCTTAGTACGAGAGGACCGGGGTGGACGGACCGCTGGTGTATCTGTTGGAGACCAACTCCATGGCAGAGTAGCCAAGTCCGGCAGGGATAAACGCTGAAGGCATCTAAGCGTGAAGCCCCCCTCAAGATGAGATATCCCATTTCTTTAAGAAAGTAAGACCCCTTGAAGACTACAAGGTAGATAGGAGTGAGGTGTAAGCATGGTAACATGTTCAGCTGACACTTACTAATCGGTCGAGGGCTTTTCCAGAAATTGGTTGCATAATTTGTTTTATCATGGTAAGATATGATTCGGTATCGGTTTTGAAGGTACAAATCCTTAAGGCCTGGTGGCTCAGCTGGTTAGAGCGCCGCCCTGTCACGGCGGAGGTCGTGGGTTCGAACCCCATCCGGGTCGCTCAATTTAATAAGTAATTTGACTATGGGATCTTAGCTCAGCTGGGAGAGCATCTGCCTTACAAGCAGAGGGTCATAGGTTCGAGCCCTATAGGTCCCATTTGTATGCCGATGTGGCTCAATGGCAGAGCAGCTGATTTGTAATCAGCAGGTTAACGGTTCGAGTCCGTTCATCGGCTTTTGAAAACTGAATATAGTTTTCTATGGATGGGTTCCCGAGTGGCCAAAGGGGACAGACTGTAAATCTGCTGCAAATTGCTTCGGTGGTTCGAATCCACCCCCATCCATTTAAATTTGCGCTTTTTGCAGGTTTAAGAAAACAATTATCGCGGGGTGGAGCAGTCTGGAAGCTCGTCGGGCTCATAACCCGAAGGTCATAGGTTCAAATCCTATCCCCGCTACGCCCAGATAGCTCAGTTGGTAGAGCAGAGGACTGAAAATCCTCGTGTCGCTGGTTCGATTCCGGCTCTGGGCACTTTTTATTTCCTGAGATTTATTCTCAGGATTTTTTTTATGCGTTTCAATACATTTTTATAATTGATATAATGAGTTAACTGAAGTTTATTCATTTGATTCTGGGGAGGATAAATGATAATGAAGCGTCTGATTATAATTTGCATTTTTATGCTTGCTATGTTGAGTGGCTGTGCAAAGGAATCTGATTCGAAGAATTTGGAGTGGGAAGAACTAGACGAAAAGGAAGAGAAATCCTGGGACATATCGCATCAGAAATTAAGTAAAAGGTATACAGTGGCGTCAATTTCAGGTGATTATATAATCGGTGCCTATGCGGACGAAAGAGGTGTGGTAATTACCTCCGAAAAAATTGGAGGCAATGGTGAAACAAAAGAATGTGTAATAGATGAGGCAACAGAAGTTGAATCTATTACAGCTGATGAAGAAGGAAATATCTATGCACTGGGATTCAGGCAAGAGAACCCCATGCTTTGGAAATTGGATAAAGACAACAACGTCTCGGAAATCAATAATACAGAAATGGAAAGCGCGGACGATTGTTTGACAATAAGGGGTTTCTATAAGAAGGGAGATTACTGTTACCTTTGGGTGCAGATGCAGATCCTTTGTTCAGAGGTATATGAAAATGCCGAAGAAGGAGTATATACCCTTGACGACAGGATATATGTTAAAGATTTAAACATGAATACAATATGTTATGATGACATCCCTAGTTCATATGGAAATCAAATGATTTGTTTTATGTTTGATGAGAAGGATAATCCAATCGTTTTGGCACAGGACGAGGAAGGATATTATAAAAGAAATCTTAAGATATCTCTCGGAAGCACTCCTGAAAAAGAGAGGATTATAGAAAATATTGATATCGTTGATGGCTTTACCGGTGTATGTAATAATGTTTTATCCACCGAAGATGGGTTGATGTATACAAAAAAAGGAGATATTAACAAATACTCCTTGGGTGAAGGTAAAAGCAAAAGAATAATTCATCTTGCCGGGGCAGGGATAAATGAAGATGACATTATTAGTTGGATTGCTAAAGACGGGGAGATAAGAATTCTTGATAACTATAAAGAGTCGGCGAATACGGAATTAACTACTATCAAGGAAGGCAAAAGCGAAAAAAAGACAATAAGAATTGCAGTTGCAGGAATAACTGAGGATGTAAGAAACGTTATAACATCTTTTAACCGAAATCAAAACAAAATTCAATTAGAACCCGTTGAATATGTTAATGATTATGATTATGACGTTGGAATAGATGCTTTACAAAAAGATATTTTGCAAGGCAAGGCACCGGATATCTTTATTACAACAGGACTGGACTACGAAGTATTTGTGCATGCAGGAGTATTTGAAGATTTATATAAGTACTTTGACTCTGACCCGGAATTTGGACGTAATTGTATTGTCCCCAGTGTACTAAAGGCGAATGAGTTAGATGGAAAAATCTATATAATGTCACCGGAGTTTAGTATTTTTACAATGTGGGGCGGACACAGTACAGCCAAAGGTAAAACAGGTATAAATATGGATGAGGCAATGAGTCTATTAAGTAACGCCGGTGGTGATATTAACTGTATATATGGTCTTGAGAGCGCGGATGAAAGTAAATTGCGAACACTTACATCAATGGAACTTGATAGCTATATAGATTGGGACAAATGTGAATGCAATTTTGAAAATGAGAGTTTCTATAATTTACTCGAATTGGCGAAGGAATATAGAGGTTGTTATATAAATGATAGCTTATCCTCTGCCATGCGTAGTAAAAGAATACTTATGACATGCGGAACTATTTCTTCGGTTGAAGATTATTGTTTACAGAAAGCACTGTATGGTGAGGAGATAGATATAACAGGATATCCGACAGATGAGGGCTTTGGTTCAGCCATAGAGCTTATGGATTCGGTTGCAATGAATGCCAAGTCAGAAAACAAGGAAGAAGCTTGGGAATTTATAAAGTATTACATAAAAGGCGAAGATGAGAATCAATTCTTCCGGTTTCCAACATATGTGGAAAATTATGAAAAAAAGCTAGAGAGCTCGATGGAGGAAGAATTAATTACGAACGAAGATGGTGTTTCTGAAAAGGTGGCTAAGACATCCTATCAAGACAAGGATTGCGAGCCGATATTTGTGTTCAAAGCGGAGCAACAAGATGTAGATGTAATTCGTAACCTAATAGAAAAAACTACAAAGAAGTACGAATATGTTAACGAAATACAAAACATTATAGAAGAGGAAGCCGGAGCTTATTTGGAAAATCAGAAGTCGGTTGAAGATGTATCCGAGATTATCCAGAGTAGAATTACCATGTATCTCCAGGAGAGCGTTGATTAATGGGATTGGCATGAAAATTATAATATTGCCCCAAATCATATTGTGCTCTATAATCTTCTTTATAGAGGGGCTACTTGTGGGGTGAACTATGTTTAACAAAGGCGGATTTGGACACGAACGTCTTAATAAAGCTATAGCTTTATATAAAGATGGCAATATCGACAAGGCATTGGAGTATTCTTTTGATGCCTTGAATTACTTCAGCAAAACAAAAGACCCCGAGGGATTATGCCGGTGCTATAACACCATCGGTGGTCTTAACTTCTTTTCCAATCAGATTATAAAGGCTATTGACTATTATATGGATGGCCTTATTATTGCGCGCAAGAACGACCTGCATTTCGAGATCACAAGGATTGCAAGTAATGTTGGTTCCACTCTTACTGAGATAGGAGAGTATGACCTTGCGCGTGTTTTTTTTGCCGAAAGCGAAGAGCACATGCATCATGATGATGTGAAGGAAAAGGATGAAAACTTTGAAGCCAGTACTGCAATGGCATATATTAACCTTCTTTCATGTACCTGTTTGGAGGACAGAATTGAAGAGGCTGAGAAATACAGGGATTTGGCCAAGAAGTATATAGACCAGAAGGCATGGAATAACACCAACACTATTGGATTTAATGTGTTTAGCGCATATATTGAATACAGAAAGGGCAATCTTGATCCCACTGATTCAGTTCTTGATGTTTTGACGAAGCAGACCATTGAGGATAATGGAGTGGGTTATGATATCTGGGGTAGCAGGAAGATGCTCTTTACTCTTCTTATGAGAGTAAACAGATTTGACCTGCTTAAAGCTTTGCTGGAGGATAATGAGGTTCAGGCAGCAAAGCAGGGCAATCCCAGAATCAACGCAGAGCTAAACGAGATGTGGGTGGACTATTATAAGGCCCTTGATGATCCTGAAGAGTATGCCAAGCATTGTGTAAGGTATGTGGAATTCATAAGAAGCCAGAAGAAGGAAGATAATCTGGAAATTGCACGTCATGCAAGTGACAGAATACGGTTTAAGGAAAACGGTGCCGGAAGAGAGGAAGCCCTTGTCAGATCCCTTCTGGATCCTCTTACCGAGCTGGGTAACCGATATAAACTGGATATGGACTACAGAGATGCCGTTACTGATTGTATATCAAAAGGTAAGCCCATTTCTGTTGGAATACTTGACGTGGATTCCTTTAAGGCAGCAAACGATACATACGGACACATTACAGGAGATGAATATATTAAGAAGGTAGCTGATTGTGTCAAGGATGTTTTGGAGGGCTACGGAGGCGCTTACAGATACGGTGGAGACGAGATAGTTATATTAATGAAAGCCGACACCTATACAACAGCGGATATAGCACAGAAGATAAAGGATAAGGTTGAGGACCTTAAACTTCCAAATGAGGCGGCAACGGCTGCCGACAATGTAACGGTTTCTCAGGGATACTGCGTGGGAGTTCCCAAGTTTGACACATCTCTCACCACATATATGTACGAAGCTGATATCGCTTTGTATGAGGTTAAGAACAGCGGCAAGAACAACTACATAGTGACAGGTCTATAAAATGCTTTTAAAGCCTTTCCCAAGTGGGAGAGGCTTTATTTTTGTGTTTACAACAGCAAACATTTATGGTACCATGATGTAGTAATGAAAACTACATCAAGTAGAAATAGATACACAATTTGAAAAGGAACTATCATGAGTGAGACAAATAAGTATAATTACAGGATTGTTGCTGACAGTTGTTGTGAATTTCCCGAAGAACTCAAAGGTGACCCCAGATTTAAGACGGTGTCTCTTACCTTAAGTATTGGTGATTACGAGGTGGTGGATGATGAGAACTTCGATCAGCTTGATTTTATTAAGAGGGTTGCTGAGAGCGAGGAGGCAGCCAGAAGTGCTTGTCCTTCTCCGGACGCATATATGAACTCATATGAATGTGAAGAAGAGAGGGTTTATGTTATTACTCTTTCCTCCAAACTTTCAGGAAGCTTCAACGCAGCCTGTGTGGGCAAATATATGTATGAGGAAGAATTTGGGGATAAGAACATTCATATATTTGATTCTGAGTCAGCCAGCGGCGGCGAAACCCAGATTGCCCTTAAGATAATGGAATATGAGGAACTGGGACTTGGTTTTGATGAGATAGTTGAGAAAGTCGAGAAGTTCAGAGATAATCTTCACACCTACTTTGTCCTGAACACACTGGACTCATTTATTAAGAACGGAAGACTTCCCAAATTAAAGGGAATGATTGCTTCAACCTTAAATGTTAAGCCTGTTATGATGGGCGTCAAGGGATTGGTTGAGCAAAGAACCCAGGGTATCGGAATCAGAAAGGCCCTTCAGAAGATGGTGGAGTCCATTGTTGAGGATGTGAAGGACTATGAGAAGAGAACCCTCGTAATAACTCACTGTAACTGCAGGGAGAGAGCTGAAAAGGTCAGAGACCTTATTCTTGCTCAGCATAAATACATTAAATGCATAATAATGGACATGCGAGGAGTGAGTACACTTTACGCATGCGATGGTGGAATCATAGTTACGATGTAAAGTATAGTCATCGCTTCGAAGGACAATAACGCAGATGCCAGGGAAATGACCTTGACATTTGCGTTTTTTTACCGGAGGAAATGTCAAAATGGGATTGACAAAAAGACCAGATTACTGTCAAAATGAAAGTGACAGGAGGCGTCTTGAGTATGAATAGGATACAAACACTTGAATCAGCATTAAAAAGAATTGAGGAACTCGAAAAGGAGAATGCTGAATTGAAAGAACAGCTTGAATACTATAAAAAAAGAAAAGCCAGCGGAAGACAAAGGCATAATGCCAAATGGATGAAAATATATAATGATTTTGTCACCTGCTATGAACAGGGAATGGCGATGATTGAGATAGCTGAAAGAAATGGCATAAGTGAGCGGAGTGTATATCGGTATAAAGCATATTATGAAGAGGGTAAAGGGAGTATGAAAAAAGAAAAAGGGGGAAAATAGGAATATGGAAAAGAAGGCGATAGCACAGTACAAGAAAATCCTCGATGATATCAGGCATGAGGAGGCCGGAATAGAGTATTGGCTTGCAAGAGAATTGATGTCTCCGCTGGGTTATGAGAGATGGGAAAATTTTCAGAAAGCCATTAAACGTGCAGCTACATCGTGTAGTGAGTCCGGAATATCACAGAATGATCATTTTCGTGAATCCACGAAAATGATAAGTACAGGAAAGGGTGCACAACGAAGGGTAACAGATTACATGCTCACCCGTTATGCATGTTTCTTAATAGCAGAAAATGGTGACCCTCATAAAGAAGAAATAGCATTTGCACAAGGCTATTTTGCAATTCAGACAAGGAAAATGGAGCTGATTGAGGAAAGGATTGGATATATAGAGCGCACGGATGCTCGAAGCAGACTTAGAGAATCAGAGAAACGTTTGTCGCAAAACATATACGAACGCGGAGTAGATGATGAAGGGTTTGCAAGAATCAGGTCCAAGGGCGATCGGGCTTTGTTCGGTGGTTATAGCACCCAAGAGATGAAAAAACGGCTTGGAGTTAAGGATTCAAGACCTTTGGCAGATTTTTTGCCAACGCTTACAATAGCGGCTAAAAATCTTGCCACAGAAATGACAAACTATAACGTTGAGGAAAAAGATCTGCAGGGAGAAGGAGCAATAACGGTAGAGCATGTAGATAATAACAGCACAGTACGGGAAATGCTTGGACAAAGGGGAATCAAACCGGAAAATCTTCCACCTTCTGAAGACATAAAGAAACTGGAAAGGAAGGTTAAAAAAGAAGATAAAAAACTTGCAGAGAGATCAGGTAAGCTTCAGGATTAGAACAGTGGAGGAAGGAGCAAAAGCGCCCCTTTCTTGACTTTTTGCGGCTTTTGCTCTATCTTTTATTTGTTATGCCCATTGAGGCGAGGAGGATTTATGAAAGAATTAAGACCAAAGTTATTGGACTGCCTTAAAGGATATTCAGGCAGCCAGGCAGTAAAAGATATTATATCCGGAATAATCGTTGCTATTATTGCATTGCCCCTTTCGATTGCGCTTGCAATTGCGTCAGGCGTTGGACCGGAACAGGGACTTTATACAGCTATTATCGCAGGCTTCTTCATTGCGGTTTTCGGCGGAAGCAGAGTCCAGATCGGTGGCCCTACAGCAGCCTTTGTTGTAATTATTTACGGGATAGTAGCTACCTACGGAAAAGACGGATTGGTGGTTGCTACCATCATGGCAGGTATCATGCTCATTATCATGGGTATCTTCCATTTTGGTTCACTCATTAAATATATACCCTATACAATCACAACCGGCTTCACATGCGGTATCGCGGTAACGCTTTTTGCCGGTCAGCTTAAGGATTTTCTTGGACTTTCAATAGAAAAGGTTCCTTCGGAATTCATACCAAAGATTGGCTCATATATTGAGAATATAAGAACCATTAATTTCACAGCCCTTCTTATCGGAGGACTTGCAATAGTTATAATGCTTGTCTGGCCCAAAATTACAGATAAGATTCCCGGATCTTTGGTGGCTATTATAGCGACAACAGCCATCGTTAAGATTTTTGGACTTCAGGTAAACACCATAGGAAGTGTATTCGGACAGCTGTCTTCATCTTTCCCCTCATTTGCGCTTCCAAATGTAACCTTTGACATGATTAAGCAGCTTATTCAGCCTGCTTTTACAATAGCTATTCTTGCCGGTATCGAATCCCTTCTTTCAGCAGTTGTTGCTGATGGAATGATTAACGACACTCACAACTCAAACGCAGAGCTTGTAGGCCAGGGCCTCGGAAACATCTTCTCCGGACTTTTTGGCGGTATCCCTGCTACAGGTGCCATTGCAAGAACAGCAGCAAACGTTCGTAACGGCGGAAGAACTCCCATTGCCGGCGTTGTGCACTGTGTAACTCTTACAGTTATCCTTGTACTTCTTATGCCCACAGCAGCCATGATTCCCATGACTACTCTTGCAGCAGTGCTTTTGGTTGTGGCAGCCAATATGGCAGACTGGTCAAGCTTCTTCCATCTTTGTAAGACAGCGCCCAAGAGTGATATCCTTGTTCTCGTTGCAACTTTTGTACTTACAGTAGTATTTGACCTTGTGGTTGCAATTGAAGTCGGCGTTGTACTTGCGGCAATCCTCTTCATGAAGAGAATGTCTGACACAGCAGATGTAAAGGGCTGGAAATACATTGAGGAGCCTGAGACTCTTCCCGATGAAAAAGAGAAGCTTATGGCCATCCCCAAAGAAATAAGAGTATTTGAAATCAGCGGACCTCTTTTCTTTGCTGCAGCAGATAAACTTTTGGCAATTGATTCCAAGAGCTTCACAAAGGTTCTTATTATCAGGATGAGAGCAGTTCCTGCTATCGATGTAAGTGCCATCAGGAAACTTCGAGAGCTCGTTGAAAAAGGAAAGAAAAATGATATAGCCGTCATCTTCTCCCACGTAAACGAACAGCCCATGCATGCCTTTGAAAAAGATGGTTTCGTGGATTTCGCAGGCAAAGATAATTTCAGGACAAACATTATCGAAGCACTCGATTATGCCAACAGCCTTGTTTCCAAATAATGAAATTTGTGTGAGCACCTATTATGTGGTATTATTATTTAGTTAGAGTATGCTAAATTTGGGGGTGTTGTACCCCCCTTGTGTTGTTTATAGAATTTCGGTGGTAGTATGAGTTTTATCAATAAGCGAAATGCTTGGACGGACTCACAAAGAAGAAAATGGAAAGAATTCTTTGAGGAGCAGAAGAGACTTCGCTCAAAAATAAAAGAACACGGCTCGGATATACTGGAATCCGAGAACTTTCAAAGTTCACAGGCCAATGTACAGCACGGCAATATGACTGTCCATCAGCATTGTATAAATGTGACAAAGCTAAGCCTTAAACTGAGCAGAAAGCTTCCGTTTAATTTCAACGAAAGAGCGCTGGTCAGAGGGGCTCTTTTACACGATTATTTCCTGTATGACTGGCATAAGAATGACCCGGCTAACGAGCATAAGAATTTGCATGGTTTTTACCATCCCGGTATTGCACTTAAGAATGCTGAGAGGGATTTCGATTTGACCGACAGGGAGAGAGAAATCATTAAGAAGCATATGTGGCCTCTTACGGTAGTCCCGCCCACCTGTCGAGAAGCTTGGGTGGTTACCATGGCTGACAAGTACTGTTCACTTATGGAAACTTTGAAGTTACACAAGGGGCATGGACCGAAGCCGATTAAGGTGAAACCCAAGTCACACTACATAGAATTGAGGTAAATCATGGGGAAGATTTATTATCTTATGGGAAAAAGCTCCTCCGGAAAAGATACCATTTTCAGGATGATCATGAGGAGCAAAGAAGTATCCCTTAAGACTATTGTTCCTTACACAACCCGGCCCATAAGAGCGGGGGAAACCGAAGGCAAGCAATATCATTTTGTTAACGAAGAGGAATTCAAGTCCCTTAAGGATTCCGGCAAAGTAATTGAAGACAGAGCCTATAACACCTGCCATGGCCTTTGGAGGTACTTCATGGTGGATGACGGAAGAATAGATTTATCAAAGAATGATTATATTATTATAGGAGTTCTTGAGTCCTTCCTTAAGTGCGCCGAATATTATGGAAGGGAGAATACCGTTCCGATTTTTATAGACCTTGATGATGGGGTCAGGCTTGAGAGAGCCCTTAAGAGAGAACGCAAGCAGGAACACCCCAAGTACGAGGAACTTTGCAGAAGGTTCCTTGCTGACAGCGCAGATTTTTCTGAGGATAAATTAAGAGAAGCAGGCATAACAGAGAGGTTTGATAATACAGATCTTGACGAGTGTCTCGCAAATATTATTGACTACATAAAGAAACACTAATCTTCTTAAACTTACGGGGGTGAGTTTATGGACATGAAGGTGACTGCCGCGCAGGCACCCCAGCAGGTAGCTGCTACCCAGCAGGTTCAGCCTGTGGATGATTCATTTAAGTTTATGCTATCCAGCAAAATAGAGGAAGCCGACCTTCAGGCCAAACTTGTTTCCCTCATGAACGAGATCACCGAGCAGGGAGAGAAGATAGCCAAGAAGAAGGACATTCGTGATATGAAGCGTTACAGAGGTCTTATCAAGGATTTCCTCAACGAGGTTGTAAGCCGCTCCCACAGCTTTTCCAGGGAGAACTTTCTGGACAGAAGAGGACGCCACAGAGTCTACGGAATTATCAGACTGGTGGATGAGAACCTGGACCGCTTGGCCCAGGAGCTTTGCAAAGATGAGAAGGACAACATCTCTGTTCTAGGCACCATAGGCGAGATCAGAGGATTACTTTTAGACATATTTACCTGACAGGAGGATGAGGTATGGCAGGCTTTGAGACGGTAGTCGGACAGGAGCCAATAGTTGAACATCTTAAGAAAGCCATTTCCACCGGCAAGATTTCCCATGCCTACATAATCAATGGCGACAGGGCTGCAGGTAAGGAGTATATTGCGGGCATTTTTGCAAGAGCATTACAGTGCGAAAAGGGCGGTACGGACCCCTGTGAAGAGTGTCATTCATGTAAACAGGCATTATCCGGCAACCATCCCGATATCATAAGAGTAACTCACGAGAAACCCGGCTCCGTCGGTGTAGATGATGTGAGAGATCAGATTACGGGAAGCGTTTATGTTAAGCCCTACAGCGGAAAATATAAGATTTATATTCTGAATGAAGCGGAGAAGATGACCACACAGGCTCAGAACGCACTTCTTAAGACCCTTGAAGAGCCGCCGGAATATGTGGTAATACTTCTTCTGACAACAAATGTAAACATGCTTTTGCCCACAATCCAGTCAAGATGCGTTGTTCTTAACATGAAGCCTGTTAAGGACGACCTTGTTAAGAAGTATCTTATGGATGAACTTTCCATCCCTGAGTACAAAGCTGAGGTTTGTGTGGCTTTTGCCAGAGGTAATGTGGGAAAAGCGCGACTTCTCGCATTAAGCGAAGAGTTCGACAAGGTAAGAGAGGAAGCCATTTCTCTTCTTAAGTACATTAATGACATGGAACTTCCTGAAGTCATGGCGGCCATAAAGAAGATAACCGAGTACAAGTTTGACGTGAACGATTATCTTGATATTATTGCGGTGTGGTTCAGAGATGTTTTGATGTTTAAAGCAACCCATGACCCCAATTCCCTTATTTTCACTGAGGAGATTCAGTCCATCAGGAAGCGTGCAGACAAGAGTACCTACGAGGGAATTGAGAAGATTATCGACGCTTTGGATACAGCCAAGGCAAGGCTTACAGCCAATGTTAATTTTGAGCTTACAATGGAGCTTTTGCTTCTTGCCATTAAGGAAAACTAGGCAGAAGCTTTGTGGTATATAGATTATAGAAATGTGAGGTTTATAGATTTATGACAACTGTAATTGGAGTTAGATTTCGTACTGCGGGCAAAATTTATTTCTTCAACCCGCTTAATTTCCCCATAAAAAAAGGTGACAACGTAATAGTTGAGACAGCAAGAGGTATCGAGTTCGGTACCGTTGTTGGTGACCCTAAAGAGGTTCCTGACGATAAGGTTATCCAGCCCTTAAAGCCTGTTATCAGAATTGCCAATGAGAAGGATATTGAACAGGAGAAAAACAACAAGGTAAAAGAGAAGGATGCTTTCAAGATTTGCCTTGAAAAGATAAAAAAGCATGGTCTTGAGATGAAACTCATCGACGCCGAATACACCTTTGACAACAACAAGGTTCTTTTCTACTTTACCGCTGACGGCAGAATCGATTTCCGTGAGCTGGTAAAAGATCTGGCAGCGGTGTTTAAGACCCGTATCGAGCTGCGCCAGATTGGTGTAAGAGATGAGACCAAGATTCTTGGAGGAATCGGTATCTGTGGCAGACCCCTTTGCTGCCATACCCACCTTTCCGAGTTCATCCCTGTATCTATCAAGATGGCTAAAGAGCAGAATCTCTCTCTTAACCCCACAAAGATTTCCGGTGTATGCGGAAGGCTTATGTGCTGCTTAAAGCATGAGCAGGATACATACGAAGACCTTAACAGAAGACTTCCGGGTGTAGGTGATTTCGTAACCACCGATGATGGACTTAAGGGAACCGTAGCCAGCGTAAATGTATTAAGACAGCTGGTAAAGGTTGTGGTGGAAGAGAACGACGAGAAGGAAATCCACGAGTACAAGGCTGAACAGCTTAAGTTTAAGAGACGCCATAACAAGAATAACAAGAATGATTTAAGCGCCGAGGAATTAAAGGAGCTTAAGAAGTTAGAGAGTGACGAAGGGAACTCCAACCTGGAATGATCAGAGAACCTGAACTAAAAGAAAATGAACGGGTCGACGACTTGGAGAGAAACGGATACCGAATCATACAGAATCCTGACAGGTTCTGTTTCGGCATGGATGCGGTTCTTTTGGCGGGCTTTGCGGCTGCCAAGGAAACAGACAGGATACTTGATCTGGGAACGGGAACGGGTATCATTCCGATTCTTATGGAGGCAAGATACAAAGCCACCTTACTGACCGGTTTGGAGATTCAGGAAGAAAGCGCCGATATGGCAAGACGTAGTGTTGCGCTTAACAACCTTTCGGACAAAATAGAAATTGTAACCGGAGATATTAAGGAGGCAGACGCGTTGTTTACGGCTGCTTCTTTTGATGTAATAACATCGAATCCGCCCTACATGATAGGACAGCATGGGCTTACAAACCCACAATCTGCCAAGGCTATAGCAAGGCATGAGATTGAGTGCACCTTTGACGATGTGGCAAGGGTGACGGGGAAGCTATTAAAGCCCGGCGGAAAGTTTTATCTGGTTCACAGGCCCTTCAGGCTTGCGGAGATTTTTGCTACACTCCAGAAATACAAGCTTGAGCCCAAGAGAATGAGACTTGTATATCCCTTTGTGGATAAGGAACCCAACATGGTTCTTATTGAAGCAGTCAGAGGAGGTAATTCTCGTATGACTGTGGAAAAACCGCTTATAATCTACGATGCACCTAACGTGTATAACCCTGAGATAACTGAGATTTACGGATACTAAAGAGGGAAGAAAATGGCAGGAATGCTGTATCTTTGCGCGACTCCCATAGGAAATCTTAAGGATATGTCGCCGAGAGTCATTGAGACTTTGAACAGTGTTGATGTTATTGCTGCGGAGGATACCCGAAACAGCATTCATTTGCTTACCCATTTTGACATACATACTCCCATGACTAGCTACCACGAGTACAATAAGGTGGAGAAGGCCGATGAACTAGTGGCAAGGATGCTTAAGGGAGAAAATGTGGCACTTATTACCGATGCGGGGACTCCTGCAATATCTGATCCCGGCGAAGTACTTGTCAGGAAATGTCAGGAAGCGGGGATTACCGTTACATCCCTTCCCGGGCCTGCTGCTTTGATAGTTGCCCTTACTTTATCAGGCCTTCCTACAAGGAGGTTTTGCTTTGAGGCTTTCCTTCCCTATGAGAAGAAAGAGAGAAAGCCCATTTTAGAGGAACTGGTTAACGAGACCAGGACCATCATAATCTATGAAGCCCCTCACAGACTGGTTAAGACCTTAGAGGAGCTTAAAGAGGTTCTCGGAAACAGAAAGATAACAATCTGCAGAGAACTTACGAAGAAATTTGAGACGATACTGCCTACCACATTTGAGGAGGCTTTATCCATATATGAAAAAGAGGAACCAAGAGGAGAGTATGTGCTTGTAATCGAAGGCAAGTCCTTCGAAGAAAAACAAAAAGAGGCTCAGGCGTCGTGGGGATCTATGAGCATCGAAGAACACATGCGCTTTTACGAAGACACCGGAATAGACCATAAGGAAGCAATGAAACTTGTGGCAAGAGATCGTGGCGTCGGTAAAAGAGAGATTTACAAAAGCTTGCTGGAAAACGGCGAGTAGAAAAGAGGGTTATATGTTTGTGTTAAAAGACGACGCAAAGAAATTTGAGAAGGGGGCTTTGGAGCTGCTTAAAAGCTACAACCTGCCCGACGTGGTGGAGGAAATTACGGTTTCTTTTGAGAAGGCCGAGGCAGACGAGGTTACTCTTAGCTTTGACGGAAAGAATGCGGTAATTAAGGGAACAATCCCTGCAAACTTCTACAGGATGCTTTGCACTCTGGCAACTCACCTTTCAAAGAGTGGTGAACCTTTGGAGGTAAAGGAGAGTTTTAGTTTTTCCCTGTTCGGAAATATGATAGACTGTTCCAGAAACAGTGTCCTCACTGTGGAAGCAGTCAAGAAGTATATAAGATATCTGGCATCCTTCGGAATGAACATGATGATGCTTTATACCGAGGATACCTATGAAGTAGAAAATTATCCCTACTTTGGTGCCTACAGAGGAAGATACACCAAAGAGGAACTTAAAGAGATAGATGACTATGCCGACATGTTTGGAATCGAGGTAATTCCTTGTATCCAGACTTTGGCTCATCTTAAGACAGCACTTAGATGGCCGGTTTTTGATTCCATTTCAGATACTGACGATATCCTGTTGGTTGGCAATGAAGATACCTATAAATTTGTTGAGGCCGAGATTAAGGCCATCAGCTCCTGCTTAAGAAGCAAGAGAGTTCATGTGGGCATGGATGAAGCTCAGAGACTGGGACTTGGAAGCTACCTTCACAAGAATGGATACAGACCTCAGCAGGAAATTATTCTGGAGCATCTTACAAGAGTTCAAAAGATTTGTGAGAGCATGGGCCTTGAAACCATCATATGGTCCGACATGTTCTTTAGAGTTCTGTCACCTACAGGCGGATATTATGAGATTCCTGAGGGTGTTGACACCTTCCCCTTTGATTTTTCAAAGAAGTGTCATCTGACTTACTGGGATTACTACCATAATGATTACGAGCACTATAAGAGATTCCTTTCCCTCCACCTGGATGCGGACAAGGACTGTTATTTTGCGGGAGGCGGCTGGACCTGGAATGGACTTTGCCCCAGCTTTGACAAGGCATTCATAACATCAAAGCCCGGAGTTAAGGCGGCCAAGGCAGTGGGAGTACCCAATGTATTCTGTACAATGTGGCAGGACAACGGAGCTGAAACCAGCCAGAGCGCAGGAATCCCCTCAGTTTTATATTTTGCTGAACTGGGATATGCAGACTCTGACGTAGATATGGACGTTTTTTCCGACAAGCTACTGTTCCTTACGGGACTTCCCTTCGAATCATATAAGCTTATGGGCGAGATGGACAATGTGCCCGGAAGAAAGGACGACAGACCTGAGGTAACGACCACTAAGTATGCTCTTTATCAGGATCCCATGATTGGTCTTTACGATGCCCACATAAGAGGCACTCATCTTACAGAGCACTATACTAGGCTTGCCAAGGCTTTTGAGGGTCTTAAGTACAAAAACAAGCTCACACAGTACTATGAGGAGTTGGCCAAGGCTTTGACCATAAAGGCTGAGCTTGGCATAAATCTTACAGATGCTTATAAGGCAGGAGACAAGGAAAGACTTGAGAAGCTGGCAGGTGAAGATATCCCGCTTTGCATAGAGCATCTGGAGAAAGCAAGAGAATTAAGGGAAGAGATTTGGCTTTCCGAATCCAAGCCCTTTGGATTTGAAATAATAGATATAAGATTTAATGGCGTAATCGGAAGACTCTGCTACGCCAACAGAAGAATAAACGACTATATCGAAGGAGAAACAGACAGGCTTTTAGAGCTGGAGGAGGAGAGGATTTACGCTAATCCTTACTGCAAGGATGAGCCCCTCTACGTAAACCAGTGGGATAAGATTGCCTCTGCCTGCTCTTTCGTAGGAGTCTAGATAGGATAGGAAGAATATGATTAGCGAATTACTGAAACAGAAAGAAACAATGTCTTTTGAGATGTATCCCCCCAAGAAGGAGGATGAGTTCGAAAAGGCCTTTGAAGTTGCAAAGAAGCTTGGAGATTTAAAGCCCGACTATATTTCCGTAACATACGGTGCAGGCGGAAGCAAGTCCAAGAAAACTGTGGAGATTACCTCCTTCATTCAAAATGAACTTCACATCGAGGCCCTTGCTCACCTTACCTGCGTGGGAAACAGCAAGAAGGATATCGACGAGATAGTGGAAAGCTTTAAGGCTGAGGGAATCAATCAGGTTCTGGCCCTTCGCGGTGACAGACCCCGTGATATGTCTGACGAGCAGTTTAACTCAAGAGAGTTAATTCATGCCTCTGACCTTATTACATACCTTAAGTCCACCACGGATTTTTCCTGTGCGGGAGCATGCTATCCCGAGAAGCATTTCGAATGTTTCAGTAAGGAAACGGATGTTGCAAACTTAAAGCTTAAACAGGATGCGGGAGCTGAATATTTCATTTCCCAGCTTTTCCTTGATAATGATTATTACTATGACTTCCTTGACAGGGCAGCCAGAAAAGGAATTACCGTGCCTATATGCGCGGGAATCATGCCTGTTATCTCGGCTAACCAGCTTGGAACTACAGTATCACTCTCAGGTTCATCCATACCCAAGGCTTTCTCTGATCTGATTGCAAAATACGGAGATAATGCCGACGATATGAGAAAGGCCGGAATTGATTATGCGGCTCGCCAGATTATAGATTTAAGACAAAACGGTGTTAAACATATTCACCTTTACTGCATGAATCGACCCAAGATGACTGCAGAAATCCTGGAAGCCATTAAATAGAAGGAGTAAAAAAATGCTTAATCAGAAATATGTGGATATGCTGTCTAAGAAATCCGTTATCAGACAGCTTTCAGAGTTTGCAACAGCCAGAGGAAAAGAAATCGGATACGAGAATGTTTTCGATTACAGTCTCGGAAATCCTTCTGTTCCGGTGGCACCTGAGTTTACAGAGGGTTTAATTGAGCTTCTTGCAAAGGAAGATCCCATGAAGCTTCACGGTTACAGTCCAAGCCTTGGAATCCCTGAGGTTAAGGAAGCCATTGCCGCATCATTAAAGGAGCGCTTCGGACTTCCCTACACAGCAGATTGTATATTCCCTACATCCGCAGCGGCAGCAGCCATTGCTCATGCAGTAAGATGTGTAACTGTACCCGGTGACGAGGTCCTTACCTTCGCACCCTACTTCCCTGAATATAATCCTTATATCAATGATTCGGGAGCAGTGCTTAAAGTTGTGCCCCCTCAGACAGAGGATTTTCAGATTAACTTTGATGAGTTCCTTAAGATGCTTAATCCTAAGACCATGGCGGTTCTTATCAATACACCCAACAACCCCACCGGTATCGCATATTCTGATGCGACTCTTAAAAAGCTTGCAAAGATTCTTAGCGAGAAACAGGAAGAATACGGACATGACATCTTCCTTATCTCAGATGAACCTTACAGAGAGATTGTTTTTGATGGAGCAAAGTGCGTAAGTGCTTCCACTTATTACGACAACTCCATTATGTGCTATTCTTTCTCCAAGTCATTATCACTTCCCGGAGAAAGAATCGGATACATTGCAGTTAACCCTAATTGCAAGGATGCTGCCAAGATGGTTAACATGTGTGGCCAGATTTCAAGAGGAATCGGACATAACTGCCCCACATCCCTTCTTCAGCTTGGAATTGCAAGGGTTCTTGACAAAACTTCAGACTTATCGGTATATGAGACCAACATGAATCTCATTTACAATGAGCTTGTTGATTTGGGATTCACTGTTGTAAAACCCGGCGGAACCTTCTATATCTTCCCCAAGGCATTGGAAGATGATGCCAAGGTATTCTGTGAGAAGGCCCTTAAATATGACCTTATTCTGGTGCCTGCCGATTCCTTCGGATGCCCCGGATATTTCAGAATGGCATATTGTATAGATACTGAGAAGGTTAAACGTTCATTGCCTGCTCTGAGGAAATTTGTAGAGACAGAATATCCCAACAGATAGTCTGATAATTTAAACAATTAAGATTACATAACTTTTGTTGTTTGACTTTTTCGCTGTGATAGAGTAAACTTCTATGTCATAGAGGGTTTTTATTTGCAGATGCAGATAGTTATTAGGGTCTGCTAATTACTAGAATACTTTTTATGAAAGGAAATAGGACATGGCAACTAAGACAACAGCAAAACCTAAGGCAACCTTAAAGAAGGTTGAAACAGCAGTTAAAGAGACAGCAACAGCTACAAAGGAAGCAGTTAAGGACACTGTTAAAGCAGCTGAGAAGAAAGTTGAGAAGACTGTTAAGGCAGCTGAAAAGACTGTAAAGACTGCAGCTAAGAAGGCACCCGCTAAGAAAGAGGCAGCTAAGAAGACTGTAGCTAAGACAGCAACCAAGGTAGCAACCAAAGCAGCAACAGCAACAAAGGCAGCAGCCAAGAAGGCTGAGACCAAAGTAGCAGCAGCCAAGAAGGCTGAGCTTAAAGTAAGCCAGCACGTACAGTTCTCAGGCAAGAGCTACTCAACAGACGATCTTGTAAAGATTGCAAAAGACGTTTGGAAATATGACATGAAGAAGAAAGTTGATGATATCAAGTCAATCAACCTTTATGTTAAACCTGAAGAATCTCAGGTATACTTCGTTGTTAACGATAAGGAAGCAGGAAGCTTCGTAATTTAGGGATGGTTATTACATATTAGAGAAGGTTTTATATGAAACTCCCGTGGTGATTTCACCACGGGAGTTTTTGCATGTAAAATCAGAAGTCACAGAATTAGCTAGCGCTCTACGAAAGCCTTAATTTCGTTCTCCAAAAGGCGGTACACATTCGCAACAAGATAGCCATCAGCAATGGCATGATTTAGGCGAACTGTTACAGGCATAACAAGTCTGCCATTTTCATCTCTGTACTTTCCCCAATTGATGATTGGTGCAAAAAATAGGTGTCCATCGGGCAGTTCAATATTTAAAGAGTCATAAGAGAGCCACGAAATATACGAAGCATCAAACCAGTTGGGATGATTAATCATATCTAAGCCGTATTCTCTTGTTTTCTTGGCCTCTTCGAGATCTCGCAAAGCACCGGCGTAGAACTTTTCATAGTCCTCATTATATTCTGTGTACACCGGTGTACAGGTTTCTGTATCTTCATGAAAGACATATTGCGCAGGATTAATTACATCATAGCAAATTAATTCGTCTGTCTGCCAAAGATATCCCATTCTGTAATCTTCACGGGAATTCAACACCTTTGTGAGAACATACAAAAAGTTAAGATAAAACTTTGTCCCGGCCTTTTTAGAATAGGATACAAGATCCGTTACATCTATTCTCGCCGTCATGGAAGTTGAACATTTACAGTCTTCCGAAAAGTGGCGGAACACGTCCTTTCTATAATATGTTTCTCTATCGATTACTTTATAATTCATTTTAAAAACACCTTTCCCTTCTAAAAGTATGATATCACGCATCGACGTCAATACAAATTATAATTCCTTCTAAGATTGCTTTATAAAATAAATCACTGTATATATATTGTTTTACACATATCTAAAGGAGCTTCAGCCATCACTGAGCTGAAGCTCCTACAAGGGAAGGGCAAATATTCTTTTTTAATGCTTTACTTTTTCTTGATGGGAATCCAGAGTTCACAGAACACATCAGGACGTGTGCCGTCAAAGTAAAGCTCGTAGTCTGTCTGCTCGGAAGCCTCGTAGCCCATCTGAGGCAAAAACTCCTTATAGAACATTGTCCAGGTCTTGGCGATGCAGTCCCCATCCTCACCTACGCAGTCAAAAACCACATATGTACCGGGGGTTACATCCCAGATGCGGAACCCTTTCTTCTCAAGGTCAGCCTGATCAAACGCAGCAGTATCCTCATCGATAATGATGCCGATGCCATATTCGAAAGTATCCTTTCCTTCTACAGTCGGACTGCAAAGACCATAAAGGTCGCGCTTTCCGTCTTCTCTTAACATCCAGATGGGGGAAAGCATCTGCTTGCTGTTGCACTCACCCCAGAAGTCTGCCACATCGTGGTTGGCCTCATCATTAATAATTCCGTTGTTAAACTCTCTTACAAGTGCTATAAATTTCTTTTCTTTTGTCTGAACTATACGATAATCCATACTTTTACCACCTTTCACTGTTAATGTAATGGTAAGCGGATTAAAAAGCGCCAGTTTGCAAGCATCTTCTCTGGCCATTTTGGGCGCAACACCATGAAATCTTGTGAAAGCCTTAGTAAAACTTTCCGGTGTCTCGTAGCCATACTTCATAGCCAAATCAGTAATCTTGGCATCGGTCTCCACCAACTCTTTCCCCGCCAGAGACAAGCGGCGGTTCCTGATATACGCGTTGGCCGTTAAGCCCGTCACGAAACTGAAAGCCCTGTGAAACTCGTAGCTTGAAGTGTGCACCTGCTTCGCTACGTCTTCATAGTTAATCTCCTCGAGTAGATGTTCTTCCATATACGTGATGGCTTTTTGTAATGCTTCAATCCATTCCATGCTTTTGTCCTCCTGCTTACATGTACATTATGTATGAGATCAGGGAAAGGTACATTTCCTCGTTTGCGAAAAATTGTCAGGTTGCTTCTATACCCTCAATACATATTTATACTCATAGAAAATTATAGTATATTCTTATAAGAAAGAAAAAACCTATTGACCTTACACTTAACTATAATGATAAAACGGTATCAGAAAGGAGGTATGTGATATGACAATTAAGGAATTTGCCAAGTTGTGCGGCTGCAATCCCCAGACTTTAAGATATTATGATCACATGAACCTGCTGAAACCGGTTAAGGTAGATGAGTGGACAGGATATCGATATTACGAAGATGAGCAGGCATTAGTTTTTGTAAAAATCAAAAATCTCCAAACCGCCGGCTTTTCCATTGAAGAAATAAAGGGTCTCCTGGATGCAGACGATGACACAATCTACAAGGCTTTTTCCGAAAAGATAAAAGAACAGGAAGACAAACTAAAACAAATAAAAGAGATTCAATTGTCATATCAGACCGAAATGACAAAAATGCAAAATAAAATTAAAGAAGTTCGCGAAATGATAGCTAAATCCATGAATGAGTATGACCCCTTTGAGGAATTTGGAATATCCAAAGAAGAATACGATGCGGTGGCTGACTCAGTTAACCAGGCAATGGAAGGCATGGATGAATGCGACATGAACTTCGAATTAGATTTCTCAGATTTTACAATGGGAGAAGATGTCAAAGAGGAGCCAGAGTATCAGAATATCCTTGAAAATCCCGAATATGAGGTGATTTTCGAGAAGCACGGATGGAAATACGTTAAGGAATTCCTTGATGAATTCTCAGAGCTTGAGGGGGATAAGGAATATTTTCTTCAGTTTGATTGTGAGAAGAAAAAAGCCCTTAGCATGGCCTTTGCCAACACTATCCTTGGAATCCTCAATTACAGAAACCGTGGCAAACTACATTCATTTGCCTGCAACACAACGGTTTCGAAGGATGAAGCGAACCATTTCTGGCTTTTAATCAAAAAGTAGCCATATAAAAAATGACAGGGCATACCGTATCGGTATGCCCCTTTGTTATTCCTTTCCCGTGGGTAATGTATTATAATTTGTTCTAGGGTATAAATAACTAACGAGGGGGATTTACCTTGAAAAATCGTATTAATCTAATTACTTTCTATACAATCATTGCCTTTTCAATTTTTCTGTGCGGATGCGGGAAAACGCAGTTCACTAAAGAAACCCACAAGAGAGAACTTGAATTCACCAGACAGTTTGAAATGTTAACCTGTGAGAAACCTTACGGGAAACTTTGTGTTGAAACTGATGATGAAGAGGAAGCAAGAACGGTTGAGACCTTTATTGACAATTGCTTTAAGGTTGCCGGAATAGAAGATGTAAACAATAAGTGTACCCTGTATTTCCTGACCAGCTTTCCCGCCAATGAACTGCAAATGGCAGGAGAGAACATGTTTATATTTTCTTTAGATGACGTAATTAATAATAATGGCAACGCTTCTTTTGGAAGACTTCTTACCTATGTGGCAGGATGTGATATGTGGATTTCCTGTGGACTTGCAGGCGAAGATACAGATGTTAACGAAGAGGAGCTGAAAGAATACTATTCCAATGAGGATAACAGGGCTCAGTTGTCATTGGCCGGATTGAGATTCATAGATGTTTTTCAGGACGAAGAAGAAATTGAAAAGGTAAAACAGACAGCAATAGCTGTTGTCAAATACGCCAAGAAAAAAGGGTATAAAAACATAAACAGTATTTCGGATAATAAAGCGGAGATAATAAATGGCTGGCTGAAATCAATAGGCGTGGATTATTCGCTTGAGGAATGTTCTGCTGATAAAGTGAAATACTTTGTGGGCCCTGAGGATGAGAAGCTTGATTATATATTGATTGATAATCTGGCTTTATATATTAAAGGCAGTCCTTATAATGGTTGGGAAGTAAACAATATTAATCAACTTGACCGTTATTTCTCAACCATCTCAGATGATTTAAAGGGCATCAGAGATTTTGTAACAGACAATAATATACTTGATAATGAAGCGGTTAATAAACCGGTAAGGTGCGAGTGGAGCGGAGCTCATGCTCTTGGAACAAGCTTTGCAAAGCCTGATTCCAACACTATATCGCTGCAGGCGTGGGTAGCATTACCGCATGAATATACACATATATATTTTACGTATTTAAACAGAACAAATCATGAATTCCTTAATGAGGGGATTGCAGAATATTTGGGTTCATATTTAAACGGAACAGCTATGCGGGAATATTATGTTTCATATTACACCGATGAAGCAAATAAGGACGATCCTGCCTATGATTTGATTAATGAGAATATGGATGTTACGGAAAACTTTGATTTGATGACTGAGAGCCGTTTGTTTATAAAGAGTTCCGACTTTCTTGATGAATATGCGGTGCCCCTACTCTCCGAGGATGGCTGGAGTTACCAGGAGAGCGGAGTATTTGTCGGTTATCTTATTGAAAATTACTCCGTGGACGAGTTTATGAAAATTTTCACTTCTGAAGGCAGGGATATGGAAGAGAATGAAGCAGTGTTACAAAGGTATGTAGATGAGTGGAGAGAATCCCTTTCTGAGTAAGAAGGAATCCGTAAATGAAGGGAACAAGAGAATTCTATAACAGAACAGCTACCGATTGGGCGGAGTATGGATATAGTAGCGATGCAGACTTCCAATGCTGTGCAGATTTCATAGGGAAATTGAAAAAAGGAAGCAGAGTACTGGACCTCTGTTGTGGCGCTGGATACGATTCCGGGCGAATCAAGGCGATGGGTTATGAAGTTGTAGGAATCGACTTCAGCGAAGATAGTCTACGGATAGCTAAAGAGAAGAATCCTACTATCACTTTTTATAATGATAATATTCTTAACGATTATTCCTATATAGGAAAAGTAGATGCCTTAATAGTCAAGGCAGGGCTTGTCCACGTCGAGACCGCTGATTTAAAAATTGCCTTTGAGAGAATGAGCAAAGTGCTTAATTATAGTGGCTATATTTTTGTCACAATACGAGACGGGCTGGGGAAAATTCCTGAAAGAAGCGTTTCCAATATAGATGGAGAACTATATGACAGAAACTTTATTGCGCACACTTTGGAAGAACTAATTACGGAATCCGAAAACTATTTTTCTTTTGTAGAAGAAGTAGGTTTTGACGGAACGGTCTGGAGAAATTATATATTTAGGAAAATTTGAGGAAGAACATGAAAACAGAATTAACAAGATTTCGAATAAAACCAGGAAAAAGCGAAGTCGTAGATGAATGGATGAAATTCCTGAATGATAATATGTCTGAGGTTTTACTAACACTTAAGGATGAGAAAATGTATGTTGAATCAATCTTTAGAGAGAAGGCTGAGGATGCAGAGTACTTGTACTGGTTCTCGGTACAGGGAGAGAATGGTGCGGATGTTAATGACTCCGAATCATGGATTGACAAAAAGCATCTGGATTATTTCTGGGAATGTATCGACACAAGTATTCAGCCATTTGATTTAGATACGGAAGTTGTTATGATACCTGAGAATATATCAGCAATGATGAAAGACTAAGAACTCACACATTAAAAGCAAAATAATTATGAAATGGATTTTTTTCGATCTTGATGCAACGCTGGTCGACGAAAGTGCTGTTTATGAGAGTCGATGTGATTTTGCAATCAGGCAATTAAATATTCGCCCCGGTAAGATTCCGTTTATGGAGGAATAAAAATGCCCGAAAACATAAAGCTCAATATAATATACTATCTGATATTCCCCATACCGGTAATTGTCTATCTGATATTCAACAGAATCTTATCCAAATCTTTCAAAAAACTACCCGATGATCCTTCATATACAGAAAAGAAGGAAAGCGGTACCATCGTTCGTATTTTAAAGCGACTGGGGACTACTGTACTTGTAATTGCTCTTGCCTTTGGGATAGCTTCAATTCAAAGAGGGGCCCTCTCAGAAGGATTTGAAAATGCCGATGAGCGAAGACAATCTATCATCGCGGAATATGAAGAACTGAACGAAGACAATATTGATCCGGAAAATGGGAAAACGATTCTTACACAATCATTCCTGCGGAAAGAGTATAAGCTTTATGTCTCCGGTGAACAAGGTGGGGCTGATTTTAGCTCTACCATGTACAAGATTATATTTATATCTTTGCTTTTCACAGCAGGGGGAGTAGAGTGCATCGTTTATGCGTTTTGTTTCTTCACTATAAAAAAGAAAATTAACATCTTAAGTATTGTTGCGTCCATTCTTTTAATACCCACAATCATCGTGGGATTTAAGATAATAGACGATAATTTTGGAACCATTCGGCTACCGGATCCGGAGAATGCAAAGGTATCCGCCGTAGAGGTCACAATCAATTCCCGACATGAAAACGTACATCGAAGCGAAGATAGCAGCGATTCATATACATATCACATAGTTATTGACTATGGCGACGGTAATGGCCCGGTTTCAATTGAGGTTCCATATTCCATGTATGACACCGCCGAGAACCCAGGTACTTATCTTATGGGACAGGCTGAAGAGGATGGAAAGAAAGTGGACTTTGAACTTTACTCTATGTATGAGTATGAGGCGGCGGGCAAGGAAGTGACTTGCGAAGGCCGTGACAAGGATGAGAACGACGCCATAATCCAGGAGTACATAGACGAGTGGCGTGAGGATCTATTAAAAAACTAAAGGAGAAGGGAAATGGATATCGTTTATAAAAGACTTACGGAGAATGAATTAAGCAGAATCATAAAAATGAGAATAAATCAGCTGACAGAGGAATACACATCAGAAGGCAAAACTGTGCCGGAGAATGTGAATCTTGAGGAAGCTCTGTTAGATTTTTATAAAAGAAATATGGCTGCCGGTACTTATGTTTCCTGGCTTGCATTTGATGGGGATAAGATAGTGGGAACAAGCGGGATGTCTTTTGCGGAAAAACCTCCCTATTTCACATGCCCTACAGGAAGACTGGGAATTCTTTCAAGCATGTATACCGATCCGAATTATAGGAGGATGGGAATTGCCACGCAGTTGCTGGACAGAGTGGTAAAAGAAGCAAGAGACTATGGTTGCGGAACCATCTATATCACGGCTTCAAATATGGGCGTAAAACTATATGAGTCATATGGCTTTAAGCATAACGGTAATTTTATGCAGTATAACTTTTGATAAGAGGGTTTATCTATGTTCAGAGAAATGAGACGTTTTAAACAACAGATTCCAAATGAGGAATGTATAGAAATACTGAAAAATGAACCGAGAGGTGTATTGTCCGTGCTTGGAGATGACGGATATCCCTATGGTGTTCCTCTGGATCATTGGTATTCCGAAAGCGACGGAAAACTTTATTTTCACTGTGCAAAGGAAGGCCATAAACTTGACGCCATTTCAAAGTGCAGCAAGGTCAGTTACTGTGTGATGGATGAAGGCTACCGCAAAGAAGGCGAATGGGCCCTTAATATCAGAAGTGTCATAGTGTTTGGCCGAATCAGCGAGGTTACGGATGATAATAAGAAAAGAGAAATCTGTACCTGCATCTGTCGGAAATTCACGGATGATGAAGAGTACCTTGAGAAAGAAATGAGAAACGCCTTTCCCCGGGTATGTTGTCTGGAACTGGACATAGAGCATATGACCGGGAAACTTGTGAATGAGGCATGAGAGAAATAGCTGAGGAAAACATTCCATTTGAACAACTGGGTTTGCCGTTTGAAATGGATGAAGCACTTGATATGCTCCATGAATTATATGGTGAAGTTGCTTTATGAAAAGACTATTTGAAATAGACTTAAAAGATTATAAGGAAACAGATTCTGTGTTTCGCAGGCCATCAGCCAGGGCTGTCATTATTCGTGATGACAAGATAGCGCTGGTCTATAGCAAGCGCGAAAAGTATTATAAATTCCCCGGAGGCGGAATACACGATGACGAAGATAAGAAAGAAGCGCTTGCTCGCGAAGTAAGAGAGGAAGTTGGAATGGTCGTCATCCCGGAAAGCATTCGGGAATTTGGAAGCGTTCTTCGCAGGCAAAAGAGCGATAAGGCGGAGGATACCATTTTTGAGCAGGAAAACTATTACTATTTCTGTGATGTACAGAATGAACTTGTGAATCAGGAACTTGATGCTTACGAAAGCGAAGCGGAATTTGTTCTCAAGATTGTTGATATAGACACGGCAATTAGGGCAAATGATATTTACAAAAGCGATGTTCTTTTTAATGAAGTCATGATAAAAAGAGAACTTCGTGTGCTGAGGCTGCTTAAGATGTCGAAAGGAATGGGACTGGTTCTGATTCGTCCATCAAAAGATATTGAGGATGATGCTGTCAAATACAAAGAAGAGCACTTTGATTACGGAGAAGAGCAGGTTCATGGGAGCAGTGGGCTAGCCTTTTATGATGACTACGACAAATGGTTGGACCGTGTGACTTTGATTGGAGAGAGGAACCCTCAAAACGGGGTTCAAACCAGCACATTCTTTTCCAAACGTTTATCAGATGGGAAACTAATCGGTTGTATTAAAATCCACCATTCTTTAACGGATGATTTAAAAAATGGAGGGCATATTGCATATGGTATCAGACCGTCGGAACGTGGAAAGGGTTACGGAAAAGAACAGTTGCAACTCTGTCTTGAATATGCGAGGAAACAGCATATGAGTCAGGTTATTGTCGCCTGTGATAGTTCAAATGTTGCCTCTGCAAAGACCGCGATGAGTTGTGGAGGAATTTTAACAAAAGAGTTTGAGGACGATGGTATCATGAAACAGCACTATACTATTGATTTTGCGGACGCGACAAATACTACGCGAATTATATTTGTTCGGCATGCCAAGTCACAGTATGGTGAGGATGATAGAATAAGACCACTCACTGATGATGGCTTAAAAAGCAGAGAAATTGTCGTTGAAACCCTGAAAGAGTTTAAAATAGATTGCTTCATGAGTAGTCCATACAAGAGAAGTGTTGATACGATTCAGCCAGCTGCAGATTATTTTGGAATGCAGATTGTGACTGACGAACGTTTTAGGGAAAGAAAAATTGGCAAATGGGATGATGGATGGCTGGAGAAGAGATGGGCTGATTTTTCCTGTGCGGAAGAAGGTGGAGAAAGCCTTGCGTCGGTGCAGAAAAGAAATATTGAAGCATTAAAAGAAGTTATTGCGGGGCATGTAGGCGAGACTGTTGTTATAGGAACACATGGGACGGCATTGGCGACTGTTTTGAACTACTATGACAGTTCCTTCGGACTTGCCGACTTTATGAGAATAGTCGCTAGGATGCCTTATATTGTTGAGTTGGTTTTCGAAGGTGATGAGCTCATAGAAAAGAAAGAATTGGCGCATGTTGATACTACTATAGATTAACTCTTGGATTTTTTATATGGTGGAGTATAGATATATTCAGAGAAATGAGGCATAAAAATGAAACTTTATCATTATAAGGAAAATAAAATAGATTCAGTCTGCGAATATGCGAGGCAATATTTTTCTTGTCAGCAAAGCGAGAACCCTTTAATAGAGGTAGTGGCCGATGGCAAAAACACTGTCCTGCGGTCTATTGCATACTGAATTTTAAAAACCGGGGGAGAGAAATGTCAAAGCAAAATATTTATGACAACGAAGATTTTTTTGAGAGTTTCAAGGACAACAGAAGTAAAGATGTCAATTTCAATGACTGCATAGAAACACCAATCATATTGTCAATGCTTCCTGATCTTCATGGCAAGAAGATTCTGGATATTGGCTGCGGTATGGGGCAGCACGCGAAGCAGTATTCCGATATGGGCGCGGAGTCTGTCCTTGGAATAGATATCTCCGAGAATATGTTGAAATATGCGAAAGAGAATAACAGCGCTGACAATATTTCCTATAAACGGATGGCTATGGAAGATATCGAAACAATAGATCAGAAGTTTGATTTGATAACAAGCTCTCTCGTTTTTGATTATATAGAAGACTTTGAAGGCTTAATGGTAAAAATCCATACTCTCCTAAAGGAAGATGGCAAATTCGTTTTCAGTATGTCACATCCCATCGCCACATCGTGGGATGGTGTATACGACAGATATACCCGCACGGAAACAGGTGAGCGCCTGTACGCTAATCTCAGGAACTACAACAAAGAAGGCCTCAGAAAAGTTAAATGGGCTGTAGACGGATATGAATGTTACCATAGAACAGTAGCAACAATAATCAATGCATTGATAAAGGCAGGATTCACTCTTGAAGAATGCCGGGAATCCAATATATCGGACGACATGAGGGAAAAGTATCCTGATGTATTTGGCGGGACAATTCATCGCCCGGACTTTATTTTCTTTAGATGCCGTAAAGGCAAATAAAAGGGAGCTCACAAGGAGCTCCTTTTTTGATTTTCGGGCATCCGGGAGACGCCCTCCAAAGTTTATACTTTTTTAAGAATTTGGTTATTTCTTTTTTATTGACATTAGAAACCCACGGTGCTATCTTATGGTATGTAGGAATTAGCACTCGACCGAGATGAGTGCTAACAAGTCAGAAGGAAGGGGTTAGAGATGGAGCTTGACGAGCGTAAGAAAATCATTCTAATAGCTGTAATAAAGAACTATCTTGAGACCGGTGAACCGGTTGGCAGCAGAACCATCTCTAAGTACACGGACTTGAACTTAAGCTCCGCTACCATAAGAAATGAGATGGCGGATCTTGAGGAACTGGGATACATCATTCAGCCCCACACCTCAGCAGGCCGAATTCCTTCCGACAAGGGATACCGCTTCTATGTTGACCAGTTAATGAACGACAAGGTCAAGGAAGTGGAGGAAATGAAGGAAGTTCTCCTTGAGAAAGAGGAGAAGATGGAGAACCTCTTAAAGCAGGTTGCCAAGAAGCTGGCAGTAAATACCAATTACGCCACAATGATTTCCGCTCCCAGCATCCACGGAAACAAACTTAAATTCATCCAGCTCTCAAGAGTTGATACCAATCACCTTCTTGCCGTTGTGGTTATAGAAGGAAACGTAATCAAGAACAAGGTAATTCGACTGGATGATGAGTTAAGCGATGAAACCATTTTGAAGTTGAACCTTCTGCTTAACACCAATCTTAACGGACTGAATATAGAAGAGATTAATCTTGGAATCATTTCGGTGCTTAAGAATCAGGCCGGTGAGCATTCGGAAATTGTGGATGAAGTAATAGATGCCGTTGCAGATGCAATCAAGGCAGACGAGGATTTGGAGATTTACACCTCCGGAGCCACCAACATATTTAAGTATCCTGAGCTTTCCGATTCGGAGAGAGCAAGCGAGCTCATAAGTACCTTTGAGAATAAGGAAGACTTAAGCGAGCTTCTTACAGCAGACGATGAAGCCGAGACAGGAATTCAGGTTTACATAGGCGAAGAAGTGAAGATGAAATCCATGCAGGACTGCAGCGTGGTTACCGCCACATATGAGCTGGAGGAAGGCATGAAGGGAACCATAGGAATTGTGGGACCCAAGCGAATGGATTATGAGAAAGTCGTTGGAATGCTAAAGAACTTAAAGCAGCAGATGAGCGATTTATATAAGAACGACAGAAAGGATTAGCATGATGGAAGAAACAAAGAATCCTACTCCTGAAGAGGAAGTTACCGAAGAGGTAAGCACCGAAGAGGAAGTCGAGACCGCTGAAGCAGAAGCTGAAGAGGAAATGACTAAAGAGGATAGAAAAGAAGCAAAGAAGAAAGCCAAAGCTGACAAAAAAGGCGATGCTCTCAAAGAAAAGATAGCAGAGCTTGAAGATAAAACAATGAGACAGCTTGCCGAATTCGAAAACTTCAGAAACAGAACCGAGAAAGAGAAGCAGGCAATGTTTGAAACCGGAGCAAGAAGCGTTATTGAGAAACTTCTCCCTGTGGTGGACAACTTCGAAAGAGGCCTGGCAACGGTTCCTGAAGAGGACAAGGAAAGCCCCTTCGTAGACGGCATGAACAAGATATACAAACAGCTTATGACTGAACTCGACAACATGGGAGTCAAACCCATCGAGGCAGTGGGCAAGGAATTCGATCCTAACCTTCACAACGCAGTAATGCAGGTTGAAAGCGAGGAATTCGAAAGCGGCATAGTAGCCCAGGAACTTCAAAAAGGTTATACCTACAGAGATACAGTGGTTCGCCACAGTATGGTAGCTGTAGTTCAATAAGTAAAATAAGACATTTACATACAGGAGGAGAAAACTATGAGCAAGATTATTGGTATTGACTTAGGTACAACAAACAGCTGCGTAGCAGTTATGGAAGGTGGTAAGCCCACCGTTATCGCAAATGCAGAAGGAGCAAGAACAACACCTTCAGTAGTTGCATTCACAAAGAACGGAGAGAGACTTGTTGGTGAGCCCGCAAAGCGTCAGGCAGTTACCAACGCAGACAAGACAATCTCTTCAATCAAGAGAGATATGGGTACTGACAGAGGCCGTCAGATTGATGACAAGAAGTACTCACCTCAGCAGATTTCAGCTATGATTCTTCAGAAACTGAAAGCTGATGCAGAGGCATACCTTGGAGAAAAGGTTACAGAGGCTGTTATCACAGTTCCCGCTTACTTCAACGATGCTCAGCGTCAGGCTACAAAGGATGCAGGTAAAATCGCAGGTCTCGACGTTAAGAGAATTATCAACGAGCCTACAGCAGCTGCACTTGCATATGGCCTTGATAACGAGAAAGAGCAGAAGATTATGGTTTACGACCTTGGTGGTGGTACATTCGATGTATCCATTATCGAGATTGGTGACGGCGTAATCGAAGTTCTTGCAACAAACGGTGATACACACCTTGGCGGTGATGATTTCGATAACAAGATTATTGACTGGATGCTTTCTGAGTTCAAGAAGCAGGAGGGCGTAGATCTTTCAAATGATAAGATGGCTCTTCAGAGACTTAAAGAAGCAGCAGAGAAGGCTAAGAAGGAACTTTCAAGTGCAACAACCACAAACATTAACCTTCCTTTCATCACTGCAACAGCAGAAGGTCCCAAGCACTTCGATATGAACCTCACAAGAGCTAAATTCGATGAGCTCACAAGCGACCTTGTAGAGAAGACAGCAATCCCTGTTCAGAACGCTATGAAGGATGCAGGTCTTACAAATGCTGATATCGGACAGGTACTTCTTGTTGGTGGTTCCACAAGAATCCCTGCAGTTCAGGATAAAGTTAAACAGCTCACAGGCAAGGAGCCTTCCAAGTCACTTAACCCCGATGAGTGCGTAGCACTTGGTGCTTCCATCCAGGGTGGTAAGCTTGCAGGCGATGCCGGTGCCGGTGAAATCTTACTTCTTGATGTAACACCTCTTTCACTCTCAATTGAGACAATGGGTGGTATTGCAACAAGACTTATCGAGAGAAACACAACAATTCCTACAAAGAAGAGCCAGATTTTCTCAACAGCAGCAGATAACCAGACAGCCGTTGATATCAACGTTGTACAGGGTGAGAGACAGTTCGCTAAGGACAACAAGTCCCTCGGACAGTTCAGACTTGACGGTATTCCTCCTGCAATGAGAGGTGTTCCTCAGATCGAGGTTACTTTCGATATCGATGCAAACGGTATTGTTAACGTATCCGCTAAGGATCTTGGAACAGGTAAGGAGCAGCACATCACAATTACAGCAGGTTCATCCATGTCTGATGACGAAATCGATAAGGCTGTTAAGGAAGCTCAGGAGTATGAGGCTCAGGATAAGAAGCGTAAGGAAGCAATCGACACAAGAAACGATGCTGACTCCTTCGTATTCCAGACCGAGAAGGCTCTTAACGAAGTTGGCGACAAGATTTCTGCTGACGAGAAGAGCGGTGTTCAGGCTGACCTTGATGCAGTTAAGGCAATCCTTGAGAGAACCAAAGATCAGGAGATGTCAGATTCTGATATCGATGAGTTAAAGGCAGCCAAGGAGAAACTTACAAACTCTGCTCAGTCCTTATTCACAAAGATGTATGAGAACATGCAGCAGCAGGCAGGCGGCGCTCAGGCAGGTCCTGACATGAACATGGGCGGTGCTGCAGGCGCTGACGCAGGTGCTTCAAACGATAACAATGATGATGTTATCGACGGAGACTTCAGAGAAGTCTAAAGCTTTAGATTAAAATAAATCCGTAGGCTAAGGTCCTTTTGGGGGCCTTAGCTTCACGTTTAATGAGGAGTAACGTATGGCAGAACAGAAAAGGGACTATTATGAGGTCCTTGGCGTAGAAAAAAACGCAGACGATGCGGCCATTAAAAAAGCATATCGTGTTCTTGCTAAGAAATATCACCCGGATATGAACCCCGGTGATGCGGAAGCAGAGAAGAAGTTTAAGGAAGCCAGCGAAGCATACGCTGTCCTTTCCGATCCTGAGAAGAGAAGACAGTATGACCAGTTTGGACATGCTGCATTCGAAGGTGGAGCAGGCGGTGCCGGCGGATTCGACTTCTCCGGAATGGACTTCAGCGACATCTTCGGTGACATTTTCGGAGATTTCTTCGGAGGCGGAAGAAGCAGAGGAAGAGGTAACGGTCCCCAGAAGGGTGCCAATCTTCGTACCAGCATACGCATAAGCTTCGAGGAAGCAGTTTTTGGCTGTGAGAAAGAGATAGAGTTAAACGTTAAGGAAGAGTGTAAGACCTGTAAGGGTACCGGAGCCAAACCCGGAACCAGCGCCGTAACATGTTCAAAGTGTGGCGGTAAGGGTCAGGTAGTATTTACTCAGCAGTCCTTCTTCGGTACAGTCAGAAACGTTCAGACATGTCCCGACTGTAACGGAACAGGTAAAGTCATTAAAGAGAAATGTGCAGACTGTCACGGAACCGGATATGTTCCCATGCGTAAGAAATATGCTGTGGACATTCCCGCAGGTATCGACAACGGCCAGTGCAAGCGTATGACAGGCCTTGGTGAGCCCGGTCTTAACGGCGGTCCCAGAGGCGATGTGCTTGTGGAGGTTATCGTTGCAAGACATCCCATTTTCCAGAGACAGGACTACGATATTTACTCAACCGTTCCCATGTCATTTGCAGTTGCTGCACTGGGCGGTGATATCATAATCGATACAGTTGACGGCAAGGTAGTTTACGAGGTTAAACCCGGAACAGCTACCGATACAAGAATCAGACTTAAGGGCAAGGGTGTTCCCACACTTCGTAACAAGGACATCCGAGGCGACCACTACGTAACCCTTGTGGTTCAGGTTCCCGACAAGCTCTCACACGAAGCTAAGGAACTTCTTAAGCAGTTCGATGAGCAAAGCGGCGATACCTTAAATGAGGCGGCAAGAGTTTCCGCCGCATCAAAGGACGAGTCCAAGGACGCAAAAGACAAGAAAAAGAAATTCTGGAAGTAATTCCATAGAAAAGAGGGCAGGTCCATTGACCTGCCTTAATTTTTTGCAAAAAAATAACCTGCCGATTCGACAGGTCACACTTCAGTATCCATGCTAGCACATCTTGAAAAACAAGTCTATACCTTTTTGCAAATCTTTGATAATATTTAGGAACAGTTCAAAAAGGAGAGCAAGATGAACCAACAAATGTTAACCGGAACTTTCTACGGAACAACCCGGGAAGACGAAGAGAAAAAACTGAATATTGCAAAGGAAATGGTGGAAGAAAGGCTTGGCAAAATCAGGCAATCCGCCAGTGACCTCCAGGAGGAACTAAAGTCCTTGAGAGAGGTCTACGATGTGGAAGACAAGGAAGGTCTTGCACAGTGGTTTAATACCGACGCCAGATTCAATGAGGTAAGAAACGACTTAAAGAGAGCTGAGAGAGCCGGTAAGAAACCCTTTTTCGGGAGAATCGACATCGACGATCTGGAGCACGGCAAGAGGGAGAGCCTTTACATCGGTAAAAGCGTAATAGCCTCAAATCCTGCAGAGCCCTACGTAATCGACTGGCGAGCCCCCATTTCTTCCGTTTATTACGACCACAGCCTCGGAAGATGTAACTACGAGGTTCCGAAAGAAGGAATCTACGATGTAGATCTAAAGAGGAAGAGAACCTATGAAATCGAAGACGGTGAAATCAAAGATTTCTACGATTCCGATGTGGTGGCAAATGATGAGCTTCTGACAAAATATCTCTCCAAAAGCAAACGAAACGTCTTAAGCGAAATCATAGCCACAATTCAACAGGAACAAAACGAGATTATAAGAAAGAATCCCCGCCACAATGTACTGGTTCAGGGAAGTGCCGGCTCCGGTAAGACCACCGTTGCCATGCACAGAATTTCTTATATTCTGTATAACTACGACACCGAGTTCAAGCCCGACGGCTTCTACATCGTGGGAAGCAACAAGGTGCTACTAAACTACATAACGGGAGTTTTGCCGGATCTTGATGTTTACGGCGTAAGGCAGATGACCATGGAAGAACTTTTCGTAAGGCTTCTTTATGAAGACTGGGATAAGAACACCATGGAAATTAAGACCCTTAGTAAAGGGGATAAGGGCGCGGGAATCAAAGGTAGCGAAGCCTGGTTTAAGTCCTTAATGAGATTTTGCAACGCTTTGGAAAAACGTATGATTCCCGGAGAGGACATTACCCTTGAGGAAAGCGGACGCCAAATCATGAGTAAGTCCGACATCGAAGCCGCCATAAAAAGCTGCGGCAGCAAGTCACTGGCAGACAAGGTAGAAAAGCTTGACGATATCCTCTTAAGTAAGCTGGAAACCGAGATGTATGGAAGGTATCATACCTACAGTCCTGAACTCCAAAAGAAATTAATCAGAAAATATAAGAAGTGGTTTACAAGGTATTTTTATAAAGGAAGCGTGTTTGAACTTTATGAGGAGTTCGTGGCAAATGAACGCATGGTTAATCCCCTTATTACCTATGAAACCAATCGCCCGGACCTGTATGACCTGGCTTCTCTCGCATACATTTACAAGAGAATAAAAGAGACTGAAGTCATTCAGGAAGCAAGCCATGTGGTAATCGATGAAGCTCAGGACTTTGGAATTGCGGTGTATCATGCCCTTAAGTACTGTATGAGCAAATGCACTTTTACCATAATGGGTGATGTGTCCCAGAATATCAGATTCGAAAGCGGATTGGCGGACTGGGAAGGATTAAAGAAGCTGATGCTTCCAAACAAGTTCGATTACTTCGGACTCCTTCGGAAAAGCTATCGAAACACGGTGGAAATATCCGAGTTTGCCACTGACATTTTAAGACACGGAACCTTCCCCATTTACCCCGTGGAACCGATTATAAGACACGGAGACAAGGTGGAATGTGAGCAGTGTTCATCCGTGGATGAACTTAACAAAAAAGTTCTTGAAAGAGCCAAAAAGATGAAGGCAGACGGAAACGAAACCATAGCTGTCATCTGTAAAGATACCGAAGAAGCGGATAGAGTTTATAAGGCCTTTTCAAAGAAGGAGGAGATTAAGCTTTTTACCGATGATGCGGAATTTGCCTCAGGAATCTACGTGATTCCCATAGAGTATTCAAAGGGTCTGGAGTTCGACGGGGTTATAATCTATGACGCATCAAAGGAAGCCTATCCAAAGGAAGACGGCTACGCAAAGCTTTTATACGTGGCAGCCACAAGAGCTCTTCACGATTTGGGAGTTTTCTATCTTAATGAATTGACGGGACTCATTGCGGATCCTATTCCGGAGGATCGGAAGAACATAACCTTTGTGGAGGATGATTTCCATGTTAAGCCCGTGGTCTTCAAGAAAGAGTTTAAGAGCCATGCTCAGATTGCAAAAGAGCAGGCCCTTGAAGGCGATAAGGAAAGAAAGCTGAGAGATGCTTATGGCCCTAAGAAGATTGGAGCGACAGCCATAAAAGCTTCCGCCGCATCTCCGATTCTTGGGGTAAAAAAGCCCATCTCCAAACCTGACTTAAAGGAAGAGAACTTAAAAAAGGTGGAGTCAGAATTTGGCACAATGCCGGAAAGCACCAGCCTTAAGCCCATCGGTCACGGAAAGATTGATACTTCTGTGAAATGGATAAACGCAGATAAGAGAAAGGTTGACATAACAACAACTTATGGAGTGCTCACCATAGCTCCCATTTCGGACGAGACCGTAAGAGTTATGTTTTCAAAACAGGCAGGGGATATTTATTCGCCTCTTCCGGAAGGAGTGCAGATAAAGCCCACCAAATGGAACTGTGTGGAAAACAGGGAGGAAGTAACCATAAGAATGGCGAAGCTCACTGTAAGGGTTAATAAGAAAACAGGAGCCCTAAGCTTCGATACCGTAAACGGAGTGACTTTCCTTTCCGAGAAAACCGACACCACAAGACAGTGCCACACAGGTGCGGATATATGGTGGGAGTACTTTGACTGGTCCAAGAAGGAAAGCCTTAAGGCAGCAGGCCCCGGAGGTACCTGGGAAGACCTTGCAATGACAAGCAAATATGTTTCAGATTCAACATCTGAAGCATCTACTCTTATCATGTCAAGTAAGGGCTATCAAATCCTTGTACCTTCAGGTATAAAGGTGCTTTCCTGTACCATTCCTGCCTATGGACCATACTTAAGCTTCATTGAAACAAAATGCATTGATTACTGCGTGAGAACAGCCAGATAATGTGTTCTTGACATCGGGATTCTGTAAAGTTATCATAAATGTTAGGTGATTTTGCATATTTATGCAGGGAATTCTAAAAAAGGAGACACACTATCATGAAGAAAAACAAAGTTCTGATTGCATCAGCTATTTTTATCGTGATGCTGGTACTCATTGCAGTTCTCAATGCGTGCGGAGTCGGTTTCGTCGCATCAGGATGGGCACTCCTCCCGCCCCTTGTAGCCATTATTCTGGCTCTTGTTACCAAGGAAGCATATTCCTCTCTTTTCATAGGAATTGTTCTTGGTGCAGTTATGGCGGCAGGCTGTGATTTCAAGGCAACCCTGGACATGGTTACCGTTGATTCCATCAGCACGGCAGTTGCCGATAATGCCGGAATTCTTGTGTTCCTTGTAATCCTTGGAACCATTGTTGCTTTGGTTAACAAGTCAGGCGCATCCAGAGCCTTCGGTAACTGGGCCCAGAAGAACATTAAGACCAAAGTCGGCGCCATGATGGCCACCTTCCTTTTGGGAGTTCTCATCTTTATAGATGACTATTTCAACTGCCTTACAGTAGGTTCTGTAATGGCACCTGTAACCGATTCAAAGAAGATAAGCCGTGTTAAACTGGCATACCTTATTGATGCTACGGCAGCGCCCGTTTGTATGATTGCTCCCGTTTCATCCTGGGCTGCAGCGGTTTCCGGCTGTGTAGAGAGTGAAACCTATTCGGGAATTGACCTTTTCATAAGAGCTATTCCCTATAACTTCTACTCAATCTTTACATTTATATTCATCATTGCGATTGTCCTTATGGGCTTTGATTATGGCAAGATGTCAGAATTTGAAATCAAGGCTCAGAAGACCGGTGATCTTTCCGTTCTCGATGTAGCACTGCTTGATGAGAAACAGGAGAGAAAGCTTGAAGAGGAAGGCCCCGAAAGCCCTGCAAGAGGCAAGCTTATCGACCTTATTATCCCCATTGTTATCTTAATCGTATGCAGCGTTTGGGGACTTCTTCACAACGGCTATCAGGCAATCGGTGAAGGAAGCGTTATCGATGCTTTCTCAGAGACAGATGCATATGTGGGACTTCCCTGGGGAAGTATCCTTGCACTTATTCTTGTTGTTATCTACCTTATTGCAAGAAAGATTGTTTCCTTCGAGGAAGCTATGGAATGCATCCCCAAGGGCTTCATTTCCATGGTACCCGCAATCCTTATTCTTACCCTTGCAACAGGACTTAAGAACATTACCGGCGCCCTTGAAGTTAAGACCTTCGTTCACGATGTAATGCTTAATGCTCAGGGACTCCAGTGGGCTCTTCCCGCAATCGTATTCATCGTTGCATGCCTTATCGCTTTTGCAACAGGTACAAGCTGGGGTACCTTCGGAATTCTTATTCCCATCGTATCCGTTGTATTCCCTGAGACAAGTTCACTTTTCTTCGTGGGAATCTCCGCTTGTCTTGCAGGTGCTGTCTGCGGTGATCACTGCTCACCCATTTCAGATACAACCATCATGTCATCGGCAGGTGCACACTGTAACCACATTGACCACGTTGAGACCCAGCTGCCTTACGCTATCTCAGTTGCAGCTATTTCCTTCGTGACATACGTGATTGCAGGACTTCTCGACAAGGTATCCCTCACTTGGGTTTCAATTCCTTTGGGTGCTGTCCTTACGGTTTGCTTCTTATTCTTTATGAAGAAGAGACAGAAGGCATAGCCCCGAAAACATAGGTGCAAAAGATATCCTCCCGTGCTATTATGTTTAGTAGCACAGGGAGGATTTTTGTTATGAAATGGACTAAAATTCGAATCAAAACCGTCACCGAGGCGGAGGATATAATCATAAGCGAGCTTTACGATATCGGAATCGAGGGAGCTCAGATTGAGGACAAGGTTCCTCTTACGGCCCTTGAGAAAGAGCAGATGTTTGTGGACATTCTGCCTGATATGCCGGATGATGACGGAGTTGCCTACTTAAGCTTCTACGTTGATGAGGACGCAGATAAGGACCAACTTTTAAAGAATGTTACGGAAGTCCTTGACGGAATAAGAGACTTCATGGATATAGGTGAAGGCAAGGTGGAAATCACCGAGACCGAGGATATCGACTGGGTAAATAACTGGAAGCAGTACTTCCATCAGTTCTATATTGATGATATACTGGTAACTCCTTCCTGGGAGGAGGTTAAGCCTGAGGATAAGAATCGAATGATTCTCCACATGGACCCCTCCACGGCCTTCGGAACAGGAATGCACGAGACTACCCAGCTTTGTATCAGACAGCTCAAAAAGCACATTACTCCCGAGACTGAGATGCTCGACGTGGGAACCGGTTCAGGAATCCTTGCCATCCTTTCTCTGATGTTTGGAGTAAAGCATGTATTTGGAACCGATTTGGATCCCTGCTGTGTGGAAGCTGTAAAAGAAAACATGGAGCGTAACGGCATTGCGCCTGAGAAGTTCCAGATGATAATCGGAAACATCATAACCGAAAAGGAAGTTCAGGATAAAGTCGGTTATGAGAAATATGACATTGTTGTGGCCAACATCCTTGCGGAAGTTCTGGTACCCCTTACACCCATAGTGGTTAATCATTTGAAAAAAGGCGGTATCTACATTACCTCCGGAATTATCGATGACAAGGAAGAGACAGTAGTTAATGCAGTGAAGGCAGCAGGCCTTGAAGTTTTAGAGGTAACCCACCAGGGCGAGTGGGTAAGTGTAACCGCCAGAAAGTAAAATGTATCAGTTTTTTGTAGAACCCGGTCAAATAAATATAGAGACGAAAAAGGTTGTTATTACCGGCGATGACGTAAATCACATCGGACATGTTCTTCGCATGAAACAGGGAGAGGAAATCGCTGTCAGCAATGGCATTGACTCCAAAGAGTATCGTTGCGCTATCAATACGATTTCTGACACATCTGTCATTTGCGACCTTCTTTTCATAAAGGAAGACGGCCTGGAGCTTCCCTGTGAAGTAACCATATTCCAGGGCCTTCCCAAAGCAGACAAGATGGAGCTCATTATCCAGAAGAACGTGGAACTGGGCGTGTCGAGAATAGTTCCTGTGACGATGAAACGCTGCGTCATGAAACTTGAAGACAAGAAGATTGATTCAAGGGTTCAGAGGTGGAATGGTATTTCCGAGGCTGCCGCAAAGCAGAGCAAGCGTCGGATCATTCCTGAGGTCACAAGACCCATGAGTTTTAAGGAAGCCATAGCCTATTGTAAGGATATGAATGTGAAGCTGGTGCCCTATGAAATGTCTGAGGGTATGGGGCGCACCAGAAAACTTATAGAAGGAATTACTTCGGGAGATAAAGTTGCAGTCTTTATCGGACCTGAGGGAGGATTTGATGAGAGTGAAATAGAGCTTGCCAAGGAAGCGGGCTTTGAAATCATTACTCTCGGAAAGAGAATTCTTAGAACCGAAACCGCAGGTTTTACGGTTATGTCCTGGATTATGTACCAAATGGAGGCAGACGATTAATGGAAATATATTTGGATAACTCCGCCACAACAAGGGCTTTCCCTGAGGTGGCTGAGAAGGTTGCCAAGGTTATGACAGAAGATTACGGCAATCCCTCTTCAATGCACATGAAGGGTGTGGATGCCGAGAAATATATAAAGGAAGCCAAGTCAATTTTTGCGGGTATCCTCAAGGTAAATGAGAAGGAAATTTTCTTCACCTCAGGAGGAACGGAGTCTGATAACCTGGCAATAATCGGTTCGGCCTTTGCCAACATGAGAGCCGGTAAGCACATCATTACTTCAAGCATTGAGCACCCCGCAGTGCTGGAGTCCATGAAGTATCTGGAATCCCAGGGATTTGAGGTTACTTATCTTGGAACAAATAAGGAAGGTGTGGTTGAGCCTGATGAATTAAAGAAAGCATTAAGAGACGACACAATCCTTGTCTCCATAATGCATACAAACAATGAAATCGGTTCACTCCAGAGAATAAGCGACATCGGTGTCATAATTAAAGACCATAACCCTAACACTCTTTTCCACGTGGACGCTGTGCAGGGATTTGGGAAGGCTAAGATTTTACCAAAGAAGATGAATATCGATATGCTTTCCATTTCATCCCACAAGATTCACGGCCCCAAGGGAGTGGGAGTTCTTTATATAGCTGACAAAACCAAAATCCACAATATCTCCTTTGGCGGCGGCCAGCAGGGTAATATGCGATCCGGCACAGAGAACGTTCCGGGAATCGCAGGAATGGCCCTTGCTGCAAAGATGATTTACGCCAAACTTGACGAAGAGTGCGAGAACCTGTATTCTCTTAAGGAACGTTTTATAGAAGAAGCCACCAAAATTCCCGATGTAACGCTGAACGGACCTAAGGGCAGAGAAGGAGCTCCACACATTGTGAGCCTTTCTTTTAAGGGGGTCAGAGCCGAGGTTTTGCTGCATGCTTTGGAGGATAAGGGGATATACGTTTCCTCAGGAAGCGCATGTGCCACGAACCATCCTGAGATTTCAAAGACCTTAAAGGCCATTGACCTTGATAAGGATCTTTTGGATTCCACCATAAGATTCAGTTTTTCCGTTTTTACCACAGGGGAAGAGATAGACGAAACAGTGAAGGCGCTTAACGACATCGTTCCGATGCTGAGGAAGTACGCCAGAAGATAGCAGTGAAAGGTTTAGAATGAATTACAGAACTTTTTTGATTAAATACGCAGAAATCGGACTTAAGGGCAAGAACAGATACATGTTTGAGGATGCTCTTGTTAAGCAGATTAAAAGAGCCCTGAAGCATTGCGAGGGAAGCTTTGATGTCAAGAGAACAGAGGGCAGAGTAACCATTGACGTTACAAGCGATGACTACGATTTTGACGAGACCATCGAAGCTTTGCAGACAGTTTTCGGTATCACCGGAATATGTCCTGTGGTAGTTGTGGACAAGGTGCCCTACGCCGAACTTTCAAAGGAAGTCGTTAAGTACTTTGACGAGGTTTATCCTGACAAGAACAAGACCTTCAAGGTGTTTGCAAGACGTGCCCACAAGGATTACGAGATGGATTCCATGGAGCTTAATAAGGAACTGGGACATGATATCCTTGAAGCCTTCCCTGAGCTTACCGTAGATGTTCATCACCCCGAGATTCAGATTACAGTTGAAGTAAGAAATGTAATATACATTTATTCCGAGATTCTTCCGGGACCCGGAGGCATGCCCCTGGGAACCAACGGAAAGGCAATGCTCCTTCTTTCGGGCGGAATAGATTCCCCTGTTGCGGGCTATATGATTGCCAAGAGAGGCGTTGTTATAGACGCGGTTTATTTCCATGCGCCGCCCTACACCTCAGAGAGAGCAAAGCAGAAGGTTGTGGATTTGGCAAGACTTATTTCCAAGTACACCGGCCCCATCAGACTTCATGTAATAAACTTTACTGACATTCAGCTTGCTATTTATGAGAAGTGCCCTCACGAGGAACTTACAATCATTATGCGTCGATACATGATGAAGATTGCTGAGGATCTGGCCAAGGCAAACGACTGCCAGGCCCTTGTAACCGGTGAGAGCCTTGGACAGGTAGCATCTCAGACCATTCATGCCCTGGGTGTTACCAACGAGGTTTGTACCCTTCCTGTTTTCCGTCCTTTAATCGGATTCGACAAGCAGGACATCATTGATATTTCTGAGAAGATAAACACATTCGAGACATCAATTCTTCCATTTGAAGACTGCTGTACGATTTTTGTGGCCAAGCACCCTGTTACCAAGCCTAACCTTGAGATTATTAAAAGACACGAGGAAAGTTTAAGCGAGAATATCGACGAACTTTACAGGAAGGCAATAGAATCAGACGAAGTAATCAGTATCTGGTAGAAAGCAAATAAAAAAGCAAGGTCCTCGGACCTTGCTTAAATATATCCTATTAAACAGTGTAGTTCTTTAAGATTGCCATCACATCATCAATGTTGTCTTCTGCATGGATGTTGAGATCAATGGGCTTAGAAAGGTCTAAGCTGAAGATTCCCATGATTGACTTTGCATCAATGACATATCTGCCGGAAACCAAATCAAAATCATAATCGAACTTGGTAATATCGTTAACGAAAGATTTTACCTTGTCAATAGAATTAAGTGAAATCTGAACAGTTTTCATTGGTAACTCCTCCTTATTGTCAAATAAAACTTCTGCCTTAATCTTATAGGTTTGATAGATAAAAGTCAATAATTAAAGAGTACAAAATAAAGGTCTATTTATATGAAAAATGTCGCATTACATAACCTTGGCTGCAAGGTTAACGCCTACGAAATGGATTTTATTCAACAAAATTTACTAAAAAAAGGGTATAACGTTGTACCTTTTGATGAATATGCGGATATTTACATCGTAAATACCTGCACAGTGACGAATATTGCGGACAGAAAAAGCCGGCAGATGCTCCATCGTTGCAAGCAGTTAAACCCCAAAGCCGTTGTGGTGGCCCTTGGCTGTTACGTTCAGACTGATTCCAAGGGAGTAGTAGGGGATCCGGACATTGATATTGCCATCGGAAACAACAATAAGTCCAAAGCTGTGGAGATAATCGAGGAATACCTTGCAGGCGAAACAGGCGAGAAGGTGGATTGCATTATAGACATTAATGATGTGAAAAACCCCTGTCCCTACGAATCCATGTCCATCGAGAAAACCATTGAGCACAGCAGAGCTTACATTAAGATTCAGGATGGCTGCAACCAGTTTTGTACCTACTGCATAATCCCCTACGCAAGAGGAAGGGTAAGAAGCAGAAAGCAGGAGGAAATACTTGATGAGGTAAGAACCCTTTCCTCAAACGGCTATAAGGAAGTGGTCCTGACGGGTATTCACATCGGTTCATACGGAATGGATTTTAAGGACGGCAGCGACCTTATGTCCCTTCTTGAAGAAATTGATAAAGTCCCCGGAATCGAGAGGGTGCGCATAAGCTCCCTGGAACCCGGCACCATGACGAAAGAATTCATAGAAAGATTAAAGAATCTTAAGAAAATATGCCCGCATTTTCATCTTTCGTTGCAAAGTGGATGCGATTCTGTATTAAAACGTATGAATCGAAAGTATAAAACAGCTGATTTTACGGCATCTGTGGAGAATTTAAGGAAGGCTTTTGACAGGCCTGCAATCACTACAGATGTTATAGCAGGATTCCCCGGAGAAACAGAGGCGGAATTCGAAGAGACAGCTGATTTTATCAGAAAGATAGGCTTCTATGAGATCCATCTCTTCCCTTACTCCAGAAGACATGGAACCGTGGCCGATAAGATGGAAGGCCAGCTAACCAGAAAAGAGAAAACCGACAGAGTTAAGAAGCTTTCCGAGATTGAGAGGGAAATGACAAGAGCTTATGAGGAGTCCTTCATAGGCGAAAAGGTGTCGGTGCTTTTTGAGGAGCCCAGAGAAATCAAGGGCAGGACCTATATGATAGGTCACACCGACAGATACCTTACGGTGGCACTTAAGAGTGACGAAGACCTGAAAAATATCATAAAAGAAGTTAAACTTTCGGGCTTTCTGGCCGATGGTATTATGGCGGGTGAAGAGGCGTAACATTGCCAATTTTGCCCAAAAGGAGTAGAATTAGTAAAATAATAGAGTTTTTGTGCGCTTCTTTAGGGAGCAGAAAGGCTTGGGTTATATGCAGGAATTAGGACATACACAGTTTTTTAAAGTAGATGTTGAACCGGAGACAGGGGCTGCAATGATTTTGTCTACGGTATATGATGCGCTTTCCGAGAAAGGATATAATCCTGTAAATCAGATAGTGGGATATATTATGAGTGGTGATCCCACCTATATAACAAGCCACAACAATGCCAGAAGCCTTATTATGAAGGTGGAAAGAGACGAGATAGTCGAGGAGCTTTTGAATACATACATAAAGCATAAGGGCTGGAAGTAGAATGAGAATTATGGGACTGGACTTAGGGTCCAAGACATGCGGTGTAGCCATAAGCGACGAGTTGCTTATTACAGCCCAGGGAATTGAGATTATCAGACGTAAGGATGAGAACAAGTTAAGGCAGACCCTGGCCAGACTTGAGGAGCTCATCGTCGAATATGATGTGAAGGAAATCGTTCTTGGACTTCCCAAGAACATGAACAATACCGAGGGCGTCAGAGCTGAAATCTCCAGAGAATTCAAGGAGAAGCTTGAAAGGAGAACGGCCCTGCCGGTACATATGTGGGACGAGAGACTCACCACCGTTATGGCGGATCGCTTCATGATGGAAGCGGGTATCCGCAGAGAAGACCGCAAGGACCATGTGGACAGAATTGCGGCATGCTTTATACTTCAAGGGTATTTGGATTACAGAAGTAACACAGGCAAGACAGAGTAGAGAGGTAATCTATGGAGAAGATTTCTTTCTGTTCCCCTGAGGAGGGAACAGTGGATTTATATGTTCTTGAACAGACAACTATAGGCGGTGTTAACTACATTCTTGTTACTGACACGGAAGAGGGAGACGGAGAGGCTTTCATTTTGAAAGAGAATCCTTCATCCGATAATTCGGAGAATGTATACGACATTGTCGAAGATGACGAGGAACTGCAAGCAGTAGGCCAGGTTTTCGGAAGCCTTTTGGAGGACGTGGATCTGGAATAGTGTTAAGTGCTTTCGTCTTTGATTTTTAATACGGAGGTAATTTTTTGAAAACAAATAGAAAGAACGCTACAGGAAAGCTAAAGATTATTCCTTTAGGTGGCCTGGAGCAAATAGGAATGAACATTACTGCCTTCGAGTATGAAGACAGTATAATTGTGGTGGATTGCGGTCTGAGTTTCCCTGCAGATGATATGCTTGGAATCGACCTTGTAATCCCCGATGTAACATATTTACAGGATAATATTGAAAAGGTTAAGGGTTTTGTTATTACCCACGGTCACGAGGACCACATAGGATCTCTTCCCTATGTCCTTAGACAGATTAACGTTCCCATCTATGCCACAAAGCTTACAATGGGAATCATTGAACACAAACTTACAGAGCATGGAATGCTGGAAAACACCAAGAGAAAGGTGGTTAAATTCGGCGATTCCATCAATCTTGGACATTTTAACGTAGAGTTTATCAGAACCAATCACAGTATCGTCGATGCGGCGGCTCTTGCTATCTACTCACCCGTCGGAATCGTAATCCACACCGGAGACTTTAAGGTTGACTACTCACCTGTTTTCGGAGATACCATTGATTTGCAGCGCTTCGGAGAAATCGGAAAGAAGGGTGTTCTGGCCCTTATGTGTGACTCCACTAACGCAGAGCGCCCCGGCTTCACTCCTTCCGAGAGAACTGTGGGAGCAACTTTTGATACACTCTTTAATGAGCACAAGAATAAGAGAATTATCGTTGCAACCTTTGCATCCAATGTAGACCGAGTTAGACAGATAATTAACTCAGCTGACAAGTATGACCGTAAGGTTGTGGTGGAAGGCCGAAGCATGGTCAACATCATCAACACGGCCACAGAGCTGGGACGACTTAACGTTCCCGACAACACCCTTATAGATATTGATAACCTTAAGAACTATCCCGATGAGAAAACCGTAATCATCACCACCGGAAGCCAGGGCGAGAGTATGGCAGCCTTAAGCAGAATGGCTGAGAATACTCACCGTAAGATTTCCATTAAGCCCGGTGATGTGGTTATCTTTTCATCAAGCCCCATTCCCGGAAACGAGAAGGCGGTTACCAAGGTTATCAATGAACTTCTTATGAAGGGCGCAGACGTTATTTTCCAGGATACCCACGTATCGGGTCACGCCTGCCAGGAGGAGATTAAACTTATCTACACACTGGTACAGCCCAAGTATGCAATTCCCGTTCACGGAGAATATAAGCATCTTAAGGCTCAGGCAAAGTTAGCCGAGAACATCGGAATGTCAAAGGAGAACATTTTCATTCTTTCATCCGGTGATGTACTGGAACTTGGAAATGATTCCGCAAAGGTTACAGGTAAAGTTCCCGTGGGAAGTATCCTTGTTGACGGCCTTGGTGTCGGCGATGTAGGAAACGTTGTATTAAGAGACAGACAGCGTCTTGCCCAGGATGGTATTATAGTGGTAACCGTGGTTATGGACAGAGAAAACAATTATGTTGTGTCCGGCCCCGATGTTTTATCAAGAGGATTCGTTTATGAGAAGGAATCCGACGAACTTATTGAAGAAGAGAGAAATGTAGTGGATGACGCTTTGACGGCCTGCCTTGACAAGGGAATGTCCGACAGAGGTAAGATTAAGAGCGTAATCCGTGATTCTTTATCGGAATATGTTTGGAAGAAGACCAAACGTCAACCTATGATCCTGCCTATTATAATGGAGGTCTAAATGGACAATATTCAGGTTTCTGAGAACATTCGGGAAGACCTGAAGGTTTTTACGGATGCTTTAAAGAACTCCAGAGAATATTTGGAGTACAGGGAAGCGGCCGAAGAGGTTGAGAACAATGAGGCGCTAAAGGAGAAACTGGCCGAGTATCGACTCATGAACTACAATCTTCAGCAGGAAATGGACCCCGGAGTGGTGGAACAGAAGACCGAAGAGCTGGAGAGAATGTACGAAGAGCTGGAGAGAGAACCTGCTGCGGCCAGGTTTCTTGATGCGGAGATGACGTTTTGCAGGATGATGCAGGATATCACCCTGGCAATCTATGCTTCGCTGGATATAGAATAACTGAAGGTGAGTTAATAAGATGAAGGTCAAGAATTTTATTATTACCATGCTCAGTCTCGTGGTAAAAATAGTAATTGTCATTGTTGCGGTAACCTATATAGCAAAGGGTGCGGTTAAGACATATAACTACGGTTACAGTGTCTTTGAGGACAAGCCCTTTGAGTCAGCTCCCGGCAGGGACATTCAGGTTACAATTCCTGAGGGCAGCGGCGCAAAGGAGATTGGCAAGATTTTGAATGACAAGGGTGTGATTGGAGATGCCACATTGTTCTGGATTCAGAATCTCCTTTCCTCCTATAAAGATGAACTTAAAGCAGGAACCTATACCCTTAATTCTTCCATGAGTGCAGAAGAAATCATGAAAGAACTTGCAGGTGTCGAGGAGCCTACAGAGGAAGAACTGGCTGAGGCAGCAGGAGAGGGTGCATGATAATTGACGAGCGCATGGCCTCCTTCCTTAACTCCTTTGACACAGGTCTTCCGGGGTACCTTGAAGACCTTGAAGCTAAAGCCATAAAGGATCAGGTCCCTATAGTCAGAACCGATACGATTGCATTGTTAAAGCTCATAATGACAGCCCACAAACCTATGAAGATTTTGGAGGTGGGTTGCGCAGTGGGCTTTTCTGCGTTACTGATGAAGGAATATTCTCCGAAGGGCTGTAAGATTACTACCATCGAGAAATTTGAGCCAAGAATCATTGAGGCTAAGAAGAATTTTGAGGCCTTCGACAAGGAAGGTGCCATAACCTTGCTTGAAGGGGATGCCACAGAAATTCTGGCAGGCTTAAATGATGAGTATGACCTGATTTTCATGGATGCAGCCAAGGGGCAGTATATCAACTTCCTGACCGATTGCATGAGACTTTTGAAAAACGGCGGTCTCCTCATTTCCGACAATGTTTTGCAGGACGGAGAAGTCCTTGAATCAAGATATTCAGTTACCAGAAGAAACAGAACAATCCACGCCAGAATGCGTGATTACCTTTATGAACTGACCCATAACGATTCCCTCACATCTACAATTTTGCCTGTGGGTGACGGGGTCACAATCAGTGTTAAGAGATAAGATGAGAAGACAGAAACCAGAATTACTTATTCCTGCGGGAAGCCTTGAAGTTTTAAAGACAGCGGTTATTTACGGCGCCGATGCGGTTTATATCGGAGGAGACGCCTTTTCTTTGCGTGCAAAAGCCAAGAATTTCTCCCGTGAAGAAATGGAGGAGGGTATCGCTTTTGCCCACGAAAGAGGGGTAAAGGTCTACGTAACCGCCAACATTTTCGCCCATAACTATGACCTTAATGCGGCAGAGAAGTATTTTGCCGAATTAAAGGAGATAAAGCCGGATGCCCTTATTATTTCGGACCCCGGTATGTTCAGCCTTGCAAGAAAAATCTGCCCCGAGATAGAGATTCATATTTCTACCCAGGCAAACAACACAAACTATCTCACCTACAACTTCTGGTGGGAGCAGGGAGCCAAAAGAGTTGTCACCGCCAGAGAACTTTCTCTTGCAGAGACAAAGCAGATAAGGGATAATATCCCCGAGGAGATGGAGATTGAAAGCTTCATTCACGGAGCAATGTGTATCTCCTATTCCGGCAGATGCCTCCTCAGTAACTACTTTACCGGAAGGGATTCCAACCGGGGCGCCTGCACACATCCCTGCAGATGGAAGTATTACATCTCAGAGGAAACAAGACCAAATGAATATCTTCCCGTTTACGAAAATGAGCGGGGTACCTATATTTTTAACTCCAAAGATCTTTGTATGATTGAGTACATACCGGAGATGATTGATGCGGGAATCGACTCCTTCAAGATTGAGGGACGAATGAAAACCGCTCTTTACGTTGCTACGGTGGCCAGAACTTACAGAAAAGCCATCGACGATTTCTTCGAGTCCGAGGAGTTATACAGAAAGAACATGGACTGGTACAGAGCTGAGATTGCCAAGTGTACCTATAGACAGTTCTCCACAGGATTCTACTTTGGAAAGCCCGATGAGAACAGTCAGATTTATGACAGCAACACATATGTCAGCGAATACATTTATTTGGGCTTTGTCGAGTATTTTGATGAAAAAGGTCTGGCAGTAATCTCCCAGAGGAACAAGTTCCTTCAGGGCGATAAGATAGAGATAATGAAACCGAATGGGGAGAATATTTCGGTAACTGTTGAGAAAATGTATAACGACGAAGGTGAGCAGGTTGAATCCTGTCCTCATCCTTTGGAGAAGATTCACCTTAAGTTATCGGTTAAACCTGAGGTTTTTGATATTTTACGTGTGGAGAACACGAATACCAAATAAAGAGGGCGAAAAATGTATAAAGTAGTGGACACAAATGAGTTGAACATCGAAGAAGTATTTGCATCAAATGTTTTTACCTTGGGAACAATGCATGAGAGACTTCCTCAGGACGTGTACGATGAGATTGTACAGGTTATGGAGAAGGGAGGCGAACTTTCCAAGGAATCGGCTAACATCATAGCAAAGGCCATGAAGGACTGGGCAGTATCGAAGGGCGCTACCCATTTCACACACTGGTTTCAGCCTCTTAACGGAACCACAGCCGAAAAGCATGATGCTTTCGTTACTCATCCCGACAAAGAAGGAAAGATGCTCCTTGAGTTTTCAGGTAAGGAGCTTATTAAAGGTGAGCCTGATGCTTCATCCTTCCCTTCAGGCGGATTAAGGTCCACATTCGAGGCAAGAGGATATACCGCTTGGGATATTACTTCCCCTGCCTTCATTAAGGAAAGCGGAGCAGGCAAAACCCTCTGTATCCCCACTGCCTTCTGTTCATATAAGGGAGAGGCTCTTGATAAGAAGACCCCTCTTCTTCGTTCCATGGAAGCCATAAGCACCCAGGGACTTCGTATTGTAAGATTGTTTGGAAATGACAAGGCCACAAAGGTTATTCCCTACGTTGGAGCAGAGCAGGAATACTTCCTTGTGGAAAGAAGCAAATATCTCGAGAGAGAAGATCTGATTTTTACCGGTCGTACTCTCTTTGGTGCACCTGCCCCTAAGGGACAGGAGATGGACGATCACTACTTCGGAACCATTCCCGAAAGTGTGGGAGCGTTCATGCATGACTTAAATCTTGAACTCTGGAAAATGGGCGTTACAGCCAAAACTCAGCACAATGAGGCGGCTCCCGCTCAGCATGAACTTGCACCTATTTATGAAACCGCAAATATAGCTACAGACCATAACCAGCTTGTTATGGAGACAATGAAGAAGATGGGCTACTATCATGGGCTTGCCTGCCTCCTTCATGAGAAACCCTTCGCAGGGGTTAACGGTTCAGGTAAGCATGACAACTGGTCTCTTTGCACAGATAACGGTGTGAATCTTTTTGAGCCCGGGGATACTCCCAACGAGAACATTCAGTTCCTTCTTGTTATTGCATGTATCATGAAGGCTGTTGATACTCATGCTGCACTTTTAAGACAGAGTGCATCCGACGTAGGAAACGATCATCGTCTCGGCGCAGACGAGGCACCTCCGGCTATTATCTCCATTTTCCTTGGAGATCAGCTCTTTGACGTTGTAAGCCAGCTTGTGGAGACAGGTGAAGCTGCAACCTGCATGAGAGAGAAGAAGTTTAAGACAGGTGTTTCCACAATACCTGCTTTCAATTCAGATGTTACAGACAGAAACCGTACATCACCTTTTGCCTTTACAGGTAACAAGTTTGAGTTCCGTTCCGTAGGAAGCTCAGACTCCATCGGTGACCCCAACACCATCCTTAACACCATCGTGGCTGAGGCTTTCTGTGAGGCTGCAGATGTCCTTGAGAAGGCTGATGACTTCCAGCTTGCCGCTCACGATCTCATTAAGGAATACATGACAAAGCATTACCGCATCCTCTTTAACGGTGACGGCTATGCCAAGGAGTGGGAAGAGGAAGCTGCAAGACGTGGACTTCCAAACATCAAATCAATGGTTGAGGCTGTTGATGCCCTTGTAAGCGATGACAGTGTTAAGCTGTTTGAGAAGTTTGGGATTTTCACAAAGACCGAGCTTGAATCCAGAGCTGAGATTCTCTATGAGAGATATGCAAAGTCCATCAATATCGAGGCTGTAACCATGATTGACATGGCAAACAAGCTTTACATGCCTGCTGTTATGGGATACGTAGGCGGACTTGCAGGTGACATTAACAATACCAAGGCAGCAGGTCTTGATACATCTGTAATGCAGGATTACATCACAAAGATTTCCGGAGAACTGAGAAATGCCAAGATTGCCCTTGATGAGCTGACCGAGCTTACAAACCAGGCAAAGGCCATGGCTCCCGGCAAAGAGCAGGCATTCTTCTATCATGACAAGGTCTTCCCTGCAATGGGAGAACTCAGAGCTCCCATCGACAAACTGGAGACCATGGTAGACAAGGCTGTATGGCCCGTTCCCACCTATGAAGAGCTGCTCTTTGAAATTTAAAAAATATCATTAAAAAAGTACTTGCATATTACCAATGACTCGTGTATAATACTCAAATGTAGTCATTGAAGGGCTATCGCCAAACGGTAAGGCAACGGACTCTGACTCCGTCATTTCAAGGTTCGAATCCTTGTAGCCCTGCTAATAAACCTCAGTCGTTGGTACTGAGGTTTTTTTTAACAAAAAATACGTATACGAGGGGTAAGTATATGGGCTATGAATTTACAAGCAGGATTCGCTACAGCGAAACCGACACAAACGGAAACTTGTCACTTGAAGCATTGATGAATTACTTTCAGGATGCTTCCACATTTCAGTCCGAAGAGCTTGGGGTGGGACTTAAGCCCCTATACGAATTGGGGCTTGCCTGGGTGGTTGCATCCTGGCAGATAGAGATTGAAAGATTTCCCAGACTTATGGAGGAAGTTACCACAGGAACTTTCCCTCACAAGTTTCATTCATTCCTTGGAGAGAGAAACTTCTACATGAAGGACGCCGAGGGCAACATGATTGCCAAGGCCAACTCACTTTGGACTTTGGTTAATCTTAAGGAGATGAAACCTACACCCGCACCAAAGGGCATGATGGATAAATATGTGATAGAGCCCAAGCTTCCAATGACAGCTCCCACAGGAAAGATCAGACTTCCCGAGGGCGAGGGAGTGGAGGTAATCGAGGCTGATAACCTCATTGTAAGAGCCTATCACCTTGATACCAACAATCACGTAAACAATGTTCAATACATAAGAATGGGAATGGGATGTGTACCTAGAGACCTGAATTACAAGGTGGTTCGCGTCGAGTACAGAAAGCCCGCCTTCCTTAACGCCACCATCGTTCCGGTGGTCAGAAAGCTTAACAATGTGTACACTGTAAGCCTTCAGGACACAGAGGGCGATGTATATGTTAACCTTGAGTTCACAAGCTAAAAAGAGGCCTATATGGAATTAGGAAAGAAACAGAAATTAGTTTATAAAAGAAAAGAAGAGTTTGGTATATACCTCACCGAGAATGGAAATGATGAGGAGAGGGTGCTTTTACCTGCAAAACAGGTACCGGCAAATGCTAAGATTGGAGACGAGATAGAGGTATTCCTTTATAAGGACTCCAAGGACAGGCTTATTGCCACCACCAACACTCCGCTCCTTACTCTTCACGAGACTGCGGTCCTTACCGTCAAGGAAGTTGGCAAAATCGGCGCCTTCCTCGATTGGGGCTTAGAGAAGGATCTTCTCCTTCCCTTTGCAGAGCAGACCGTCAGGGTTAAAGCCGGAGACAAGGTTCTCGTGGCCCTCTACACGGATAAGAGCGACAGACTTGCAGCCACCATGAAGGTGTATAAGTATTTAAAGCAGGACAGCTCCTACAAGAAGGAAGACCATGTTGACGGCCTGGTTTACGAACTGAGCGATAACTTCGGCGCCTTCGTTGCAGTGGATAACAAGTATTCGGGTCTTGTTGCCAAGAAGGAACTTACCGTCAATCTTAAGGTGGGTGATAGGGTAAAAGCCAGAGTTATCTCCGTTAAGGAGGACGGCAAGCTTGATTTAAGCCTCAGAGAGAAAGCTCCCATCCAGATTTCCCTTGATGCCGATACCCTTGTCAAGATGATGAAGGCAAACGGCGGAAAGCTTGATTTCAGTGATAATGCAGCTCCTGAACTTATAAAGGAGAGAACCGGCATGAGCAAGAACCAGTTTAAGCGTGCCGTGGGTAATCTTCTTAAGTCGGGAAAGATTGAAATCCTTGAGAATTCAATTAAATTAAAGTAAACCAAAAGTAGCATATTGGCTCCGGTTACATAGTTGTAAATGGAAATATGCTGAAATATAATGAGTACACAACACCGAAAGGAGGGTACTCATGAATATTACAGCTTTATCCGGAACATTAGCGAATATTCAGACCAAAAATGACGTAGGCACAGCCGTTTTGGCTAAGGCGATGGATTCTAACGAAGCCCTCGGACAGGGCGTAGTAAAGATGATTGATTCCGCTGCTATGGAGAGATCCGTTAATCCTTCAGTTGGCAGCAATTTTGACGCAAAAGCCTAATTCCTTAATGTTTTCAATAAGAAAACGCACCATGTGGGGGTGCGTTTTTTTGTTTGCAAAAATATTTGTTATGGTAACCATTCGGGACTTTTTCACAAAAAATGGGGGTTGAAATATAGATTTTTTTGTGTAAATATATTAAAATGTACTAAGTGGGGCGTAGAAATGCCTAGGAGGGGCAATACATGATTTCCAATCAAATACTTCAAAACACAGTTGACGGAATTAAGACAATCGCCAGAGTTGAGATTTGCGTTCTTGATGCGGACGGCAAGGAAGTAGCCGCCACATCGGATATGTCAAATAACATAACTCCTCCCGGAGATTTCATTAAGTCCTCTGCTGATTCCCAGGAGATTCAGGGGTATCAGTATTTTAAGGTGTATGATGAGCAGCAGCTTGAGTATATCGTTGTGGCTGCAGGCGCAGGTGAGGACACCTATACCATCGGCAAGATGATTGCCTTCCAGATTCAGGGACTTCTTGTGGCCTACAAGGAGCGTTTTGACAAGGATAACTTTATCAAGAACCTTCTTCTTGATAACCTTCTTTTGGTGGACATTTACAGCAGAGCCAAGAAGCTTCATATCCGCTCCGATGTTCCCCGTGTGGTTATGCTTGTGGAGACGGGCAATATTAAGGATAACAATGTGCTTGAGGTTGTGAGAGCAGCTTTCACCGGAAGCACCAGAGATTTTGTTACGGCAGTTGACGAGAATAATGTTATTGTTGTTAAGGATCTCTCAGATGCCGATGTTAACAAGGATATCAACAAGACAGCCAAGGAGATTGAGGGTGTGCTTGCCAAGGAAGGCATTGACGATGCACGTGTATCCTATGGTAATATTGTTAATGAACTTAAGGAAGTCAGCCGTTCCTACAAGGAAGCCAAGATGGCTTTGGATGTAGGAAAGATTTTCTTTGATGACAGACAGGTTATCGCTTATTCCGAGCTGGGAATCGGACGTATTATTTATCAGCTTCCCATTCCTCTTTGCAAGATGTTTATTAAGGAAATCTTCGGAACCAAGAGCCCCGATGATTTTGACGAGGAATCATTAACCACCATTTACAAGTTCTTTGAGAACAACCTTAATGTCTCCGAGACATCAAGACAGTTATACATTCACAGAAATACTCTTGTATACAGACTGGATAAGCTTCAGAAGACTACCGGTCTGGACCTTAGGGTGTTTGAAGATGCCATCACCTTCAAGATTGCCCTTATGGTCGTTAAATACATGAAATACATGGAAAAATACGAGTAAGACAGAGGTTTATCATGGCAAGACGTAAGAAACAATTACCCGAAACTACCGCCATTATCGAGCTAGATAACGTTACAAAGGTATATCAGACAGGTTCTCCCGCACTTAATGGTGTTTCTATCAGCATCGAAAGAGGAGAATTCGTTTTCATAGTAGGTGACAGTGGTTCCGGTAAATCAACCCTTATTAAACTCCTTTTGCGAGAGCTTACCGCCACCAGCGGAACTGTAAGAGTAATGGGTACCGACCTTGCCAGACTTCGTCACCGTAAGATCCCCAAATTCAGAAGAAATCTCGGAGTAGTATTCCAGGATTTCCGTCTTCTCAAAGATCGTAACGTTTATGAGAACGTTGCTTTCGCTCAGCGAATCGTTGAGACTCCTAACTATGAAATCAAGAAAAATGTACCCTCTATCCTGGCTACAGTAGGACTCGCGGGCAAATATAAGGCTAAACCCAAACAGCTCTCCGGTGGTGAACAGCAGAGGGTTGCTTTAGCGCGTGCTTTAGTTAATAACCCTACTATTTTGCTGGCGGATGAGCCTACAGGTAACCTTGACCCCAAGAACTCATGGGAAATCATGAAGCTTCTTGAGGAGATTAATGATATGGGTACAACAGTTGTTGTCGTAACCCACAACAGAGAGATAGTCAACGCCATGCAGAAGCGCGTTATAACCATGAAGAAAGGCGTTGTGGTAAGCGACGAAGAGATGGGTGTTTATATCGATGAAGAAGATTAATACGTTTTTTTACTGCATAGGGCAGGGCATAAAGAGTATATTCAGGAACAAACTGTTTTCCCTTGCTTCCATAGCAACCATTGCAGCATGCCTCTTTCTTTTCGGTTTGTTCTACTCAATAGTAATGAACTTCCAGCACATTGTTAAGACCGCTGAGCAGGGCGTTTCTGTTACAGTGTTCTTCAATGAGGGAACCACCGAAGAGCGAATGAAGGAAATCGAGACAATCATTGCCGAAAGAGATGAGGTCAGAGAGACCAACTTCGTATCGGCGGATGAGGCCTGGGAGAGCTTCAGAGGCGACTACTTCGAAGGCTACAATGATGGATTCACCGAGAACCCCCTGGCGAATTCAGCCAACATAGAGATTTATCTTTCAGACGTATCCTTACAGAATGCTTTGGTTACATACCTTGAATCCATTCCCGATGTGAGAATGGTAAGACGTTCGGAGGTTACAGCTACAACACTTACAGGTGTTAACGTCCTTATCGGATACGTGTCCATCGGTATTATCGGAATTCTATTGGCGGTATCCATCTTCCTTATCAGCAATACAGTTACCATCGGTATTTCGGTTCGTAAGGAAGAAATCAGTATCATGAAATATGTGGGCGCTACAGACTTTTTCGTCAGATCGCCTTTCGTTATAGAGGGTATGCTCATCGGCCTTATCGGTGCGGGAATTCCTCTTGGTATTATTAAGTTCTTATATGAATACCTTATTGCGTACATTGCTGAAAGATTCGTGGCAATCTCCGGATTGCTTAATTTCCTGACCACACAGGAAATCTTCAAGGATCTGGTGCCCATTTCTTTAGGTATCGGTGTCGGCATCGGCTTCCTTGGAAGTATTACAACAGTAAGAAAGCACTTAAGAGTATAATTTTGAAACACAACTGATAATAGTCCCGTCCTATAGGCGCGAGTCTGTATGACGGGATGTATTACTTTTATCTAATCTTTTCTATGAAACGGATCATTTTATGAGGAAAAGAAGAATCATTTTTGGCTTGACCCTTGTGCTGGCCCTGTCGGTTTTTTTCTCATCAAACGCCACTTTCAAATCCAGGGCGGAGATTACATCTGACAGTATCAAAGAAAAGCAGCAGCAAATCAGCCAGGCACAGGATGAACAGAAAAAACTTCAAAAGGGATTGTCCGACGTTAAGAAGATGAAGCAGGAGCTGGAGAAATCCAAGAGTAACCTGGAGGATTACATTACCCAGCTTGACGGAGATCTTAACGTTGTTAACCAACGAATAAATGAACTTCAGGCAGTTATTGATGAAACCCAGGAGGCTTTGGATGAAGCTACCGAGGATCTGAACGAGGCTGTTAAAGTTGAGACAGAGCAGTACGAAGCCATGAAGGTTCGTATCCAGTTTATGTACGAGAAGGGTAACAACTTCCTTCTGGATGCAATTCTTGGAGCTGAGAGCTTTTCGGATATTTTAAACCGTGCGGATTATTACGAGGAGCTGGCGGCTTACGACAGAAAGAAACTTGACGAATACGTTTTGAACCGTCAGATGGTTGAGGTTTGCAAGCAGGAAATCGAGGCTAAGAAAGCTACTCTTGATGAGGCCATGGCCCAGCAGGAACAGGAGCAGAACAACCTTGAAATTCTCATTGGTGAGAAGGAACAGCAGATTAATGCCGTATCCTACGACATCAGCAATAAAGAAGCGGCAATTAAAGATTACGAGGACGAGTTAAACGCAATGGCCACCGTAATCTCCCAGCTGGAACAGCAGGTTCTTGAGGAGAAACGTGCCATAGCGGCAGCCAACGGAGTTAACCTTTCATACGATGGAGGAGCTTTCTGCTGGCCTGCACCTTCATACACGAGAATATCCAGTCCCTTTGGATACAGAACTCATCCCACCCTGGGAGTTCAGCTTTTCCATAACGGAGTTGACCTGGCTTCCCCCAGCGGTTCCAAAATCCTTTGTGCGTACGACGGAATAGTTGTTGCGGCGGATTATACATCTGTTATGGGAAATTATATTATGGTTGATCATGGAGACGGACTTTACACAGTCTACATGCATGCTTCAGCCCTCTATGTTTCCAAGGGAGATGTGGTTATAAAGGGCGAGAACATAGCTGCCGTGGGATCCACCGGACGTTCCACCGGTCCTCACCTTCACTTCAGTGTCAGAAAGAACGGTGAGTATGTTGACCCTATGGCTTATATATCAAACTAAGCTGTAAAGCAGGTGATTGATTTGGAAGAGAAGAAGAAAAGCAAAATTGGAATAGGAATTCTTATCGGAGCCATTGTGGGACTTTTGCTTGGCGCATCGGCAACCTTAGCGTATGTGCTTTTTTCGGGACGGATGATTACAAGTGCCGACCCCACAAAGGTGGCAGGAATAAGTGAGAGTTCTGAAGGAAGCAGTGCCGTTGATGAGGGTGTCATCAGAAAGATGAAGCTCATCGAGGAAATCTTTGACAAGTATTACCTTGAAGAAGACCTGGATAAGAGCGAGCTTCCCGAAGACATCTATCATTCCATGGTTAATTCCATGGGAGACAAGTATTCCACATACTACTCTGCAGAGGAATACAAGAAGGCTACCGAGGACAGAGAAGGAACCTACTATGGAATCGGTGCCTATGTAACTATGAATACTGACATTGGCTATGCGGTTATCAGCGGCGTAATGGATGATTCTCCCGCCCTTGAAGCCGGCGTAAGAGCCGATGATATAATCTACGAAATAGACGGCGAGTCCGCATATGGTCTGGACCTTGATGAAATCGTAAGAAGAATCAAGGGACCCGAAGGAACCACTGTCAACATTACCTTCATCAGAAACGAATCTGAGGAAGTGAATCTCGATGTGGAAAGAAGAGCCATCGAGAGCAAGACTGTCAAATACAAAATGCTTGACGGAGATATAGGATATCTTCAGTTAACAGCATTTGAAACCATAAGTGAGCAGCAGTTTAAGGATGCCAAGGCAGATCTTGAAGCCCAGGGAATGAAGGGACTTATCCTTGACCTTAGAGGCAATCCCGGAGGAAATCTTTCAACCGTTGTTGAGATTGCAAACCAGCTCCTTCCCAAGGGCTTAATCATCAGAACCGAGGACAGGGACGGAAACGGAAGCTCCTATGACAGCGACGGCAAGCATGAGTTCATGCTTCCCCTTGTTGTACTTGTTAACGAGTATTCTGCCAGCGCTTCAGAGGTTCTGACAGGTGCTTTGCAGGACTATGAGAAGGCTACCGTTGTGGGCAAGACCACCTACGGCAAGGGCATCGTTCAGGATACCATCAGCCTTACCGACGGCTCAGCAGTCAAGCTCACCACCGAGGCCTACTACACACCCAAGGGCCGCAGCCTCCACGGCGTCGGCATCAAGCCCGACGTGGACGTGGACCTGGACACCGACGCCTACTATGAATCCGAGGGCGCCATCGACACCCAGCTGGACAAGGCCATCGAGGTCATCAGCGCACAGATAAACTAGGTGCATAATGGGGACTGTCCCCATATGCACCACACGGATTCGGGAGGTGCATTTGAGGGGAAAATCGCACCTGACCCCGCTCAGGCGGATAAAAATGAGAAATGGAGCAATTTATATGTCTCAAAATAAGTTATGTAAACAAGATTGGTTAACATAACACAATAAAAGGGCCTGCATAAAGCATTTCAGTTGACATAACACGCATAATTCACCAAGAAATGACCAAAAGAGGCGGATAAAATCGAGGAAATCAAGATTTTATCCGCCCTATCTAAAATTTGGGGAAAGTTATGTAAACCCACATGCCAAAAAACCCCGAAGAACTATTTTCTGCAGTACGAGGATGATTAACATGAAACAAGCCAAACTAAGCGAACTTAACTTCAAATCAAGAAATGAAGCAATCGCTTTCCTCAAGAGATTGTGGACAGAGGAAGGAGATAACTGCCCCATATGTGGAAACAAGCTGGAGCTTCTTCACACGAAAGCAAAGAAGAGCAATTGTGATTGGCAGTGCAAAAACTGCAATAAAGTATTTAAGACAATTCACCTTTTGGATGAGGTGAATGAGGAGTACAAATGATTAATTACACCAACACCATCTCAGTAGAAGACTACTTGGAATTGCGCGCGGCCGTAGACTGGGCACCCCTTGTGAAGGACCAGGCTCAGTCAAGCATCGACAACTCAGCTTTCGTAGTCGCCTGCTCTGAGGATGATAAAATAGTGGGCTGTTCCCGAATAATCTGGGACAGAGGATACATAGCTTACCTTGCCGATGTAATGGTCAAGCCTGAGTATCAGGGACGGGGTATCGGAAGAAAGCTTGTCAACGAATGTATAAGCTTCATCGACAGTCAGCTTAAAGAAGGCTGGAGAGTTAAAATAGAAATGGTATCCGCGAAAGGCAAAGAAGGCTTCTACGAGAAACTGGGCTTTAAACTTCGTCCCAATGAAAACGAAGGCCATGGCATGAATCTTTGGAGACAATAATATGATAATCATAATTACAGGAGCATCACACACAGGGAAAACAGTATTATCACAGCGAATCCTTGGGCAAACCCAATACCCCTACTTTTCCATCGATCACTTGAAGATGGGACTCATTCGCAGCGGCAACACATCCCTTACACCTTGCGACGATGATGAACTGACAGATTATCTTTGGCCAATTGTAAGAGAGATGATTAAGACCGCAATCGAGAATAAACAGAATCTCGTTGTGGAAGGATGCTATATACCTTTCGATTGGAGAAAGAGCTTCACAGAAGAGTATCTTTCGGAAATTAAGTTTATCTGCCTCGCCATGACAGATAGGTATATAGACAATCACTTTGGTGATATAAAGAGCCACGCCTCAGACGTTGAATCAAGACTTGATGATTCATATTGTACAGCCGATTGGCTTAAGACCGATAACAGAATTATTATTGAAGGATTTACTAAGGCCGGTGAAAAGGTTGTACTTATAGAAGATGATTATGAAAGCACAATCAACGAGGTGCTGAAATCCATTTAAACGCATTAAGGATATTTATATGAGAAAGATAGTTATATCAATATTTGCTGCATTAATTCTTGCTTTCACTCTGTTAGGCTGCGGAGAAACCGAACCCTTAAACGTGAAAAAAGTGACTTGTGTCAGCTATGTATTTGATCCAAGACGCATATATATGACAACTGTGTCAGATGACCTTGCAATCAAGTTCTATGAGATATATCCGGAATCAGACAACAATCCCGATCTCCTTGCGGGGGAACTTCCGCCGGAAAACGAATACGATCTGGAGGAAGATGTAATCTCCCAGGAAGCCTGGGACGAGTTTGTAAAGCTATTAAGTGAGAAGAAGTTTATGGACCTTCCGGAAGACATCGAACTCGACGGGGTATGTGACGGTGTCAGCAGATATATAAAAGTTGACACAGATGAGGGCTCTTATACCGTGGGAGGCTACTGTGCAGGAGAAGGAAGAGGCAGAGATCATAAGAGATTTAGCGATATTCTTAAAGGCATGGGAAACCTAAAGGATTAACAGGAGGAAACATATGGAAACATGGTTTTATGAAGTAGTAAGCATAGATGGAGATTACGCGAACCTCCGCAGAACAGATATAGAATCAGAGGATTTAAAGCTGGTTGCCAGGGCGTTGCTTCCGCCTGAGATTGTAGAAGGCAGCAGACTTAAATACGAAATGATGCAGTACACCATGGAGTAATGGTTGGAAAATATGCATTAGAGGAGAAATTATGAAAAGATCAAACATTCCCGGAATTGCTTTAGCAATTGCGGTTCTGATGGGCGCAAGCCTGATTACAACCGGGGCGGCAGCGGATTCAACCACCGCAGACACCACAGAAGAGCAGCTGTTTTCAGAAACAGATGATGGATATCTGCTGTTTGGAAGCTACGAGCAGGACGGCGATACTTCAAATGGCGCGGAACCCATTGAGTGGATAGTACTGGAAGAGAATGGAGATGAGAAGCTCCTTGTTTCCAGATACATACTTGACAGTATGGTCTATAACAAAGAGGATGCACCCACCACATGGGAAACCAGCGCGCTTCGAGAGTGGATTAATACAGAATTCTTCAATTCGGCATTTAACGAAGCAGAACAGGAAAGGGTGCTGACCAGCCACGTAACAAACGCCGATAATGCATACTTTGGAGTTCCCGGCGGAAATGATACGGATGATAAAGTGTACATTCTGGACGCCGGTGAGATTAAGAACTACTTCAACTACAATTACTACAGAGATGAGGGAATGTATGGCTTTGGCATGGATTTGATTACTGAAGCCACAAAATATGCAAGGAGCCGTGGCTCAGATAACTATAGCCCGGACGGAGACCTGTTTTTTATCTATGAAACCTATGGTTATACATCGGACTTCCTTAATATGTCCGGAACCATCTGGTGGGAGAGAACGCCGGGATACAGCCCATATGCAGCCAATGTTGTCTGGGACGATGGCTTCTTCGGTGATGGCGGAGACGAAGATCACGACAGCTTTGAAGTGACGGCAAGCTGTGGTGTTCGCCCTGTTATACGTGTTAACACTGAGGTGATTACTCCGATTCCTACAGAAGAGCCAACCCCTGCCCCCAAGGAGCCTGAACCTGAAACAACTGATGTTCCGGAACCTGCAGAGGATATAAATGCTGTTGAGGAAAAATCCAATTTATCTACAATCCTCCTTATCATCGGAGGTGCTTTGGTAGCCCTTTCGGGAGCATTTTTCATTGGCAAAAAGGCGCTGAAGCCTAAAACGAAGTCTAACGGAACCGGCAATGCAGGTCCTGAGCGTCCTGAAATAGAACTTGAGAAGAAATCGATTTTGCTTTGCATGGCTGACGGAGCCAATATTGATGACTTTAAGAAGTACCTTGATGAAAAATTGTTCCTTGACAGCGAATCCAAGGAATATGATTCCGTAGAGAAATTAAAGGAGATTATCTCTGATAATAAATCAGATGAGATAATAGTTCATATCGATTCGGATGATGAGTTGACCGCATTTGATGAGTTACTCTCAAATTACGAAGGAGATGACAAATTTGCTCTTCTCGTAGATGATTCTGTTTTGACAAAGGGCAAAACAAAACTTGAAACCCTGAAGAAAGAAAAGAGAATCGTCTCATACGTTGGCAGCGCTTTAAGCAATGAAATTAAGCTTATTAAATTAATTCTTCCTTTATACAAACCTGAATTAAATGGTGAGAATGCTTTGGGGCTTATCGGAAGTGTTTCGGATGCTCTGGGGATTCCGTATGTTTCAAAGGTCATCGATACCGCTCTTTCAGGCAAGGAAGTAGTGGAAACAGTCAGAGAAGGCGACCTGGACGTAAAGAGCATTTCTTCTGTGGTGAGTGAAATCTCGGGAGTGCTTGGTTATGATAAGGTCGGCGAAGTGGCAAATCTGATAAAGGATTTGAAATAATGGGAAAAGATTTCGATGCGGTGGTTTTCGATATGGACGGAGTCATCTTCGATTCCGAACGGGCCACTATGCAGTGTTGGCTTTCGCTGGCCGACAAATATGGAATTAAGAATATTGAAAAGCCTTACCTTGCATGCACCGGGACTACCATAGCGAAGACTAAGCAAATCATGCTTGATGCATATGGAGAAGATTTTCCATATGATGAATATGCCAAAGAGGCCTCCCGCATGTATCACGAGAAATATGACGGCGGCAGACTTCCAATGAAGAGCGGAGTTATAGAGATTCTTGATTTTCTTAAAAGCAACGGGAAAAAGATCGCCCTGGCATCATCCACAAGAAAAGAGACGGTCATTAATCAGCTAAGAGATGCTAAGATACTAGACTATTTTGATGAAGTAATTACCGGTGATATGGTGACGAAGAGTAAACCTGAGCCGGATATTTTCCTTCTGGCGTGCGAGAAGATAGGGGTAGAACCGAACCGAGCATATGCTATAGAAGACTCATACAATGGAATAAGAGCTGCCTATAGGGGTGGACTTAAGCCCATAATGGTTCCGGATCTTTTACCGGCAGATCAGGAGATGAGAGAAAAGGCTGAGGAAGTTATCGATAATTTAGACAATGTTGTTTTGTATTTGAGAAACTAGAATAAAGATATTATAAAAACCGAATGGTCGGCATCATCTGCCGACCATCTTTTTTTGCGCTGGTATGCAGTTTTAAGTTTCATGTCGCGTGTTCCGGTGTTGAAACCGTTTACGACTCGCCGTTTCTTGGCTTTAAGCTTTTTAAGGTTTTTCTCTACCATAGCTTGTACCTTCCTTTCATAGTAATAATCGTCATTTTAGGTGGATATGTCAAGGGCTTATCTTATAGAAAAACAACTATATACAACGAAGAGGTAATCTGCTATGCTAAGAATAAATCGAACACATGTATGCAGTTAAAATACATAACAAGATTCTCTTGTCAGGGCTAAGGAGTAGAATAATGCCAGAACTTAGTAAACGAGTAGAGACATTCACCGATTCTGTAATCAGGAGAATGACTCGAATAAGCAATAAATATGGAGCTATTAATTTGTCCCAGGGCTTCCCGGATTTCGATCCGCCGAAGGAAATTACGGATGCGCTTGAGAAGGCGGCCCACCAGGGACCTCACCAGTACTCTATAACCTTTGGAGCCAAGAACTTCAGGGATGCTTTGGCAGCAAAAGTTTCCAAAACTTTTAAGAGAGAAGTGGACCCCGAGACCGAGCTTTGCGTCACCTGCGGAAGCACAGAAGCCATGATGACGGCTATGATGACTATCTGTAACCCGGGAGATAAAGTTATGGTGTTCTCTCCGTTCTATGAGAACTATGGAGCGGATGCGATTTTGTCGGGAGCAGATCCGATTTACATTCCTTTGGTTCCACCTGAATATAACTTCGATATTAAACTTATAGAAGAAGGCTTCAAAAAAGGAGCTAAAGCAATAATAATCTGTAACCCATCCAATCCCTGCGGAAAGGTGTTCACAAGAGATGAACTTACGGCAATTGGAAACCTGGCCATAACCTATGATGCCTTCGTAGTTACGGACGAGGTATACGAGCATATGGTTTATGCCCCCAATGCCCATACATCCATGGCATCACTCCCCGGAATGTTCGAGCATACCATCACCTGTAACTCTCTGTCCAAGACCTATTCCATTACGGGATGGAGACTGGGCTATATTTGCGGACCTGCCAAGGTAATCGAAGCAGCAAGAAAGGTTCACGACTTTCTTACGGTTGGGGCAGCAGCGCCTCTTCAGGAAGCAGCGGTGGCGGGTCTTACCCTTCCGGAATCCTACTACGAGGATTTACTAAGAATCTATACCGAAAAGAGGGACTTTTTCCTTGCGGGTCTTGATCGAATCGGGCTTAAGCATAACGTTCCTCAGGGTACATACTTCGTTATGATTGATATTGCGGAGTTTATGGAACTTCCTCAGTTTAAAGGATATACAGACCTTGAATTTTGTGAGTGGATGATACAGAATATAGGAGTGGCTGCCGTTCCGGGCTCCAGCTTCTTCAGAGAGCCGGTGAACAATCTGATTCGTCTTCATTTTGCAAGACAACAGTCCACACTTGAGGAGGCTTTAAAGCGCCTTTCGAAAATGGCAGACTTGCTGCCCTAAATCAGCACCATTCAGGAGAATTATTAATGGGAATAATTGAGTTATTGCTTCTTGCAATAGGTCTTTCCATGGATGCCTTTGCCGTATCGGTCTGCAAGGGTATTGAAACAAAGAAGGCAACCGTCAGGCAAATACTGTTGTGCGGCATATGGTTCGGATGTTTTCAGGGATTGATGCCCTTTATAGGATATGTCCTTGGAAGCAGGCTGGAGTTCATAATCAACAAGGTAGCCCCCTGGCTGGCCTTTATACTGCTTCTTATCATAGGAGTAAATATGATAAGAGAAGCCTTCTCTTCAGAGGAAGAGGAAACCAGGGCGGGATTCGATGTGAAATCCATGTTTATACTGGCAGTAGCCACATCCATAGATGCCCTTGCGGTTGGTATAACATTCGTGGCAGTTCCCGTTACTTTGATTAATGCGTCACCCTTTGTTAACACCGTAATTGCCTGCCTGATTATTGCGGCAACAACTTTTATTATTTCTTCGGTGGGAGTTCGAATAGGAAACGTATTCGGAACAAGATATAAATCCGGTGCGGAAGCAGCCGGTGGATTTGTCCTTGTTTTCATAGGCCTGAAAATTCTTTTGGAGCACATGGGAGTCCTGGAGTTTATGGACAACGGAGACGTGCTCTTTGAACTTCTGATTCCCTTCATCGGAACCATTCTTGGCTCGGCCCTTGTGTTCGTTTGGGACAAGGATATGAAGGATGATTTCAAGAACATAATGACGGGAATGGCCGGTGGTATCATGATGGCATGCTCCATGTGGACCCTGCTTTATCCCTCAATTCTCAAGGGCAAGGTGATAACTGCAGCCATTGGATTCATCATCGGTATCGGATTCCAGTATTTCCTTGACAAGGTTGTGCCCCACGCCCACGCATTTACCGGGGCGGAAGAGGGACCCTCCAGCACCCTTAAGTACACATTCAGAGTAATGATGTCGGAAGTGATTCACCACGTTCCCGAGGGAATGGCTATAGGTGTTATGCTGGCCGGGGCGCTTAACGGGGCAGAGGAAGTTTCCATGACAGCCACCATTGCTCTTATTATCGGAATAGCCATTCAGAACATTCCCGAGGGAGCTTTAGTGTCCACCCCCATAAGAGTAGAAGGTGAGGGTAAAAACAAAGCCTTTCTCATGGGTGTCATATCGGGTATTGTGGAGCCCCTTCTTGGTATTGCTATGATAATCCTTGTAAGCGCTTTCCACGGAATTCTTTTGTTTGTAATGGCCCTTACGGGAGGTGCAATAGCATTCCTGGTTATTGAAGAGCACATTCCTGCAATGCACACGGGAAGACATTCTGACAAGGGAACATTATCCTTTGCATTGTTCTTCTGTCTTATGATGATTCTTACATTCTTATCAAGATAAATAAAGAACCGCGGGTTAATCACCCGCGGTTCTTCTTTACCGGATTAGTATCCTTCGGGGAAGATCTCGATGGAATCAAGTCTTTCTCCGCCAAGATCCCACTCAACGTCAACCTCCAGGTTTCCGTAGTCAAATACAAATCTCATTTGTCTTATATCATCCTTGCTGCCGTAATCATCCACCAGATCCATTCTTTCGGAATCAGGCTTTGCAGGTAATCCGTACATATCCTTAAGGACTTTATAAATCTTAGCCTTATCCTTCTCAGCCTTATCCATGGCTTCCTTGTCGGTGTAAGTCTTAAGTGTAGCCCAATGCTCTCTGCCGCGGATTGCCGAAGCTATAAAGTGTAAATCATGCATTCCAAGGCAAACTATATAGTCGCTGCCGTTGGCGGTATTAACGCCGTCCTTTTCCCAAATGATGGAGTACATGTCGTGGTCCTTGAATTCGGGGTCGGAATTTGAAGGCATAAAGGCTTCAACATGGGGCACCCACTCGCTGCCTGGTTCCCATCCTAAAAATTTAGTAAGGTGAGGAGTAGCGACCTTTATGATATCCTCTTCGATTGCACTGTCCACATCCACGTAGGGACTGGGCGTTTCTTCGCAATCCTCATCAACCCATTCATCGTCTTCTTCTGTCCAGATTTCATCCGCATTGTTTTCAATCAGGTATTCTTTCTTGGCATTGTAGTCGATGAACTGAAGCATCTGCTCTTCGGTCATTTCAGCCTCGGGAAGGTGGAGAAGCTGGTCCTCCTCAATGAAGCAAAGACTCTTTCCGTCCCAATCGCTTAACTTCTCAAGTCTTTGAACCTCGCCTTCAGGGAAAAGAGCTGAATCATAGTATTTCCTCTCAAGGTCGGCAATTTTGAGAGTCTCCACGTTTGTAAGCTGTCTGCTCCAGGCTCCGTCCATAGTAACTGACTCATCGCTCTTTATTTCTTCAAAAAGCTCCGTCTTCTCAGTTTCGGGCATGGACTTCATACGATTAACCCAGGTGTCATAGCCGGCCTTAACGCCAAAGCCCGTAAGCCCAACGGCGGCCATAACTATAAGGGCCGTTAAAGGTCCCGCATAGCGGAAGCGGAGATCCGCCGCTCTTTTACCACGTTTACAATCCTTGTATAATTCTCTCTTTATGTAATTGGGAATCTCAATATTATCAAAGAGATCCTTATCGATGTCATATCTGCTCACAGATGATACCTCCTTCATATGCTCTGCCAAGCTTTGCAAGTGTTTCTCTTGCCCTTTGCAGACGCTTTTTGACGGCAACCTCTGATATGTGAAGGATTTGGGCAGTCTCTTTGACTGAATAACCTTCTACATAATATAAGATCACCACACTTTTAAGTTTGTAATTCAGGTTCCATATCAGTCTGAGCTTATCTTTGTCTTCTACACTCATTCCTCTGGTGATTTCAAGGCTTTCTTCCACCTCTTCAAGAGGGATTCCGGCATGCTTCTTATGAAATCTGAGGAATTCCTTACATTTATTCTGTGATACTTTTATAAGCCAAGCTTTCTTGTGCTCTTCGGAAGCAAAATCAGGCTTCTTGGTCATGTAAGTAATGAATGTCTCCTGTAAAACATCCTTGGTATCCTGCTCGTTTTTCAGGATAACGAAGCATATTTTGTAGAGAATGTTGCTGTATTTTTCAATGACCAGTTCCAGATCTGCGTTCCTATCTGCTCGATTCATTTTATGTCCTCCCGGATTATTGAATACGATAGGTCTTCGCGAATACCTTTTCACTCTATAAATGTTTGATAAAAGCAAAAGGTGACATCCTGAAAAGTATATCATATAATTTTTTTGAAAAAATTTTTAAAAAGTTTGTAACGAATTTCGGATTGCTCCGTCTAACCAATGAGATTAAAAAAAGGAAAGCTCGAAAAGACATGGACAATACCACAGCAGAAAAACTTTATGAAGCGTTCTACATGAAATTGTTTTCATATGTTATGACGCTAACGGACAACCAAAATGACGCCATGGAAATAGCCCAGGAAACTTTTTTCAGGGCCATATCTACCAAGCAGACCTTCAGAGGTGAAAGTGAAAGCTTCACATGGCTGTGCGCCATAGCCAAGAACCTTTTCATCGATGAGAAAAGAAGGCACGCAAGGTTTGAGGACGTCCCTCTTGAAGCTCAGCCCGACACGGGAAAGAGCATCGAGAAGAAGCTTATGGACGCCGACACTTCCATACAGATTCATCGAATCCTGCATGCCATGGAGGAACCCTACAAGGAAGTCTTCCAGCTTCGGGTCTTCGGCGAACTGTCATTTAAGGAAATTGGTTCGGTCTTTGGCAAAACGGAAACCTGGGCCCGGGTTACCTACCATCGAGCAAGAATTTTGATTAAAGAAAGGATGGAGAAATCATGAAATACGAATGTGATATGATAGAAGACCTTCTGCCTTTATATAAGGACGGTGCCTGCAGTGAAGCAAGCAAAAAGGCAGTTGAAGAGCATCTTAAAGAATGCCCAAAGTGCCAAAAGATGCTTGAAGAGTTAAGCGACACGGCAATCGATGAAATGATCGTCAAGGAAAAGGACAGCATCATCGATTCCCAGTCAAGATTTTTCAAAAGAAAAAGTGCTACGGTGGGTGGCGTTTTTGCGGCAATTTTTGCCATTCCGATTCTGGTATGCCTCATTGTTAACCTTGCCACAGGCCACGCCCTTACCTGGTTCTTTATCGTACTTGCAGCAATGCTCATCCCCACATCATTAATTGTTGTACCTTTAATGGTCAGGGAAAACCGGATGTTCTACACCATGACATCCTTCACCGCCAGCCTCCTTTTACTTCTTGGAGTAATAAGCATATACACAAAAGCAAGCTGGTTCGCTATTGCGGCCTCTGCAGTATTGTTTGGCCTCACCTTATGCTTTGGCCCCTTCATTGCCTGCAGAAAGCCTGTGAACGCTCTTCTTAAGAACAGCAAGGGCCTTGCGGTTATGGCTGCCTGCACAGTTACATTTTTTCTCATGATGATGTGCATTGGTTTTACGGTAAAAACAGCAAGCTTCTTCCCTTTAGCGCTTTGCATTTCAGTTCCTCTTGTTATGCTTGCATGGGCAATCTTTGTTGTAATCAGATACATCGGTTCCAACTCACTCGTCAAAATCGGTGTCTGCACAGCTTTAATCAGTGCGTTTTCGTACTGGGGTGTTGAACTTATCATGGGATTGCTTATAAGAGTAGCAAATGCAGCACCCGCCATGTATTCCATGTGGACAATGGGCTATGCCATTGTGGGAGTTGTAATCGGCGCAGCACTTGCCATTATCGGATTGATTGCAGGAAGTAAAGGAGATAAGAACAATGAAAATAATTAAAGGATTGCTTTTGATGGGAACTGCACTGGCTGCAGCTGTGGTTCTGGCCGGATGTTCATTTGGTTTCATATCGGTTGTTCATTATACAAACCCCGACAAATATACAGCGGGAGACCGTGAAATCACAGAGAAAATCGATTCCCTTGATATAGATTACATTTCAGGAGATATTACGTTTTTAACAGAAGATACAGATACAGTGTCGGTTAAGGAGACCGCAAGAATAGCTCTTGACTCTGACAGACAGGTACACACCTGGGTTGAAGGCTCCACCCTCCATGTAAGATACTGCGCGGCTGACAAGAGTCTTGATCTTTCAAATCTTGATAAGAAACTTGAGATCACAGTCCCCGAGGACGTAACCTTCTCGGACGTAAACATTAACCTTTCATCGGGAGATTTAAGGGCCGATGACATCAAGACTAAGAAACTTGACGTGGATTCCACCTCAGGAAACCATGTAATAGGCTGCACGGCAGATACAATCACCATTAACTCCACCTCCGGAGATATCGACCTTACCCAGTTTGGTAAAAGCGAAGATATCTCAGTTGAAGCCACATCGGGAAACTTCCACTTCAACATGGAGGAAGTAAAGAATCTTATTCTGAATACAACCTCAGGTGATATGTGGGTGGAAGCAGAAAAGATAGAAAAGCTGGATGTGGATTCCACCAGCGGAAATAAGACATTTACTCTTTCAAACTGCCCCGAGGAAACAGTCATCAATGCTTCCTCCGGAGACGTTGAGCTGAGAATCCCTTCCGATTCAGGTGTAACGGCAATCTTAAATACCACCAGCGGTGACATCAGAAGCAATATTCCCTTCACCACAAACGGTGATACCTACACCTTTAACAGTGGTTCAGCCGGCATGGATATCGATACCACCTCCGGAAAGATCACAATCAATGCCTTAGATTAAGAACTAGAACAAAAGTTCGAAAAAACTATATGCATTCCGCCAACCATCATACACCACTATATCTTGTAGTATAATTCCAAAAGAAATCTAAATATGGTATCACGAAGAACAGTTTAGGACTATATGGACTATATGAACGGTATGATATGGGTGAGGCAATTGTCCGCGAGAGGATAGAGTGATTAAAGTCACATCAAAGGAATATAAGTTGTTATGCCCGTTACCAATGAGGTAACAGCATTGAAGATCTTTTTACAGAAGAAGAATTAATGGAAAATGCGGCTGCAATTCTTGGAGCGATAGTCGATATTGTTTTGGTTGGGATCCCCCAAAAGGGGCCGGATGGACTTGAAGCCGGTAAGCTTGCTGTTTATGTGAGAAAAAAGTTTGAGGAGAAGTTCTCTCCAGAGGAAATGGAAAAACTTGCTAATTCAAAGGCAAGTAAGGTTCCGTTTGATGCTCAAGACAATCGTAATACAGAAACATACGTGGAAGGGCTTTCAGCATATTACCACAGAATGTTATCATTGATAAATATAGTAACAATCAGCGTCTAAAGCGCACTCTATAATTTTGTCATCATCCGGATCTTCTCCTCTTCCTGACTGCCTTGATTGCATCATCAATGTCTTCCTCTACAGCTTAAATATCTTTACCTCGTAGCTTTGCATAATGACTTCTTCTGTTTCTATGCTTCCCGACAATAGTTCCTTAAGCTCTTTTTTAAGCCACATGTTCTGAACCTTTCTCTGATAATTGAGGACAAAAGCATATTTATCACCGTTTTTTTCTCTTACCGCAAGTTCCATTTCATCCGGAATATCAAAGTACTCGTTAAACGGATCAATTACCCCAAGGTTCTTCAGAAATACAAAAGCAGCCTCTTCGCTAAATGCGCTGCCATAATAGTAAACATAACCATTTCCAAGTTTATTCTCGGTAATAGCTCCAAATCCTTCATAGTAATCATCTTCATAACTGCCAACCACTTTGGCTGTAGACGTGCATGCAAAGAGCTGATCTGCAAAAGAACTTGCTTTAAACTCATCTTTACCCCATTTGATGTAGACATCACCGGCATCCGGAGAGATTGCAGTATACTCAGGAATATCATTGCCGGTTAGACTTTTAAGCTTTCCCGGAAGATAATCCATGGTGCACTTCCCCTCCATGTCCTTGTATCCGCTTCTGCATCCAATAACCAGCTTGCCACCGTCTTGTACATATTCTTCAAGAATCGGCAGGAAGCTTTCATTTACCATTGTCATATGCGGATATATAAGCAACTCATATTTTAAAAGATCTTTTTCAGTAATACTCTCCGTCAGATAGACATAATCTATTGGAGTATGGCTTCTTTGAGCTGCCTTAAAGATTGCGTCTTGGCTCTTTTCCTCCACATTCTCATGCCATACGTCCAGCTCTGAGTCAAAGATATTGTCATAATCCTTAAGGACAGCAACCTTGGCCACGTATGTGCTCCCCGCTACCTCTGAGATTTTCCCGAGCTTATCATATATATCAGAGATTTCTTTTAGCCGTCTGTTATCTCTTCCTGAATAATCGAGAATTCCATGCCAGTACATCTCAGTTCCAAAGATTGCAGTTCTCCATCTGAAATAGCTGATAAAATCGGCGCCATGGGCAATAGACTGCATTGTCCAAAGAGTTATCTGACCCGGTCTTGGAGTAGGCGCTGCCATTCCGGTATTCCAGCCATTGGCTCCTGATTGCTGCTCCATTATTCCAAAGATAGGAGAAATAGCCCTGGTTTCTGTGAGATTTCTGCTCCATTTTCTGTCCCGAAATGAAGAATCATCCTTATCATAACCATCCAGAATATATGCGAAATTAGGATATGAGTCATAGGTTATGAAATCAAGGCTTTCATCACGCATTCTCCGGTAATCCACATGCCCAAAGATACCATTGGTTGTTACAAAGTCCTCTTCTTTTTTGTATTTGCGGATTATATCCGCCTGCATCCTAACCCATTTGCAAGCACTGTCAGAAATGAATCTATAGTAATCAAGAGTCTGGTGAGGATTAACAGTTCCCTGAACAGTTGTCCTTGGAATATGAACCTGCTCCCACTCGGTATAGGTCTGATTCCAGAAGACAGTTCCCCAGGCATCATTAAGCGCATCCAAAGTCTTGTACTTGTCCTGAAGGAACTGATTGAAAGCCATGTCATCGCTCTCTGAATAGAATTCAGCAATTTCGCAATTGATCTCATTATCAATCTGCCAGCCAATCACGCATTTTCTTTTTCCATAGTGCTTGGCAAATTTTTCTACGATAATTGATGATAGTCTTTTATAGTTCTCAGAATTATAGTTGTAGTGCCTTCGCATTCCATGCCTGAAGAGTGTGCCATCCTTACGAGCATTTAGAGCATCGGGATATTTTGATGTAAGCCATGCAGGAGGAGTTGCTGTAGGTGTTCCCATGATAACCCGCATGTTCATTTCGTCTGCAATATCAAGAAACTCATCAAAGAATTCATAGGTAAAAGAGCCTTCTGTGGGCTCTACCTTGCTCCATGCAAACTCCGCAATACGTATAGTCTTGATTCCCACCTTCTGCATTCGCTCAAGGTCTTCTCTCCAGAGCGATTTATCCCAATGTTCAGGATAATAACAAGTTCCAAGACTGATTTCGTTTCCGTTTAGTAGCTTACTCATGAATAATCCCCTCGCTATTTATGCTTTATGATTACAGTTTTAATTGCAAACCTTTAAGTCCATCCGATTCAATTCTAATCGTTGACATATCCTTCATATCTTTCTTTTTTACGACAACCAATATCTTACCGCCCAGCATAGCTCTTTTGTCTGATTTATACGAGGTAAGATCTGACATATTTCCGGCATCCATACCGATAAGATAGGCATTTATATCCGTTTTTACATAGATAAGGCCATTAAAAGTCGGAACTACTTTATAGTCTGTATCGCAGGCAGATACCTCGATAAAAAAGAAATCTCCAAGCTGTTTTACTTCTGCACAAAGTCTGTCAGCATCTTTAGTGGTTTGAACAATCGCAGTTTTAACCAGTTTATTTCCGATATACCCTTCAGCTCTTAATGTTCCCTTTTCATAGGGAACATCCCAAGATAGATGAAGATCTCCTGTTGTAGGATGGAAACGCCTTGCCTCTTCATCCCAACTCTTAGTAGCTCCAAATCTTGGGCACGCTGCCCCGGCCTTTTCTCCGACAAGTTTGTCATTAATGAAAAGCTTAACCCTCTCACAATTTGTATAGCACAGAACCTGCTTGAACTGTCCTTCATCACCCTCAAAATTCCAATGTGGTAAAAGATGAAGTGTAACCTCAGCCTTATTCCAAATTGATTTAAAGTAATAGAAAGTATCCTTTCTGAAATTAGCGGTATCTATTGCTCCAAAATTAGCTCCACGTCTTGGCCAGTGAGCCTCTCCGAGATAGTCAATTCCAGTCCAGATAAAGTCTCCGGCAACATAATTCCTGCTGGCAGTAAATCGCCAGAGAGTTTCATGAGTAAGTGCAGCAGTAACATAACTAATGTTATATTTATTATCAGTACTGTAATCACCTCTGTCGCTACAAACCGACGGATTTTCTGTGCCAATCATTATCCTGTCCGGATTGGCCAGTTTATCCTCTTCATAGAAGGTTTCCGCTCTTTCACGCCATCTTCCCACATAGTTGTAGCCAACTACTTCCAGTCCATCCAGGAAATCCCGTCTTGTTGCTATCTCAGGAAGAGATTCGATATTGTCGCAAGCGCTTGTAACGAGCCTTAAGCTATCCTCTTCGTGAACAATATCTGATAGGAACTTTACAATCTTGGCACCATCCGAATAAGCCTGTTCAGGGATTTCGTTACCTATGCTCCACAGAATTACTGATGGATGATTATAATCGCGCCTTAGCATCGTACGAAGCTCCCGCTCCGCATCCCGGTAAAAGAACTGACTAAAACCATAAGAGGGTTGATCAGAAAAATAATTCTCGTTCTTATTCTTTCCAAGTGTCCATTCATCATAGATTTCATCCATGACTAAAAAGCCCATCTCATCGCAAAGATCAAGCAAAGCAGGTGCCGGGGGATTATGTGAGCATCTGATCCCATTAACGCCCATTTCTTTTAATAGCTTTAACCTGTATTTCCATACTTCCTTATGAAATGCCGCTCCAAACATGCCCGAGTCATGATGCAGGCAAACACCTTTTATCTTAACCCTTACCCCATTAAGCAAAAAGCCGTCATCCGGTGTAAACTCTGCAGTTCTGATTCCAAAGCTTTCAACTCTTTCATCAATTTTTGTATTTCCCCGATACATCAGGGTCACTAGTTTATAAAGATAAGGTGTCCGGTCTGACCACAAAGAAGGCTTATCCACATAAATCCTACTGCAGGCTTCAGATGAGTCAAAAGAGCTTACACAGAGCGTTGCTCCTGCGACGGATATCTCTTTACCTCTTTTATCCTTAAGAATCCATTTTACAAGGATATTGGTATCTTCTTCGCCATAATTATTTACAAGCGCCCGCACATCAATTGTTGCACTTTGATTGTCCCTATATACTCCGCTTGTATCAGCCTTAACACCAAAGTAGTCAAGACTCACAACATCTTTTTTTCTATAGAGGACATCTCTGTATATTCCTGAGCCTGTGTACCATCGGCTGTTAGGCTGCTTGTTGTTATTTACTTTTACAGCAACAACATTTTCTCCTTCTGCCAGAGCATCTGTAATATCCACAACGAATGTAGAATAGCCGTAAGCTCTTTTACCGACCGGTATTCCATTGACAAATATCTCGCTCTCCATGTACACGCCTTCAAAAACAAGCTCGTGCCTCTTTTTTAAATCTCTCCTTGTAACACTGATTTTTTTTCTGTACCAACCAATTCCGGCTTTTGCATAGCCTCCGCCGGCACCGGTTTTGTTTCGTTTGTCCGGGGCAAAAAAAGTATCCCAGTCATGGGGGAGATTAACTTTTTCCCAGTCCTTGTCATCGAAATCTGCACCGGTGTATAAATAGTCTTTGCAATCACCCAGATTAAACTTCCAATCTTCATTGATTTTTATAGTGTCTTTTAAAAGCATCTTTACTTCCTCATCACTCTAAAAAAATAAGGGGAACAGTTTCCTGCTCCCCTATCATTTATAATTAGTACCATTATCTGGTAGCAAGCCAAGCATCATACTGATTATAGAATTCATCAAGAACAGTCTGAAGACCTGCTGCATAGCACTCTTCTATCATCTTATCAAGTGTAGCATCCACATCATCAACAAGGCCCAGCTCAAGCATTGGTACATATGAGCTAAGTACTGTGTTTATTGCAGCCTTCTCATTAACTACATTTGTATCATCAAATACAAAGGTAATTGTAGGATTGCTTATAACTCTCTCTTCCCAGCTATCTGAAATAGCCTTTTCTCTTTCATCTCCGCCTGCCTCTGAAAGCTCACCGTTCTTGATCGCCCAGGATGCGGAAACTGTCATTGGAGGATAGTTCTCAACTGCACCATCAATTCTTGTATACTCGTTATTATCATTGATTGAATAGTGCTTGCCCTCTTCTCCGAGAAGAATAAGATGATTAACGTATGTGTCCATCTTCATGATATCAAGCACCATAGCTGCTCTTTCAGGCTTTTGAGAGCTTGCAGTAATAGCCATATCATTGTTTGAATATGCTTCGCATCCAACAAGGTGTGGATTTGTAATATCATAAGCTGCGCATGTAACGCCGTCTGTCTGCTCAGCCTGTCTCATGTAGGTAAATACTGATGCGTTCCAGGCAATTGATGCACCTTGAAGAGCTCCAAAAGCATCATCGTCTGTTACTGTATTTGTAAGAGCTGATCTGCTCCAGCAGCCTGCATCGGCCATTGCCTTCATATCTTTTGCATACTCTCTAAATGGTTCATACTCATAAGCGAGCTTGATATCATCTCTTGTGGGAAGTTGTCCTTCCTTATACTCATAGATCATATCGAACCAGTCAGAATCAAGAGCAAGAAATGTATCATATTGCTCTCGGTAAACATCCCAAAGTTCATTGTTATCACCGGCTGCTGCAAGTGCATATATACCACTTTCAGGAGTTTCTTTTTCTGCAATGGTCAATGAGAAGTTCTTGTAGTCTTCCCAGCTTGAAAGCTCTTTTATGTCATACTTATCAGCGATATCCTGTCTGATGGCAACAATCTTGCCCATAGGCTGTGCTGTATTGGAAGGAACAGCTATAGTCTTACCTGAAAGAGTTGTCTCATCCCAGCTCTCAGCAGCCTGATACTTATTTGTAAGAGGCATGTTGTTTGCAATAAAGTCAGAATCAAGAGTGAAGAATGATCCTTTTGCTGCTTCTGTGTACATGTAACACCATGGCGCTGTAAAGATAAGATCTGCATCACCGCCCTGAAGAACCAGAGAATACATCGTTGCATAGTCACTCCAGCTAAGGAATGTCACATTGATGTCTGTGTTAAAAGGCTTTAGGTAATCGTTGATAAGACCCAGGACCTCGTCCCAGTCATTTGGTGTATCACCAATAAGATACATCTGAACTGTGTAAGGACTGCTAAGATCTATTGATGAATACATCTCCGGTGTTGCAGCAATTACGTCCTCTCCAATCGCATCAGGAAGTCCTGCAAGTGCATCGCTTGTAGCTGCAGCAGTTTCTGTTCCTGCAGCCTGTCCGGCAGCTTCAGTTGTCTGAGCATCTTTGCCTGTGCTCTCAGTAGTTGTTGGTGTAGCCTCACTGCCGCAGCCTGCCATTATACCGACCGCCATAGTAAGCGCCATTAAAACTGATAATACTTTCTTTTTCATGATTTCCTCCTTTATCCTTTTACTGCTCCTATTGTTAACCCCTTTACGAAGTACCTTTGAACAAAGGGGTAAAGTAACACGATTGGTCCTGTAGCAATAACTGTCATAGCCATCTTCATGCTTTCAATCGGTATAGACGGAAGGGCAATTCCTGATTTTTCTGCTACTATCCTCATAGCCTCTGCGCTTCCAAGAATCCTCTGGAGATAATACTGGAGAGTAAACATATTCTCATCAGTTATGTAAAGCATACAGTTATACCAGTCATTCCAGTAAGCCAGTGCCGAAAACAGCGACAGTGTTGCAATAAGCGGCTTAGATAACGGGATGATCAGTTTTGTAAATATAACAAGATCATTAGCCCCATCAATCTTTGCGGATTCAGTAATCTCCATTGGGACTCCCGACATAAAGGACTTTGCTATGATCATGTTCCATACCGAAAACATTAGCGGAAGTATCAGGCCAGTAAAATGATTCTTAAAATTCAGATATCTTACACAGAGAAGATACCAGGGAACCAAACCACCATTAAACAAAGTTGTGAAGAAATAAAAGAATGCAAACTTATTTCTCCAAGGGAAATCCTTCCTGGAAAGTACATAACCCGTCATTGTAGCAAGCAGAACCGCAAAAAACGTTCCAACCACTGTAACTCCAATGGTTGTTCCATAGGCCTTAAGAATAGCCACCGGGTTTTTCAAGCTAAGCTGATAACTCTCGAGACTAAAGTTTGTAATCGAAGGCAAAAGCGGATATCCATTCTTTATCAACGAGCTTTCCGAGGTAAAAGATGCAATGATGATCAGATAAAATGGTACAACACAAATCAATGCAAATAATCCAATGAGCACAACGCCAACAACATTGACTGCGATTTCATCTTTACTCATTGGGCGTTTTCTATTCATAACTACTTCTTTAGCCATTTTCTCCTCCATCAATAAAGTGCATAATCAGGGTTAGCTCTTTTAACCAAAGCATTAGATATCATGATTGTTACAAAGCACAGAACCGACTGATACAAACTTGCTGCAGCTGAGACTCCAATGTCTCCGTTGTCAATAAGGAGTCTGAAAACGTAAGTATCAATTACATCTGTGGTGGGCTGTAATAATGCACTTGAACGAACCGTCTGATAGAACAATCCGAAATCACCTCTGAAGATATTTCCGATTCCAAGAAGAACCAGAATCATCATTGTAGGCATCAGCGAAGGAATTGTCAGGTACCTGATCTTCTGCCATGCACTTGCACCGTCAATGGAAGCCGCTTCGAACATCTCCTGATCAAGACCTGTTATAGCAGCAAGATATACAACTGAACCATATCCGGTCTGTTTCCATATTCTTAAAAAGATGATAACTACTGGCCAGGCAGCCGGCGTATTGTACAAGTCAAAGGCTGTTCCGCCAAGCATGGTAACCACATGGTTAAATACGCCTTTTTCATAGTTGAAAATGTTATACATTATGGCTCCGGCTACAACCCAGCTGATGAAATAGGGTAAAAACATCAGTGACTGAGTTACTTTTTTAAAGACCTTTGAAAACAATTCATTGAGAAGAATTGCGCTTCCCATTTCAAAGACAACGCCCAAAAAGATAAATGCTATATTATATAAAAGCGTATTTCTTGTAACCATTCCAAGCTTTCCGGAAATCAAGAGAGCTTTGAAATTATTAAGACCATTCCAAGGTGAAAAATAGATTCCCCCATTATATTGATATCTTTTGAATGCTAGAATAATTCCCGTCATTGGAACATAGCTGAAAATTATCACATATAAAAGGCTTGGCAGGAGCATCAAAAGCAAAAGCCAATGCCTTTTTATGATCTTCATAAAAGGTGTTTTTGTTTTTTTGTTTTCTTTTCCCATACCTTCTCCCTGTACGTTTTACACAAAAAGACATATCGTTTTAATAATAGTTTAGGAAAAGCATACAAATACAGCTATTCGCATTACTCTCAAATATAAAATAATTATTAAGATAATTTAGACAAAATTTATTTTTGTTTGCGCAAAATTGCGCTATATAAGCGCAAAATTTTGATTTTTGCGCAAATTCTATTGAGAATTGTTAATTTTACACATATAATTTTTTATTATGGGAAAGAAAATCAGATTAAATGAGATAGCAAAAGAACTAAATATGTCACCAACCACCGTATCCAGAGCTCTTTCAGGAACCGGACGCATCTCAAGTAAAACGCGTCAAAAGGTCCTTGCATACGCTGAAGAAGTGGATTACCGCTCTCCTTCTCAGAATAGGCAACAGGCAAAAAAAACCTCATCTTCAAGAAGCGGGAACATTGCTATAGTTCTGTCAAGAGATCTACTCTACGAATCAGAGTTTTTTCATTTATGCCTTCTTGGTGCAGCCAGCGCACTGGCAGATCATGGTTATGAAACATTACTGATACTTTGTAATACCAATGAATATGGGCCGTTAATGCCAGCTGTAGAGAAAAGAATGCTAGATGGTGTCATATTTACCAGAGCTATAGCCCATGAAAAGAGCTTTTCCTATCTCAAAAAGAACCATATTCCCGTAGTAGTTGTGGGATCCGGTGTAAAAGATGCGTTAATGGTTGATACAAACACTGCACTAGCATGCCGTGAACTTTCTTCATCACTGGTTAACAGCGGATGCAGGAATATTGCATATATTGGCGGAAGCATGAATTACAACGTCAATGCCAAGAGATTGGAAGGTGTCCTTATGGGCATATCAGATTATTCCATCGAGCCAAACACCAATCTTATTTTCAGAGATGTTGTTGATTTTGAATCCTGCAGAATTGCAGTTGAAAACGCCATCCAGCGCAAAGCCGATGGTATTATCTGTTGTGATGATGTGACTTCCCTTTGGACTCATGAAGTGCTGACAAGAGCCGGATTGTCTGTCCCAAAGGATATAGCACTGGCTTCTTGTTATGATAGCAATGACCTTGCCCATCACCTTCCTGCAATCACTGCTGTTCATATTGATGCCAGAAAAATGGGAATTGATGCAGGAGAAGCCATGTTCAGGCTCCTCTCCGGAACAGAAGACCGCTCATTTATTCCTGTGGAGCATACCATACATTTAAGAGAATCAACCAGAAGCAAAGCAGTAAAAAGTTATTGTCACACTTGATTCTATTTTGGAGGAATCATCTATGTTACTATAAAATGAACAGTAACGTAATGATAGGTAATGCTTTCCTATAATCTTTATTTGTAAAAATATATGCTGTTCCAAATAGAAAACCGGCCACTGCAGAAAAAATCCCAACAAGCACGCTGCCTTTAGTCAATATGTGGAACAATCCCCATATCAGTCCAAGAACAATTCCACCATAAGGAATCTTATCGTTCTTAAACCATTTCTCAAATGCCTTCTGACCATAGACAATAACAAGAGAAATAAGGAATCCTTCTGCCAGATAATAAATATATTGGAACACGAACAAAATCGGTTCCTTGGAATTCCATTCAATAAGAACCTTAAAACCATTCCAATCCAGATACTTCGCAATGATATTTACAACAAAGCACACCAGGAGTGCCACGTATTGCCATCCCTTTATTTTTTCACGGCGCTCCCAGATATCGAAGTCTGTTGTTTTCTTTCCGATATAGATTACTATAATTCCGGCAACGATCCATAATACTGTAGTTATTACCCAATGAATTATGTTTTGCGATGTACTGTAGTTACTTACATCAACCCCCATCTTCCCTTCAACGAGCTGGATCAGCAATTCTATTGCAAAAGCCGCACATGCATAAAGCGCACACCATAGGAAATCAAAGCCTGTTACTTTCTTTTCACCCATAAAAAAAGTTTTCCTCCCAAAACATATTAAATGCAACTTCTCAATGATACTATTTCCATGCAAAGAAAAAAAGAGGTCCTTACAAAATCATAGTAAAAGACTCTCTTCTCTTCATTTCACTTTTATTATAGAAAATAACTTCCAATTTTCCGCTCTAAGTCCCTAGAAGGTGGAGCGTTATGCTGGAAGTTAATCTGTTTAGGAATACTGAAATTCTTATCACTTTGATAACTCAACTAATTCTTCTTTTGAGTATTCTTTATATATTTTCAATCTTTACATAAATAAGGAACTCCGTTCCACGCCATTTGTGGCATTTCAGCCAGCTGATTCATATATACATATATAGTTTGATAGTCTCCCCAAATGCCCGAATCAGGTTTCCTGGTACATAGTGTAAGATGGTAAAATCCCGGTTCAACCAAAACAGTTTGATCATCAGGACATTCCGTAGTCCAATTCATAAGGTTAAAAAGATCAACTACACAGAGTTTCCCGTCTTTCAGTTCTATGCCAAGTCTTATTGCAACAGGGAACTCAGAAAGTAATTCTCCAGAAGGATATCCTTCTCTGAACTTCAACGTAAAATCTCCACCTGTACCTGTACAAAAACCTACGACATCCCCTTTTTTCAAATGAGCAGCAACGTCTTGAGGGTTTTCATATTCAGTTGAGAAAAAATCAGTACCATCGGGAATTGCCTTATTGGTTTCGGGAGAAAAAAACACTATTCCCATGCCATCAATAATCAAATCCATGTCTTTTTCTATCATATCTATCCCCTCCACAGATCATTCAGCCCATTGTTTATTTTCCGGGATTGTTAATTCCAATTTTATATTCCAACGTTCATCCCGACAATCAGGATTTAATTCAAAGTTTTCTTCTATAATGTTTTTGTGGAAATATGATTGGAAAAGTAGTAATATAGCCAAGGCATATTTTTAAAAATGGAGGATTTTTCAATGGCTAAAACAAAAACCTGGAACTTTTCAACCACAGACGGAACACCTATAGAGATCAGTCTGCGTAAGAATACCTGGATATCTGTCAACGGCGGTGAGGAAGTGAACGCCAAGACCATCAAAAACAGTGCTGACAGCAATATCTTCGAGGCAGTATTTGATATCGCGCTCCCTAACGGTGAGATTGCAAAGATGTTCTCTTCTACCACTCAGAAACACCTGGTATACAATGGCAAGGACGTTGTTACCGGAGAAGAGTACACAGTAGCTCCTATCCCGGCATGGACATGGGTATTTGTTGTACTTTATGCTATCAACTTTTTCGTATTTCTCGGTGGAGCACTTGGCGGTGTAGTCAATCTTTTTGCAATTATCTTTACTGTTCAAATCGCAACCAGAAGCAAAAAATCTACCGGAGTTAAGATACTTCTTAATGTTCTCCTATTTGTAGGTGTTGTGATCCTTTCACTGGTCATCGCCTCATTGTTTTTAGGAATTCGCGGATAATAACAAAGGCCGGAGGAATCAATTTCCTCCGGCCTGTTTTTGTATGACTATGCTATGCTTTCTTCTTATATCCGCAGTCACAATACGGACCGCCCGAAGCCAGTGTATATTCCCTGACAAAATCTGAAGCACCGCCCAGTTCACTCATTGTATAGTCCAAATGGCACATCGCAGGAACCAGGTCAAAAAATCCATATTCCTTCATAAGGGTACATATTCCACATTTATAAAATCTCGCCTCATATCCACTGCCATCATCATACGGAAGATAATCCATGTTCCACGAATATGGATTTCGATCACCTGCCTTAAGAGCAGCTGTCTTTTTCATTCCATCAATATCGCTTGCAGAAAACTTCTTCTTTCCTCCCATACGACAGAATATCTTTGTAGCTGTATTGCTCATTGCATGCTCATAATAACGGGTAGCCTCTTCAACAGAAGGTCTCCTGTCCATGCTAAGAAGAAAAGCCGTTAAGACCGCGCAGTTTACAATATTAGTCTTGAATCTGTCTTCCTTCTCAAACTCCGGAAGTTTGTCTATGATCTCCCGATATTTGGGCTTTGCTGCCTTCGCTATTCTCTTTGCTTCAGAAAGGTCATATCCAAGATCAACCACAAGAGCTTTCTGAAACTGTTTCTTAAATAACATCCACATTCCTGCAGGCATTCCATTATATTTCATTACTTTAGCTTTTTATGCCTCCCATTTAATTGTTTCTGATTCGCAGGCAAAAATCGCACCTGTCTGCGCCTCTTCCCAAAGTCCCCGTCCTGATGAACTCAAGTCCCGGAAGATTGCCATATATCCTGTCATCATTTCCGCAGAATATTTTCGTGATTTCAGGACACCCCAGTTCCGTAAAATATCTCCTATAAGGACATTCTGTTACATCCATCCTGTATTCGCCCTTTTTGTTTGGGTAAAAGACATTTTGAAATCCGCAAGAAGATCCAAATATCTTTTTGGTCATTGGATCCCAAATTTTAACAAATAAGCTTTTCATTCCGGGTACTCTCATCAGTCTGGCCAGCTTAGCCTGTATACCTATGCACCCTGCAATCGCAGCATCTTCAATAACTTTATATGCCGCATCCTCGCCCAGTATAGGCTTTATTGTCAGATATATTGCTGAAGAAGGGAAAATCCTGCTATCAGTATGGGTATGTACTCCCTTAGGCAATGACTCGTACTTACGCAGATACTCTGAAAGCTTAACTGTGGCATCATTCCAGAGCCTATCACTTTGCTCCTTAGGAAAAACCTTATCCATTTCAGCCTTTATGAAGCCTTTCTTGGACATTATCTGTTCTGCTTTACTTTGCATTTCCTGTTTCCTTTCCTGTTGAAAGTTTATCTCTAATTCTTACATGCTATATATCATGATATCACTTATTGTTAGTTTATGCTAACTCATCACAAAAAATGTGGGTGCTCTTTTTGAGCACCCACTTAACCAGCCTCATAATACTAAACAACTTATCACTTCTTTGATATCGCCATCAATACAGATACTTCTGTCTTCAATTTCCTCAGGGCAGAATGCCTCTCCGAAATTGATACAAGCATATACAGCCTTTTCGTTATCCATGGTCATGCGCCAAAAAGGATACTTGATGATTCCCGGTGTATTTCCCCCGACGCCCAATTCCAGAAATAGTATATGCATACCCTCATGAGTTTCGACAAAGTCTGAATATGCTAACGCAGCCCTGTGCCAGCCATCATCTTCCACAAATGAATTGTCAGCTCGCAGGTTAGTTGTCATGTCAGAACCATCATCAGGACACTTGGGAATAAGTTCTGATGGTATCTTCATCATGACTTTCCCATTCTCCGGAAAAACAAACCCGCCTTCGGAATCTGCAACAAATCCCTGCGCTTCCATGGCTTTCATGACCCATTCTTTATTATCGTAAGTTTTCCTTATCTGAGGATTTACACTCTGAAAAAGGCCATAATCACCCTGTGTATAAAAGAGTCTCTTTTTATCAAACCCGGCTTTCTGAAAGCAATGATCCACATTGGTAGTCAACACGAAATAGTCTTTATCTTTTACTAATTCAAAAAGGTCATTATATACAGGCTTTGGCGCGTCCATATATCTGTTGATATAAATATATCTTGCCCAATAAGCCCAGAATTCCTCCTTCGTCGGATAAGGATAGAATCCTCCGGTGTACATATCTTTAAAGCCGTACTTTTTGGAAAAATCAGAAAACCACTTATCAAAGCGTTCTCCGCTGTATATAAAACCTGCTGAAGTCGAAAGACCTGCTCCTGCGCCTATTATGACTGCATCTGCGCTCGCAAGTTCTGCCTTCAATTGTTTTATATCATCGGTATTGTATGCATTTTTCATATATTCTTTTATCCTCATCCTTGAAAACATTAAAGATCACTCTTTCTATCCCATTCGGGTTCTGCTCAAGCCATTCTGTCACAGTCTGTACTGCTATCTGAGCTGCCCTTTCATTCGGGAATCTGAATACGCCTGTGGAAATACAGCAAAAAGCTACGCTCCCAAGTCCGTTGTCTCTGCACATATCCAGGGTGTTCCTGTAGCAATCCGCAAGGTCTTTTTCAAGCTCCGGTGTAAGTACATCATCTACGATTGGCCCTACTATATGAATTACTTTCTTAGCCGGAAGGTTATAAGCTTCAGTGAGCATTGGAACTGCAGTCGGCTGTTCATAGTTCCTGCCATATCGGATGCGAAGTTCGTTCATCTGCCTGTTGCATTCCTCACGCAACTGGATTCCGGCATATGTATGAATGCAATTATCAATGCAGGTATGCATTGGAACAAAGCAGCCCAGCATCTGTGAATTAGCTGCATTTACAATTGCATCAACCTTAAGTCTTGTAATATCGCCCTGCCAAATGGATATTTTATCTTTAGATACAGGAATATCTTCCAAATATACAATTCCATTCTCCCTTATCCTCTCGGACAAGTACTCATCCTGGACTTCTATCGTCTTACTATCCATCCTGCCGGGCATGCGAACATTCATAAGAGAGCGCAGAAGCCTTCTCTGATCGTCTTCATCTTCCGGAACAGTTATATCACTGTACTCATCAGATTCACTTTTAAATTTATCTATGAGATATCTTAAGCGCTCTCTTTGATTCATGTCGTTCCCCCATCACTTTCCGTTTGATGTAATGTTTGCTGTTACAACACAATATAAAAGAAATGCGTTGTAATGTCAAGCGTTACAACGCAACTTTTTTAAAATTTTATAATTCGGTTTGCATCTTCCATCACATCCTGCACAGTAATGGACTTCATTTTTCCTTCCATTGCCTCCTGAATTTCCTGTAACCTTCCATCCATTATTTTATGAATGTTCCGCCCCACAGGACACATCTGATTTGGATTGTCATGAAAATGGAACAGTTCTCCATTTTCAACAGGTTCCACGGCATTATACACGTCAAGAAGAGTTATATCAGAAAGAGGTCTTGCAATCTCAGCTCCTCCACTTCCTCTTTTCACTTTTATGATACCTGACTTCTTTAGTTGCTGAAGAAGCCTCCTTATAACAACAGGATTGACATTTACACTTGAGGCCAGCAATTCGCTTGTAACTTTCTGCGTTTCTTTAAATGTTTCTATCGCTATGAGCACATGAACAGCGATTGTAAATCTACTTGAGATTTGCACTTTCTTAATTCTCCCTCAGAACATTATTGTAATATCTATTGTTACATCTCCATGATAGCCCTAAGTAACAGCACAGTCAAACCGCCATGAAGCAAGCCGATCATACCCAGAAAAATAATTCCTTTCCCGTTTTCTACATACAGAAGTGCTCCGGGTGCGTAGAATTTCTCAGATCTGCCAAATACTGATTATCAATTCAGACTCTCCTGTTTCAATTTTGGGACTTGCATTTTTTCTTTTTCATGATATTATACTTCTTCGGGTAAAAAACAGTTTATATTTTTTTTATAGAAAGTAGCGTTATATGATAATCGTAATAGCAAACATAATAGTTTTGGCAGTTTTATATCT
>JAEEGJ010002589.1_pt1 | contig 87881 bp, 66 predicted proteins | sample 8958761 | NCBI WGS metagenome assembly JAEEGJ01 (sample SAMN16246546, study PRJNA631951) | gut metagenome | biome: gut microbiome; feature: rumen; material: RS-attached | host: Bos | place: Iran: Karaj | collected 2018-10
CCGAAGCCGAGCAGCTCCGCCGCAAGGCGAAGGGTGAGGCCGACGCCATCTTCGCGAAGATGGACGCCCAGGCCCGCGGTACCCTCGAGATCCTGGCCAAGCAGGCCGAAGGTTTCGGTCAGCTCGTGGCAGCCGCCGGCGGCGACGCCCAGCAGGCCATCACGATGCTCATCACCGACAAGCTGCCCGAGCTCGTCAAGACGCAGGTCGAGGCCGTCAAGGGTATCAATATCGACAAGGTCACTGTCTGGGACAGCGGCAAGAGCGAGAACGGCAAGACCGCCACGGCCAACTTCGTGTCCGGCTTGATGGGGTCCGTCCCGCCGCTCGAGGAGCTGTTCAAGATGGCCGGCATGAGCCTTCCGGGCTACCTGAAAGGCGAGGCCAAAGAGGCCCCCGCTCCGGCGGAGGAAGTGAAATCAGCGGAATAGCCATATGATCGTCGTTAATGTAGATGTGATGCTTGCCCGGAGGAAAATGTCTTCCGGGGAACTCGCCGAACGCGTGGGGATCACAGCTGCAAACCTCTCGATCCTCAAAACCGGCAAAGCCAAGGCAATCCGCTTCTCCACGCTAGACGCTCTCTGCCAGGCGCTGGACTGCCAGCCCGGCGACCTGCTCGAGTACCGACCGGATCCTTAGGGATTCGCGAATCTGAAAATGGGGCGCAAGTTTTCTTGCACCCCATTTTTTTTCTATCTTTGCGCCGAAGTTTGTGGTGTGTTGCACTTGCAACCGTAAAGGGGAATCCGGTGAGAGTCCGGAGCTGTGCCCGCAACGGTAAGATTTCCATCGAGTCCGAATACCTGCCACGAACAAAGTTGATACCGGAGGCCCGGGGTCAGGCCGCCTTAGCGACGCAAATTATGTTCTTATCTACCTTATTGATTACGGCGGGTCTGCTGGTGGCAGAAACGCCGGACACCCTCCAGGCCGTCACCATCGTGGCCGACAAGGGTGTCGTGGTGTCCCGAACGGACACCCTCGCGCTGCGTGCCGACGGGACGGCCGCCCAGGCGCTCCTTCGTTTCCCCGGACTTTCCATCAGTGATTACGGCGGACTCGCCGGCCTGAAGAGCGTCAGCCTCCGCGGCCTCGGCACCGCCCACACGGACATCTACCTCGACGGCGTGCGCGTCAGCAATTTCCAGAGCGGCCAGAACGATCTCGGCATGCTCCCGATGGAGACGCTCGGCAGCGCCGTGGTGGACTATGCGCAGAACAGCGTATCCTTCCGCACCGCGAAGCCGGTCTTTGGCGACCGCATCTTCGGCGGCCAGGTGGGCCTGCAGGCCGGTTCTTTCGGCACCTGGATGCCTTCCGCCCGCTTTGACATCAAAGCCTCCGAGCGCGTGAGCATCAGCGCCCACGCCGCCGGTGTGCTCACCAAGGGCGATTTCCCTTACGGAGATAACGGCGAGCGCCGTACTGGCAACGACCTCAAGCAGCTCCGCGCCGGTGCCGATGTCTTCGGCGTCATCGACGGCGGCGACTGGCACGCCAAGGCCTACTACAACGCCTCCGACCGCGGCACGCCCGGCTCGCTAAGCTGGCCGTCCGCCGACCGCCAGCAGGACAAGAACTACCTCCTGCAGGGGTCCTTCCGTAAGGCCTTCTCCGACCTTTACACCCTGAATCTCAGCGCCAAAGCCGCCTGGGACGACCTCTTCTACAAGAGCGAGTGGGGCGATAGCGACTACAAGTTCAGCGACTTCCAGCTGAATGCTTCCCACAACTTCCGCCTGACGGACTGGTGGGGCGTGTCGCTGGCCACGGACATCGAGCACGGCTCCCTGAAGGCTACCGGCTATGACGCCGCCCGCACGGCCGCCATCGCGGCCCTGGCTACGGCCATCCGCGCCGGCTGGTTCAGCGCCGACCTGGCCGTGGAGTACCGCGGTACCTTCGACAAGGGCCAGCAGGCGCTTAACAGCGTCTCCCCTTCCCTCGACCTGCGATTCACCCTCTTCGAGGGCTTTGACCTCGTCGCCTTCGGCCGCCGCGCCTTCCGCGCCCCGACCTTCAACGAGCTCTACTACCCCGGCTACGGCAACCCGAACCTCAAGCCTGAGGACGCCTGGCTCGCCGACGTGGGCATCGATTTCCACCGCGGCCTGTGCGAGAACTGGACGCTCGGCATCAAGGTGGACGGCTTCTACAACGCCCTGCAGAACAAGATCATCTCCGCCCCTTCGGCCGACGATCCTTACGTCTGGCTGCCGTACAACGTCGGCAAGGTGCAGGCCAAAGGTGTCGATGCAGCCCTGACGCTGCGCTACGAGGGCGATCAGCTCCGCGGCGGCCTGTCCGCCCGCTATGCCTGGCAGTCCGCTGTGGACAAGACGCCGGACAGCTACTCCTTCGACCAGCAGATCCCGTACGTCGCCAAGAATACGGTCGTGATCGCGGGTGACGTCGCCCTGGCCGGCTGGCGCCTCGATGCCGTCTGGAACTGGCGCGGCGGCCGCTTCGACGCCTCCGGCGAAATGCCGAACTGGAACACGCTCGACCTTTCGCTGCGTAAGGACTTCAACCTGGGCAAAGTCGGTGTGCTGTCGCTGAACGTCTCCGCTCGCGACCTGCTGAACTGCCGCTACGAACTGGTGCGCGACTACCCGATGCCGGGCCGCTCCTTCCTCGGCGGATTCACGTTCAAATTCTAGCTATATGCTGCTGAGTCTGCTTTATGTCCTGCTGTCCGGGATCGCGCTCCCGGTCGGAGGCATCCAGATGCAATATTTGTGGCGCAACCAGCTCGGGGACGTTTACTCCCTCGGGCTGGGCAGCGCCGCCTGTCTGGGCGCCGCCACCGCCACGATGACCGGATGGTGCTCGCTCACCGTCGGATCCTTCGTCTGCACGCTGATCTGCACGATCATCTGCTTCTTCGTGACGCTGCGCGTCTCCACGCAGAACCTCATCACCTTCGGCATCATCTTCGGCACCTTCATCGGCTCGCTCGGCACCATCGTGGTCACGAACGCGCCCACGGGCGACCTGCTCAAGCAGTACTACCTCTGGGGCGCGGCCAACTTCCACCTGGAAGGCGTCACCACCGGGGACATCATCTTCTCGCTGGCGCTGTTCGCGCTCGGCTTAGCCGCCGCGCTCGGCTCGCACCGCGACCTGACGCGCCACTTCAACGGCGAGATCGAGCTGCCGGCGTGGCGCAAGGCGGTCGCCCTGACGATGATCATGTTCCTCGTAACCTCGGCCGTGAGCATCTGCGGCACCATCGGATTCATCTCCCTCGGCGTGCCGAACCTCAGCCGCATCATGTGCAAGAGCACGGACATCCGCAAGCATTACCTGCTCTCCAGCGCGATGGGAGTCGGGCTGCTGCTGATCACCTATTTCGTGGTGGAATACGTGAACTTCGGAATCTACCTGCCGGTCAGCGCCACGATGGCCATCATCGCGCTGCCCCTGACGGTCTTCCTGTTTACACGGAAATAGACGTCATTCGCCGGCTCCGACCGGCGAATCTCATTTCACCTTCTTCGCGGCCTCCTGCAGGCCGAGGTGAATGTTCTCAATGACAGCCTTCGAGGAGAAAGTGGCACCGCTTACGGCGTCCAGTTTCACTTCGGAGGCTTCTTTGACGGTCTTGCCGATGAGCGCCGTGAAGATGGAACTCTCCTTGACCCGCTGGAAGAAGCCGGGGGTCTCGACATTCGGCAGGGCCTCGATCTTCTCGATCTTGCCGTCGGTGACGGTGATTTCCACGGGCGTGGGGCCGGCGTAGCCGAGGACCTCCTTGCCCAGTTTCTCGGTATTGATGACAACCGTCTTCGGCTTCTTGTTCGCAGCCGCGACGTTCAGGCACACGCAGGCGCCCAGGAGAATGATCATAGCACGTTTCATGGTCGCAAATTTAGTAAGAATTCCGGCTTCGGGCAATCCCCAATAATGATTATTCCGCATCCAGCAGCGCCCGCAGCTCTGCCGCCGTGTCGACAATGCGCGGCGCGGCGGCCAGCTGCTCCCGCGTGCGGAAGCCCCAGCTGACCGCCACGCAGTCCACGCCCGCGGCGGTGGCGGTGGCCATGTCCGTGGCGGAGTCGCCCACCATCAGCGTTTGCCGCAGGGAGACGCCCGCGCGCGAGCGGATCTCCGCCACGATGGCCGGGTCCGGCTTGAGCGGCACGCCCGGCCGGCCGCCGAGGATGGCCGCGAAGCGGATTTCCGGGAACATCCGGCCGACCAGCTTCTCCGCCCCGGCCTGGAACTTGTTGGACGCGACGCCCAGTTCCACGCCGGCGGCCTGCAGCTCCTGCAGGAGCTCCCGGACCCCCGGGTAGGGGCGCGAGCGTTCGTCGATATGTTCGATATAGTATTGCAGGAAGACCTCCAGCAGCGCGTCCAGCGCCTGCTCGTCTTCGCGCATCGCCTCCGGCATGGCCTGCTTCATCAGATTGCGCACGCCGTGCCCCACCATGCTCCGAAAGGCCTCCGGCGCGTGCTGCGGCAGGCCTTTCGCGGCCAGGGCGGCGTTCGCCGCCGCGCCCAGGTCCGCGATCGTATCGACGAGGGTGCCGTCGAGATCAAAAATGACCAGTTTGTATTTCATGGCGCAAAGATACAGCCAATTTTCTTGGAAAATCACTTGCAGGTTCGAAAAAAAGTAGTACCTTTGCATTCCACAAACGGGGTATTAGCTCAGTTGGTAGAGCGTTTGAATGGCATTCAAAAGGTCAGGAGTTCGATTCTCCTATGCTCCACAAAACGAAACGGACGGCTTGCAGCCGCCCGTTTTTCGTTTTGCGGAGCATCGCTCCGAAGCAAACGATTACCGATCACAAAATCGGCCCCTAGCGTGCCCGGCAGCATCAATCTTCCGACAGTAGTCCAGGAGGAGATCGATTGTTTTCTTTTTTGTATATTTACCGAGCTGAAACGAATATAACCACAAAACAAATGACGCATGGACTCCTATCAGAAAATAGAATTGAGCGACTACGTACGCTCCGGAGAGGGCGGGACCGCCGTATCCTATACCCACAAAACACGCAACACGCTGGCTAAACTCTACAATCCCGGATTTGAAGCGGACAGGGCCAGGGCCGAATACCACACGGCGCGCACGGTCTTCGAGATGGGCCTCCCGACGCCCGAACCCCTGCGGCTCGTCACGGACGGAGAGCGCTACGGGGCGGAATATGAGCTGGTGCCGGGAAAGCGCTCCTTCACGCGCATCATCTCCGAGGAGCCCGAACGTCTGGAAGAAATCTCCCTCACTTTTGCCGGCTGGGCCAAGAAGCTTCACGCTACGCCGGTGGCGCCCGGCCAGCTTCGCTCCTACAAGGAAGCCCTCACCCGTTTCTACCAGGAGAAGAAGCTGGTCACGGAAGCGTTCAAACAGAGGGCCCTGGCTTTCCTGGAAACGGTCCAGGACACGCCCACCTGCCTGCACGGAGACCTCCAGATCGGCAATATCATCACCGACGGGGAGCGCACGCTGTGGATCGACGTGGGTGAGTTCAGCCACGGCACCCCGGAATGGGATCTGAGCATCATGTGGATCATGGGCCAGAGAATGAGCGAAGAACGCGCCAATCTTCTGTTCCACATTACTCCGGAGCAGATGAAAGCACACTGGAACTACTTCCTGCCGGCCTATCTGGGCACGTCGGACCCCCGGATCCTCGGGGAATACACCCGGCGGCTGGTCCCCTACTATGCCGTCAAGGTGCCCTATGTCTATGACATGGCCTACCATTGCGCCCTGCCGGAAGACGCCTTCCGGCGGATAGAACAGTTTCTGGAGCAGGCCGCTCCAAAAGAATAAACGTCCGAGTGAACTTTACGCCGTCTCCAGGGTCCGGGAGATCCAGGATTTCAGGAAAGCGATGATCTCCGGGTTGTCCTGGGCGTGAAGATAGAAGGTGCGCACGATGTCCAGCACCGCATAGGGCCGGAGTTCGCGATTGAGCGCCTCGATGTCGTCCCGCCCCGTGTAGGCCCGGGCGAAGGCGTCCCAAAACGCGAGCATCTGCTCGCGGCTCATGTGGGTCAGGTCCTGCACCTGCGGGATGACGCTGTCCTCCACCATCATCTTGTAGAGGTGCGCCAGGTCCATCAAAGGGCAACCCTGCGCCAACCACCCCAGATCGATCCAGTAATACTTCCCGTCCGCGAGGAGCAGATTGCCAGGCTGGAAATCGCCGTGCAGGCAGGTCCGGTCGTCCGGCATCGCCAGGACCGTCTCTTTCAGCATCGCCCGCTGCCCGTCATCGACGAGGGGCGATTCCGCCAGTGCCGACAGCAACAACTCCTTGATATTGGGAATATAATCACGCACCGCGATGGGCGTAGCGTGCAACGCATGGCCATATTCGGCCATGCGTGCAGCTAACTCCGGGATGCGCTCCGGCTGGTCGGCGCACAGGCGGGCGAAGGATTTCTTGCCTGCGACGATCTGGCAGAGATAGCCGTGATCCGCTCCGTCGCGCACGATCTCGTACACCTGCGGCGTCGGGAGGCCGATCTCATAGGCCGTCTTCGCGGCATGAAATTCCTGCTCTACCTTGTGGGCGGCGCCCATTTCGCGCCGGACCAGCTTGAGCATGACGCCGGGGTGAGCTTCGGACACGAAAGCCTGTCCGTTGTAGCCCTCACCCACCTGCGTCCATTCATCAAGCTCGATCTGAGGATATTGAGCCATCCTTAGCGGAGGACCTGGGTGAAGACGGGATCTTTGCCGTCTTCGACGAGCACGATCACCTGGATGTTGCCATTCCCCTCGCCTGCCGTAAAGAGATACTCCTTACCGTTCTCGACGTCGCGCTCGGCCACCTCGGCCGCCTTGGCGCGGATCATCGGATAGGTGCTGACGGCAGCATCAAAGAGCGCGGACTCCTCCTCGGAGACCTCGTGCGAGGCCGGGAACTCGGCCGGCTTGAAGTATTCACCGGCGAGGAAACCGCTTTCCTTCAGGAAACGCTCGACCTCGGCACCCGCGGCGTCAATGCGGGCAGCGCGCACGCCGTAGCCCGGCAGGACGGTCGCGTTCGGGAGCTTCGCGGCGATGGCTTTGCAACTGGTGTCGAGACCGCCGCTGCCGAAGGTGCAGAACGGAACGACCTGCTTGCCACTGAAGTCCACGGTGTTCAGCAGGGTCTCGATCGGGTTGGCATAGGTGCCGAACCAAACCGGATAGCCCACGAAAATAACGTCATAGTCCTGGACATTCGCCTGGATCGGCTGGAGCTCCGGGAAAGCTCCCTCGCTCATCTCTTTCTGACCGCGCGCGATGGTGGCACCGAAATCGGGATCGTACGGATCGACGGGGAGAATCTCCTCGATGTCAGCGCCGAGCGCGTTCTGGATAGCCTCGGCGACGACCTTCGTCGTACCGCCCTGGGAATAATAAAGGACAAGTGCCTTGGAATTCTTTTTCTCGCCACAGGAGATGAGCAGGAGCAGGGATGCTGCCATAATCAAAAACTTCTTCATGATTTTTATAAGGTTGGAAATACTAATCTACCGTTTTGTCGATGGTAAAGCGAATGATTTTGCGGGACGTGTTCTTCTGGAACTCGGTGTCACGGAGCTTGACCCGCTTGACCAGTTTGTAAGGAGGCAACTTGGCGTTGAGCTTCTTGATCTGCTCCTCGAAATAAGCCTGCGGCTCTGCGACGCCCAGCGCCTTCAGCGCATCGGTGTCCGGGAATATCTCGGCCACGATGATCTCCTTATCCTTGTTCACCCGGCTTTCGCCGGCGTACACCACCACTTCTGCCACGCCATCGATCTTTTGAATGTCAGCCTCGAGCTCCTCGGGATAAACATTCTTGCCGTTGGAAAGGATGATCAGGTTCTTCTTGCGGCCGGTGATGTAGATCCAGCCTTCGTCGTCCAGGCGTCCGTAGTCGCCAGTGTGGAAGAAGCCGTCCTTGTCGAAGACCTCCGCCGTCGCCTCGGGGTTGTTGAAATAGCCCAACATGACATTAGGACCCTTGACGCAGATCTCCCCTTCCCCGTTGGCATCGGGATCGTCGATCCTCACGCGAAGGTCGAAGATGGGAAGCCCCACGCTGCCCGCCTTCTGGTAGAGATTGCGGTTGCAGGAGATCAGCGGCGCGCACTCGGTGATGCCGTATCCGTTCATGATGGTAATGCCGATGGCGTCGAAAGTGCGGATGATTTCCTCGTCCAGCTTGGCGCCGCCGCAGATAATCATTTCCAGTTTGCCGCCAAACGGTTCCAGAATGCTCTTGAAGAGCTTGCGCCGCACGTCGATGCCGACTTTGCGGAGGCCATTGCTGACGGAGATCATCGTCTTCAGCAAGCCCGTCTTGCCGCTCTTGCGCGCTCCATCCCAGATCTTCTTGTGCATAACCTCCAGGAAGGCCGGCACGAGGATCAGGTGGGTGGGCTGCTGCTCCCGGATCTCATCGCTGACGTGCTTGAGGCCACTGGAAATATAGACCTCGACCCCCTGGGCGAGGTGGCCGACATAGTTGACCGTGGAGCCGAAGGTGTGATGGGGCGGAAGGACGTGCAACGTCTTGGAAGTAAGCGCGAAATTATACATGCCCAGGGTCATGTCCTGGCCAATGTTCGTCTGCGAGAGCATGACGCCTTTACCCTTGCCCGTGGTGCCGGACGTGAAAACGATGGACGCCAGGCGGTTCGGGTCGATCTTATAGTCGTAGTAGGAATTGTCTCCGGCAGCGAACAGCGCGGCGCCTTCCGCCTCCAGCTGCGGGAGCTCATCGACGGGATAGACGGCCTGAATCGAAGGGCGTGCGGACAGGATGCCGTCGCACTTCTCCCGCGCGGCCTTGCCGACGATCGCGGCCACGCAGCCCGTGGCGTCAATGATGCCCGCAATGTCCTCAGGAGCAAGGTCTTTGTCGATAGGGACAAGCACGGAGCCGATGGCCATAACGGCAAAGAAAGAACAGCACCAGAGATAGGAATTTTCACCGATCAGGGCGATATTCTTCTCCCGGAACCCCTTGGCGATCAGCGCCGTGCCGAGATTCCGAACGTCGTCACGCCACTGCGGGAAAGACACCCGGACCACCTCCGTATCGGAGGGATGCACTTTGTAAGATAAGGCCGTTTTGTCGGGGAAATTCTGCGCAGCCTCCTCCACGAGGGAGCGCATATCGTCGATAAAAGTGGTCTTATAGACCGGGTAGTTCTTGTTCATTGCGGGTTCAAACAGGTTTTAGCTTTCAAATTTAGTGAATTTTTCGTTTGCATTTTCCGAGCTTTGCATGTAATTTTGCACTATGACAAAAGAGATTTATCTGGCAGCCGGCTGCTTCTGGGGCGCCGAGCACTACCTGAAGCGCGTCCGCGGCGTCGTCAAGACCGAAACCGGATACGCCAACGGCAGCATTGCCTATCCGACCTACCGGGAGGTCTATACGGACAAGACCGGCTATGCCGAAACCGTGCACGTGGTCTATGACCCCGACGTGCTGGGCCTGGACCGTCTGATTCAGGTCTATTTCAAAGCCATCGACCCGACCAGCCTCAACAAGCAGGGCGAAGACGAGGGCACGCGCTACCGCACCGGCATCTACTACACCGATCCCGCCGACCTGCCCGCCATCCAGCGCATCTACGACCGCGTTGCCGGTGAGCTCAAGACACCGCTGGTCGTGGAAGTCAAGCCGCTCAAGAATTTCTACCGGGCCGAAGAGGAGCACCAGGACTACCTGGACAAGCATCCGCAGGGCTATTGCCACATCTCGCCGGCCCTGATGGAATTTGCCCGCTCCTCCAACGAAGCCGCCGGCGACACCGACTAGTTTCTCTTCGAGCATGACGGCAGTACGGACATACATCCAGGTTCTCCTGCCGGTCAAGCTCCGGTGGATTCCCACCTACGCCTCTCCCATTCCGCTGGAGCCGGGACGGCGCGTCTGCGTCGAGCTCGGCAAACACCGCTATGACGGTGTGGTTCTGCGCACGCTCGAGCGGCCCGACCTGCCGCCGGAACGCATTCAGGACATCGTCGCGGTGCAGGACGAGCTGCCTGCCGTGACGGCGGAGGAGCTCCGTTTCTGGGGATTCCTCGCTGATTACTATCTCTGTACGCTCGGTGAAGTGTACAAGGCGGCCTACCCGTTGCTCAAACTGCGCAGCGAGCAAACGGCCGCCGACATCCTGGCGCGGCTGCGCGAGCGACTCGCGAAAAAGGAGACACAGCTCGCGGGCCGGCACAATGAGCGCGTCCTGGCGCGGCTGACCGTCGAGCGGGATGCGCTGCGCGAAGAGATTGCGGAGTATGAGATTCCGGGTCAAGCCCGGAATGACGATAAAAAAGAGACGCTCAAGCCGCTGGTCCTGACGGACCTGGATCGGCGCGCCGCATATTTGCCCGCGCTGCGGGAAACGCTCGCCGCCGGCGGGCAGGCCCTGGTGCTGACGCCCGAAATCGCTTTCTGCGACCGTCTGGAGGCGCTGCTCGCGCCCGAATTCGGGGCGCAGCTGCAGGTCTTTCACTCCGGCCGGACACCGGTGCAGCGCCGCGCCGCCGCCGAACGCTTGCGTCGCAGCGCGCCCGCCCTCATCCTTGGCACGCGCTCCGCGCTCTTCCTCCCCTTCCGCAATCTGGGGCTCGTCATCGTAGACGAGGAGCAGGACCCGGCCTATAAGCAGTCCGATCCGGCGCCACGCTACCACGCCCGCGACGCCGCCATCGCCCTGGCGGGCATCCACGGCGCCCGCGTCCTGCTCGGCGCCGCCGTCCCCTCGCTGGAAACCCTGCTCAATGTCCGGGTTGGAAAATATGTGCTCCGTCATTCGCCGACTCCGATTCCCCGTCATTCGCCGACTCCGATCGGCGAATCTCCCGCCGAGGTCATCGACCTCGCCGCCGAGCGCCGCAAAAACGGCCTCGTCGGCACCTTCTCCCGCAAACTCATCGAAGCCATACACCATACGGAAGGCCCCGTACTGTTGATCCGCGGCTGGGAGAAGCCCGAGCCGCTGCAGGAAGAAATCTCCACCCTTTTCCCGGAACGGGGCATCCGCGTCTGCACCCTCAACGCGCTCAAGCGCGAGGGCGCGCCGGAAGTCGCGCTGCTCGCCGTGCTGCAGGCCGACGCCCTGGTCTCACGCGACGACTTCCGCGCCGACGAGCGCGCCGCGCAACTGCTCGGCACCCTGGCGCAGTTCGCCCCGCGAGTCATCATCCAGACCGCCGTGCCCGCCCGCTTCGACGCCTCACGCAGCACTGAAGACCTGCTCGAAGAGCGGCGCCAGTTCGGCTTCCCGCCCTACACGCGGCTCGTTGAAATTCGCCGCCAGGGCAGCGGCGAAGTGCTGGCACGCCATTTCCTCGCACGCGACCGCGAGCTCGCCGCCCGCAAAGCTGCCCTCCTCGCCGACCTCACCCCCGGCACCTACCCCGACGTCGATCCGGTGGACTAACCCGCCCTTCCGCCACCATCCCTGTCCTCCCGACGCCGCGTGAGGAAGGAAAGCCCGGCGAATGACGGGCGAATGACGTAAGGGGTCAGCCCTGCGATAATAAAAAGGAAAGGCTCGCAGAATTGCGAGCCTCTTTGGTACTGGGTAGGAGAATCGAACTCCTATTGCGAGATTGAGAATCTCGAGTACTAACCGTTATACGAACCCAGCGTTTGGGAATGCAAAGATACGCAGTTTTTTGGATTCCCCAAATTTTTTCTCACTCTCGACGAAAAAAATTATTTCATCCGGTAGGGCGTGTCGTCGTAGAGAATGTAGCGCTTGGCCTTGCGAATCCACTTCTGCTCCTCCAGTTTAACGTGCTCCTGGACCACATCGAAAGTCAGGCGCCCGCGCAGGTATTCCTCGATCACGGGGTCCGCCACTTTCACGAACAGCGAATCGAAGAGCTCGAACTGCGAGTAGCGTTCCGACAGGAAACGCATCAGCTGGAGCGTGTGCAGCAGCGAATGGTACTGCACACCCGGCTGGAGCATGATCTGGTAGCCATAGCAGCGCTCGCCGGCGTAGCGGCCGGCAGCCGGCGTGAAGGAGCACGGTCGCATCATCACACCAGGCGGCGTGGGCAGGAAGCGCACGTCGCCGCTCTTGATGAAGGGCGCGCCGAGGTACTCGTACGGCCGGGCCGTTCCGATGGCCGGGGTGATGGACGTGTTGTTCCACAAACCGCCGCCGGGATACATCTCGCAGGTAAACATCCCCGGGATGTCAGAGGCCGGCGCAATGGTCCAGGGCAGCAGGTCCTTGCCTACGTCGGAGACGAAGGCGGAGATGATATGCAGGGGGAACTTGGCCCCGATCTCGCTGCAATACAGGTGGCACAACTCGCCGAGCGTGAGGCCGTGCCGGTGCGCCACCTTGGGCGTCCAGATGTCGGACTCCACGGCGGGCATCGTTCCTTCGACCACGCGGCCGGCGGGGTTGATGTGGTCCACGACGAAGACCGACGGGCTGTCGTCCATGCGCGCGCACATCGAAAGCAGGCGCATCACGTCGCGGGTATAGTTGAAGTAGCGCGTACCCACGTCCTGGATCTCCACCACCACGGCGTCCAGCCCCTCCAGCTCGTCGGCAGAAAAGTCGATGTGGTTGGTGTCGGGCGTCAGCTCGGTGTCGCGCGGGGAGAAAATGCGTTCCAGGTTTCCGCGTTCGCGGAAAATATCATACAGGAAGCGTCCGCGCGAAGGATCCCAGCAGTTCTGCGTACAGAAGCACGCGACGCGACCCTCACGCAGGCTCTTGTCGAGCTGCTCGTCGATCGGTGTGGTGCGGAAGGAGAACATAGCTTAGGCGCCGATGATGCGCCGGGCCAGCGCGATAACTTCCTCGCCGAGACGCTGCGCCTCCTCCTCGGTCTGCGCCTCGGAGTAGATGCGGATGATCGGTTCGGTATTGGACTTGCGCAGGTGCACCCAGGTCTTCTGCGCCTCGAAGTCGATCTTGACGCCGTCGATGGTGTTCACCTTCTCATTCTTGAACTGCTCCTTCATCGCATCCAGGATACGGTCGATCATCGCAGCGTCGCTGAGATCGATCCGGTTCTTGGCGATGAAGTACGGCGGAAGCGTAGCCTTGTAGGCGCTGACGCTCATGCCCTTGTGAGCCAGGTGGCTGAGGAACAGCGCCACGCCCACCATAGCGTCGCGGCCACAGTGGCTGGCGGGATAGATCACGCCGCCATTGCCTTCGCCGCCGATCAGCGCGTTCACGGCGTGCATCTTCGTAGTCACGTTCACCTCTCCCACCGCGGCGGCGTAGTAGGTGCCGCCGTGGGCTTCGGTCACATCGCGCAGCGCGCGGCTGGAGCTGAGGTTGGAAACCGTATTGCGCGGCGTCACGCCCGCCTTCTCCGCCCGCTCGAGCAGATAGTCGGCCACGGCCACAAGGGTGTATTCTTCGACAAAGGGCTTGCCGTCTTCGCAGATGAAGGCGAGGCGGTCCACGTCAGGATCGACGCTGATGCCCAGGTCCGCCTTCTCGCGCACGACCGTGTTGCTGAGCTCTTCCAGGTTCTTCGGAAGCGGCTCGGGATTGTGGGCGAAATCGCCCGTAGGCTCACCGTTGAGGGTGATGCACTCCACACCGAGACGCTCCAGCAGGCGCGGCATAATGATGCCGCCCACGGAGTTGATGGCGTCGAGCACCACCTTGAAGCCGGCCTTGCGGACCGCCTCCGCATCCACGGCCTCCAGGGCCAGGACAGCGTCGATGTGCTCGTCGGTAAAGTCATGCTCCTCGATGCTGCCCAGCTCATCCACCGGGGCGAAGTCAAAGTCGCCCGTCTCCGCCAGGTCCAGGATGGCCTGCCCCTCGGCAGCGGTGAGGAATTCGCCGTGCTCGTTGAGCAGCTTGAGGGCGTTCCACTGACGCGGGTTGTGGCTGGCAGTCAGAATGATACCGCCGTCCGCGCCGGCAAAGCCGACGGCCAGCTCCGTGGTCGGCGTGGAAGCGAAACCGCATTTCACCACATCCACGCCGCAGGCCACAAGGGTGCCGCAGACGAGCTGCTCGACCATCGCGCCGCTGATGCGCGCGTCGCGGCCGACGACCACTTTGTAGCGTTTGCCGCTGTTCGGTGTGGGCTTGCGCACCTTCAGGCACGCACAGTATGCGTAGGTAAATTTGACGATATCAACGGGGGTCAGGGCCTCGCCGGGGGCACCGCCAATGGTGCCGCGGATGCCGGAAATGGATTTTATCAGTGTCATAGTTTGCAAAATTACGAAAATAATTCTTATCTTTGCGCCCGATTCAAAAAACACTAGTGTAATGAAAAAAGGAATCCATCCCGAAACCTACCGTCTTGTAGCTTTCAAGGATATGTCAAACGAGGACGTGTTCATCACCCGCTCCTGCGCTACCAGCAAGGAGAACATCACCATTGACGGTGTTGAGTACCCCCTCGTAAAGCTTGAGATTTCCAACACATCTCACCCTTTCTACACCGGCAAGATGAAGATCGTCGATACCGCCGGCCGTGTTGATATGTTCTATCAGCGTTACAAGAGCCGCAAGAAGTAATTTTTTTGCGTCAGTATAGGTAAAATAATCCCGGGCACCAGGTGTCCGGGATTATTGTTATATTTGTAGTTTAGTAAACTACAATCAGGCAATATCATGACAACCAAGGGCAAAATCATCACCTGGGTCACGGCCATCTTTCTGGTAGCCGCCGCCGTGTTCGTGTATTTCAAGTTTTACTTCGTGTTCGGCGAAGGCGTCAAGGCCGGCGAGCTGAACCAGATCGTCTATAAGGGCTGGGTCTGGAAGACCTACGAAGGCCGCCTCATCCAGACCGGTTTCCGCAGCAACCAGAAGGCCGGCGGCAGCCTGCAGTCCAACGAATTCAACTTCTCCGTCGTGGACAAGGCCGTGGCCGACTCGCTGATGCTCTGCAGCGGCAAGCAGGTAGAGCTGCACTATAAGGAATACAACGGCATGCTGCCCTGGCGCGGCATGCAGCATTATATCGTAGACCGGATTGTGTCCGTGAGCCCGGCCTCGACCATTTCCGAAATTCCGATCCTCACCGGCGGCGAATCGTTATGATCCACATTGCACTGCTGCTCGTCGCGGGCATCCTCGCGACGCACCCCGAGGGCAATCCCAACGCCCGTCTGCTCACCGTGGCCGAGTCCGTCGGCCAGGGCGAGCGTTCCGTCTATCCCGAACAGGTCCCCCTCTTCTGGAAGGCCGACAGCCAGCTGACCAAGGAGCGCCCCAAGCGGGAGCGCCCGCAGTGGAAACTGCCCACGCCGGAAGGCCCGGGCATCGTGTATGGCCAGTCCGTGAGCCGTAATGAATTCGGCATCAGCGGCGGCGTCTTCCCGGCTCCGGACGGAAAGCGCCTCGCTGTGTATCGTAAGGACGAGTCCGCCGTCACGCAGTATCCCCTCTTCAACATCACCACCCGCACCGGCGAGGCGATGTTGATCCGCTATCCGATGGCCGGCATGGCCTCGGAACATGTCTCCGTGTGCGTCACGGACCTGGAGGGCAAGATCCTCTCGACCCTGCAGGTCGAAGACCTGGACGACGAGCGCTACCTCGCGGGCGTCACCTGGTCGCCGGACAGCAAGTACATCTTCGCGCAGGTGATCAACCGCGCCCAGAATTGGATGAACCTCAATATGTACCGCGCGGACGACGGACGCTACGTGCGTACCATCCTCTCCGAGAGCAACGACGCCTGGGTGGAACCGCTGGATCCGCTGTACTTCCTCCAGGGCCGCTACGACTTCATCTACCGCACGGACAACCGCGACGGCTACCGCAGCCTCTACCTCTGCGACACCCTCTGCCGCATCACGCGCATTACGCCTGTCGATGCAGACGTTGAATACGTGGCCAACGACGGCAACTATGTCTATTACACCTCCGCGGAGGTCTCACCTATCGAGAATCACCTCTTCCGTATCCGCCTGAATGGCCGTAAGACCGTCGGCAAGCCGCAGCGCCTGACCCCCGAAGAGGGCTGGCACCAGGTCACGATGTCGCCCGACTGCAGCCAGTTCATCGACCGCTACAGCTCCCTCAACGTGCCCGGCGTCACGCAGGTACGAAATGCAGACGGAAGCTTCCGGGAAATGATTCTCACCGCCCTCGACCCGCTGGACGAATACGCCCAGTGCCGCGTCGAGCTCGGCACGACGCCCTCCGCCGACGGGCAGTTCGACAACTACTACCGCCTCTTCTACCCGCGCGGCTTCGACCCGTCGAAGAAATATCCCCTGATCGTGTACGTTTACGGCGGCCCGCACTCGCAGATGGTCAACAATTCCTGGCTCGGAAACATCCGGATGTGGGAAATGCTGATGGCCCAGCGAGGCTACGTCGTCTATGTGCAGGACAACCGCGGCACCTCCAACCGCGGTGCGGCCTTCGAGAAGGCCATCAACCGCCAGTGCGGCACGGCCGAAGAGGCCGACCAGATGGCCGGCATCCGGGCGCTGCTGGACCGCGCGCCCTGGATCGACCGCGCGCGCATCGGTGTGCACGGCTGGAGCTACGGCGGCTTCATGACCCTGACCCTGAGCACCCGCAACCCCGGCTTCTTCAAGGTCGCCGTGGCGGGCGGACCCGTCATCGACTGGCAGTGGTATGAGGTGATGTACGGCGAGCGCTACATGGACACTCCCGAGACCAACCCCGAGGGCTACGCCGGGAGTTCGCTCATCGCCCGCGCCAAGGACCTGACCGGCCGCGTGCTGATCTGCCAGGGCCTGCAGGACGGCACCGTCGTTCCCCAGCACTCGCTCAGCTTCGTGCAAGCCTGCATCGAGGCGGGCATTCCGGTGGACTGGTTCCCCTACCCGCTCGACGAGCACAACATGCGCGGCAAGGCCCGCGTGCACCTCTACGAGAAGATTACTGATTATTTCGAAACATACTTATAATGAAGAAACTCCTTTTCGCCGCCCTGATCCTGCTGCTGGCCGCCGCCCCGCTGTCCGCGCAGAAGAAGGCGGAGACCAAGCTCTACGACAAGACCATCGCTGCCCCGTCCGTGGCAGCCTTCGACAAGTTCCTGAAGAAGTATCCTTCGTCTGTCTATGCGGCCGACATCCTGGCGCGCAAGGACACCCTGCTTAATATCACGCCTTATGACGAAGCGCAGGCGGCTGCCATCGCCGGCCCGCTCCTGCCCGGCGGCACGGAGTTCCGCGCCATCGCCGACCGCCGCGAGGCCGTGGACCGCATCTATGCGATCTGCCTGAGCGGCGAGGGGCTCGCCCTGGACCAGGTGCGCATCGTCACCTTCGTGAAGGGGCGCAGCGACTGGTCGCAGGAGGGCATCTATGACGCGCCCGCCTCGGACGCCGAGGGGATGAGCTCCCGCGCCTTCGTGGACGGCACGTCCGTGGTCACCATTCGCGGGACGCGCTACCTCTTCTTCCACTACCTGATGGAGGGCGCGCAGCCGGCCTATGTCGCGGCCGCCTACGCCCCGCAGACCGACGAGTTCGGCTGCGTCTCCTTCCGCGGCAAGGACATCCGCAGCAGCGGGGAGCCCTACCGCCTCAGCGGCCGCTCCGACGAGGCCCTGCTCAGCGGCATGGACCGTCCGTGGATGCGCCTGCTGCTCAAGGACATCCAGGACAATCCCGCGCTGGAGCAGATCCCGGAGAACTTCTACCTGACCGACGCCGCCATCGACTGGTGGCTGACGCAGAATCCGGACGCACTGACCAGCGCCACGCACCTAAAATTCAACATCCTGCAGGCAGAAAGCTCGCTCGTGGAAGAGTTCACCAAGGCCAAGGGCAAGAAGAATTCTGCGAAATACACGGCCGCTATGTTCGACCACCGCGGCTACACCGTGATCGTGGCCTACCAGAAGGCTGACGACAACTATGTCCTCGCCTGGGCCGAGCCCGAGTGCAAGGACCACTACCGCGACCGCCTGCTGAACAGCATCTCCTTCGACGATGCCAACACGCTCGCGATGTCCTACTACCACGGCAACCGGACTTTCAAGTACCGCCTCAACCTCACGTCCAAGAACCTCAGAAGGAATTAATCCCATGAAAGCCTACATCGAACAGAACCGGGAGCGCTTCCTCGAGGAGTTGTTCACGCTCCTGCGCATCCCCTCCGTCAGCGCCAAGCCGGAGCACCAGGCCGATATGTACCGCTGCGCCGAGACCCTCGCCGACCTGCTGCTTGAAGCGGGCGCGGACGAGGCGGGCGTCTGCGAGACCGCCGGCCACCCGGTCGTCTTCGGCCAGAAGATCATCGATCCCAAGGCGAAGACCGTGCTGGTTTACGGCCACTACGACGTTCAGCCGGTCGAGCCGCTGGACATGTGGAAGCACGATCCCTTCGATCCGCAGGTGCACGACGGCGCCATCTGGGGCCGCGGTGCCAACGACGACAAGGGCCAGCTGTTCATGCACGTCAAGGCTTTCGAATACCTGGTGCGCAGCGGCAAGCTCGCGCACAATGTGAAATTCCTCTTTGAAGGGGAAGAAGAAATCAGCAGTCCTTCCCTGCCCGCCTGGATCAAAGCCCACAAGAAACTGCTGAAGGCCGACGTGTGCCTGGTCAGCGACACCACGATGATCAGCGACAAGGTACCGTCGATCAACTGCGGCATGCGCGGCCTCAGTTATTTGGAAGTCAAGGTCATCGGTCCGAACAAGGACCTGCACTCCGGCCATTTCGGCGGCGCCGTCGCCAACCCCATCCAGGTGCTCTGCGAGATGATCGCGACGCTGCTCGACGCCGACGGGCGCGTGACCGTGCCGGGCTTTTACGACCGCGTCACGGAGCTCTCCCGCGCCGAGCGCAAGATGCTCGCCCGGGCGCCGTTCGACATGCAGGAGTACAAGGAGTTCCTCGGCATCCGCGAGGTACGCGGGGAGAAGGGCTTCACCACGATGGAGCGCACCGCCATCCGCCCTTGCCTGGACATCTGCGGCATCTGGGGCGGCTACACCGGCCCCGGCGCCAAGACCGTCCTCCCCTCCGAGGCGCACGCCAAGATCTCCATGCGCCTGGTCCCGGACCAGCGCAGCGCCGAGATCACCAAACTCTTCGAGAAGCATTTCAAGAAGATCGCCCCGAAATATGTCCAGGTGGAAGTCACGGCCCACGAGGGCTGCGACGGCTTCACCATCCCGATGAGTTCCGCCGCCTACCGCGCCGCCGCGCGCGCCATCGGCGAGACCTACGGCTGCGAGCCCGTCCCCGCGCGCGGCGGCGGCTCCATCGGCATCCTCGGGGAGATGCAGAAAATCCTGCACATCGACCCGCTCCTGATGGGCTTCGGCCTGGAGCGCGACACCATCCACTCCCCCAACGAAAGCTACCTCCTCTCGCAGTTTTTCGCCGGCATGGAATCCATCGCGAAGTTCTACGACTACTGGCAATAAACGGAAAGCGGCAGGCTGCGTTTGCAACCTGCCGCTTTTTCGTTGGACGGAGACTACAGCTCGCGGAACTTCGCGGCGGTGATCTTCGTGGCCTTGAGGGTGATGGTCTCCTTGATCTTGTCGAGGACCTTGCGGTCTTCAACCTGCTCGACCAGGCGGTCGATCTGCTTCTGATCCTGGAGCATGTTGATGGCCATCTCCTTCACCATCTCATCGGGCACATTGCCGATGCCGTACATCGCGTACTGGTAGCGGGCGAAAGCCTCGGCCTGCTCGTGCAGGTCCTTCTCCTCCACCTTGAAGCCCCACTTCTGCATCAGGGAGCCACGCACCAGCTGCCACTTGAAGTCCTCGGCGAAACCCGGGAAATCCTTCTCGACATCCTCCTTGGAGAGCTTGCCATTGTTGGCCTCGATGAGCCAGCGCTTCAGGAACTCCTCCGGGAGCTTCACATCGGCCTTCTTCACGAAGAAGTCGCGGATGTCCTTGGTCAGGCGCCACTGGGCCTCGCTCTCGTACTGGTTCTTCAGGCGCTCGGAGACTTCCTTCTCGATATCCTCGTCGGACTTGGCCTCCTGGCCCTCCTCCTTGTGCTCGGCGTAGTACTTCTTCATGCTGTCGATCATCGGAGCCTTGTCCTTCGCGGCGACGGTCACGGTATAGGAAGGCACGGTGTCGGCCTTCTCCACCTCAACGTTCACCTCCGGGGCCAGGCCCAGGTCGAAGACAAAGGTGAAGTCCTTGCCGGACTCCCACTCGAGCTCCGGCTGATTCGCGGAAGCGAGGGGCTCGCCCAGGATGTGAAGCTTCTTGTCGTTGATGTGTTTGTCGAGGGCCTGGCCGATCACCTGGTTCACGGACTCGACGAGCGCCTGCTCGCCATAGACGCGCTTAATCAGGGAAGCGGGCACCATACCCTTGCGGAATCCCTTGAACTCCGCCGTCTTACGACGGTCAGCGAGTTTCTTCTTTTCAATTTCAGCATAGTCTGCCGCGGCCACTTCGATGGTCAGTTCGCGGTTCAGATCGTCAATCTTCTTTTCTTTTACTTTCATAATACTATTTTGTGTTCTTTCTGATTTTTTTCTTCGGATACGCGACCCGCTCATGGTGGGTCTGCGCGATATATTGCTTAATGGTCTCCTTGACCGTGCCGAGTTCGCTGATGGAGATGTCGGCATACTCGAACTGGCCTTCCTCCATCTTCCCGGCCACGATGCGCTCCACAAAAGCGGAATACGCCTCCGGCGTGTATTCCGTCAGGGTTCTGGAGGCCGCCTCGATGCTGTCGCAGAGCATCAGGATGATCTGTTCCTTCGTCTCCGGCTTGATGCCCGGATAGCGGAATTCATCCGCCCGGGCGGGGTCGCCGCCGGCTGCCAGGAACTGGCCCCAGAAGTAGCCGGTCGTCGTGGTGCCGTGGTGGCTGCGGATAAAGTCGATAATCATGTCGGGAAGGCGGTGCTTCTGAGCCAGCTCCACCCCCTCGGGGACATGGCGGATGATCTCCCGGGCACTCTGCTCGGGGGTCATGCCCTCATGGTAACGCGGACCGCCGTCCCGCGGGACCAGCGACTCGTTCTCCACGAAGCACTGCGGGTTGTATAATTTACCGATATCGTGATACAGAGCGCCTGCGCGCACCAGGTCAGCATTGGCATCGACCGCACGCGCCACGACATCGGCCATATTCATCACCTGCAGCGAATGCTGGAACGTGCCCGGCGCTTTCTGCTCCAGCTCGTGAATCAGCGGGTTGGACACATCGCAAAGCTCGATCAGACGAGAATTGGACACCAGGTTAAAGAGGCGCTCAAAGAGATAGACGAGCGGATATCCGGCCACCGTCAGCATCGAGCCGATGAAAAGGCTCAGCAGCGCCGCCCAGACATTTCCCGCCACCAGCTCGGCGGCATGGAATCCCAGATACGTCAGCGCCAGCACCCCGAATGTAATCAACGCGGTGATGAACTGCTTCCAGCCGCGATTGAAGTAGCGGAACGCCAGGGTCGCCACCATGCCGGCCACGAAGAACATCAAGAAGAGCACGGCGCCGTCATGGCTGAAAATCAGCAGCGGCAACAGCGTCACCACGTAAAGCGACACCACGAAGCGGTTCTTCAGGAAGGCTTGCAGCAGCAGGGCTACCAGGGTGAAGGGAACATAATAGAGCGCTTTCTCGTTCACACGGACGAGGATCAGCGCCATCAGTGCGCCCAGCAGGAAGACGGTCACCACATACGGGAAGCGGGAGTCGTTGAGAATCCGCTTGTTGTTCAGCAGGATGGACAGATAGAGCAGCGTCACGAGGACCAGGGCGATCAGAATGTTGCCCAGCAGCATCAGGGCCGGCGAACCGGTATAGCCCATATTGGCCTCGAACTCACGCTTGTAGGAGTCGAGCATCTGCGCGATCTCCCCGGTCACGATTTCGCCTTCCTTGACGATCAGCTGGCCGGCGTTGACATAGCCCGACGTGGGCGACACGCTTGTAACGGACTCGGCATGCACCAGCTCCGTGGTCTGCTCGTCGAAGAGCAAGTTCGGCACCAGCAGATCATACGCCCCGGCGGCGCGCAGCAGCGAATCCACATTGGCGTCGGACAGCGCCGACAGGTCGGAAAGCAGGCGCGTGCGCGCATCCGTCAGGCGGTACACCTCAGAGAAGGGCACCTTGGTCGCGCGCTTGTTGCGCTGGATATAAAGCACTTCCAGATCGGAAGCATCGCCCCGGCGATTCTGGTCGTCGGCAATCACGCCCCGCTGATAAATGGCACGAAGTGCGGACACGGTGGCACTGCGCAGTCTCCCCAACTCGAGTCCCTCGGCAGCGAGGAGGTTACGCGTGACGATCTCGTCGGAATAACGGTAATACGGAATCGGCTTCGAGACCTCGCCGCGTTCCGCAAGCATCTGATCCTCAGTCTTATAGATCGGAAAATCAAACTGCGCATAGAGCGTCTCGTATTTCCAGGTCCGCCCTTTGTGATAGTCGTAGGCGAACTTGGCGCTGCGCGGCATCAGCAGGATCAGCAGGAGGAACGCGATGCCGAGCGGGAAGAATATGCGTAGCGAAGTCTTCATCGGGCGACTATTTGAAAGGACTGCCCGCCTCACGGGCGATATAACCATAAGTCAGACGGTCCGTCATGCGCGGGAACAAGCGGTGCGCGAGCACGGTCAGTCGGCCCAGCGGGGTCAGGATGACCTGCGAACGGCGGTGGCGCAACGCGCGGGAAAGGCGCTTCGCGCAATCCTCCGCGCTCATCAGTTTGCCCTCGTCGAGCGGCGTCTCGCCCTGGGCGGAACCGTCGGCGGTCAGGGCCGCGTTGCGGACGTTCGAAGAAGTGTAGCCAGGAGCGAACACGAGGACGTTGAGTCCGTCCTTGAGGTGCTCGATCCGGATCGTGTCCAGGAAGCCGCGAATGGCATACTTCGAGGCGCTGTAGCCGGTCCGCGCGGGCAGCGCGGAATAGCCGGCGATCGAAATCACGCCCACCACGGAGCCCTTCGTCTCCAGCAGATACGGCAGCGCGAACTTCGTGCAGTTGACCGTGCCCCAGAAATTGACATCCATCAGGGAATGGATCACCTTCAGGTCCAGGTCCTTGAACATCGCCCGCATCGAGATACCGGCGTTGTTCACCAGGATATCGATGCGACCGAAGCGCGCCACGGTCGCTTCCACCAGGGCGCGGCAATCCTCCTCACGCGTCACGTCGCACTGCACGCAGAGCACACGCTCCGCCGGAGCGACGGACGGCGCCAGCTCTTCGAGCTTGCCGAAGGACCGCGCGGCCATCACGACCCGGGCGCCTTCGCTGCCGAATTGACGCGCAGAGGCCAGCCCGATACCCGAGCTGGCTCCTGTAACGATGATTACTTTGTCCTGAAGACTGTTCATAAGCGGTAGTGAGATTCCGGGTCAAGCCCGGAATGACTTTTAAATCTGCCCGGAATGACTAATTATACCGGAACCGTTATTGTATAGTCATTTCGGCGATGTCGTCGCCGTCGTACTGACCGGCGTCGAGCTTCGCCTTGATCTCCTTGAATGCCTTGAGCGTGTACTCCACATCCTCCATCGTATGGGCGGCCGTGGAGACGATGCGGAAGATGATCATACCCTTCGGGATCACCGGATAGATGACCATCGAGCAGAAGATCTTGTAGTTCTCGCGCAGGTCCTTGGCCATCTTGGTGGCCTGGGCCACGCCGCCGAAGATATGCACCGGCGTCACGCAGGCCTGGGCCTCGCCGATGTCGAAGCCTTCCTTCTTGAAGCCGTCCTGGATGGCGTGGGTGATCTGCCAGCACTTCGCGCGGAGCGCGTCGCCCTCCGGGGAATCGATGATCTCCATACGCTTCATGTTACCGATCACGAGCGGCATCGGGAGCGACTTGGCGTACATCTGGCTGCGCATATTGGCACGCAGGTAGTTGATGATCTTGTGCGGGCCGGCGACGAAGCCGCCGATCGAGGCCATCGACTTGGCGAAGGCGCCGATGTAGAGGTCGATGTCGTCCATGCAGCCCAGCTGCTCGGACGTACCGCGGCCGTGCGCACCCAGCAGGCCGAAACCGTGGGCGTCGTCGATCAGGATGCGGAATTTGTATTTCTTCTTCAGCGCGGCGATCTGATCCAGGATGCCGAGCGCACCGGTCATACCGAACACGCCCTCGGTGATCAGCAGCACGCCGCCGCCGTTCTCCTCCGCCACCTGGCAGGCGCGGGCAAGGACTTTCTCGCAGTCGGCAATGTTGTTGTGGCGGTACTTGTACTTCTCGCCGATGTGCAGACGGATGCCGTCCAGCAGACAGGCGTGGCACTCCGCGTCGTAAACAATCACGTCGTGGCGCGCGGTCAGCGCGTCGATCGTGGACACGATGCCCTGGTAGCCAAAGTTGTACAGGAACGCATCTTCCTTCTTCTCAAACTTGGCGAAGGTCTGCTCAAGCTGCTCGTGGTAGCGGGTGTGGCCGCTCATCATACGGGCACCCATCGGGTACGCCAGCCCCCACTGCGCCGCCGCGTCGGCGTCCGCCTTGCGGACGGCCGGGTGGTTCGCCAGGCCCAGGTAGTTGTTCAGGCTCCAGTTGAGCACCGGGGTGCCGTTGAAGACCATGTGGGGGCCGAGCTCTCCCTCCAGACGGGGATACATATAGTAGCCGAAGCCCTGCTCGAAATACTGTCCGATCGGGCCGCCGCTGTCGCGTTCGATTCTGTCAAAAATATCTAACATAGTTGTCTGTTTATTAAGCATCAATATTCGCGTAGTGCGCGTTCTCTTCGATGAACTGCCGGCGAGGCGGGACGTCGTCGCCCATCAGCATCGAGAAGGTCCGCTCGGCAGCAGCCGCATTGTCGATGGTGATCTTGCGAAGACGGCGGCGGGACGGGTCCATGGTGGTCTCCCACAGCTGGACATCGGACATTTCACCCAAACCTTTGTATCGCTGCACCGTGTAGCCCTTGTCGGAGCCCTTGCCCAGGCGCAGGGCAGCCTCTTCACGCTGCTCCTCCGTCCAGCAGTACACTTCCTCCTTGCCCTTCTTGACCAGGTAAAGCGGCGGGGTCGCCAGATAGACGTAGCCGTTCTTGATCAGGTCGAACATATAGCGGAAGAAGAAGGTCAGGATCAGGCACGCGATGTGCGAGCCGTCCACATCGGCATCGGTCATGATGACTACCTTGTGATAGCGAAGCTTGCTCAGGTCCATGTGCTTCTCGCCCGTCTCGTCCTCCATCGCCACGGTCACGCCGAGGGCAGTGTAGATGTTGCGGATCTCCTCGGAGTCGAAGGCGCGGTCGCCGGCAGCCTTCTCGACATTCAGGATTTTACCGCGAAGCGGGAGGATGGCCTGCGTCTTGCGGTCGCGGCCCTGCTTGGCCGTACCGCCTGCGGAATCACCCTCCACCAGGAAGAGCTCGCACTTCTCGGGATCACGCTCGGAGCAGTCTGCCAATTTGCCAGGCATACCGGCGCCGCCGAGCGGGCTCTTGCGCTGGACCATCTCGCGCGCCTTGCGGGCGGCGGCGCGGGCCGTCGCGGCAAGCACGATCTTGTCAATGATGGTCTTGGCGAATTTAGGATTCTCCTCCAGATAGATATCCATCGCAGCGGCAGTCGCCTGGGACACGGCGGAGGTGGCCTCCGGGTTGCCAAGCTTGGTCTTGGTCTGGCCTTCGAACTGCGGTTCCGCCACCTTGACGGAAATCACGGCCGTGAGACCCTCGCGGAAATCTTCCGGCGCCAACTCGCCCTTGAACTTATCCAGGAGCTTGTTCTTCTCGGCATACTGCTTCAGGGAGCGGCTCAGGCCCATCTTGAAGCCCTGCAGATGCGTACCGCCCTCGATTGTGTGGATATTGTTGACGTAAGAGTAAATCTTCTCGGAATAGCCGTTGTTGTACTGCAGCGCGATATCGATCGGGATGATCTTGTCGGAATTCACGCAGATCGGCTGGGGGATGATCGTCTGGGCACCGGCGTCGAGGTACTCGATGAACTCGCTCAGACCCTTCTCGGAATAGAACATCTCGCTGCGGAAAATCTTGCGGCCGGTAGCCTTGGATTCACCCGCGGCGTCCACTTCGAACTCATCCACGAGCTCACGCTCGTCCGTCAGGGCGATGTGGATGCCCTTGTTCAGGAAAGCCAGCTCACGCAGACGGGCGGCGAGGGTCTCGTAGCGATAGACCGTCGTCTGGGTGAAGATGGTCGGATCCGGATGGAAGGTAATGGTGGTACCGGTGTCTTCGGCCTCGCCGACCACCTGCACAGGCCCGAGGGGCTTGCCCTTGGAGTAGTGCTGCTCGAAGATCTTGCCCTCGCGGTGCACCTCAGCCACGAGCGAATCGGACAGGGCATTGACGCAGGACACACCCACGCCGTGCAGACCGCCGGACACCTTGTAGCTGTTCTTGTCGAACTTACCACCGGCGTGGAGAACGGTCAAAACCACCTCCAGGGCGGAGCGGTGCTCCTTCTCGTGCATACCCGTCGGAATACCGCGGCCATTATCCTTGACGCGAATGGAGTTGCCCTCCAGGATGCGCACGTCAACGCTGTCGCAATAGCCGGCCATCGCCTCGTCAATACAGTTATCGACCACCTCATAGACCAGGTGGTGAAGACCGCGCTCGGAGATGTCACCGATATACATGGAAGGGCGCTTGCGCACGGCCTCGAGGCCTTCAAGCACCTGGATACTGTTGGCGGAATACTGCTCTTCCGCGAGCTTCATATCTTCTTTCTCGATCATCTTGAATTAGTATCTCTTAAAATCCGTCAAAGGTACGAATTTTTACCGGATTTTCCTACAATTTGAAACTGAAACCGATGGTTCCGTAAGGCCCCTTTTCGACAAAGCCCGGCGCACGCTCGATGGCCATTCCCAGGAGGTTACCCGCCTCAGCCCAGAAGCTCCAGCGAGAATCGAAACGATACTCGGCCGTCAGGCCGGGATTCACGAACCAGGGGATCCAAACGCCGTCCGCAGCGAGCGACAGGCGCGAGGACTGCGTCTCGACAAAGATGCCCGCCCAGATGCGGTTCTCCCAGTTGTAGCGACCACGCAGCTCAGCCGTGAATGCCGGCGGCGCGAAAGCGGCACACAGGGTGTTGAGACGCAGGTAGCTGTAGCTGGCGTCGGCGTCCACTTCCAGCCGGGGACCGCGCCAGGAGAGGCGACCCTGGATATAGGCAGATTTGTAATCCACCGGCAACACGTTGTAGAACGAAGCGAGCGGCATGCCGATATAGGAGACATAACCTGCCTCGACTTCATACTGCAACCGGGCGCCTACGTGGCCCTGCACGCCTGCACGAACGTGCAGTTTTTCCCGGGAAACCTTGGCGGAGGAGCCCATCATGAAGGCAAAATGGTTGATCTGCTTGATTGCATAGTGGCTTTGAACATACTGCCCGCCGCTCACGCCGGCCATCAGTTCCATATTCGCGTCGAGCAACGCCATCCGGGCCGTCACATCCGGCGAAACGGTAAACGTGCCGTTCTCCGTGCCCTTGGAATAGTCTATCCGCACGCCGGCATCGAGCCGGACCGGGCCCAGCACAAAGTCCACGTGCGGCTTGACGGAGCCCAGGCTGGCCATGCGCTTGCCGCCGAACAGCTCACCGTGCGAAGTGGAAATCTTGTAGAAATCATCCCCGCGCAGAGCTTCCAGTTCGAAGAGCGCATCCAGCAGAATGCGGTACTTGCTGGCGAGCACCGGACCCACCGACAGGGCCACGCGAAGGTTGTTCTCGCCCGACGCGCTCGAAGCGCCCGCCGAGATGCCGCCGTCGCTGGAATAGCGGTACTGCACATCAAAGTCATAGAACATCTGGTTTTCCGACCGCTCGCGCGATTGGATGCGACCCGCCGCAATCACGGAGCTGAACGCGCTGCGGTAATACGGGTCCGCACCGCCCTCGCCCGCGAAAATGCCTTCATAGCCAAAGTGATAGGACAGGCGGACCGCCGGGCGCAGATACTGCCCGCCCACGCCGACGCGACCGCTCAGGTCATGGCCGGAGAAGGACCCGGCCACCCCGCGACGGCTGTACCGGCCCGCATAGCCCCCCGCCTCGGCAAAGACACCGATGGCGAAATCCGGGGTCTGGAGCATCTGCCAGGCCAGCTCGAACTGCGGATGCATACTGAAGCCCGCCCCAGTGCGCAGGAAGAACTTGCTGCCGTCGTACAGGCGCGCCTCCGGCGTCACCGCAATCCGGTACGGGGAGAACTCGTAAGAGCCCTTGTAGGGCGTCTCGAAGACGGAGTAGTCAAAGTTATAGTCGAAACGATACAACGAGTCCGGCACCCGCAGGGCCGGTCCCTGCTTCTGAAAGTCGGAGAAACGGGAGACATAGTCGTTGGTCACCTGCACGGACTGATTGATATTCTGTGCGGAAAGCGGCGCGCAGAGCGCCATCAAGGCAATAGCCAGATTGAATCTTTTCATACGCTTACTCTTGCATTAAAGTGGCGAGACGTTCCAGTCTCATCTTGACGCTGTCGAGGATGTCGTCAGCGCCCTTCCCGGGCTCATAGCCGTCCCGGATGCTCTCGAAGGTGGCCTTGGCCTGAGCATACTGCCCGCGCTCCGTGAAGGAGTCGCCCAGCGTCAAGTACGCCCGCGCCAGCCAGTAGGACTGGTCGCCGGCCTTCTGCGAGAAGGTATATACCTCTTCGCCCACGGCATCGAACTTACCCGTGTCGTAGAGGTTCTGGATCAGCAGGTATTCGGATTCGGCCCCGATGGCCGAGGAAGGATCGGCAGCAAGCTGGCGGAACAGGCGGAACGCCTGATCGCGCTGCGAAGTGGCCAGGCTGGATTTCGCCTTGACGAAGTTCGCCTCACGCTTCAGTTCGTCGGAAAGTCCCCGCAGGGCGGCCACCTCGTCGGCGGCGGCAATCGCCGTCGCGTAGTCCTTGCTCCGGTAGGCGGCTCGCATCATACCCAGACGCGCCGTCTGCTTGTTGGCATCCATCCGGGCCGTGGCGAGCAGTTCCTGATAGCCCTTAAAGGCATCCTGGTAGCGCTCCAGTGAATACGAGAGCTCCGCATAGCGCAGGCGCGCCATCTCCGAGAAGGAATAGGCGGTCTCCCCCGCGGCAGCCGCCGCGTAATGGCTGACGGCCTGCTCCTTTTCGCCGAGGGCGTTATAACACTCGGCCAGATAGAACTCCGCCTGCAGGCGGTCGGCGGCACCCGGATAATCTTCAAGGTACTTGCGCAGCGTCCCCGCAGCCTGCTGGTAGTTGGCGGCCAGGTAAAGCTGCTCGGCCGTATTGAAATACATCTTCTCCCGATCGGCGTCGCTGCGGCTCTGCGCAAGGGAGTTCTGCTCCACGTACTCGAGGAACTTCTCCGGCTGGCGCCGGGCGGTGTAGATGGATTCGATCGCGGCCATCGCCTCACCGGCGTACTCGCTGTTCGGCATCAGGCGCACCACCTCCTTGTTGTACTCCAGCGCGGCGTCATATTCGGACATATTGCGATACACCATACCCAGGCCGATCATCGCCCGGGCCACCCAGGTACTGTCCTTGGTCGTACGGCGCAGCCGGGTGAGGGTGCGCACCGCATCGTTGTTGTTCTTCTGGTCCATCTGCGCGCGGCCCAGCTCGTAGAGCGCCTCCTCATAGAGCGGAACGCCGGGCGTGGCATCCTCAACATGCAGGAGCGTGGACACCTTGCGGCGCTTGTCGCCCGACAGGCCGTAGGCCACCGCCTGCTGGTAGTACGGGTAGATGTTGTCCGGCGCGTAGAATTCCGTCATCACCTTCTGATAGGAGGCAATGGCCGCCTTGTAGTCGCGGCGGCCGAAGTCGCAGTCCGCGCGGCGGTTCATCGCGTCCTCGCGCGCCGTCGGGTCGCCCGAGGCGATGTAGCTGTCGAACCAGCGGGCCGCGGCGGCGTAGTCGCCCGTTTTGAAATAGCTGTAGCCGACATTGTACGGCAGCAGCCGGCCTTCGGGCATATCGTCCAGCGCGGCGGCATTATGCAATTCCGCGAAGACGCCCTGGGCTTCCTTGAAATTACCCGAGCGGTAGTACGACTCGCCCATCCAGTAACGGGACAGCTGGTTAAAGCGGTCCGTCCGGGGGATATAGTAGGCCGTGGCCCGGAAGAACGGGGCCGCGTCACGGTACGAACCGCTGGCAAACAGCTGCTCGCCCCGCAGGAAATTGGCCTTCGTGTAATTGTTCTTCATGTCGGGCGTCAGCTCGTCGATATTGTCGTAGGCCGCCACCGCGCCGGCGTAGTCCTTGTCCACCAGGGCCGCCAGGGCCATATAGCCGTAGATCATATCCCCGCGCGCCTTCGTGGACCAGCGTTCGATGTAGCGGGCAAAGCCCGAGGTATCCTTGTTCAGGTCGAAGGCCAGCTTGGCATAATTGAACGCAGCATCCTCCGTGATCTCGGGATCGAAGTCCACCTTCGAAGCATCGCTGAAGCACTGCATCGCCGACACCTGGTCGTGCGTACGCAGGTAGGAATTGGCCATCAGGTAGTTGGCCACCTGACCCAGCGAATCCGCTCGGCTGCCCATCTGCAGGAAATTATCGATGGCGCCGAGATAGTCGTCCACGGAATAGAGCACCGTGCCCGCATAGAAGAAGTCCTTGCGGTTCATGTCCTCGTGCGAAAGGTCGTCGTAGTATTCGCGGGCCTTCTCTTTCTCGCCCTTGATCAGGTACGACTCGGACAGGGCGCGCGCCACGCGCTCGCGACGCTCCGGCGGGAGCGAGCTGTAGATGCGCGAGCCTTCGCGGATGACAAAGTCATAATTCTTCTGATTGAATTCGCAATCGACGATATAGAAATCCGTCAGCGCCTGGAAGCGGCTGTCGGCCGAGGCCAGCCAGAAATTGGCTTCCGCCTGGGCGAACTGCTTGTTTTCATACTGCATGATGCCGGTGAAATAGCGACCCGGCGCCGTGTAGTCCGACTGCGGAAGCGACTCCAGCAGGGTAAAGAAGCGGGACGCCTCGGTGTACTGCCCCAGGCTGAATGCGCAGAAACCGCATTTGAAGATATACTCCGAGAGCTCCCCTTCCTCCAGGTCGTCCGAACTCACGAAAGAGAATTCGGTCGCAGCCTGCTGATATTTATTCCGATCGAACAGGATGCGTCCCTGCTCGAAGTGGAGTGCACCGGTCAGGCGCGACGACGGGTAGCGCAGACGGTAGGCCGCCAGCAGGTCGTCGCAGTCGGCCGTCTGCATCTTCAAAGCGCAGAGCACCTCGTATCCATCACTCAGCGGGCCGTCGGGCATTTCCTCGAAACGGAGACGGGCCTGTTCATACAGTCCGTTCCCGTACAGGCGCATCGCCTGCTCCCAGGCGCGCACGCCGCCGTCCGGGGCGGCCGCGAGGGCGGAGGCGCAGAAGGCCAGCGCGAGCAGGGGGGTCAGCAGTGTTTTCAATCTCATAAATTTATTCTGTTTCTAAAGTGACAAATTTACTCATTTTTGCGCTATATTTGTAGGGTTCATCCAACTTTTTCACCTGCTATATGGAAGAAAACAGCGCACCGCTCATTTCCTTCTCCGATGCGGACATCCGCGGCGGGGACGCAACCGTGGTTTATGGCCTCGACATGCAAGTCTATCCCGGCCAGATCGTCTATATCATCGGCAAGGTCGGCAGCGGGAAAACCTCCATTTTCAGAACCATCACGGCGGAAAACCGCCTTCTCAAGGGGTCCGGGCAGGTGTGCGGGTATGACCTGTCCAGGATCCGGGCAAAAGAGGTGCCATACCTGCGACGCAAGATCGGCGTCGTCTTCCAGGATTTTCAGCTCCTGATGGACCGCAGCGTGGAAGACAACCTCTCCTTCGTCCTGAAAGCCACTGGCTGGAAGGACGACGCGGCCATCCACAAGCGCATCGACGAGGTGCTGGAGGCGGTGGGAATGATCACCAAGTCGCACAAGATGCCCCACCAGCTCTCCGGCGGCGAGCAGCAGCGCATCGCCATCGCGCGCGCCATCCTCAACAACCCCACCCTCATCCTGGCCGACGAGCCCACCGGCAACCTCGACGAGGAGACGGCCGAGGGCATCCTCCAGCTGCTCCAGCAGATCAACCGCGAGCAGGGCACGGCCATCGTCATGGTCACGCACAACCGCAGCATCTGCCAGCGCTACCCGGGCCGCGTCTTCGAGACCCGCGACGAGTCCTGCCAGGAAATCTCACTATGACGCTGAAGCAGCGCTACGACGCCATCCTCGGCTATTTCCGGGACAACGTCCCCATCGCCGAGTCCGAGCTGCATTTCGACTCCCCCTACCAACTGCTGGTGGCCGTGATGCTCTCGGCCCAGTGCACGGACAAGCGGGTGAACATGACCACGCCGGCGCTCTTCTCCGCCTACCCCACGCCCGAGGCGCTCGCGGCGGCTTCTTTCGAGGATGTCTTCGAATTGATCCGCTCCATCTCCTACCCCAACAGCAAGGCCAGGCACCTGATCGGCATGGCGCAGAAACTGCTTGCCGATTTCGGCGGGCAGGTCCCGTCGGGAATCGACGAGCTGATGAACCTGCCGGGCGTAGGCCGCAAGACGGCCAACGTAGTCGCCTCCATCACCTGGGGCGAGCCGGTCATCGCCGTCGATACGCACGTCTTCCGCGTGGCACGCCGGCTGGGGCTCTCCCGAGGCACGACGCCGCGCGCGGTGGAGCTCGACCTGGAGCGACACACCCCCGCGGAGCTCCGCCCCATCGCCCACCACTGGCTCATCCTCCACGGCCGCTACGTCTGCACGGCCCTGAAACCAAACTGCGCGAGCTGTCCGCTCGCGCAGTGGTGCAAAGAATTCAGCAAATAGTTATTCACAGAACTGAGCCTTCAGCGCAGCGATCTTCTCGTCCGCGTCGTCACCCTTGGCGCCGAAGTAGAACTTGATCTTCGGCTCGGTACCGGACGGGCGGACAGACACGACGTCGCCCGCCGCGTCGAAGAACTGCAGCACGTTCGAGGACGGCTGTCCGGTCTTCTCCGGCTCCAGGTAGTCGATGACTTTCGTGACCGGAGAGCCGCAGAGCTCCTGGGGCGGATTGGCGCGCAGGTCCACCATCATCTGCTGGATCTCGCGGGCGCCGGAGATACCCTTGCGGACCACGGACACGAGGCCTTCCTTGCGGTAGCCGAACTCTTTGTAGATACGCTGCATCAACTGATAGAGCGAGAGGCCCTGCTCCTTGGCCCAGGCGGCGCATTCGGCGACCATCATCGCGGCCACCTGCGCGTCCTTGTCGCGGACGAACATGCCCACGTTGAAGCCGTAGCTCTCTTCGCCGCCGCAGATGAATTCGCCACCCTTGGCCTCTTCGCGCTTGACGACTTCGGCAATGTACTTAAAGCCCGTGAGGACGTTGTATACCGGCACGCCGAAGCCCTTGCAGATGTCGGCGATCAGTTCGGTGGTAACGATGGTCTTGACGACGTACTTGCCCTCGCCGAGCTTGCCCAGATCTTTCCAGCGGTTGAGGATGTAGTAGGTCAGCAGGGAGGCGGTCTGGTTGCCGTTGAAGAGCACCATCTTGCCGTCGTTGTCGCGCACGGCGATGCCGAGGCGGTCGGCGTCCGGGTCGGACCCCATCACGAGGTCGGCACCCGTCGCGTCAGCCTTGTCGAGGGCCATCTTGAGGGCCGCAGGCTCTTCGGGATTCGGGGAGACGACCGTCGGGAAATCGCCGTCGGAGACATCCTGGTCAGGGACGTGAATAATATTCTTGAAGCCTTTTCGCTTGAGAATCTCGGGAATCATGCGCACGCCGCAGCCGTGCAGCGGGGTATAGACGATCTTTAGGTCGCCGTGCTTCTGGCAGAGCTCCGGGCTCAGGCTCAGGGAGAGCAGGTCGCGAAGATACGGTTCGTCCACGTCGGCGCCCATCGCCTCGATCTCGCCGCAGCGCAGGCCGGCCTTGAACTTCACCATCGACGGGTCGGTGATCTTGGCCACCTCGGCCACGATGTCCTTATCGACCGGCGAGGTCACCTGGCCGCCATCGGACCAGCTCACCTTGTAGCCGTTGTATTCTTTCGGGTTGTGGGAGGCGGTGATCATCACGCCGGCCACGGCGCCCTTCAGCCGTACCGCGTAGCTCATTTCGGGCGTCGGGCGGATGTTGTCGAAGATATAGACGTGGATGCCGTTGGCGGACAGGACGTCGGCTGTGATGCGGGCAAATTCCTTGCTGTTGTTGCGGGAGTCGTAGGAGATGACGACCTTCGGGTCATCGTCTTCACAGTGGGCCAGGATGTAGTTTGCAAGGCCCTGGGTGGCCATGCCGACCGTGTAGCGGTTCATGCGGTTGGTGCCCACGCCCATGATGCCGCGCAGGCCGCCGGTGCCGAACTCAAGGTTCTTGTAGAAGGCGTCTTCGAAGCCCGCAGGGTCTTCGCCCCGGAGCTGGACGATCTTGATCTTGGTTTCCTGGTCGAAGTCACCGTCGAGCCAGGCCTGTGCTCTCTGTTCAAATTCTTTCATATGGTTATAGCTTTCCAGTTCCTCAAATATAAGCATTATTCTGCGAAAGTGTTTAATTTTGCAGGGATGAAACGGAGTTTTGCGGATATCATGGCGGGGCTGGACAGCGAGCGGGCGCAGAAAGTGGCCCGGAAGCTGCCGGCCTGGGCCGCTGTGGACGCCGATCGCCGCGCCGCCGGCCTCGACTCCCTCGAGTTCCCGAGCGCCCTCAGTCTCGAGCAGTGCTCGTCTTCCGCCACGGCTTTGTATAAGGCCGGGCAGGCGGCTGCCGTGGCACCGCCTATCCCGGCGATTGGCGTTGCGCTGGACCTGACGGGCGGCCTGGGGGTGGATTCGTGGGCGCTGGCGCAGGTGGCGGAGCGGGTGGTGTATTTCGAGCGGAACGAGGAGCTGGCTGCGGCGGCAGGGCGGAATTTCCAGCGCCTGGGCGCTGGGAATATTGACGTGCGCTGCGAGACCGTGACGCCGCAGACCGAGCTGCCGGAGGCGGACTTGATCTATGCCGATCCGGCGCGCCGCGATGCCGCCGGACGCAAGGTCTTCCTGCTGGAGGACTGCACGCCGGACATCCTGACGTTGCTCCCGATGTTGCTCCGGAAGGCACCGGCGGTGCTGGTCAAGCTCTCGCCGATGGCCGATCTGGCGATGCTCGCCGAGCGCTTCGGATCCGCGCTGCGGGAGATCCACGTGGTGGAGTGCGACGGCGAGGTCAAGGAGCTCTTGTGCTTACTCCTCCGCGACAACGACACCCCCGAACCCGATATCGTCATCGCAAGGTTATCCGGGCAGGCGGATGCTACCGCAAAACTACGCGCTTCGCGCTATCCCTCCCAAGCTGACGCTTGGGCCCCTCCCGTTCACGAGGCCACGGGCGGCCACGGTTTTGCGGCAGCACCGCCTGCACCGGAGGAATGTTTACGTTTTCGGATATCCGAGGAGCGGGAGGCAGAAGCGGTGTATGCCGCCGGGGTGCAGCCGGGCGGCGTGCTCCTGGAGCCCTGCCCGGCGCTGCTCAAGGCCGGGGCCTTCCGCCTGCCCTGCGCCCGCTGGGGCCTGAGCAAGCTCGCCCCATCAACGCATCTCTACCTTGCTCCGGCCCTGCCGGGCACAAAAACGGGGTCTGGTGTTCCCGGCGGCCTCTTTTTCAAAGCGTGGCGCGTGCGGGAGGTGCTGCCCTTCGGGGCGGCGGCGTTCAAGGCGCTGAAGCAGCGCTACCCGCGCGCCGATGTCACCGCCCGCAACCTGCCGCTGGGCAGCGCCGAGCTCCAGAAGCGACTCGGCGTCGCGTCCGGTGGCGACGTCCACATCTTCGGCTGCCGCCTCGTCGACGGCTCCTCCGTCCTGCTCGTCACGGAATCGTGTAAGTTTTTGGCGGATTCCTGCTAGTCTTGAAGCGGAATTCTTGCTACCTTCGTCCCTGCGACAAATCGTTTAACCCAATTAATACACGTATCATGAAGAAAATCATCCTTTCTGCCATGCTCCTCATTGCGGCGCTCAGCCTGGGCGCCCAGACGAAGGAGGACTTCAAGCCGGCGACGACCAACCAGCCGAACCACCAGTACCCGATGGTCAATTCCCAGCGCATGGTCCGCGCCCAGGTCAAGGCCACGGACGCCAAGAGCGTCAAGCTCGACATCGGCGGCGTGAAGTACGATATGGTCAACGACGGCACCGGCGTCTGGACCGGCGATTCCGCTCCGCAGGACGAGGGCTTCCACTACTATCAGCTCGAAATTGACGGCGCTTCCGTGCCGGATCCGGGCAGCCTCTACTACTACGGCGCCTCCCGCTGGGGCAGCGGCATCGACATTCCCGCGGCGGACGAGGACTTCTACACCCTGAAGAATGTCCCGCAGGGCGAGGTCAGCGAGGTGTACTACTACTCTTCCGTGACCGGCTCGATGCGTCACTGCTACATCTACACCCCGGCCGAGTACAAGAAGAATACCGACAAGAAATACCCCGTCCTCTACCTCCAGCACGGCGGTGGCGAGGATGAGCACGGCTGGCCGCAGCAGGGCCGCACGGGTATCATCATGGACAACCTCATCGCAGCCGGCAAGGCCGTCCCGTTCATCATCGTGATGGACAACGGTTCCGACACTTACGGCCCGAACAACCCCCGTCCGGAGCGTCCGGCCGCCGGTGCACCGCGTCCGCAGGCTCCTGCCCAGGGCGCCCCGCAAGGCCAGCGTCCGCAGGCCGGCCGCGGCGGCAACCCGTTCGCCGGCATGAACTTCGCCGGCGCCTTCCAGGACATTCTGGAGAAGGATCTCATCCCGATGGTCGAGGCGAATTACCGCGTCTATACGGACGGCGCGCACCGCGCCATGGCCGGTCTGTCGATGGGCGGCATGCAGACGCACTCCATCGCCCTGGCCAACCCGAAGCTCTTCTCTTGGATCGGCATCTTCAGCGGCGGCGTCTTCTCCAAGGAAGAGGTTGACGCGACCCCCGGTTTCCGCGAGAACAACAAGCTCATTTTCATTAGCTTCGGCAGCCGCGAGCTCGAGAACCGCATTGGCGGCGCCGCCGATCCGCGCCCGATCACCGAGGAGCTCGGCAAGACGGGCATGAACACCGTGTTCTACGTGTCCCCGGACACCGCTCACGAGTGGCAGTCCTGGCGCCGCGCCCTCTACAACTTCGCGCAGAAGCTCTTCAAATAGCGGTTTTGGCTGTGAGCCATAAATAATTGGATCATAGCTGTTTAACAAAATATACTACCCCGAAAATCGGGGTAGTATATTTTGTTATCTATCGTTCAATCAGCCACTTACAGCTCACAGCAAAAATAGAACCGGAGCGCAGCGACGCAGGGACTTACAATTCTCTATGGAAAACAGTCATTGTTTCTTCCGCGGAAAAGAAGAAACAAGAAGGCTTATCGCTAAGACAAAACACACGGACATCGTGACGATCAAGCCCGTCGGAAGGGGTTTAATGACAGCGATAAGCAGCAGAGCCAATGTAATGACCAGCCAAATAATCCTGACAACAAGCTGTTTCTTCATGACACCTGTATAATTTTGTCTCAAATAGGAACGTTTATTTAAAAACAATTAAACAAAACATCTTTGCCGGCCAGGCCTCCGCCGATAAGCCCGACACCCAAATTTGCGGCTTGGCTGGCCGTGACCACGGCTGCCATCGAAGCTGCTATGGGAGCTGTTGCAAGGGCTAACCCAACACCAGCAACAGCAAGAGCGAATAATGCCCAGCCACATTCTCCGCCACCGGTTGTCTCCTGCATCTGAAGATAGTTCAACGTTTTCATAAAAGAGAAATAAAAGATACCCTACTCTATTACAGGCTTTTCGGATTCGCCTTAACAAACATTATCAAGGCAAAACAACAATTAATCCACGATAAAAACAAGTAAGAACTGTGGCGTATTTATTCACATGTAACCAGATTCACCACACTACTCCAGAAGTCATTTTTGCCAGAACCGGAGCGCAGCGACGCAGGGAGTCTGAAGGGAACGCCCCTCAGTCATTCGGCGAAGCATCCAGAAGCCATTTTTTCCAGAAAATGGCTTCTGCAGCAGCATCGTGCTCGTGCTGCTTGCCGCGATAGCCGTGCATCCCGTCGGGATAGATACGAAGCTCGAACTGGTAGCCCGCCTGCTCGAGGGCATCGATCAGCTGCAGGGTATTCTGAAAATGCACGTTGTCATCGCCCGTGCCGTGCGTCAGGCACAGGGCGTTCGGCAGCGGCTTAGGACCGTCGCCGGCGAAGACCTGGGGCACCCAGGTCATCACGGACGCCTCGGCGTAGCCGTCGGGGTTGGCCTGCGGCGTGTCCATGAAGCGCTCGGTGTAATGTGTGTCGTAGAGATGCCAGTCATACACCCCGCCGCCGGCAATGCCGCAGCGGAAGTACTGCGGATAACGCAGCACCAGCATCGCGGTGGTCGTGCCGCCGAAGGAGAATCCCTTCACACCGATGCGCGAGCCGTCCACGTAAGGCAACGCCTGCAGCCACTTCGCCCAGGCGATGTAGTCCTGCAACTCGATCACGGTCATCCGGCGAAACGCCTGGTCCATACCCCGGCGGCCATTCTCGCCCGACGAACGGGGATCCACGACAATATAGATGACGCCGTTCTCGTAGCACCAGGCGTCGGAGGCGTCGCGGTCGCCCCAGCTGTCGCGCACGTAGGGCGTGCCCGGCCCGCCGTAAAGCTGCATCTGCACGGGATACTTCTTCGAAGCATCGAAACCCGCCGGCAGCGACATCAGGCCGTACAGGTCAAAGCCGTCATTGCTGATCTTCACGACTTCAGGAATGGGGCGGTCCGCAGGCGGAACCCCGGGCATCAGGTGCGTCTCCATCGCATATTTGTCCGTGCGGCCCGACACGTCCTGCCAGGCCGAGTGCGCGGTGGAGGCCCGCGCCGTGAAGCGCTTGCCGTCCTCCGAGATCCGCACGCCGGACACATTCAGCTTCGGATCCGTCAGCGCCGTGATCCGGCCCTTCTTGTCCAAGCGATAGAAGGTCGTGTGCAGGCGGTCATCCCGCTTCGCGGTGAACCACACATCGCCCTTCTTCTCATCCACTTTCAACAGGTTGATATTCCAGTTCTCCCCGTCCGTCAGGCGTCGAAGCGTGCCGTCGTAGCCCAGGAAATAGATCTGCTCCCAGCCCGTCTCAAAATTGCGCGCCATATACAGACCTTTCTCCGTAAAGATCATTCCTTCAATCCACTCCACCCACGCGTCGGGATACTCTTCGTGATAGACCGGCCGCTTGGAGCCGTCGGCCACACTCACCGCATACAGGTCGAGCACGCTCTGCCGGCGCGGCTCGCGCGAGACGTACAGCTCGCGGGAATCAGCCCCCCAGAAGGGCGTCCCGAAATACTGCTCCGGCGAATCGTCAAAGTCCGCCCAGACCGGCTTCGCACCGGCGCGGGCCTCGATGATGCCGACGCGCACGGAAGGGTTGGCCTCCCCCGCTTTGGGGTAGCGCGTCTGCAGCAGCCGGCCGTCCTGCCCGAAGGGCGAATAAATGGGGAACATCGGCACGGCCGAATTGTCGAAACGATAGAAGCCCAGCCGCTGCGAGTCGGGACTCCACCAGAAGGCCCGGTAGCGCGACGGGCGACCGAAAATCTCCTCGTAATAGACCCACGAGGCATAGCCGTTCAGGATCAGCTCCGACCCGTCGAAGGTCAGGCGCGTCTCCACGGAATCAGCCACCGAACGCACCCAGAGGTCGCCCCCGCGGGTGAATGCCTCTTTCGTCCCGTCCGGCGACGGAGTCACATTCTGGTCCTGCGCCTGCAGCCCGAGGGCCAGGCACGTCAATACAAGGATAAACAAGGTCTTTTTCATACGAAGAACCGGTCATTAAAATTCACGAGATATACTTGTCGAACGGCGCGCGTGAGCGCCGTGTAGAGCCATTTCAGATCGTCGAGCGTCTGCTCGTCCTGCCAGAAGGGACAGTCGATGAACACACAGTCCCACTGGCCGCCCTGCGACTTGTGGCAGGTGATCGCCTCGGCGTATTTAAGCTGGAGGGCATTGAAATACGGATCCTCCCGCACCGCCTCCCAGATTTTCTTCTTCGAGCCCTTGTCGGCATAGTCCGCCGACACGCCCTGGTAGAGCGCGTTGCTCTGCTCGTAGGTCAGCGAGGCAGACTCCGACTCCAGCGTGTCCAGGCACACCTTCGCACGGACCTCCACATCGTCGTAGTCCGGGAAGCTGAGCGTCGCCGTCGCGAAATGCAGCCCGTAGCGCTCCTCATAATTCCCGATGCGCACCAGTTTCGCGATGTCGCCGTTGGCGATGTAGTCCATCCCCGGGACATCCTCCACGAACTGGTAGCAGTTCTTGACGATCATCAGTTTGTCGCCGCGAACCAGACGCTCCTCCTTGAACTGCACCGTCGAACGGACGCCAAGGTTATAGCGGATCGCCCGCTTGTTGGAGCGGCACAGAATCACCGTTTCGTCCTCGCCGTAGCGACCGTAGGCGTCTGAGAGGGCCTCGATGAGCTCTCCCCCGCTGATGCGGCGCACATCGTCCGCGCCGCTCAGGTCAAGTTTCCAGCCGGGGAAGCATTCATCGCCGGAAGCGATCATTTCACGCAAGTGCGTGGCATTGCGCAGGATGCCCGATTCAGCGGCTTGCCGCACCACGCTCGTCAGCTCGCTGTAGCGCACGCCGCCGAAGCCGTCCATGAACGCCTTCGACAGGGCGGGCGAAGCGTCCAGTCCCACGGGCGGCAACTGCGCTGCGTCGCCGATCAGCACCAGGCGGCAATCCACGCCGTCGCGCACGAAGCTCACCAGGTCTTCCAGGAGGTTGCCCGTGCCGAACGCGGCCGTCCCTTGCGCAGAAGCCGCATCGATGCCAATCAGGGACACCTCGTCCACGACGAAGAGCGTGCCCTTGGCCTTGTTCGGCGAGAGCGAGAACTGCCCGAAGCCGTCGTTCCCGACGCCCTTCTGGCGGTAGATATGCTTATGGATGGTATACGCCGGACGGCGTGAAATACCGGACAGGACCTTCGCGGCGCGCCCCGTCGGGGCCAGCAGCACCGACTGCGTGCCCACATCCTTGAGCGCCGCAATCACGGCCGCAATGGCCGTCGTCTTGCCCGTGCCGGCATAGCCGTTCACCACGAGGATGTCCGCGTCGTCGCAGGTCACGAACGCCGCCACTTCGCGGAACAGCCGCGCCTGGCAGGGGGTCGGCTCCGCCTTGAAACGTTTGAGGAACTGTTGCTCCAGGAAACCCGCGCGATCCATCATTCGCGGGCGCGTTTGTCGAAGACCATCGCCACCACGGCCAGCACCGGATAGATTTCGATACGGCCCAGGAACATGTCCACAGAAAAGACCAGTTTGCCCAGCGCGGGGATGCCGTTGAACGAGCCCATCGTGCCGAGGGCTCCGTAGGCCGGGCCCACGTTACCCAGGCTCGTGACCGAAGCGATGAAGCTGTTCTGGTGGTCCACGCCGACCAGCAGGCTCAGCGTCACCGACACCGCGATCAGCAGGCCGTACATCGCCAGGTACTGCAGGTGCGGCGCCACCTCCTCGTCGCGCAGGATGCGCTTGCCCATGCGGACTTCATTCACCGAAGAAGGGTGCAAAATACCATTGACCCGGCGGCCCGTCGCTTTGAAGAGCAGGATGATGCGGTCCACCTTGACACCGCCGGAGGTCGAACCGGCGCTGCCGCACATAAAAGCGGAGAACATCAGCACCATCATGATCCAGAGCGGCCACTGGGCGTTGTCCAGAATGGCGAAACCGGACGTCGTCGTGACGCAGAGCGTCTCGAAGAGGCCGTTCCAGAGAGCGCTTCCCCAGGTCGGGCAGATGGCGTTCCCCTTCAGGCCCGCGCCCACGATGAGCGCCATGACCAGCACCCAAACCGTGTAGAACTTCACGACAGGGTTGTCGTACGGCTTGTTGGAGCGCGTGATGACGGACAGGTAAATGACGCCGAAGTGCAGCGAGGACAGATACATGAACACCATCGTGATGCCCTCGATCCAGCGGGAATCGAAGGCGGCGATCGAAGCGTTGCGCGTGCTGAAGCCACCCGTCGCACTCACGCTCATCGCGTGGCAGGCCGCATCGAAAACCGGCATCCCGGCGATGACGTAAGCAAGGAAAGACAGGACCAGGATGCCCAGGTACACGAAGGCGAAGATATAGACCGTCTTGTTGGTCCGGGTGGAATAGCCGCCCCGCGAGAGCGAGGTCAGCTCCATATTCGTCAGTCGCATCTTCATCTGGTTGGAACCCGGAATGAGGAGCAACAGGAAGACCACGACTCCCAAACCGCCGATGAAGTGCGTGGACGCCCGCCAGAAAAGCAGGCTCTTCGGCAGGGCTTCGATGTCATCCAGGATGGTCGCGCCCGTGGTCGTGAAGCCGCTCACGGACTCGAACCAGGCGTTCTGCAGCGTGAACGGACCGCCCCACAGAGCGTACGGCAACATACCGAAAATGAAGGACAGGAACCAGGACAGGCAGATGATGACGTATCCCTCCTTCAGCGTGATGGCCTCCGTGGAGCGCACGAAGATGAAGGGGAAAATACCGACGATGAACGTGATCAGGAAGGATATAGAAAGCGCGGCGAGCGCGGAATCGTGCCCGTTCAGCAACGACACGACCACCGACAGCAGCATGAAGAGCGCACTGACGAGGAGGGCGTAGCCGATGTTTCTGCTGATGACCTTCCAGTTCATTTCTTGCCCATCGTCTTGATCCGGCTGCGCAGCTGCCGGTTCTCGTTGGCCAGCTCGGAGATGCCGTCATTGAGCTGGGCGAGCTGGTCGTCACCGTCGAACTTGACACTGTATTTCTTGTCCCGGGACCGGTAGGCGTCCAGCCCGTCCAGCATCCGGTAGAGCGGATTCACATAGAAGACCAGCAGGAAGGAGAGCAGCATCACGACCAGCAGCAGGCCCACGCCCACGGCCACGATGCCCGGGATGATGCTTCGGTAGAAGCCGCCCTCGAAGGTGGCTGAATTCTTCGCCAAGTCCTGGTAGATGGCCTCCGACAGGGCGCCGAGGTCCGTGCGCAGGCGGTCGTAGCGCGGCTGCAACCGCTCGAAGTACCAGGAGCGGGAATCGATGAAGTCCGACTGGAGCACGTCTTCCAGTTCCAGCGAAGTCAGCATGTAGGCGGAATAGGAATACATCACGGAATCCGCCAGCGGCTTGACCTGGTTGGACGGGACGCTCGAGCGGAGCGAGTCGCAGTGGGACTTGAAATATTCGTCGTCAAAAGCCGGCACCCGCAGGGAGGTCTCGTCGCCGATCACCTCGAGGATCTGCAGGTTGTAGGTATTGCTCATATCGGCCAGGCGGTTGGCCACGTTGATACTGCTGATATCATCCGCGATGAGGTCCGAAACATAGTCGCTCATCCCGGAATACTCCATCACGGATATTAAAAGCGAGACCAGTAAGATGGCGGCGATGGACGAAAGGCTCAGGACGAGTTTCGTGCGAATCGACAGCCGGCGCTCCCGGAGTCGTTTGAAGAATTTTCCAAACGCCATTATTAAATTTCTTCAAAAATAATGGCAAATATAAGGAAAATTTTATATTTTTGCACGGACTGTACAATGGAACCGCCATGACATCATCTTTTCTCAACGACACCACCAGCAAGAGCGCCACTGTGAAGCGGGAAATCTTGCGCCTGTGCATCACGCACAACAACTATAGCATCGCCGACTTCAGTCGGGCGTTGGGAATCAGCGTCCCCACGATCACCAAGTTCGTTACCGAGCTCATCGACGAAGACTTCATCAAAGATGAAGGCAAGGTGGGCACCTCCGGCGGCCGTCGCCCCAGCGTGTACGGCCTGAACCCGGACGCGGGCTATTTCGTGGGCGTCGATGTGGCGCGTCACCATTTCCACATTGCCATCAGCGACTTCAAGGGTAAGGTCATTTCCTACATCCAGGACATCGAGTTCGTGCTCGTCGCCAACGAGAACTCCTTCCGCACCATGTGCCGCATGGTCATGGACGAGGTCATCCGCAGCGGCATTCCCTGGATCAAGGTCCTCGGCGTGGGCGTGAGCCTCTCCGGCCGTGTCAATCCCGAGAAGGGCTACAGCCTCACCTATTTCGTGAGCGACGACCTCCCGCTGGGCAGCATCTTCCAGAAAGAATTCAACGTTCCCGTCACCATCGAGAACGACTCCCGGGCCATGGCCTACGGCGAATACATGTCGCTCGGCAAGAAGGCCGACCGCGACATGATCTTCATCAACGTCAGCTGGGGCCTCGGCATGGGCATCATCATGGACGGAAAGCTCTACTACGGCAAGTCCGGCTACTCCGGCGAGCTGGGACACTTCCCCGTCCTGGACAACGATATCATCTGCCGCTGCGGCAAGGTCGGCTGCCTCGAGACGGGCGCTTCCGGCTCCGCGCTGCACCGCATGATCATCGAGAAACTCAAGAAGGGACAGGCCTCTTCGATGGCCGACACCTATAATACCAAGGGCGACGTGGAGCTGGACGAGATCCTGCGCGCCGTCGAGGAAGGCGACGTGCTCGCCATCGACGCCATCGGTCAGATCGGCGACACGCTCGGCCGCGGCATCTCCGGCGTACTGAACGTCTTCAACCCGGGCCTCGTGGTGATCGGCGGCCGCCTGATCGTCGGCAAGGACTATCTCCTGCTCCCGATCAAGACGGCGGTCAACCGCCTCTCCCTGCCGCGCGTCTCCGCCGACACGACCCTCGTTCTCTCGCAGCTGGGCCGCAAGGCCGCGTCCGTGGGCGACTGCCTGCTCTCCCGCTCCCGCGTGCTGGGCTTGATGTAGTATGCCCAGCTACCTGCAGATTGAGAACATCTCCAAGGCGTACGGCCCCAAGATCCTTTTCGAGCACATCGGCTTCAACATCAACGAAGGCGACAAGATTGCCCTGATCGCGCCGAATGGCACGGGCAAGACTTCCCTGCTGCGCATCCTCGCCGGGGAGGACAAATCCGATTCCGGCGGGCGGGTCCTGTTCTTGAAGGACATCCGCATCGCTTTCCTGAAGCAGGACTACGACTTCGATCCCGCGCTCTCGATCGAAGAGCAAGTTCGCCGGTCGAGCCGGCGCATGACGGAGAAATTCCACGAGGACGAATTGCGGGACTACCATCAGCGCCTGCGCGAGATCCTCACCTCGTTCCGCCTGCCGGATTTCAACAAGCCCATGGCAGCGCTCTCCGGCGGCGAAGTCAAGCGCGTGGCGCTCAGCGAGTTGCTCGCCCTACAGGCCGACTTCCTCATCCTCGACGAGCCCACCAACCACCTCGACATCGAGGCGGTCGAGTTCCTGGAGAGCTACCTGGGGCGCAGCCGCTGCACGCTGCTGATGGTCACGCACGACCGTTATTTCCTCGACCGCGTGTGCAATACCGTGATGGAGCTGGACCACGGCGCCGTCTATATTTATAAAGGGAATTACCAGAATTATCTGGAGAAGCGCGACGAGCGCATCGCGCACTACAACGCCGAGACGGACAAGGTCCGCAACCTGCTCCGCCGCGAGCTGGAGTGGATCCGCGCCACGCCCTGCGCCCGCACGGGAAAAGCGCAGTACCGCATCGACGCCTTCCACGAGCTGGCGGACCGCGCCGCGCAGGTATACCGCACGCAGCAGGTCAGCTTCGAAGGCGTGGGCAGCAGCGCGCGGCTTGGCGGGAAGATCATCAATTGCAAGGGCGTCAATTATTCCTGGGAGGGCCTTCCGATGCTGCGGGACTTCACCTACGATTTCCAGCGCTTCGACAAGGTCGGCATCGTGGGGCGTAACGGCGTGGGCAAGAGCACGTTCCTGGACCTGCTGACTGGCGCCATCGCGCCCGACAGCGGCCTGATCGACCGGGGCGAGACGCTGCGAATCGGGTATTATCGCCAGGAGGGAATGGAGTTCCGGCCGGGCGATACGGTGCTGGACATCGTGCCCGACACGCGCCTGCTGAGCCGCTTCCTCTTCCCGCACGATATGCTTTCCACGCGCGTGGAGCGGCTCTCCGGCGGCGAGCGGCGGCGGCTTTACCTGCTGACCATCCTGCTGCAGGAGCCCAATCTGCTGATTCTCGACGAGCCCACGAACGATCTGGACATCGTCACGCTCAATATCCTGGAGGAATACCTGCGGGAGTTCCAGGGAAGCCTGCTGGTCGTCAGCCACGACCGCCATTTCCTCGACCGCGTCACGGACCACCTGCTGGTCTTCGTCGGCGAGGGCCGGGTCAAGGACTTCATCGGCTCCTTCTCCGAATATCGCGCCTACGTCCGCGACCTCGAGAAAGGTCGCACGGGGCTTGCCTCCGCCAACAAGCGGCCCGACTCGTTGCCTCGTGGCAGTTCGAGCGAAGCGAAGTCCGCATCAGCGGACCGGCCGGCCCCGGGACTTTGTGATAGCAAAGTCGGAAAGGGGCTTGAGGCCGCAGGGGGTTCGGGGGATATGCCCCCGTATCCGATGGGAGCAGGGGCAGCTGCCGTCCCGGCTAAAAAGCCACGAAAGCTGACATGGAAAGAGCAGCGCGAGTTAGAGGCCATCGAGGCGGAATTGCCAAAGTTGGAGGCCGAGAAGGCCGAGCTGGAAGCGAAGATGTCCTCCGGCACGCTCCCCTACGCCGAGCTCCAGGCGGCCTCGGAGCGCATCCAGACGCTGATGAAAGAAATCAGCCAGCGCGAGGAGCGCTGGCTGGAACTCTCAGACTAAAATACCGTGAGCCGCAAGTGATTGCGCTACAGCTCACAGCCGAAAACTACTCCGGCTTGTAGGAATCCTTCAGAGAGACGGTCTTGTTGAAGACGGCCTTCTCAGGCGTGGAATCCGAATCCTTGACGTAATAACCGGTGCGCTCGAACTGCACGGCGATCCCGGAGGCGTCGTCCAGCAGGGCGGGCTCCGCGAGACCGCGGCCCAGCACCAGGGATTCGGGGTTCAGATAATCCTTATAATCCTTATCCTCAGGCACCTGACTCATGTCGGCCAGCGTGAAGAGACGGTCGTAGTTGCGCAGCTCGATCTCCTTCGCGTGGGCGCAGGAGACCCAGTGGATCGTGCCCTTGACGGAGCGCCACTGCCCGCCGCCCGGTTTGGTGGTCGGATCGTAGGAGCACTCCAGCTCGACGATGTTGCCGGCGGCGTCCTTGACGACCTTCTCGCACTTGATGATATAGGTGTACTTTAGACGCACCTCACCGTCCGGCTTGAGGCGGAAGAACTTGTTCGGCGCATCCTCCATGAAGTCGGCGCGGTCGATCCACAGCTCGCCGGTGAAGGGAACCTTGCGGGTCGCGCCCTCCGGCTCGGCCGGGTTCAGCGGGCAGTCGAACCACTCCACGAGGCCTTCCGGCCAGTTGGTGATCTTCACCTTCAGCGGATCCTGCACCACCATATAGCGGTTAGCGCGGGCATTAAGGTCCTGGCGCACGCACCACTCCAGCAGCTGGATGTCCATCAGCTGGTCGCGCTTGCTCACGCCGATCTTCTCGCAGAACATCTTGAGGGCGTCGGCGGTGTAGCCACGGCGGCGCACGCCGCAGAGCGTCGGCATACGCGGATCATCCCAGCCGGACACGAGGCCCTTCTGCACGAGCTCGAGCAGCTTGCGCTTGCTCATCAGCGTGTAGGTCAGGTTGAGGCGGGCGAATTCGTATTGGTGGGACGGGTAGATCCCGAGCGTCTCGATGAACCAGTCGTAGAGCGGACGGTGCACGTCGAATTCGAGCGTGCAGATGGAGTGGGTGATGTGCTCGATGGAGTCGCACTGACCGTGCGTGAAGTCGTACATCGGGTAGATGCACCACTTGTCGCCGGTGCGGTGATGCGAGGCGTGCTTGATGCGGTACAGCAACGGGTCGCGCATCATCATGTTCGGGTGCGCCATGTCGATCTTGGCACGGAGCACCTTTTCGCCATCGGCGTATTTACCGTCGCGCATCTCGCGGAAGAGCTTCAGATTCTCCTCGACGCTGCGGTTGCGGTACGGACTTTCGATGCCCGGCTTGTCCACGGTGCCGCGACCCTTGGAGATTTCCTCCTGGGTCTGGTCATCCACATACGCGAGACCGCGCTGGATGAGCTCCTCGGCCCACGCGTAGAGCTGGTCGAAGTAGTCGGAGGCATAGCACTCCTTCTCCCACTGGAAGCCCAGCCACTTGATGTCCTCCTTGATGGCGTCCACGTACTCGGTATCCTCCTTGACGGGGTTGGTGTCGTCGTAGCGGAGGTTGGTCTTGCCGCCATACTTCATGGCAAGGCCGAAGTTGATGCAGAGGGATTTCGCGTGACCCAGGTGCAGGTAGCCGTTCGGCTCCGGCGGGAAGCGGGTCAGGATGGCCGGCACCTTGCCGGTCTTCAGGTCGTCTTCGATAATTTCCTCGAGGAAATTGAGTTTCTTCTCGTTCTCTTCCATATAATTGCTATTGCCGCCGGACAGCAGGTGCCGTACCTTCTCCCTGTTGCTTCGCAACCCTACCCGGGAAAACGGTCGAAGTTGCGGCAGCCTACTGTCCGGTAAAATCGTGCAAAATTACGAATAAATCCGTAAATTTGCGAAGCAAAAAAGAAACCTGTAGATGATTAAATCCATGACCGGCTACGGCAAAGGTATTGCCGAGCTCTCCACCGGGCGCCTCACGCTCGAAATTCGCACCCTGAACGGCAAAAGCTGCGACATCAATATCAAATCCTCCCTCCTGCCCAAGGACAAAGAGCTGGAAGTACGTAAAACCCTCTCCGACACGCTTCAGCGTGGCACGGTGGACCTCCTGCTGAGCTTCGAGCCGAAGGCCGGAGCCGCGGCGCGTCAGATCGACGCCGCTCTGGTGGAGAACTACTTCCGCCAGATCCACGCCATCGGCTGCAAGGTCGGCATCGCGATGCCGAAGGAGGAGTACCTGGAGGCGATCCTTCGCTTTCCGGACGTCTTCGAGGGCGGCAAGCAAGAGACCATCCCCGAGGAGGAATGGCCAAAGGTCGCCGCGGCGCTGCAGGAGGCCCTGACGGCGCTGGATGCCTTCCGCAGCCGCGAAGGCGCTGCGCTCTATGCCGATGTGACCGGCCGCGTGAAGACCATCCTCGGCCTTTACGACGAGGTCGAGAGCCACGAGGCCGAGCGCCTGCAGACGGTGCGCGAGCGCATCCTCAAGGCGGCCGAAGAACTGCAGGTCAAGCTGGACAAGGAGCGCTTCGAGCAGGAGATGATCTTCTATCTGGAGAAGCTGGACATCAACGAAGAGAAGGTCCGCCTGCGCCAGCACTGCAAATATTTCATGGACACGATCGACGGCGAGCCCTGCCCGGGCAAGAAACTCGGCTTCATCATCCAGGAAATGGGCCGGGAGATCAACACTACCGGCTCAAAAGCCAACCACGCGGAAATCCAGAAGCTCGTCGTCAAGATGAAAGACGAGCTCGAGAAAATCCGCGAGCAGTCGATGAATATCTTATAGTCAGAATACTACTCCTCGATCTCGAGTACCGGGATCGTCTTGGGAGCGGGAGCAGGGGCGGCCTTCTGGGGCCGTCCCGCTGTTTTTGCGGAAGCCGGGACAGGCTCCGGCCGAGTCACCATCGTATTCACGAGCTGGTTGTACTCCTGCTCCGTGATCATCTTGAAGGAGCCGTTGATCTGCGCGCCCATCTCCACCTGGATACGGCGGACGTGGATGTTGCCGTTGACCACGGAAGAGCTCTTGAGCGAAAGCGTGTCGCTGACGAACACGTCTCCGTCCATCTTGCCCCAAAAATCAACCGTCGTTCCGAAGAGCTTGCCGGAGAGGCGGGCGGACTCGCCCACGACCACCTTCCCTTCGGAGAAGAGGGAACCATCCACCTGACCATCCACACGGATGTCGGTAGATGAACTCAGATCGCCGCGGATGGCCGCACCCTGGGAGATACGGCTGACATCGTTCACGTTCTGTTCTACTGTCTTGACAGGCTTGTTGTTCGGACTGAAATTCATGGCTATGTAGTTTTAGACCAGGCCTTTGCCGTGGCATTGTTTATACTTCTTTCCGCTGCCGCACGGGCAGGGATCGTTGCGGCCCACCTGCTTGTCCACCTTGACCGGGGCATTCGCCTTCTGCTCGCCGTTGGTGCTCAGGTCGCTGTGGCGGGCCTGGAAGCGGGACATGTCGGTCTGCGGACGGACAGCACGCTGCGGCTGCTGCGGGCGGTCCTGGAGCGGCACGAAGGCCTTGAAGAGGAAGGACAGGACGTCCTGGTTGAGCGTCTCGAGCATCGAGGCGAAGAGGTTGTAACTCTCCAGCTTATAGACCACCACCGGATCCTTCTGCTCATAAGAAGCATTCTGGACGCTCTGCTTGAGGTCATCCATCTCGCGAAGGTGCTCCTTCCAGTGCTCGTCGATCTGATAGAGGATGATGTTCTTGCTCAGGGTCTTGGCGATCTCGCGGCCCTCGGAATTATAGGCGCGCTCGAGGTTGACCGAGAGGGTCATCTGCTTGCGGCCGTCGGAGATAGGGATGGCGATGTTCTGATACATCGTGCCCTGCTTCTCAAAGACATCCTTGATAATCGGGTAGAGACGCTCCACGAGCGCATCCATCCTGCGGCGGTACACCGCCTGCATATGCTCAACGATGCGGTCTTCGATCTCGGCGGGCTTCGCCTTCTCGTAAGTGGCCTCGTCCAGACCGGAATCGATGGAGAGCTGGGCCATCAGCGAGACCTCGAACTCCTCGAACGGCAGGCCCTTGCAGCGGTCCACGAAGAGCGCAGCAGTGTCCTTCATCATATTCTGGAGGTCGATCTCGATCTTCTCGCCGCTGATGGCGTTGCGCCGGCGGGAGTAGATCGCTTCACGCTGATAGTTCATCACGTCGTCGTATTCGAGCAGGCGCTTACGGATGCCGAAGTTGTTCTCCTCGACCTTCTTCTGCGCATTCTCGATGGCGTTGGAGAGCATCTTGCTCTCGAGGGCCTCGTCGTCCGCCATACCCATCTTGTCAACCATGCTGGCGATACGCTCAGAACCGAACAGTCGCATCAGCTTGTCTTCCAGGGAAATGTAGAACGTGGACGAACCCGGGTCGCCCTGACGGCCGGCACGGCCGCGCAGCTGGCGGTCAACGCGGCGGGAATCGTGGCGCTCGGTGCCGATGATCGCGAGGCCGCCTGCGGCCTTCACGTCGTCGGAGAGCTTGATATCCGTACCACGGCCTGCCATGTTCGTGGCAATGGTCACGGCCGAGGTCTGGCCCGCCTGGGCCACGATCTCAGCCTCGCGGGCGTGCTCCTTGGCGTTCAGCACGTTGTGGCGGATGCCGCGCATCCGGAGCATGCGGCTCAGGAGCTCGGAGGTTTCGACGTCCGTCGTACCGACGAGCACCGGACGGCCTGCGTTCGACAGGTCCACAATGCGGTCGATGACGGCCGCATATTTTGCTTTCTTGGTCTTATAAATCAAGTCGTTCTGGTCGTCGCGAATCACCGGGCGGTTGGTCGGGATGACCATCACATCCAGCTTGTAGATGCTCCAGAATTCGCCCGCCTCGGTCTCGGCCGTACCGGTCATACCGGCGAGCTTGTGGTACATACGGAAGTAGTTCTGCAGGGTGATCGTCGCGAAGGTCTGCGTGGCGCCTTCGACCTTGACGTTCTCCTTGGCCTCGACGGCCTGGTGCAGACCGTCACTCCAGCGGCGGCCCTCCATGATACGGCCCGTGGACTCGTCCACGATCTTGATCTTGCCGTCCATGATCACGTAGTCCACGTCCTTCTCGAACATGGTGTAAGCCTTCAGGAGCTGGATGACCGTGTGCACGCGCTCGCTCTTGGTGGAGAAGTCCGCCATGAGCTCGTCCTTCTTCTGCTGCTTCTCCAGCAGCGTCTGGTCGGAGTGTTCGATCTCCGCCATGCGGGAACCCACGTCCGGCAGGACGAAGAAGTCGTCCTCGCCCACGCTCTTCGCCAGCACCTCGTGGCCCTTGTCGGTCATATCCACGGAGTGCAGCTGCTCGTTGATCACGAAATACAACGGATCCGTGACCACGGGCATCTCCTTCTCGTTGTCCTGCATGTAGTAGTTCTCCGCCTTCTGGAGGAGCACCTTCATACCCGGTTCGGAGAGGAACTTGATGAGCGGCTGGTATTTCGGCAGACCCTTGTGGGCCCGCAGGAGGAGCTTGCCGCCCTCGGCCTCGTCGCCCTCGGCGATCTTCTTCTTGGCCTCGTTGAGCACCTGGTTCACCAGGGTGCGCTGCGTCTGATAGAGCCGCTCCACGTAGGGACGGAACTCCATGAACTGCGCCTCGTCGGCCTCGTTGCGCGTGATCGGACCGGAGATGATGAGCGGGGTACGCGCATCGTCGATGAGCACGGAGTCCACCTCATCCACGATGGCGAAATGGTGCTTGCGCTGCACCAGGTCATCCTGGCTGATGGCCATGTTGTCACGCAGGTAGTCGAAACCGAATTCGTTGTTCGTACCGAAGGTAATATCGCACTCGTAGGCCTTGCGGCGCGGGTCGGAGTTGGGCTGATGCTTGTCGATACAGTCCACGGACAGGCCGTGGAACATATACAGCGGCCCCATCCACTCGGAGTCACGCTTGGACAGATAATCATTGACGGTCACCATGTGCACGCCTTTGCCCGCAAGGGCATTCAGGAACACCGGCAGGGTCGCCACGAGGGTCTTGCCCTCGCCCGTCGCCATCTCCGCGATCTTGCCCTGATGCAGGGCGATGCCGCCGATGAGCTGGACGTCGTAGTGGACCATGTCCCAGGTGATCTCGTTACCGCCGGCGAGCCAGTGGTTGCGGAAGATCGCCTTGTCGCCTTCGATGTCCACGAAGTCGTGGTTCACCGACAGGTCGCGGTCGAACTGCGTCGCGTTGACCGTGATGGTCTCGTGCTCCTTGAAGCGACGCGCCGTACTCTTCACGATGGCAAAAGCCTCCGGGAGAATCTCGTCGAGCGCCTTCTCGATGGCCTCGTCCTCGTCCTTGACAAGCTTGTCAGACTCGCTGGCCAGCCGTTCCTTCTCGGAAATGGGAATATCTTGATCCAGTTCTTGTTTAATCTCGTTGATGCGGTCCTCGAAAGGCTTCTCCACTTCGCGCAGCTGAGCGCGCAGCGCCGCGGAGCGGGCGCGGATGTCGTCGTCGGAGAGAGCGTCGATTTCCGGATAGACGGCGAGGATCTTGTCCAGGATGGGCTTCACGGCTTTGTAGTCGCGTTCCGACTTCGAACCGAAGATCTTGCCGATGACAGATGCAAATGACATTTTGACAGTATTATTCGTTTTCTGTGTGCATATACGTACGCGCAGGCGCGTAATCGTACAAAGTTAGCGCATTTACAGCAACTTTGCAAATGCGCTCCCTCTTCTGCAAAAACCACACCTGACAGGTGCGTATCTCCAGGACACTACTTAATGACGATGTTGGTCCGGACGGTGGCGTAGGGCGAACTGACGCTCAGCGTGGCAATGCCCGCCTGACCGCGCAGGGAGCGGACGACCGCCAGCGCCTTGCCGCTGAAGAGGGCTTTTTCGTCGCCCTTCAGCGAGAGCGTATCGGCGGCGTTGCCGTTGTCCACGCCCACCAGCTCTCCCGCACCGTCCACGCTGAAGCACAGCAGGTCGGAGGCATCCGGCACCACGCGTCCGTCGGCGTCCAGCGCCTCCACGGTCACGTAGGCGAGATCATAGCCGTCGGCGGCAAGGGTCGTCCGGTCGGGCGTCAGGCGCAGCGTAACGGGAGCACCCGATGTGTAGCGCGCCTCGCGGGCCACCTCCTTGCCATTCCGGTAGGATACCGCCTCGATTCGCCCGGGCTCGAACGGGACGTCCAGCCACTCCGCGTGGAGCTGCGTGTGCGTCTTCGCCCGCCGGCCCTGGGATACGCCGTTCAGGAAGAGCTCCACCTCGTCGGCGTTGTTGTAGTACGCCCAGACATCCACGCTCTGAGCGGGCTTCCAGTTCCAGTGCGGGAAGAGGTGCAGCACCGTCTTGTCCGTCCACTCGGACTGATACATCCAGTACGCATCTTTCGGGAACCCGGCCAGGTCCACGACGCCAAAGTACGAGCTGCGTGACGGCCATCCGTAAGGCGTCGGCTCACCCAGATAGTCGAATCCCGTCCAGATAAAGGTGCCCGCGATGAAGTCGCGGTCGCGCACAGCGATCCAGGCTTCCTCGTGATAATTCGCCCATGGGGCGCAGCAAGCGTCGTAGGCCGTGACCTGGTGATTCCAGTCTACCTCGTCCTCGGCGGTGTACTGCCAGCCGCGGCTCGGCAGCTTCTTGCGGTCGGTCGAAGGTTGGAAATACATCCCCCGGCTGTTCAGCGAGGAAACAGTCTCGGAGCCGATCAGCGGCTTGTCCGGGAACCAGGCGCGGCAGGAATCGTACAGATGCGGATGGTAGTTGAATCCATAGACGTCCAGCGCGCCGCTGCGCAGCAGGTTATTGCCCGGCCAGACGCCGTTGCAGCCGGCCGTGATGGCGCGGGTGGTATCCAGGTCGCGGATGAGCTGCGCCATGTGGCGCGTGAGTTCGACGTTCGCCTCCGGCTCGTCGAAGGGCGAATCGCTCTGCTCGATGATCTCGTTGCCGATGCTCCACATCACCACCGAGGGGTGGTTGCGGTCACGGCGCACGAAGTCCTGCATGTCGCGAACGTGCCATTCGTCGAAAAAGCGGGAGTAGTCGTAGCGGGTTTTGGGCTTGCGCCACATGTCCATCGCCTCGTCCATGACCAGCAGGCCCCGCTCGTCGCAGAGCTCAAGCAGCTCCCGGGCAGGCGGGTTGTGGGAAGTGCGGATGGCGTTCACGCCCATGTCCTGCAGGATCTGCAGCTCGCGCTCCAAGGCGCGGCGGTGCACAGCGGTGCCGAGACAACCCATGTCGTGGTGCAGGCAGACGCCCCGCAACTTGAGCGGCCGGCCGTTCAGGAAGAAGCCCCGGTCAGCGTCCCAGTCCGTTGTTCGGACGCCGAAACGGACGGCGTAGTTATCCTCCTGCCCTGCCGCGGACACCTTCACGTGCGCGGTATATAAATAGGGATCATCTACGTCCCAGCGTCGGGGCGTCTTGAGCTCCAGGCGCGTCTCGAAGACCGGCGCGCCAAGCGCGGAAGTTCTTGCCACCGTGCGCCCACGCGCGTCTGCGATCCGGATATCGTACTGCAGGTCCTGCCCAGGCGCACTGCCCTCGGTCTCGACGGTCAGCACCACGGTGGCCCGCTCGTCCGAGACATTCGTCGTGCGCACATAGACCCCGTCATAGGCCACGTGGAGCGGGTCGCAGACGACCAGCCGCACGGGGCGGTAGATACCGCAGCCGGCGTACCAGCGAGAGTTGGGCTGCTCGGCGTTGTCGCAGCGGACCGCAATCACGTTATCGCCCGGCTGCAGGCAAGCGGTAATATCATAAGAAAAGGAACTATAGCCGTACGGACGCGTGCCCAGGGCCAGCCCGTTCACATAGACGGTGCTGTTCATGAACACGCCGTCGAATTCCACGCGGACGCATTTGACAGCCCGGCCGTCAGGACCGAAGACGCCTGTAGGCGCCTCGAAATGCTTTCGGTACCAGCCAACCCCGCCCGGCAACGCACCGCCTCCGGGGGTGGAAGGGTTGTCCGCGGAGAATTCCCCTTCGATGCTCCAGTCGTGGGGCAGGTGCAGCGCACGCCAGGCGCCGTCGTCGAAGGCGCTCTGTGCGTAGGCCGGCTCGTCGCCGAGGGTGAATTTCCAGTCGAAATTGAAATCTTCGCCGCGCTGCAGGGTCCCGGTGTCGGCAAGGCAACCGGCCAGCAGGAGCAGCGGCAACAAGGTTATCAGCAAGCGTTTCATAAATGCAAAGATAACAAAAAACCGGCCGGATGAAGTATCCGGCCGGTTTTCACTTGAAGGTTCAGCAAAATTATTTCGCTTGCTGACGGCTGCGCCAGAGCGCGGACATATCCTCGAGGGTCTTGCCCTTGGTCTCGGGGACCAGACGCCACACGAAGAAGGCGGCCAGCAGGCACATCGCGCAGTAGAGACCGTAGGTGAAAGCCGGACTCCAGGTGTAGAGCGGCACGAAGGTGGAGCTCACGATGAAGTTCGAAATCCACTGGAAGGCCACGGCGATAGCCACGGCGGCGCCACGGATCGTGTTCGGGAAGATCTCGGAGATGAGTACCCAGCAGATCGGGCCCCAGCTGAACATGAAGGACGCGGAGTAGATCATGATGCTGAGCACGCCCACGATACCGGGCACGCCCGGAACCGCGTCCGCCAGAGCCACACCGAGGGCACCCAGGGCCATGCCCAGGGAGCCGGTGATCAGCAGCGGCTTGCGGCCGAGCTTCTCCACGGTGAAGATGGCGACAAGCGTGAAGCTGATGTTCACGATACCCATCATCACGGTCTGCGTCATCGGATTGCCCATGCCCATCGACTCGAAGATGCGCGGCGCGAAGTACAGCACGGCGTTGATGCCGACAAACTGCTGGAACACGCTGAGCATGCAGCCGATGAAGATGACGATGAAGCCGTAGGCCATGAGCTTCTCCTTCTTCTCCACGACGGTGTTCTTGATGTCGGAGAGAATCTGGTTAGCTGCGGTGCTGCCGTTGATACGGGAGAGCACAGCCAGGGCCTTGTCATCCTGGCCGGACATCACGAGGTAACGCGGCGTCTCAGGCACGAGGAGGATCAGCAGGGTAAAGAGACCTGCCGGCACACACTCGGAGCCGAACATCAGACGCCAGCCCACTTGGTTCGTCCATTCGACGACGGCGGGATCGTTCTTGTGAGACTGGAGGATGAGGAAGTTCACGAAGTACACGACCAGCTGGCCGAAGATAATCGCGAACTGGTTCCAGGACACCAGCGTACCGCGCTTGTTGGCCGGAGCCACCTCGGCGATGTACATCGGGCAGATGGCGGAAGCCATACCCACGCCGATGCCGCCGAGCACACGGTAGAGGTTGAACGCAATCCACAGGGAGTGGGTAGGCACGCCCTTCTCGAAGAACAGGAACTCCGGGTAGTAGGAACCGGCGGCGCTCAGGAAGAAGCAGACACCTGCGAAGAACAGGCTCTTCTTACGGCCGAACTTGCCGGCGAATAGACCGGAGAGTGCGCTACCGATGATGCAACCGATCAGAGCGCTGGAAGAGGTGAAGCCGTGCAGGACATCGGTGTAATCGAAGTCTGAGGCGCTCTCGAAGAACGCCTGCAGACCTCGTTCTGCACCGGAAATCACGGCCGTATCGTATCCGAACAGCAGGCCGCCAAGCACGGCGACAAGCACGATCGAAAACAGATACGCACCTGATCCTTTATCTTGCTGAGCAGCCATTACTACTTCGCGTAAAGATTCAGGAAGGTTTCATACAGCTCCTGCTTACCGGAAGCGACCTTCGGCTCGCCATTCTTCTTGGCATAGTCGTAGAGCTCCTCGAGCGTAGCCTTGCCATCCTCGAACTTCTTGCCGAGGCCGCTGTCGAAGGAAGCGTAACGCTCCTTGACCATCTTGCAGATCGGGCTCTCCTCGAGCACGGCGGCGGCGTTGAGCAGGGCGTGAGCCATAGCGTCCATCGCGCTGATGTGGGCGATGAAGATATCCTCAGGATCGGTGGAGGAACGACGGAGCTTCGCGTCGAAGTTGGTACCGCCATCCTTGAAACCGCCGTTGCGGATGATCTGCATCATAGCCTGGGTGAGATCGTACGGATCCACCGGGAACTGGTCGGTATCCCAGCCGTTCTGAGCGTCGCCGCGGTTGGCGTCGATGCTGCCGAGGAAACCGTTGTCAACGGCCACGGTGAGCTCGTGCTCGAAGGTGTGGCCGGCGAGGGTGGCGTGGTTGACCTCGATGTTCACCTTGAAGTCCTTGTCCAGACCGTTGGCACGGAGGAAACCGATCACGGTCTCGGTGTCGACGTCATACTGGTGCTTGGTCGGCTCCATCGGCTTCGGCTCGATGAGGAAGGTGCCCTTGAAACCGTTGGCGCGAGCGTAGTCGCGGGCGGCGGTGAGCATCTTGGCGAGGTGATCCTTCTCACGCTGCATCTGGGTGTTCAGCAGGCTGTAGTAACCCTCACGGCCACCCCAGAACACGTAACCGGTGCCGCCCAGCTTGATGGTGGCATCGATGGCGTTCTTGATCTGGAGAGCGGCGCGGGCGACCACGTCGAACTGCGGGTTGGTAGCGGCACCGTTCATGTAACGCTTGTTACCGAACACGTTGGCGGTACCCCACAGGTTCTTGATGCCGGTAGCCTTCTGCTTCTCGAGCAGATAGTCAGTGATGTCCTTCATGCGGGCCTCGTACTCGGCGATATCCTCGGTGTCCTCCACCAGGTCGATATCGTGGAAGCAGTAGTAACCGATACCGAGCTTCTCCATGATCTCGAAGCCGGCGTCAGCCTTCTCACGGGCGCGGGTGTAAGGGCAGTCAGCCTTGTCCCACTCGTAGCTGCGGGTCTGGCCACCGAACGGGTCGCCGGACGCCTGGCCGAGGGTGTGCCACCATGCCATGGCGAATTTCAGCCAATCCTTCATCTTCTTGCCGCAGACAACCTGCTCGGCGTTGTAATAATGGAAAGCGAGGGGATTCTTGGAATCCTGGCCTTCGAATTTGATTTTCCCAATACCAGGGAAGTACTCTTTGTTTGCCATAATTTGATAAAATAAGATTGATTATTGGTTGTTTTTTACTTGAGTGCATTGCTAACTTCCTGCTTCCAGTGGCCGTAGGCCTCTTCGAGCGGCTGCTTCCAGCTCTTCTCCGGCTCGATGGTATCCAGCTTCTGGAGCGTGGCGAAGGCCTCGTCCGTGGTCTTGTAGATACCGGCACCCAGCGCGGCGCCGCGGGCAGCGCCCAGCGAGCCGTCGGTGTCGAAGAGTTCGATGCGGGCGTCGCACAGGGTGGCGAGCGTCGAGCGGAAGAGCGGGCTGAGGAACATATTGGCCTTGCCGGCGCGGATCACGTCAGGCTTCAGACCCATTTCCTTCATGATATCGATGCCGTAGCGGAAGGAGAACGCGATGCCTTCCTGGACGGCGCGCAGGATGTGCGCCTTGCTGTGGCGCACCAGGTCCACGCCCACGAGGCGGGCGCCGGTGGTGCGGTTCGCGAGGACGCGCTCCGCGCCGTTGCCGAACGGCAGCACGAGCAGGCCGTCAGCGCCCACGGGGGCGGAAGCGGCCAGGTCATTCATTTCAGGATAAGAGAGTTCCGGGGTGATGTTGTGATGCGCCCAGGAATTCATGATGCCGGTACCGTTGATGCAGAGCAGCACGCCGAGGACCGGGTTGTCCACCTGTGCGGTGACGTGCAGGAAGGTGTTGACACGCGACTGCGGGTCGAACTTCTCCACGTCGGTCACGCCATAGACGACACCGCTGGTGCCGCCCGTCGCGGCGATCTCGCCCGGCTTCAGGACGTCCAGGGAGAAGGCGTTGTTCGGCTGGTCGCCGGCGCGGTAGGACACGGGAATGCCGGCGGGGAGGCCCAGCTCGGCGGCCACCGCGGCCGTCACCTTGCCCTGCTCGCCGATGGCCTTCACCACCGGGCAGAATTTATCGGACTCGATGCCGTAGTAGTCGGCCACGAAGTGGGCGCGACGGCGGTCCATGAAGTCCCACAGGATGCCCTCGGACATACCCGTAGCCGTTGTCGTGGCCTCACCGGTCAGACGGTAGGCGATGTAATCGCCGGGGAGCATGAAGCGCCAGATCTTGGCATACACGTCCGGCTCGTTGCGCTTCACCCAGGCCAGCTTGGAAGCCGTGAAGTTGCCCGGAGAGTTGAGCAGGTGCTCCATGCAGCGGTCATAACCGATGGCCTGCAGGGCCTCGGCACCGATCGCGACGGCGCGGGAGTCGCACCAGATGATGGCGTCGCGCACCGGCTCGCCGTTCTTGTCCAGGGCCACGAGGCCGTGCATCTGGTAGGAGATACCGATCGACTGAACCTGGCTCAGGTCATAGCCGGCGGCAGCCATCTCCTTGATGCCCTCTGCCATATATTTCCACCAGGACTTCGGGTCCTGCTCCGCCCAACCCTTCTGGACCGCCTTGATAGGGGCCTCGGATTTGGGGTTGGTGGCTGAACAAACACATTTGCCTCCCTTGATGTCCAGGAGGGCTACTTTGACGGATGAAGATCCGACATCGATTCCCAATGAGTACATTTCTTCGTTTTGTTTCAAGTTGTCAAATTTACGAATTATTTGCTATATTTGCATCGGCATTGAGTTAAAATTGTGGCCAAACAATTTCAAATCTGATTCAATGTTGCACTTAGCAGGATTAGCACATCGGTAGTGCATTGGCTTCCCAAGCCAAGGAGGAGGGTTCGACTCCCTTATCCTGCTCCAGGGTCCGGCTTCAAGCGCCGGATTTTTTATTCCAAGACCATGCCGCAAAAAGAGAAAATCCAGCAGATGTTCGACGGGATCGCTCCCGACTACGACCGCCTCAACCACCTGATGTCGCTCGGGGTGGACCGTAGCTGGCGGCGCCGCGCGTTGCGCGAAATCGTGACGCCCGGGCAGCCGCAGCAGTTGCTTGACATCGCCTGCGGCACGGGCGACTTCGCGCTGGCCCAGGCGCGCCGCATGCACGCCGACAGCCACATCACGGGGCTGGACCTCTCCGAGGGGATGCTCGCCGTGATGCGGGAGAAGGTCTCCAAGGCCGGCCTGGACGGCCGCATTTCCTGCGAGCAGGGCGACAGCGAGCAGATGCGCTTTGCTGACGGCAGTTTCGACTGCGCCACCATCGCCTTCGGCATCCGCAATTTCGCGCACCGCGAGGCCGCGCTGGAGGAGATCCGGCGTGTGCTCAAGCCCGGCGGGCGCCTCGTCATCCTGGAGCTTTCCGTTCCGGAAAATAAGCTCCTGCGCTGGGCCTACAATCTCTATTTCATGCATTTCGTGCCCTGGATCGGCGGGCTCATCTCGGGCGACAAGGCCGCCTACACCTACCTCCCCGCCTCGGTGCAGGCCTTCCCCGGCCGCCCGGAATGGACGGCCACGATGCAGCGCTGCGGCTTCGCGAACGTACGCCACCGCGCCTTCACCTTCGGCCTCTGTCGGATGTACATCGGAGAGAAATGATCGTCATTCGCCGGCTCCGACCGGCGAATCTCTAGCAGCAGATACCCGCCAACAGGGCGAACAGGAACGTGCTCATCACCAGCAGCGGGAGCATCGGATCCAGCGCCCGGTCCTCGCGCGTCCACACCCCATGCAGGTGTTTCAGGAAGCCCGGCAATGCGAGCACGTACATGAAGTGCAGCCAGTGCAGCGGCTCGCTCAGCGCGTAGGCCGTCATCAGCGCCCAGCCCGCCGCGATCAGGGCGGTCTGGTAGATGCGCGCACGGCGCAGGCCGAGCTTCAGCGCCACGGTCGTTCGCGTCGCAGCGTCGCTCTTCATGTCGCGTATATTATTGACATTCAGCACTGCCACGCTGAAGCAACCGATGGACGCGGCAGGCAGCAGGATACGCCAGTCCCACAAGAGACTGGTCAGGAAATAGCCGCCGCAAACGGTCGCGAGACCGAAAAAGATAAAAACAAAGAAGTCCCCCAGCCCACGGTAGCCGTAGGGGTGTTTGCCCAGCGTGTAGTGCATCGCCGCCCAGACGGCGGCGGCGCCGAGCGCCAGGAAAGCCACCGGCAACGGCGCGAGAAGCGTACCGAAGGCGCTCCACACCATGGCGAGGCCCACGAGGCAGGACAGGACGGCAAAGCAGCCGATCAGCCGCTTCATTTCCGGGACGGTCATCTCCCCGTCCTGGAGAGAATAATGGATACCCTGCCGGTCGGAGCGGTCCGTCCCGGACAGGGTATCCCCTAATTCATTCGATAAGTTACTGAGTATCTGAAGGCAAACTGTCGTCAGTAAGAGCAGCACGACCGTCAGCAGGTCGTAGTCGCAGACCTTAGCGGCAAGCAGCACGCCCAGCACGATCCCGGCGAGCGAGAGCGGCAGCGTGCGCAGCCGCATCGAGCGCAGACAAGCCTTCAGCGTCATCCTAGTAGCCGAAGATCTCCTCGAGGCTCAGCACCTGCACAGGGCCGAGCGTGGCGAGGAACTTGGTGTCCAGATCCTTGATGTCGCCGAGGATCGCATAGGTGTAGTTGCGACCCTTGACCCACTTCTGCTGGGTGGCCACGACATCGGCGAGCGTAGCGTTCTGCGCTTTCTCGAAGATGGCGCGATCCATCGGCTCGGCGAGGCCGAGACGGCGGCAGTCCAGATAGTCGAGGAGCACATCCAGGCCCGTCGTGCGCTGGGTGCGCAGGCGGCTCAGCATGGCATCCTTCGCCACGGCAAAGGCAGCCTCGGACTCCGGCATCTCATTGATAATCTCGTCGAAAGCCTCGACCGCCTGGCGCATCTTGTCGTTCTGCGTAGCGATGAAGGCGATGAAGGAATATGTATCTTCCTTGAAGGACGGGCTGCTCAGGAAAGCCTGCGCGCTGTAGGCCAGGCCGCGCGCCTCGCGCATCTCCTGGAACACGATCGTGTTCATGCCGCCGCCGAAGTACTCATTGTACACGGCGATGTCGCCCGTGTTCGCCGGCTCGAAGGCCTCGCCGCGGTTGGAGTACTGCAGATAGTAGATCTGGGCAGCGTCGTACTGCGCCATCACCACGCGGTTGGACGGGGTGAGCTGGTACACCGGATACTGCTCGGGCAGCATCTGCGCACCTTCCGCCACATAGTGGGCGTCGGTCAGGGCGGACTTAAGCTCATTCTCGGACATCGGTCCGTAGTAGAGGATCTCGTGGCCCAGGCCGAAGACCTCACGCACCTTGCCGAGAAGTTCCTCGGAGGTCAGCGCCATCAGCGCGTCGTTGGTCAGGGTCGTATTCTTGATAAACTCAGGACCGTAGTAGAGATAGCGCTGCAGGGCGGTGAAGCAGCTGCGCTGCGCTTTCTTGCTGTCGGCGCGGTCCTTGATGATGTCAGCTTTCAGGTTGGCCAGGATGGCCTCGTCAGGCACGGCGTTCTGCACCAGGTTCTCCACCAGGCGCAGTGCCTCGGCCATATTCTCGGACAGGCCGCTCACGCGGATCGAGCTCTGGGTGGCACCGGCGCCGCCGCTGTAGCTGCACGCCAGGGCGTACATCTTGGAAGCCATCTCCTCAGCGCTCATGTCCGGGGTGCCCAGATAGCTCAGGTAGTCCATCGCAAGGCTCAGGGCCGGATCCTGCTGAACGCCCTTGTTGTAAACGAGCTGCAGGTTGAACACATCGTTCAGCTCGTTCTTCTTGTAGAGCACCTCGGCGCCCTCGGCCAGGGAGAACTGGGCCATATCCTTGTCGAAGTTCACGAACACCGGCTCGATCGGCTTCACCTCGCTGTTCTGGATTTCCGTCAGGAAAGCGCTGGCCTGGTCGCGGTTGGTCACGATCGGGGTGATCTTCGGAGCGGAGATCTTCTGGACGTTCTTGTCCTCACCCTGGCGCTTGTACACCACGGCGTAGGCGTTCTCGCCCAGGTACTCGTTCGCGAAGGCGACGACATCCTCCTTAGTCACGGCCGCCAGGCGGTCGATATCCTTGCAGGCATCCTTCCAGGGAATGCCGTTGATGAAGGCCGTCACGTAGTTCTGCGCGCGGGAACGATTGTTCTCCAGCTCGCGCATCTTGCTCAGTTTGATATTGTTGACGGTCGCCTCGAGGAGGGCCTCGTCAAATTCGCCGCTGCGCAGTTTCGCCACCTCCTCGAGGATCAGGTCGCGGACCTGCTCCAGGGTCTGGCCCTGCTTCGGGTTACCCATGGCGAGGAAATAGCTGTAGTCCGCCTGAGCCTCGTAGCCGCCATAGACGAAAAGGGCTTTCTGCAGCTGGTTCACGTCCAGGTCCATCAGACCGGCCTGGCCGTTGTAGAGGACGGAACCGGCGATCTCGGCCACCGCCGCGGTCTTCAGGTCGGACGGAGCGGGCAGACGCCAGCTCAGGGCGAGGTTCTCGGCCTCCAGGCCGTAAACCTCACGCACGATGGGCTCGGTGATGGGCGCCTCCGGCTCGAACTGCAGCGTCGGGATTTCCGGGTTCGGCTCCCAGTCGCCGAAATACTTCTCGATGGCGGCCACCATCTCGTCCGGATCGAAGTCGCCCGACACGCACACGGCGATGTTGTTCGGCACGTAATAGGTATCGTGATACTTCTTCACGTTGGTGATGGACGGATTCTTCAGATGCTCCTGGCTGCCCAGGGTGGTCTGCTGGCCGTACGGGTGGTGCGGGAACAGGGCCTGGTCAATGGCCTCCCACAGCTTGCGGCTGTCCTGGGTGAGGGACATATTCTTCTCCTCATAGATCGTCTCCAGCTCCGTATGGAAGCCGCGGATCACGCCGTGGCGGAAGCGGTCGGCCTGGATGCGGGCCCAGTTGTCGATCTGGTTGGAAGGGATATCTTCGGTATAGACAGTCTCGTCGGCGGAGGTCCAGGCGTTGGTGCCGTCCGCGCCGATGATGGCCATCAGCTTGTCATACTCATTGGGAATTGCGAGTTTCGAAGCCTCGTAGCTCACCGAGTCGATGCGGTGATAGATGGCCTGACGCTCAGCCACATCCGTGGTCTGGCGATAGGTCTCGAAGAGCTGCTCGATCTCGTCGAGCATCGGCTTCTCGGCCTCATAGTCCACCGTACCGAAATGCTCCGTACCCTTGAACATCAGGTGTTCGAAGTAGTGCGCAAGACCGGTCGTCTCGGACGGGTCGTTCTTGCTACCCACCTTCACGGCCATGAAGGTCTGAATGCGGGGCTGTTCCTTGTTCACGGACATGAAAATCTTCATGCCGTTGTCCAGCGTGTAGATTTTGGTCTGCTGCGCATCACCGGGAACGGTCTCATAGCGCTTGCACGACGGCATCGCCACCAGCAACGCGGCAGCGACGAAAAGGATAAAACGATGTTTAAACATAATTGAAGTGTTGTGGGCTAACCAACGCCGCAAAAATACAAAATAAATCCATTCAAAATTTGCATTTCTCCCAAAATCTCTCTACCTTGGCCACGAAGTTTTTCATAGTTTAAGTTTAGGTTAAGTAACGGGCTAGTCGCAGGGATGCAACTGGCCCGTGAATTTTTTATTCACGGGCCAGTTGCATCCTGCTTCGCTCCGATTTTTCTTTCACCTGTTTCCTTCTATCTTTATACTGGCTGTGAGCTGTAACTATCTGTCAATTACTTACAACTCACAGCGAACGGAAGATTCGGGTGAAGGAAGCTACAGCTGGCCGCGGAGCCAGGCAGAGATGAGATCGATGCGACGGCTCAGGAGGTCGTAGTTGAGAGTGGCCGGGGTGTCGGTGACCTGATTGGTGTGCTGGGTGATGCCGGAGGTGAACATGACGGCGGGAATGCCGGCCTCCAGGAAGCAGCGCTGGTCGCTGACCCGGCGGTAGAAAATGTCGGTAAAGGCCTCGCTCCCGTAATAATCATAGGTAAGGTCAAGACGCGGGCCGCGGGCCGCGGATTCGAGCGCGAAGCGATAGGGCCCGCCGCCGAGCGCGATCAAATAGTCGGGGCGCGCGGGGCTGACCGGCGCCAGCGAGGAGCCGAGCAGATCGAGATTGACCATCATCACCGGCGGATACACCGAGCGGTAGCGCTTCAGGAAAGCGCTAGCCCCGGAGAGGTCGGCGGCGTGGCCGTCGAAGCCGACGAACACCAGCCCCACCTCACCGCGGCAGACTTCGGGGAGTTCACGCGCGAGCGCAAGCAGCGCGGCGACGCCCGAGGCGTTGGCGTCGGCGCCGGGATAGATCCGGCCGTCCAGGACACCCAGGCCGTCGAAATAGGCGCCGACGACGATGTAGCGCCGGAACCAGCCGGGCGTCACGGCCACCACATTGTGGCCGACCCGTCCGCCTGCGGCAAAGGACTGCACGGTGGTGCGCAGCCCGGCATTGCGCAGCTGGCGAAGCAGATAGAGCGTCGCGCCCTGCGCCCCGGCGGTGCCGAAGCCGCGCCCGGCGCAGAGCGAATCGCAAAGGAATTCCACCTCGGCGCGCAGCTCCGCGGTCCGGCCTTCCTGAGGCAAAATCTGCTGCGCACGCAGCATCTCCGGCCGCACCAGCAGGGCGGCCGACAGGCAGAAGAAGAGCAGAAAAATGCGCAGGCGCTTCAATTCGGGTCCGATAATTGTTTATCTTTGCAAAGGTAATGAAAAAGTTTCTCCTGACCATAACGATTCTGCTCTGCGCAGCCGGCATTGTCTCCGCCCAGTACGACAAGGACGTCTTCATGTGGCGGGGGCGCCAGGCGCTCTCCGACGGGCGCTACGCCCTGGCCATCGAGAATTTCAACGTCCTCTCGCGCCTGGACACGACCGACTACTGGAGTTTCTTCTTCCGCGGCATCGCGAAATACAACCTCGGCGACCTGCGCGGCGCGCAGACGGACTTCAACACCTCCGTGCGTCTCAATCCCGTCTTTACCAACGGTTTCCACTACCGCGCCATCACCGAGAGCCGCTTCGGCGACTACGAGGCCGCCTTCCGCGACTTCGACCGCGCGCTGGAGCTGCGCCCCGGCCAGATCGGCATTTATTTCTCGCGCGGCGTGGCCAACTTCCTTGCGCAGAAGTTCGACGACGCCGTGGCGGACTTCGACTTCTACATCAAGCGGGAGCCGCGCGACCCGGCCGCTTTCCTGAACCGCGGCGCGTGCTACCTCTTCCTCGCGGACACGACCAAAGCGATGGCGGACTACAACCGCGCCATCCGCCTGGACCGCACCGAGCCCGAGGGCTTCGTCCGCCGGGCGCGCGTCTATGCCGCCCAGGGCCAGTACGACGAAGCCGTGGCCGACCTGGACGAGGCCATCGCGCTGGACAAGGACAACACCTTCGCCTACTTCAACCGCGCGCTGATCTATTACGAGCAAAGACGCTACAACGAGGCCGTGGCCGACCTGGACACCGTGCTCGAGCACGAGCCCGGCAACGCCCTCACGCTCTACAACCGCAGCCTCATCTACGCCCAGGTGGGCGCTTTCGAGCAGGCGCTCGCGGACATGGACCGCGTGATCAACATCAACCCGGGCAACGTCCTCGCGCATTACAACCGCGCGGCCATCTTCGTGGAGATGGCCCGCTGGCAGGACGCCCTGGAGGACTACAACAAGGCCATCGAGCTCTATCCCGATTTCGCGAAAGCGTACCTCAACCGCTCCTACGTGGAGAACATGCTCGGCCGCACCCGCGAGTCGCGGGCGGACTACCAGATCGCGCAGCAGAAGGTGCGTGACTACCGCGCGCGCAGCGGCGAGACCTCTTTCGCCGACACCACGCGGCAGTACAACTCGCTGCTGGCCCTGGACGCGGACTTCGCGAAGAAGGACTTCGACAACGAGCTCCTGCAGCACCGCGACATCGACATCCGCCTGCGGCCGCTCTACAAGTTCAGCCTCGCCCCCGAGAAGGAAAACCGCAGCGTGGCGCTCTCGCGCCAATATGAGAACGTACTGATCGAGCGCTTCATCGACGCGGCGCCCACGCCCATCACCCTGGGCAACACGGAGAGCACGGGCACGAACGACTACCTCTTCACGGCGAACGCCGAAGAATACTTCGTCAAAGGCCTGCAGGAGCTGCAGCGCAAGCAGTTCAACTCCGCGCTCAGCTGGTTCGACCGGGCGGTGAACGCCGCCGAGGACGACGTCGCGCGCGACCGCTACGCACGCTACTACAAGGCTTTCTACCTGATGAACCGCGGCGTGCTGAAGGCCGAGATGATCGACTTCATCGCCTCGCTCGAGGGCAGCGTGCAGACGCTGTCGATGGACACGGAAGGCTCCACGCGCGCCCGCGTGAGCGACCGCGTAGCGCGCACCTATGATTATTCGGACGCCATCGCAGACATCAAGGCCGCGCTCACCATCCTGCCCGACGTGCCGTACCTCTACTTCAACCTGGGCAACCTGGAGTGCCTGTCGTCCCGCTTCATCGAGGCGCTGGAGGATTACGACATGGCCATCAAGCTCTACCCCAACATGGGCGACGCTTACTACAACCGGGGTCTGGTGCTGATCTACCTGAAAGACAAGGAGAAAGGATGCATTGACCTGTCGCGCGCCGGCGAGCTGGGCGTGGCGGATTCCTACAGCGTCATCTCCAAATACTGCTCGGAGGATGAAACAAATTAAGTTCAAGTCCTTCACTTCCGGCAGCTGCGGCAACTGCTATTTCCTGGGCATATTCGACGAAGCCGACGCCTGCGAGGCGGGCGTGCTGATCGACGCCGGCTTCAGCCCGCGCCGGCTCAAGAAAGAGCTCGCCGCCGAGGGGCTCTGCTTCGACGACTTCGCGGGCCTGCTGGTCACGCACGACCACAACGACCACATCCGCTCGCTCGGCTCCTACTGCAAGCATCTCCGCAAGCCCGTCTGGACGCCGCCCGAGCTGGCAAAAGCGCTGACGCACCATTTCATCACGGGCGAATACTACGGCCCCTGCCGCACCCCGCTCGCGCCGGGCTGGAACGAGCTCGTGCCCGGCCGCATCCGGGCGCAGTACTTCGAAGTCCCCCACGACGCCTCCTTCACCTACGGCTACGCGCTGATGTTGGACGATTATAAGTTCGTGATCATGACCGACATCGGCCGCATGGTGCCGCAGGCGCTCGCCTTTGCGCAGCAGGCCGACACCGTGGTCATCGAGTCCAACTACGACCTGGACATGCTCCGTCACGGCCCCTACCCCAAGGTCCTGCAGGACCGCATCTGCGGCGGCCACGGCCACCTCTCCAATGTCGAGTGCGCCGAGGCGCTGCGCGCCTTTGCCCACCCCGGCCTGCGGAACATCTTCCTATGCCACCTCTCGGAACATAATAACACGCCCGAACTGGCGTATCGAACGAATTCCGAAATCCTCCAATCCATCTACGCCGACGCAGAAGGCCGCATCCCGCGCCTCTGCCCCCTGCCCCGCATGACACCCTCCCCGCTCTTCACGCTCTAACCGCCGGGCACAGGCAGCTACCGCCGTAAAACTACGCGCTTCGCGCTATCCCTCCCAGCCTGGCGGCCGGGCCCCTCCCGTTCACGAGGCCACGGGCGGCCACGGTTTTACTGCGGTACTGCCTGCTGCCCGGACGGATGTCGTGCGTCGGCGTCGTGGAGGGCGGCTGACAAAAAGCTGAATCGGGAATAGTTTCGTCACAAAAGAAGAAAAATATACGTTTCTTACTAAGGCGTATTGGTTTTTTGTCCATCTTGCGGGCAAAACCAAACGCCATGAAAAAAGTACTTCAACTCCTGGCGGCCTTCGCCGCCCTCCTGTTCCCCGCTTCCTGCGAGGATCTCTTCCAACTGGACAAGCCCGCCGGCCCGCCCGACGAAGCCTACGACATCGCCGAGGCGCGCGAGCACGCCGGCGAGGGCAACGTCTGGGTCCGGGGCTACATCGTGGGTGCGGCCACGAGCAGCAAGAAGATCGTATTCGGCGGCCCTTACGCCAAGAACACCAATCTCGTCCTCGCCCCCAGCGACACCACCACGGTCCGGGAGCATTGCCTCACCGTCCAGCTGCCGTCCGGTAAGATCCGCGACGCGCTCAACCTGGTGGACCACCCCGACCTGACAGGCCGGGAACTATACATCAAAGGAGACTTGGTGGACGCGTATTTCGGCATACCCGGCCTCAAGTCTCCTTCGGAGTATTGGATGGATTCCGGGTCAAGCCCGGAATGACGGCAAGCAGCTGCCCGAAATGGTTACTGGATGCGTTTCAGGATCTCTTCGGTCTGCACCTCGAAGCCCGGCTTGCGGAGCAGCGCGAACATATTCTTCTTGTACGCCTCCACGCCCGGCTGGTTGAACGGGTTGATACCCAGCGTGTAGGCGCTGACGCCGCAGGCAAACTCGAAGAAATAGAAGAGCGCGCCGAGGCTCGCCTCATCGAGCTTCTCCACGCTCACCTCCATCTGCGGCACGCCGCCGTCGATGTGGGCGAGCTGGGTGCCCAACTGGGCCATCTTGTTGCAGTGCTCCACGTGCTGGCCGGCAAGGTAGTTGAGCTGGTCGAGGTTCTGCGCGTCGGAGCCGATCACCACCTCGCGGGAAGCGTTCTTCACGGTGACGGTGGTCTCGAAGAGCACGCGGTCGCCCTCCTGGATGAACTGACCCATGGAGTGGAGGTCGGTGGTGCACACCACGGAGGCCGGGAAGATACCCTTGCACTCCTTGCCCTCGGACTCGCCGTAGAGTTGCTTCCACCACTCACCCAGGTACTGAAGCTTGGGATTGAAGGTCACGAGAATCTCGATCTTCTTGCCGAGCTCGCTGTAAAGCAGGTTGCGCATGGCGGCGTACTGCACGGCCGGGTTCTCGGCGGACTTCTTCAGCAGAGCCGCACGCTCCTCGGCGGCGCCGCGGAGCATGGCACGCATGTCGAAGCCGGCCAGGACGATGGGCAGGATGCCCACCGGGGTCAGGACACTATAGCGGCCACCCACGTTGTCAGGCACGACGAAGGTCTTGTAGCCCTCCTGCGTGGCGAGGGTCTTCAGGGCGCCCTTCTTCGCGTCGGTGATGGCGACGATACGGGACGCGGCCTCGGCCTTGCCGTAGGTCTTCTCGATATATTCCTTGAAAATGCGGAAAGCGACGGCCGGCTCGGTGGTGGTGCCGGACTTGGAGATCACCACGCAGGCGGTGTTGCGCAGCTTGGCGAGGTCCATCAGTTCGGCGAGGTAGTCTTCTGAGAGGTTGTTGCCGGCGAAGGCGATCTGCGGCACACCCTCCTTGCGCACGAAGCCGTGCGAGAGGGCCTCGATGGCACAGCGGGCACCCAGGTAGCTGCCGCCGATGCCAATCACGACCACCAGGTTCACGCCCTTGGCCGCCCACGCGTCGCGGATCGCCTCACAGTCGGCGATCAGCGAATCGGGCGTATCCACGGGCAGGGTCTTCCAGCCGAGGAAATCGTTGCCCGCGCCGCTTCCGGACTCAAGCACATCAAAGGCCTCGAGGGCTTTCCCGACATATTTCTGATATTCTGCATCTTTGACAAAGGAGCTGCAGCCTCCCACATTGACTTTAATCATATTGCTGTGTTTTAATTGTATTGCTAATGAACAACAAAGGTAGCAATTATCTTCGATAATCGCTCCGGACCTTTACATCCCTGCAAACAATCATCCAAATAGACAAACACCCGCCCCGACAGAAAACGAGATTCCGGATCAAGCCCGGAATGACTATTCTACGACCCTAATAGCTATCGATCGTCATCTGGGTGATCTTGGAGTAGAATACCGGAATACCGGAGATGCTCTGGCTGGTCTGGACGGGGGCGTTGGCGATCAGGCTGTTGATGATCATCGCGGTGTTGTAAGCCATGTCCTGCAGATTCTTGTCGATGGTCATGGCCTGCTTGCCGTGCTTGATGTTGAACTCTGCCATGGCGGTGTTGTCCTGGCCCGTGATGACCGGCATGTCCGTAATGCCCGCCAGTCCCAGTGCATCGATGGCGCCCTGGGCCAGATTGTCATTGGCCGCGAGGATCATGTCCGGACGCTCACCCGCACCGTAGCTGGCCAGCCGGTCCTGCATAGCCTTCTTCCCGTCGGCGATCAGCCAGCTGTCGGACTTGACCTGGCTGTACGTCGTCTTGCCGCTCTTGACCACCAGCGCTCCGCTGTCGATGTACTTCTTGAGATAGTCCATGGCGCCCTCAAAATAATCCTTGGCGTTGACGTCGGTGTCGGGGCCCTGCAGGAACTCGATGGTCATGGAAGCCTCGCCGGAGGAATGGAAATGGTTCAGCAGAAACAGCGCCTGCATCCGCCCGATCTCCTTCGTGTCGGTGGAGGAAATATACGCGATGTTGGGGTTGTCCAGCACGAAGCGGTCGTGGCAGACAACCTGAAGACCAGGATTCTTCTCCAGCAGCCCGGACTCGTTGATCTTCTTGTAGTCAATGGCCGTCAGCACGATAAACCGGGCGCCGGCCGTGATGGCGTCGCGCAGCTGGTCCACCTGCTGCTGCGCCCCCGCCTCCGTCTCCGGAGCCACGTAGAACGTCGTCTGGAAGCCATACTTGCCCATGACCGTCTCCAGGTTCGCCTTGTCGGTGGCCCAACGGTCGATGATGGTAGCGTCAGGAAGCAGCACCGCCACTTTCTTCACGTTACTGTTGTCCTTGGTGCACGCAAGCGCCAATAGCGCCACGGCGGTAAGGATCATTGCTTTACCTAAGAAATTCTTTTTCATTTTTCAGTTATATATACTTGATGTTTTTACCAATACTTGATCTTGTCTCCGTTGGGCGCGAACCAGTAGATGAACACCCGATACCAGGACTGGTTGGTTCGCAAGTCGTTGTCAAATTTTCCTTCTTCCCCCGTTTCGAGATTCACAAAAGTGTGATAAGTGCTTGTCCCCAAAATCCTCCGTGCTTGATATTCTTGGTAAGATATCGATGATCCAGGCTCGGCCAACCTTTGGATTTGCCGTAAGTGTTGACAAAATAGTCATAATTGCTGTCCCGATGCAGTTCTCTGCTCACGATCCGGCTGGTCCTGCTTGTTGCAGGCACCGGCCACCAGGATCATGGCGGCGATGGAGAGATACGATACTAATTTCTTCATCTTGGTTTTTCATTTTAGTGGTTATTAACTCGTTCATCAGCTACGACAAAGGTACGGGCCTGATTCCGTTTTCACGTAAAAGCCCTACAATTGCTTGTAAAAGGAATACAAAAATTCCTTCGATATTTTGTCCGCCTTGAACATAACGTTTCGGAGTTGATGGGTCCCCCGAAAAATCGGTTACTTGTGGTTATTCGTGGTTATTTTATTTGCAAACATAAGAAAAACCTTGCATTTCTCCAAATATCAATCGATTCGCCGATCAGAGCCGGCGAATGACGATAGGCGGGGTCGAGGGGGCACCCGGAATGACTATAAAAGATTATTGTTATATTTGTAAGCTATATGAAGGCTTTCTGGAAGATATTGAAGCGGTACGTGGCGCCGTACAGGGGGTACGTCGGAGGATCCGTCGTGCTGAACATCCTGTCGGCGATCTTCAACGTGTTCTCCTTCTCGCTGCTGATCCCGATCCTGCAGATCCTCTTCAACATCAGCGACGTCCACTACGAATTCATCCCCTGGCACCGCGGGATGCCCTTCAACGAAATCTCCAACAACGCCTACTACTACGTCGCCCAGTTCATCCAGCAATACGGCCAGAGCCACGTTCTGCTGGCCTTGTGCCTTATCTTCATCGCGATCGTCTTAATTAAAGTAGCCTGCTACTTCGGCGCCGCAGCCGTGATGGTCCCCATCCGCACCGGCGTCGTCAAGGACCTGCGCATGGAGATCTACCGCAAGATCCTCGCCCTGCCGCTCGGCTTCTTCAGCCAGGAGCGCAAAGGCGACATCATCGCCCGCATCAGCGGCGACGTCCAGGAGGTCGAGACCTCCATCACCAGCACCATCGAGATGCTGATCAAGAACCCGATCCTGATCGTCATCTACCTGTTCGTACTCTTCCGCATGTCCTGGCAGTTGACGCTGTTCGTCATCATCTTCGCGCCCATCATGATCGGCATCATCAGCTTCACCGGACGCAAGCTGAAAGCCGATTCCGCGGAAGCGCAGAAATACTGGAGCGACACCATGAGCCAGGTCGAAGAGACCCTCGGCGGCCTGCGCATCGTCAAGGCCTTCCGGGCCGAGAAGCGCATGGACGCGCGCTTCGGCGGCGTGACCGAAGACATGCGCCGCAAGAACACCCAGGTGGCCGTCCGCCAGGCCAGCGCCCACCCCGTGAGCGAATTCCTCGGCTCCGCCATGATCGCCATCGTGCTCTGGTTCGGCGGCACGCTGATCCTGGGCGAGCGGGCCGTCATCGACGCCCCGTCCTTCATGGCCTACATGGCCATCCTCTACAGCATCATCCAGCCGATCAAGGACCTCTCCAAGGCCGCCTACGGCATCCCCAAGGGCCTCGCCTCCATGGAGCGCATCGACGCCATCCTCCAGGCCGAGAACCCCATCCGCGAAGCGGAAAATCCGAAGCCGCTCGACGCCTTTCGCGAGAGCATCCGCTTCGAGGGCGTGAGCTTCAGCTACGAAGGAGGTCGCCAGGTCCTGAGCAACATCGAGCTCGAAATCCCGAAGGGAAAGACCATCGCCATCGTGGGCGCAAGCGGCGCCGGCAAGTCCACGCTCGTGGACCTCATCCCCCGCTTCTTCGAGCCCACCGCGGGCCGCATCACCCTGGACGGCACGGACATCCGCGACGTGCGCGTGAGCGACCTGCGCGCCCTGATGGGCAACGTAAACCAGGACCCGATCCTCTTCAACGACACCCTCTTCAACAACATCGCCTTCGGCAAACAGGACGCTACCCGCGAGGAAGTCGAAGCCGCCGCACGCATCGCCGGCGCCCACGACTTCATCTGCGAGAAGGAAGAAGGCTACGACACCAACATCGGCGACCGGGGCGTCAAGCTCTCCGGCGGCCAGCGGCAGCGCATCAGCATCGCGCGCGCCATCCTCAAGAACCCGCCCATCCTCATCCTCGACGAGGCCACCGCCTCGCTGGACACCGAGTCCGAGCGCAGCGTCCAGGAAGCCCTGGAGAAGCTGATGGCCGGACGCACCACCATCGCCATCGCCCACCGCCTCAGCACCATCAAGCACGCCGACGAGATCGTCGTTCTGCACGAAGGGCGCATCGTCGAGCGCGGCACGCACGAGGAGCTCCTCGCCCTGGGCGGCTATTACCGGAAACTTCACGACATGCAGGCCCTCTAGATGAAACCCAACCGCACACGCTCCATACTCTTCTCCATCGCGATGGTCCTCTACCTCGCGGTCGTGGGCTACCTGCTGTTCGCCAATTTCGAGAAGATCTCGGACATCCCGAAATTCTTCCTCGGCATCCCGACCGACAAGGTCGTGCACTTCTGCATGTTCTTCCCCTTCCCGCCCCTCGCCTACCTGGCCTACGACAAGCTCACGGACACGCCGCTCAAAGCCTTCGGCGCCCTGATCAGCATCTGCGCCATCGGTGCCGTCTTCGCCGGCCTCACCGAGATCGGGCAGAGCCTGCTCCCCTACCGCTCCGAGGACATCACCGACTTCCGCGCCGACTGCCTGGCGATCGGCCTCGCCGGCATCATCACCTTCGTCATCGACGTCATTAAGATGCGCCACGGCAAATGAAAAAGCGTCGCTTCCTTCTCTTGCTCGCGGGGCTGCTCGCCGTCCTCCCCATCGGGGCCCAGGCACCGCGCGCCCGCGATTTCCGCAACATCTGCGACACCCTCCAGGCCCGGCTCAAGCGCCGCACCACCGTAGACTACCGCCTCTCCGTGAGCCGCGTGACGGTCAGCGGCAAGAACCTCAACCTGACCTTCAATAACAACCTTTCCTACTTCCCCTGGCACGACCGGGACGTGACCTGGTTCCGCGCCGAGCTGGAGAAAGAATGGAAATGGAAGGACTACGGCCTCGGCCTCATCCAGACCAACCGCTACGAGCTCGGCGAGCTCGCCACGCCCGTGCTCGGCGCCGACGGCAACCCCTCCGCCGACTACGCCTTCAAAGCCAAGGATCCGCGCCAAACGCAGGCGCGCTTCATTGAGCGCACCGACGCGCGCCGCTGGCTCAAGGGCATGAACGACCGCTACATCGTCCTCTGGCAGAGCCACGGCCGCTACTACGACGAGGAGCAGGGCGCCTGGATCTGGCAGCGCGCCCCCATCCACCGCACCGTCGAAGACATGTACACGCAGACCTACGTCCTCCCCTTCCTCATCCCGATGCTGGAGAACGCAGGCGCCTACGTGATGACCCCGCGCGAGCGGGACACCCAGATCCGGGAAATCATCGCCGACAACGACCCGGCCTTCCCCGGCCCTCGCGAGGGGCTGATGCGCACCCGCGGGCGCTACCAGGAGCAGGGCGAGTGGGAGCCGGCAGGCGAAGGCTTCGCCGACACGAAGCCCGTGTACACCTTCGCCGACAGGCCCTTCACCGCCGGCACGGCGCGCCAGGTCCTCTGCTCCGGCAGCACGGCGACGGCCAGCGCTACCTGGATTCCCGACATCAAGGAACGCGGCCGCTACGCGGTCTATATCTCCTATAAAACCCTGCCCAACAGCTGCGAGAGCGCACACTACACCGTCCACCACCTCGGTGGCCGGACAGAGTTCACCGTAAACCAGCGGCGCGGCGGCGGCACCTGGATCTATCTCGGCACCTTCGAATTCGCCGAAGGCAGCGAAGCACGCGTGGTGCTCGACAACCGCGGCGGCTCCGGCTATGCGGTCAGCGCCGACGCCGTCAAATTCGGCGGCGGCATGGGCAAGCTTGAGCGCGGCGGCAGGACCTCCGGCATGCCGGCCTTCGCCGAAGGCGCCCACTACTGGATGCAGTGGGCCGGCGCGGACAGCACGCTCACGCGCGCCTGGGAGACCGACTACACCTGCGACTACTCCGCCCGCGGCGCCTGGACGCGCATGATGCACGAGCAGAAGAACATCCCCGTCGATCTCGCGCTCGCCTTCCACAGCGACGCCGGACTCACGCCCAACGACAGCACCGTCGGCACGCTGGCCATCTACACGCTGCGCGACGACGACGGCAAGCGCAAATTCGCCGACGGACGCGACCGCGTGGTCAGCCGCGTGCTCGCCGACTACGTCCAGACCCAGGTCGTCCAGGACCTGCGCCTCGACTACGACCCCGAGTGGTCGCGCCGCGGCACCTGGGACCGCAACTACAACGAGCCCCGCACCCCGGGCGTCCCGGCCATGATCCTGGAGCTGCTCAGCCACCAGAACTTCGCCGACATGAAGTACGGCCTCGACCCGTCCTTCCGCTTCACGGTGTGCCGGGCCGTCTATAAGGGTATCCTCAAGACACTCAGCGAATTATATCATACCCCTTACGTCGTCCAGCCGCTTCCGCCGAGGGCCTTCTCCGTCCGGCTGCAGGACAGCGGCCACGCGCGCCTGGAGTGGCAGCCTACGCCCGACGCCAAGGAGCCCACGGCAGTGACCGAAGGGTACCTCGTCTATACCCGCATCGACGGCGGCGGCTGGGACGCGGGCGTGGAGTGCTCGGAACCCGTGCTGACGCTCGACATCGAGCCCGGCCACATCTACAGCTACAAGGTCGAAGCCTTCAACGCCGGCGGCCGGAGCTTCCCCTCCGAGATCCTCTCGGTCGGCGCACCCGTCGGCAGCAAGCGCTCGCCCGTGCTGATTGTCAACAACTTCGACCGCATCTCCGCACCGGCTTGGATCGACACGCCGGACTACGCCGGCTTCGAGAGCCGGATCGACTCGGGCGTGCCCTATATGAGCGAGATCGGCTACATCGGCGAGAACTACGAATTCCGCCGCGCCGCGCCTTTCGGGGATAACGAATACCCGGGTTTCGGCGCGTCTTTCGACGACCAGGCGGGTTTCGTCTTTGCGGGCAACACCTTTGACTATCCCTACCGCCACGGCGTCCTGCTGATGCACCTGGGCTACCCCTTCTATTCGATGTCGCGCGACGCCTTCACGGCGAATGAAGTCCCGGCCTACGTGATCGACCTCATCTGCGGCAAGCAAGGTCGTACGACCATCGGGCGCGGAGCGGTGCCGGAACGCTTCGCCGTCTGGCCGGAAGCGCTCCAGAGCGCCCTGCGCCGTCAGGTGAAAGCAGGCGCGCGTCTGCTCGTCAGCGGCGCCAACATCGCCTCCGATTCGCCGGACGACGCGGCCTTCCTCGAGGAGCTGCTCGGCATCAAGCTGGCCAACCCCTTCGGCACCAACAGCGGCGAGCTCGCCGGGATGCCTTTCAGCCAGCATATGAACGAGGAAATCTACTCTGTGGAGCGCCCGGACGGGATGCGGCCCGTCGGCAAGGGCGCGCGCGTCTGGCTCACCTACCCAGGCCGGCAGTACGCCGCCGCGGTGATCAACCAGACAGAAAACAGTAGCAGCATCGCCATCGGCGTGCCGATCGAAACGCTGCTGCATGCCGCCGACCGGGAGTGGGTCCTCCAGGAGGCGCTGGACTTTCTCTATAACGGCAAGGAGCCGGCTAACAGGAAGTAACTATTTCTTATCGTAAACCTCGAAGCGGGAGTTGTTCGACACGTACTCCGGTACGATCGCCTTCATCAACTTGACCGTGGCGGGGATGTCCACTTGGCGGCTCATCTCCGCCAGCTCATCCACGGCCTTGACGGCATCGGCATACGCATACTCACGCACGCGGGCGATGCGGATACGGTCGTGCGAAGTCTCGTCCGTATTCTCCTTATTGGAAAGGACTTCCTCGTAAAGCTTCTCGCCCGGGCGCAGGCCCGTGTAGGAAATTTCGATGTCCTCACCGGGCACGAGGCCCGCCAGTTCGATCATCCGGCGTGCCAGGTCGTCGATCTTGACCGGCTTGCCCATATCGAACACGCAGATGCGGTTCTCCGTCGGGAGCGTCGCCGCCTCCATCACGAGCCGGCAGGCTTCCGGAATGGTCATGAAGTAACGCGTAATGTTCGGGTCCGTCACCGTGACGGGGCCGCCGCGCTCGATCTGCTCGCGGAAACGCGGGATCACGGAACCGTTGCTGCCCAGCACATTGCCAAAGCGCGTGGTCACGAACTTCGTCTTGCCCGTCACCGTTCCGTCCTCAATCGCCTTGCCCAGGCTCTGGACGTAGATCTCTGCCAGACGCTTGGTGCAGCCCATGATGTTGGTCGGATTCACGGCCTTGTCCGTGGAGATCATCACCATCTTCTCCACCTCATACTGGATGCACTTGTCGGCCACGTTGTGCGAGCCGAACACGTTCACCAGCACGGCTTCGCAGGGGTTCTCCTCCATCAGCGGCACATGCTTATAGGCCGCCGCATGGAAGACCACCTGCGGCCGGTGCGTGCGGAACGCGAAGTCCAGGCGCGGGAGCTGGCGGACATCGCCGATGATCGGCACGAAGTCCTGCTCCGGGAAACGCTCCTCCAGCTCCAGGCGGAGGGTGTGCATCGGGGTTTCGGCGTTGTCGAAAAGCAGAAGCTTACGCACACCGAAGCCGGCCAGCTGCCGGCAGAGCTCGGATCCGATGGAGCCGGCAGCGCCGGTCACCATCACCACCTTATCCTTGAAGTTCGCCTGAATGGCGTCCATCGATATCTTGATTTCCTCGCGACCCAGCAGGTCCTCGATCTTGATGTTACGCACCTGCAGGTTGTGCGTCGGGGCGCCCGTGATCTCATCCACCGCCGGGGCGATGAGCACCTTCATGCCCCGCTCCGAGCAGAAGCGCACCAGATGGCTCTCCTCCTCCGCCACATCCCGCTCGCGGGTGAAGATGATGCCCCGAAGGGAGAGGTTGTTGACCACCTGCTCGAATTCATCCTCCGAGTCGAGGTGATACACCTTCTGGTCGGCGATCATGGCATGCGCGATGTCCGTCCGCTTGGAGATCAGGCCCACCACTTCGTAGCGCTTGGAGCCGCGCAGGCGGGAAGACGTGGCCACGGCCTTGTCGTCGATGCCGTAGATCAGCACGCGGTCGCGGCGCTCCAGTTCGCGGATCTGCTTCTTGTAGCTGTCATAGACATAGATCATCAGCAGGCGCACCGTACACTGCGCCATGATTGTGGCGACCATGTCGAAGAGCAGCAGCACAGCCATCTCGCGGTGCATCTTCCCGAACAGGATGGCCACCACGGCCAGGACCAGGACCTTGCCGAGGGCGGCCGCGCCGAGCACGAAGGTATCCTTGAAGGAGAAGTGTCGGATGACGATGACGTACGTCTTGAGCAGCCAGTACATCAGCGCGGAGCCCAGACCGGCAGCGAGGCCCCAGACCAGGTCGAAGGTCCGGTCCAGGAAAATGCTCTGGTCCAGGAAGAAGGACACGATGGCGACGCCGATCGAGCAGACAATCGAGATGGCCAGGTCCATCAGGAAAACCTGCGACCTGCCGAGGAATTTGGCGCTGTATTTATCTAGACCCTTGATGAATCGGACCATGGAATAATAGTTCTAAAAATGCAAAGATAACAATAAAACTCATATAACTACCCCCTCCGTTCTCAAAAAGCCAGAGCGAGCGACGCGCAGACTGCCCCGCTATACGGATCCAGCGTCGGCGCGAAGCTGGGGTGTATCTCCCGCTTGTCCTTTCCGACGACCAGCGGGCCGATGTTGAACAGGCGTTTGGTCGGCTCCAGGAGCCACTCGCCGACGTGCGCACCCAGGATGCCCAGGCCCGCTCCGAAGAGGATGTCGCTCATCCAGTGGCGTCCGCTGTACACGCGCATAAAGGCGACGCCCGAAGCCAAGACATACGCCCCGAGACCCCAGGCCCAGCCGTAATTCATGCGAACCAGCTCCGCACCCACGAAGCCCAGCACGGTGTGGCCGGAGGGGAAGGAATTATAATTCGTCTGATCCGGCCGGCGGGCCGAAATCAAGCCCTTCATCAGCAGGCAGGTGCCGCCGGCCACCAGCGACGCCAGGCCCGCTTCGATCACGCGGTCCTGCAGGTCGTACTTCGACGGCACGCCGGTCAGCCCGAGGCCGAGGTCCACGACCATCGGCAGCGCAGGGGCGTACTTCAACACGACATCGGTACTCTTCAGAACGCCCTTGTCCTCACGCTGGTGGGCAAATTCCTGATACACAGGCACGTCGATCGCCTCGTGCCCCGTGAGGTGGATGCTCAGGCCGGTGGCGAACAGCAGCCCGGGCGCGATCAGCTGCGTGGCGCGGAAGACCGATGTATCCCGTTGGCGCACGGTCTGCGCCTGGCCGGGCCAGGAGCCGGACAGCAACGCCAATAGCATGATAATACGGAAAATACGGGACATAATATGTGGTTAGAAATTGGTTACCTAAAAGACGAAGGCCAGCGACGCGCACATGGCGCCGCTCACGGGATCCACCCGCGGGACGAAGGCCGTCTGCACCTGCGTCTTGCGCAGGCCGTCCCACGAGATGGTCGGGATGCGGAAGAGGTCCTTGACCGGTTCCAGCAGCCACTCGCCCACGTGGGCCGTCAGAATGCCGAGGCCCGCCCCGAAGAGGCAGTCGCTCAGCCAGTGCCAGTTGTTGTAGTTGCGCATGACGGCCACGGTCAGAGCGATGGCATACGCGCCCGCGCCCCAGCCCCAGCCATATTCCATGCGCACCAGCTCCGCGCCGACGAACACCCAGTCAGTGTGGCCGGAGGGGAAGGAACGGGTGTCCACGCCGTTCGGGCGCCAGGACTTGATCAGCTCCTTGCAGCCCCCGGAGATGATACCCAGCGTGGCGCAGGAAATGAGGCCCTGGATCATGCGGTCGGTGAAGGCGTGCTTCGCCGGCACACCCAACAGACCCAGACCCACATAGCCCGTGATAGGGGCATACTGAATGTAGTTGTCAAAGTTGCGCTCCGGACCGCCGGCGCGCCACTTCTCCTGGAACCACTGATTCACGGGCACGTCGATGGCGTCGTGCCCCCAGCAATGGATGCCGACTCCGGACGCGATCAGCACGCCCGGAGCGATGAGCTGCGTTGCCTTGAACGCTGACGTATCCGCCCGCTGGGCCCGCGCATGCGGACCAGCCAGCAGGCTGAAGATCAGCAGAATAGGCAGCAGGCATCTCATCGGCCAGCGTACATATTCTCGTAGTATTTCTGGTAGTCGCCGGAGGTCACGTTGTCCAGCCAGGCCTGGTTGTCCAGGTACCAGCGGACCGTCTTCTCGATGCCCTCCTCGAACTGCAGACTCGGCTCCCAGCCCAGTTCTTTCTGGAGCTTGGAAGAGTCGATGGCATAGCGCAGATCGTGCCCCGCGCGGTCGGTCACATAGGTAATCAGGTCCATGTCCTCGCCCTCCCGGCGGCCCAGGAGCCGGTCGGTGGTGTTGATCAGGACCTTGATGATATCGATGTTCTTCCACTCGTTGAAGCCGCCGATGTTGTACGTCTCGGCGATCTTGCCCCGGTGGAAGATCACGTCGATGGCGCGTGCGTGGTCCTCCACGTACAGCCAGTCGCGCACGTTCTCGCCCTTGCCATAGACCGGCAGCGGCTTGCGGTGGCGGATATTATTGATAAAGAGCGGAATGAGCTTCTCCGGGAACTGGTACGGACCGTAGTTGTTCGAGCAGTTCGTCACGATGGTCGGCAGGCCGAAGGTGTCGTGGAATGCGCGCACGAAATGGTCCGAGCTCGCCTTCGCGGCGCTGTACGGGCTGTGCGGCTGGTACTTCAGATTTTCTGTGAAGAATTTCTCGCCGTACGCAAGGTGGTGCTTGCCGGAGCTCGCCTTCGTCGTGAATGGCGGCTCGATGCCCTCGGGGTGGGTCATCTCCAGCGCCCCGTACACCTCGTCGGTGGATATATGGTAGAATCGGCAGGGGATGCTGCTGCCCCCTGCCGGCAGCGCCCAGCCAAACGGCTCCCAGTAGGCTTTGGCGGCCTGCAGGAGCGAGAGCGTGCCCATCACGTTGGTCTGCGCGAAGGTGAACGGATCCTTGATCGAACGGTCCACGTGGCTCTCGGCGGCCAGGTGGATGATGCCGTCCACCTTTTCCTCCTGCATGAGATGGAGCACGCCCTCGAAATCGCAGATGTCCATCTTCACGAACCTGTAGTTCGGCTTGTTCTCGATGTCCTTGAGGTTCGCGAGATTGCCGGCATACGTCAACTTGTCCAGATTGATGATCTTATAGTTCGGATACTTGTTCACGAACAGGCGCACGACGTGGCTGCCGATGAAGCCGGCACCGCCGGTAATGATGAGGGTCCGCTCGAAATTCATACTCGGTTATTATTCGATTAGTCCACAAAAATAACTATTTTTGCACATAATGCCAACGAGACCTCCCATATATCTCTACACCGACGGCGCAGCCAGCGGCAACCCCGGCCCGGGCGGCTGGGGCGCGGTGCTCGTCTGCGGCGACGCGCGCAAGGAGATGTCAGGAGGGTTTGCGAAGACCACCAACAACCGGATGGAGCTGCTGGCCGTCATCAACGGCCTGGAAGCGATCAAGTGGGAAGGCGCCGAAGTGCGCGTCTTCAGCGACTCGACTTACGTCGTCAAGACCGTCACCGAGGGCTGGAAGCGCAAGAAGAACCACGACCTGTGGGCCCGCTTCGACGCGCTCGCGACCCGCTTCCGGCTGCAGTTCACCTGGATCAAGGGCCACGCCGGCCACCCGGAGAATGAGCGTTGCGACCGCCTCGCCGTCGCTGCCTACTCCCGCCCCGGCCTGCCCGACGACGAAGGCTATATTGGACAAGAACCGACACTACTTTAAACCGTCATTCGCCGACCCCGATCGGCGAATCTAACACAAACAGAGATATGCAAAACGGAAAAATCATAGTGGGCATCACCCAGGGCGATTCCAACGGCATCGGCTACGAAGTCATCATCAAAGCACTCGCCGACCCGCGGATCCTCGAGCAGTTCACCCCCGTCATCTACGGCTCCTCCAAACTCTTCGGCTTCTACCGTAAGACCATCCCCGAGGTGGAGTCGATGGACACGAACGCCATCAGCAACGCCTCCGAGGCGCACGCCAAACGTATCAACATCGTCAACTGCTTGCCGGATAGCGCCTACGCAGAGCCCGGCCAGGCCACGGCCGAATCGGCCAGCGGCGCCATCAAATCGCTCGAGCGCGCCATCGCCGACCTCAAGGCGGGCCTGATCGACGTGCTCGTCACGGGCCCCATCAACAAGAAGGCCATGTCGCTCGAGGGCTTCGGCTTCCCGGGCCACACCGAATACATCCAGAACGCCTTCGGCGCCCCGGATTCGCTGATGTTCATGATCAGCCACCGCCTGCGCCTCGCCGTCGTCACGGGCCACATTCCCCTCAAGGATGTGGCCGCGCAGATCACCGAAGAGCGGATCCTGAGCAAGTTGCGCCTGATCAACCAGTCCCTCAAGCAGGACTTCGTGGTGGACCAGCCGCGCATCGCCGTGCTGAGCCTCAACCCGCACAGCGGCGACGGCGGCCTGCTCGGCACCGAAGAGCAGGATATCATCATCCCTGCCATCAAGAAAGCCACCGACGAGGGCATCCTCGCCTTCGGGCCCTTCTCCCCGGACGGCTTCTTCGGCCTCAACCATTTCGAGAATTTCGACGCCACGCTGGCGATGTACCACGACCAGGGTCTCGCGCCCTTCAAGGCCCTCTCCTTCGAGGACGGCGTGAACTTCACCGCCGGCCTGCCGTACGTGCGCACCTCGCCCGACCACGGCACGGCCTTCGAGATGGCCGGCCGCGACGAGGCCGACCCGCGCTCGATGCGCGCGGCCATCTTCGCCGCCGTCGATATCTTCCGCAACCGCCTCCAGTGGCAGGAGCTCCAGGACGGCAAGATGTCCGAGCGCTTCCTCCAGCGCGAAAAGAAAGAGCGAAACGGGAAACCCCAGATCGCCTGATTGGCGTCGCCGTTGGCCTGGCGACAGTTGGACGCCACGAAGTGACCGCGGCTGTAGGGCCGGTAGCCCCCCTACCCTGCGGACGCGGCCGTGGCGAAGTTCTTGACGGTGCCCTTGTACTCCTTCAGCTGACCGCCCTCGAGCACCTGCACGTAGGCCTGGTAATAATAGGTCGTAGCGGCCTCCAGGCTCGAAATGGGCGAGCTGAAACTCTCCGCCCTGTTGGCGGAACTGTTCAGGTGCGTCTGGTTCGTGAGTGCGGTGGACGAGGTGCCCCAATAGAAGCCGTAGTCCCGCACGTCCGTCATGTTGGCAAAACTACCGGAGAGGGTTGCGCTGGCACTGGTCACGGAGCTGGCCGCTCCCGTCGTGACCGTCGGCTCATCGCCCCCGGTCCCGGACGTTCAGTAATAGACGTCGATGTGGTCGATGTAGGTCGCGCCACCCTCGACGATCAGCATGAACTGCTTGACGTTGCTTCCCTCGGGGAAATCGATCACCACCGTCGCACCCTTCTCCGCGCCGGTCCGGACGCAGCCATACTCGTTGGCCCACTCCGTAAAGGAATACAGAATATCATGGCCACCCGCATCCTTGCCCGTCGGGAGCGTCGTCGTCGGCGGGACGGCGTGCAGCGTACGGTCAACCAGTGTCACATCCTCACTCGTTATCGTCACCTCCACCTTGCTGATGGCGGAAGAGAAGCGCGGTGAAGTAATGTAAGCGCCCTGCTTGTTGCGGAGCTGGAGGTATTTCAGGCCGTCCTTGTGCTTGGCCATATTGGCTGTCCAGGTGCCGGAAGCGCTGGAGATTTCGGCGTCCCGGAAGGAAGGATACGAATCGATAATCGACGCATCGACCGTCGCGGGCAAAATCTCGGCGTTGGTCAAGGTCGCATCCACAGAATCGCCGGTCTCTCCGCCACCGCCAGCGGTGACCGTCACCGGGACGGTCTTGGAGGCGGCCGTGAAGGCACCCTCGACCGCGGCGACGGACACGGTGATCGTAGCCGTGCCGGCGGCAACCGCCGTCACCGTGCCATCCGTACCCACCGTCGCGACGGCGCCGTTGCTCGTGCTGAACGTCGGCGTGGCGCTGGAGTTGGTGGTAGCCGTGAGCGTAGTGCTCTGGCCGACCGTAAGGTTCAGGGAGGTCGGCGAGACGGTCAGCGTCGCCGTGACCGGCGTCGTGCCGCCACCGCCGCCTTCATCGCCATCTTCACCCACCTCGACAAGCTCCTCCTGCTCGTCGCCGAAACTCGAATCGATCTGCAGGTTGAAGGCGAATTCGGTCAGGCTGTAGATACTGCCCACGATATTGGTCCGGGCGTTGGGACGGACCGGCACCACGCCGATGCGGACGGCCTCCTTCATGCCGGACTCGACAAACGAGGTCAGCGTCACGGTGCCGGACGCGGGCACGAGGACATAATTCATCCCGATCCATACATGAGTGTTCGCGTAATTCCCCACAGCATCCGCCGCGATGGCGTTGTCGGCGAACACGAGTTCCTGCACGTCCGTTCCCGCCGCGCCGGTGACCAGGTTGAAGCTGGCAGGCGCCTCCACCTTCATCGACGAACTGAAGGTCGTCTGCCCTTCCGGGATGTTGTTCGTCGGCACAAGCAGGTTGAGCTGCGCGAACGGGCGCTTCATCGCCACGTCGTATTTCTTCGTGCTGCCGGACACGTCGACGGCCGCATAGAAAGCATCCAGCGAGGCGTCGTTGGCCTTCAGGTCGCTCTTGTAGGCGAACGTGGCCACGTTGCCGTCGGCGAAGTTCACCTCATAGGCGCCGGCATGCATGGCGAAGATGACGACCTTGTAGTCCTGCGCCTTCGACAAGGTCAGGACGACGTTGGCGTTCTCAGCCGTCACCGTTTCCACGGGCTGGTAGCCCGAACCGCCGATCTTGGATGTGGAGATCAGCGCACCGGTACTCTTCGAGAACGCCGCGGCATAGAGCGTAAACTCACCGGACGCGTTGTCGAAGACCGAACTCGCCGGAGCCGCCTTTGTCAGACGGCCGCCAAGATTGAGGGAGAAACTCACCGGGACCGGCTCGCCGCCCTGCGCGGGATCAGGAGCGCTGATCGGCTTCTTGACGCAGGAGGCCAGGGCCAAGGCCGCAACGGCAAGCAGAAATAAGCGTTTTATCTTCATTTGGGTATCTTTAATTCACTTTGAGTTCCAGGGTTACAATCTGTCTTTTTCCGTCCTGCAGGCTGACAACCGCCTCGACGGTGTGCGCGCCGGCGGTGAGCGTCACCGTCGATCCCGTCACTTTCGTGCCGTCCAGGCGCCATTCCACGCTGGTATAGGGGTGGTTCGCCACCTCGTTCAGCGCCAGCGGGAAAGAGGTTCCGGCCATGTAACTGCCGTTGCCGGGATTCTTGATCGAGAAGTAGTCCAGCGCGTAGGGGTTCTGCACCGTGGCAGTGAAACTTACCTGACCGCCGGAATAACTGATGTTGCTCAAGGAGACCGACGAATCCACGCCGTTCCAGCTAATGGCTGTATAGCTCGTCTCATTTTTCGCACCCGGGAAAGGAATGTTCGCCGCCAGGCCTTCGCTATCTGGATCAAAGAAATACCCGGCTCTACTTTCTATATACCGATAACCATATTTCAGGTCACTCTGGTCGGCAGCAGACACGATGTAATGGCAGGGATGGCTGCCGTTCTCGTTGACGGAGTTGGTCACCGGCCATTCGCTCCAGAGCTCTGACGCCACCACGTTGCCATGCCTGGCGGTATAGACTTTTCGGGCGGACTGGTCCACATGATAGACGATCAGGCCATGCGCAGGCGCATGGGCATCCCATCCGTAATCACTGCGGCATTCATAGACGAAATACTCACCCTCCTGGTCGGTCGGAGTCATATAAGCGACATTATTCTGCACAGGACCCAGCGTATAATCACCGGATTTGGGAATTTCCTGCAGGGCGCTCTGGTCCAGCCAACCCAGCATGATCCGTTCCACGATGCTGAAATAGGGTGGCGTCCGGTCGTCGTTGCAATTGTTTCCGCCACTCATGACCGAGAAGTTGAACGTGCCTGCAGCGAAACCATTCGTCGCGTAGTCCGTATCATAGAAATCCGGCAGGCCGACGGCATGGCCGAATTCGTGGCACGCCGTGCCGATTCCAACCATTGTGTCTGCCCGAGAACCAGAACCAATCAGCTCGTTGCTGCAGGCATACGCATCCACACGCTTGCCGTCCATGGTCAGGGACAGGCCGCCATAGGACAAATTCCACTGATGCGGCCAGATTGAATCTTCGTCCGAGGAATCCGCTTCACCATAACCGGCGTAATACATGAACACCAGATCCACTACACCATTGGAATCGTTATCATACTGGCTGAAATCTATCTGCCCATCCAATAGCTGGACGGCTTCCCAGACGGCCTCTGCCGGACGCTTATCGCGGCCATTCTCGTCGTTGCCACCATAATAGGCCATCTCGTGGGAGACAGTCACGGGGCCGTAAACATCGAAGACAGGTTCGAAGCTTCCCTGGGAATTCTCGTAATAATAGTCCCGGGCGGAACCGGTGGCGCCATTGGCGTCATACCCCTTCTGGTTCATCAGATTGTTGAAGGCGGTCTTTGCGTCCGCGGTCGAGAAAG